>Ga0209805_1001670_pt1 | contig 13262 bp, 10 predicted proteins | sample GraSoiAngelo_148_FD_185905 | JGI IMG/M metagenome (GOLD analysis project Ga0209805, IMG submission 185905) | Grasslands soil microbial communities from the Angelo Coastal Reserve, California, USA - 14_1009_09_20cm (SPAdes) (version 2) | ecosystem: Environmental > Terrestrial > Soil > Grasslands ... | reverse complement strand
CAATGTCCGGTGGGACGGACTTCGCCAGATCTGACAATTCGCGGGCTTCCCGCTCGAGTTGCAGGTTGTCCATGCTCGATTTGCGTGTCTGCGTTGCCATGCGAGCAGAAGCTTGCGGCTGCGCCGGAGCGGGGGGATGGGGATAAGTTGGCCGATGCTGGGCGCTAGCTATCACTGTTGTCAGTGCAAATAAAAGAGCGCTAAGACATAGAACAGTTTTTCCTTCAGTCATGGGATCCCCCAGCGCGGTATTTGAGCAAAGTCTAGCGCGTTTCGGACCTAAACGATAAACAAGCATTAGATGTCTCCTCCTGGCACACTTAGCAGGTTGATCCGGCCGAGCAGTGTAAAATGCGATCATGCCCTTTAATAGATCGAATTCGTCAGGAATGTCAGGCTTCATGAAAAGAGGAAAGACACCTCCGCCAGAAGAAACCTGTGAGGAGGCAGCCTATCTGAAGATGCTGGGCGAGAAGCAGAAACCGGTGAGCATCAAGCTGGCCGATGGGGAAGTCGTCCGCGGCTGGATCGAATACTACGATAAGAATATGGTGCGGTTGACACGAGAAAACGGACCTAACCTGTTTATCTTTAAACACGAAATCATGTACATTGCCGAGGATTCCGGCAAGCGGAAGGGATAGACACACCAACGTTCTTGGTCCGAGAAAATTTTGTCTCCCAGCATAGAACAGAGTTCCTCCTCGAAATGATCATTCATAAATGACAATCACTCCAGGTTCCAAAGCAGCCGGTGCCGCTAAGAATGACTTTGTGGCTGGCATGGCGGAAATCGCACGAGAAGCAGGTGCGTTGCTCATGGAATATTTGCATCAGCACGTCAAGGTCGAATACAAGGGCGAAGTTGACCTGGTGACTGTGGCGGATCGGAAGTCCGAGGCCCTGATTCTGCAGCGCATCCAAGCGCGTTGGCCCAAGCATGATGTGCTCGGGGAAGAGGGCGCGAGCATAGAGACCGGTAGTGACTATCGCTGGTATGTGGACCCGCTGGACGGAACCACTAACTTTGCTCACGGATTTCCCGTGTTCTGCGTGTCTTTGGCGCTGGAGTGGAAGGGGCAGCGAATCGCGGGCGTGGTTTACGATCCCACGCGAAACGAGTTGTTTTCGGCCGAACAGGGAAGCGGAGCTTATCTCAATGGAGAGCCAATCCACGTCTCCAAAATTGCGAATCTGGCCGAGTGTCTGGTAGCTACTGGTTTCCCCAGCCACAAACGACATAAGAATCCCAATATTTTCTTTTATCACCAGATCACCTTGCGGACGCACGGTATACGGCGCGCTGGTTCGGCCGCGTTAGACTTGGCCTCGGTAGCCAGCGGACGCTTCGATGGATTTTGGGAGTTCAACCTGAATCCCTGGGATACCGCTGCAGGGGTTCTCCTCGTCGAGGAAGCCGGTGGTGTAGTAACTGACTTCAGCGGGGGACCGTTCCGGCTTGACAGCCGGGAGACAGTCGCCTCCAACGGGCTGGTACATAAGGCGCTCCTCAGTGAGTTTGCTGCAATCTTTGAGGGTAGGGAACTGGAAGAATTGCCGAACCCGGTGGAGTACGCGAAAACACGAGGGAAATAGGCGATACAATAGAGGTGTAAGGTAAGGTTTATGGCTGAATGGCCTAGTTCTGACAGTACGTTTCCCGCGGGCGTAAAACTGTGATCAATGCACTCCTAGATCGCAAGATCGAAAAGCCTCCGGACAATGTGCGGCTTAAGGGGCGCATTCTTTTTCTGACGGAAGATCCGGAACTGATTAAGCGGCAGCTTGCAGGCGAAGATTTGCCCTGGGATACGAAAAATCCGGCTAACAATCCCAAGTTGCGTGACGATATCTCGACCGACGAAATCACGCCCGCGCACATCTGCTTCTTTTTTGACGAGACCCTGGGCGAGTTCCCCTACACCGGCCTGAAGTGCGGGAACGAACTGCCTATCCAGCGCGCGGACGTGAAGAAGGGCGGGTTCGTGGCAGCGGTAAGCGGCAAGCGACGCGGCAAGGGCTCAAGCCGCGAGCAGTCTCCTTATGCCGAGCTGTGTGCCGGAATTCGCGTCGTCCTAGCCGAGAATATCGAGCGCATTTACAAGCAAAACTGCCAGAATCTCGGCGTACTGACCTCGACGAATTTCGAGCTGATTGACAAGATCCGCGGGGGCGAAGAGATTCCGCTGTCCGAATTCACTCATGGGGAAGATGAGATTACGCGACAGATCATCGAGTACGGCGGACTTTTCAACTTCAACGTCGCGCGCATGCAGAAGAAAGTTTCTCTGCCAGTGATTGACACCAAGCCTCGCCCCATGACGGTGGCCGAGAAGATTTTTGCCCGACACATCTCGAATGGGGCAGGAAAGGTTGGCGTCAAATCGGTCAAGCCTGGCGATACCGGTTTTGCCTACACCGATCTTCGTTTCAGTCACGAATATGTCACACCCATGGCCGCTATCTTCTTCGATCAACTTGTGGGGCGTGACGCGCCGGTGAATGATCCCGCATCAGTTCTTTTTTTTCGTGATCACCTCACGTTTCTCGACGAAACGATTTCGGAGCAGAAACGAAAGATGGGCTTGCTCGATCTGGCTACGCAGCTCAAACTCAAGCAGGAAGATTTCGCCCGCCAGCGTGGTATACGACTCCATGGCGAACTGAAGGATCGCAAGGGTTCGGAAGGAATCTGCCACTCGGTTGTTCTGGAAAGTTATGCCTTGCCGGGGCAGCTGATTGTGGGATCGGACTCACATACGCCGCATTCGGGTGCTGTGGGCTGTGTGGCGTTTGGAATTGGCACTACCGACGTCTTTAATTCCTGGATCACACATGACGTTCGAGTGCGAGTACCAGAATCCGTGAAAGTATCTATCCGCGGAAAGATGCGTCGCAACGTTACCGGCAAAGATCTCATACTAACTTTGCTAAGTATGGAATACATCAAGACCGGCAAAGCGCTGGCCAAGGTCATGGAGTATTCAGGCGAGGCAATCGAAGCGCTCAGCGTGGACGAGCGCGCCACCATGACTAACATGGCGGCTGAAATCGGTGGTTTCACTGGCATTGTGGCTCCGGATCTCAAAGTGGTGGATTTTCTGGTGGAAAGACGCGGAATCGATCGCAAAAAAGCGGAAGCCATGACCCAAGGGATGACCAGCGACCCGGACGCCGAGTACGCCCATGTCATCGAATTGGACGCTGCCGAGATCGCCCCCATGGTCGCCACGCCGGGTGATCCGGGCAACGGAAAATTCATTCGTGATTTGAACAGCCCGGTTCCCGTAGAGATCGCGTATGGTGGAACATGCACGGCCGGCAAGAATGAAGATATGGATATGTACGCCCTGGTTCTGTCCAATGCGCTGAAGCAGGGTAAACGGGTAGCGGATTCGGTACAGTTCTACATTCAGTTCGGATCGCAGGAGACGCGCGACTATTGCATCCGCAAGGGATATTTGGAAGTTTTTCAGAAGGCCGGAGCGCATGTCATCGAGCCAAGTTGCGGCGCCTGCATTAACGCTGGTCCGGGAGTATCTACCCGGCCCGATCAGATTGTAATTAGCGCGCAGAACCGGAATTTTCCCGGCCGTAGCGGGCCGGGACAGATGTATTTAGCGAGTCCATTAACAGTGGCTGCAAGCGCCGTGGCGGGATACATCACGGAGTTTGAGCCCAGCGAAGATAGGCAGTTGGTGTCGGCCTAAGATGGCATCGGACTTGGGAGCAAGTCTCGTGCAACCTGTACCCGAGAATGGATTCTTGTTAGAATGTGCGGTTTCCATCAACCTCCGCACAGACCCAGGGAGATAGAAGTTTATGACCTATGTGATTGCAGAACCATGCATCGGAACCAAGGACACAGCCTGCGTGGATGCCTGCCCGGTGGACTGTATACATCCGAAGAAGGATGAAGAGGCTTTTGGCGAAGAAGAGATGCTTTACATCGATCCGGTGGAGTGCATCGATTGCGGAGCTTGCGTTCCGGTGTGTCCGGTCTCGGCCATTTTTGCTCTTGATGACCTGCCGGAAAAGTGGAAGGACTTCACCGAACGCAACGCGAAATATTACGGCCGATAAAGAACGCCGCAGATCTATATGCAGGCGCACGTGCGTAATTTCGACCGTGCGCCTCTTTGCTTTCAGCTAGACCAATAGCTTTCCTGACAAGTCGAGCGCTGGATGTTCGCAGTCGACAGCGTCGACCGCTTTCGAAAGCTGAAACATACAGGCTCTCTCTGCGCGCCTTTCCATCTCCCCATCCCTCGATTACAATCAAGAGTTACTCTGCTGTGAAAGATTGGCGCAGAGCAACCACACGTTATTCGGTGTCACAGCTTTACAGGCTTCCATGGCCCTGAAGGAGTCGGAAGCGATTGTCTTGCGTACTTACCCCTTACGCGAGGCGGACCTGCTGGTCACGTTGTTCACGAGGCTGGAAGGAAAAGTTCGCGGGGTGGCGCGTTCGGCCAAAAAGTCCAAACGAAGGTTTGGGGGAGCGCTTGAGCCACTGACTTACGTTCGCGCTTATTACGAAGACCGCGAACGACAGGAGTTGGCGCGGCTCGATTCCTTCGAGGTTCTGGAATCACCGCTGGCGACGGAAGTGAGCTATCCGCGTGCGGTAGCGCTAGGACACATTGCAGAGTTACTCGACGAGTTATTACCCGACCGCGAAGGCAATGACGCGATTTTCCGGCTCACGCTCTCTGTGTTAGGTTCGCTGCGTGGATCTGCCGTCTGGATGCCCGTTACCTACTTTGAGCTGTGGATCGCGCGCCTGGTGGGTTTGCTGCCGGATTTGTCGGAGTGCCTGGTGTGCGGCAAAGCATTGAACGGTCACCGGGCATTCTTCCATGCGCTTGCCGACGGTTTGATGTGTGCGGATGACAAGCGGCTGGCATCGTCGGAAATGTCCGCTGAGTCGCGTCTGTTGGCTGCTCAAATGTTCCGCGCGGCAGTGGAAAATTTCGCCGTCGAGCCGTGGCCGAAAATTCGCGGGGCGGACCTGCGGCGGTTTCTGAAGCAGACGCTGGAGCGCCACATCGAGAAGAAGCTGGTCACGGCCGGGATGCTGGAGAAGATCAGCAGTTAGCATTTTGCACTTGGAATTTAGCCGTGATGGGTCTTCTTGATGCCCTAAAGAGACGAACTGTTGTGCCAATTGCTCTGCAATTGGATTCAACCCTTTGAACCCATCCAAATCCAATCCGTCGACTTTTCAGGAACTGATCCTGCGACTGCAGTCGTTCTGGGCTGACCGCGGATGTGTGTTGCAACAGCCGTATGATGTGGAGGTGGGCGCCGGCACCATGGCGCCAGAGACATTTCTGCGTGTGCTCGGACCTCAGCCATACAAGGTCGCTTATGTCCAGCCATCGCGGAGGCCGGCGGACGGCCGTTATGGAGAGAATCCCAACCGGCTGTACAAACACACCCAGTTGCAAGTCATTCTGAAGCCGCCGCCCGAAAATGTTCAGGAGGTCTATCTCCAATCCCTGGCCGCAACGGGAATTGATTTGCGACAGCACGATATCAAGTTTGAAGAAGACAACTGGGAATCGCCGACGCTGGGGGCTTGGGGGATCGGCTGGCAGGTCATGCTCGACGGCCTCGAGGTCACACAGTTTACCTACTTCCAGCAGTGCGGAGGCGTCGACCTGTTTCCCATCTCTGCTGAACTGACGTATGGGTTGGAACGCATCGCTGCTTTCCTTCAGGATAAAGACAGCATTTATGACATTGTGTGGTCGCGCGATCCCGAAACAAACCGGATCACGACCTACGGTGACGTGCGGTTAGTGGAAGAGCAGCAGTTTTCGGTTTACAACTTCGAAGTGGCAGATGTCGAAAAAGCATGGAGGCATTTTGAACTGTACGAATCTGAATGCAGGGCGCTGCTCAATAAGCAGGCTGCCTTGCTGGACAAAATGCATGCGCCAGACGGTGCGGGCCTAACGCAATTTCCACTACTGCCGGCATATGATTTGTGTTTGAACTGTTCACACCTTTTCAACATTCTCGATGCCAGGGGAGCGATCTCAGTGACTGAGCGGGTGGGAGTTATTGCCCGGGTGCGGACCCTGGCTGTGGGAATCGCGAAGGCATATGTGGCGCAGCAGCACGGCGAAATTCCAGGTGAAACCGAGGCAGGTCCAGGTCCAGCCGTGCAGAAGAAGTCGCGACCGAAGCAAGAAAAGATGTCCGCGATGTCGTGAGTCGTTTTGTCCTATCGCGGCGGGTCCACAGTCAGCAATGCCTTAGAGATAGGTTGTTTACCTAATGTCAAACTTTCTGTTTGAGATCGGATGCGAAGAAATACCGGCGAGAATGATTGACAATGCTTCGGCGGAGCTTTCCCGCCGTGTGCGCGAGCTCCTAATACACGAACGTCTTGCCGATGCAGTGTCGCTGCAGGAATTTTCGACCCCTCGACGGCTGGCGGTAATTGTATCCGGTGTATCGCAAGCCCAGCCAGATATTGAAGAGCAGGTAATGGGACCGTCGTTGAAGGTCGCGTACAAGGATGGCCGTCCCGCCGCTCCTGCAGTTGCGTTCGCCGGGAAAGTCGGCCTGGATCTCTCGAAACTCGAAAAGGTGACTACGCCGAAAGGAGACTACCTGGCAGCTAAAATTACCAGAAAAGGTCGACCTGCAAGCGAAGTTCTCGCGGAGCTACTTCCGAGGGAAATCGGCGCAATCTACTGGCCCAAAAATATGTATTGGCGTAATACTGGCGAACGATTTGTGCGTCCTGTGCGCTGGCTCGTAGCCATGCTGGACGATCGGGTAGTACCGTTGGCGTTCGCGGGCATTCATGCCAGTTCAAAATCTCGCGGGCATCGCATCCTGGCCGACCGCACTGTCGAGATTACTGCCGCTTTGAAGTTTGCCGAGACTCTTTGCAGTGTCAAAGTCTTGGATCAGTCCGCTCGCCGGGAGCGCATTCGAAAGGAACTTGATGCCGCCGCGCGAAGCCTTTCAGGCGCGCGCTGGCGGGAAGACAAAACTCTGCTCGACTCGGTAGTCAACTTAACCGAGTTTCCTTCGGCCATTCTGGGCAACTTCGACCGTGAATTCCTGGAACTACCGGAAGAAGTGCTGGTTACGGTCATGCGCGATCACCAAAAATATTTTGCGGTGGAGGATGCGAGCGGCAAATTGGCCCCCCACTTTCTCGCGGTGCTGAATACCGATGGCGACCCCCAGGGCATAATTCGTCACGGCCACGAACGCGTGCTGCGGGCCCGCTTCAACGATGCGAGATTTTTCTGGCAAACAGATCAGAAAGTTCCCCTGCGCGAGCGGGTGGAATTGCTCAAGCACGTGACGTTTCAGAAGGACCTGGGCAGCTACTACGACAAGACCTTGCGCGTGCAACGGCTGTGCAGTTGGCTCTCAGAGATTGTCCGGCAGAGCGGTATGCAAATTCGGCCGGGTGTTGTCCACAAAGCGGCGTGCCTGGCCAAGGCCGACCTCACTACCGAATTAGTGAAGGAATTTACCGAGCTTCAAGGAATTGTGGGTGGATTGTACGCCAGAGCGCAGCAACTGGACCCCGACTTGCCGGAAAACACGCGCTTCGCAATCGCAGACGCAATTTACGATCACTACAAGCCGCAGTCCATGCAAGATTCAGTCCCGAGGACCATCGAAGGCGCAGTGCTGTCGGTTGGAGATAAGGCGGACAGCATTGCTGGGATGTTTGCCCTGGGGCTGCAACCGACGGGTTCGAAAGATCCATTTGCGCTGCGCAGGCAAGCGAACGGCATTGTAAAGATCGTAGCCGAGTGGAAGCTGCCATTAACAATTACGGAAATTTTCAAGTCGACCCGCGCCGGTTACCCTGGATCAGACTCGGAGAAGACGAAGACTCTGACGCTCCTCTACTCGTTCATGCGGGAGCGACAGGAATTTTATTTGCGCGAAGCGAAAGGATTCGACTATGACACCGTGAGAGCCGTCATGGTGTCCAGTGCTGATCCCGACAATATTGTCGAGACAATCGCGCGCGCCGAGGCGGTTGCAGCGGTTCGTGGCTCCGAGGATTTCAAGCAGATCTCAATAGCGTTCAAAAGAATTAAGAACATCCTTTCGCAGGTACGGGATGCTGGCGTAGATATCGGCACCGACTTTGATCTGCCGGTCATGCAAGAGAAAGAGGAGAAAATCCTCGCGAAAGAAACTCGGCGAGTTTCTTCACAAGTCGAGCAGTTGCAGAAGGAAGGTCGTTACATTGATGCCTTAACTGAAATTTCGAAACTCCGCCCGGCTGTGGACAGCTTCTTCGACAAGGTCATGGTGATGGTCGAAGATGCTGGCTTGCGCAAGACTCGTCTGGCCTTATTGGCCGTCTTACTAAAGAATTTTTCCACCATCGCCGATTTCTCAGAAATCGTGACCGAAGGCAAAGAATCCAAAGAATCTACTAAACAATAAATAAATAAAGGACTCATTATGGCGACAACCACCCTCCCCGAAACCGAAGTTGAAAGAAGCGAAGCGAAATCCCCCACGAAGTACGTTTATTTCTTCGGCGGTGGGAAGGCTGACGGCAATGGCAAGATGAAAGATGAACTGGGCGGGAAAGGAGCAGGCCTGGCTGAAATGACTAATGCCGGACTGCCGGTTCCTCCGGGATTCACCATTCAGACTGAAGCCTGCCGTGAATATATGCGCCATAATTCCGTGTCTGAAGAAGTGAATCAGCAGATGGAGGAAGCACTTCGTCGGTTGGAAAAATTGCAGGCACAAAAACTGGGCGGCGGAGAGAACCCGCTGCTGGTAAGCGTCCGATCAGGGGCAAAGTTCTCCATGCCCGGCATGATGGATACGATCCTCAATCTGGGTCTGAACGACGAAAGTGTCGAAGCGCTAGCCAAGCGAAGCAAGAATCCACGGTTTGCCTACGACTCTTACCGGCGACTAATTCAGATGTTTGGAAATGTCGTGTTGGAAATACCGAAGCCGGTATTCGACGAGGTTTTTGACGCGAAGAAGAAGCAAAAAAAAGCGAAGCTTGACACCGATCTTGATGCGAAAGCGCTGAAGGAAGTTATTGACGAATACAAGAAAGTCGTGAAAAAGCATACCAGGCACGACTTTCCGCAAGACCCGCACGAGCAACTGATGATGGCGCGTGACGCGGTATTTCGCTCGTGGCAGAACGATCGCGCCAAGACCTATCGCCGCCTCAACAACATCGATGACATGCTCGGCACTGCCGTCAACGTGCAGGCCATGGTCTTTGGCAACCTCGGTGAGACCAGCGGCACGGGCGTCGGCTTCACGCGCAACCCCTCAACTGGCGCGAAAGACTTCTACGGAGAATTTCTGCTCAACGCGCAAGGCGAGGACGTGGTCTCGGGTGTGCGTACGCCGGTTGAAATCCGCGAACTCGAAAAGATCATGCCCGATGTCTTTAAGCAACTCCGGGAAATCACTACTCGGCTGGAAAACCATTACAAAGACATGCAGGATTTTGAGTTCACTATTCAGGATCGCAAACTCTACATGTTGCAAACGCGCAACGGCAAACGCGCCGGCCTGGCGGCAGTGCGAATCGCGATAGAGATGGTGGAAGAGGGCCTGATCACGAAAGAAGAAGCGATTTTCCGACCGGAACCTGACCAGCTTGTTTACTTTGTTGTTCCGCGGCTGGATGAAAAAGATGTGAAACTTGAGAACGTGCTGGCGAAAGGCTTGCCTGCGTCTCCTGGCGGCGCGGTGGGCCAGATCGCCTTCACCGCAGAGGATGCGGTGAAGATGGCAGGCCATGGCACCGAGAAGAATCCGGTGATTCTAGTGCGCGCGGAAACCTCGCCGGAAGATATTGAAGGCATGGTGTCGGCCGCCGGCATCCTGACGTCTCGTGGCGGCATGACCAGCCACGCCGCAGTGGTCACACGGGGCATGGGGAAGTCCTGCGTTGCAGGCGCGCAGGAAATTGACGTTGACGAGAAGAAGCGCGAGATACGCGTGAAAGGGCAGGTTTTCAAGGAGGGCGACTGGATTTCGCTAGATGGATCCATCGGGCGTGTAATCAAAGGCAAAGTCAAAACAGTTCCACCCGATCCAAATCATCTGAAATTGCTCGATAAATTTATGAGCTGGGCGGAACCCTACCGCACGACGAAGGTCCGTGCCAATGCCGACATTCCGCGCGATGCGATCAATGCGCGGAAGTTTGGCGCCGAAGGGATCGGCCTTTGCCGCACCGAGCACATGTTTTTCGGCGAAAAGAAAATCGGGCACATGCGCGCCATGATTCTTGCCGATAACGAAAAAGATCGCCGAGCCGCACTCAAGAAACTGTTGCCGATGCAGCGCAAGGATTTTGTCGGAGTATTCCGGGCAATGAACGGATTCCCCGTGACCATCCGCACGCTGGATCCGCCGCTGCACGAATTTCTGCCGCCTCGCGAAGAACTCATGGTTAATCTCGCGACCCTGCCGTACGCAGACGCGAAACAGAAAAAATCGCTGGTGTCGAAGTATCGCGACTATGGAGTAAAAGCGGCCAATGATTTGAGGAAGATTTTGCCGCTACTCCTAAAGCGCATCGAGCAACTCCATGAGGTCAATCCGATGCTCGGCCATCGGGGCTGCCGGCTCGGGATTACATATCCCGAAATCACAGAAATGCAGGCGCGCGCTATTTTCCAAGCGGCCGTGACGGTGGCGAAAGAAGGTGTGAAGGTCTATCCGGAAGTGATGATCCCCTTGATCGCCACGGTGAAGGAGATGGCGAACCAGGCCGCGATCGTTAATCGGGTGGCCGAAGAAGTTTTCAAGGACAAGGAGCAGAGAGTCGACTACCTGGTGGGCACGATGATTGAGTTACCGCGGGCCGCCCTGGTAGCTGATGAGATCGCCAAAGAAGCACAATTCTTTTCATTCGGGACCAATGACCTGACGCAAACCACTTTCGGCTTCTCCCGCGACGACGTGAATAAGATTCTGCCCACCTATATAGAAGAGGGAATCCTCAAGCAGGACCCGTTTGCAGTCCTCGACCGCGAAGGCGTAGGGCAACTAGTCCGCATAGCGACTGAGCGCGGACGGAAAACTAGTCCCAATCTCAAGGTAGGAATCTGCGGTGAGCATGGCGGGGATCCTTCGTCAGTCGAGTTCTGTCATCAGATTGGGCTGAATTACGTTTCCTGTTCACCCTTCCGCGTGCTTACCGCGCGGCTGGCGGCAGCACAGGCGGCAGCGAGCGACACTCTGAAAGGGGAAGGGGGAAGGACGAAGTAATGCTAGGATCTGAACATAACAGACGACTCGTAACCTAGCTTACTGCACCTTCTGAAGTCGGGCGATCAGCTTTTGCGCGAGATTTTCGCTGGATTCGGACCATAACAGCCGTGCACTAGCGCCCGTGTTTTTCTCGACCTTCATTGTGAAGTCCACCAATTTGTGCACGTTCGCGCGAACGTGCTCTTCCGCTTCCGCAGTCAGCGATACTTCTTCCTGGAGGAAGGGAGTTTCGAGGCCGAAGTCCACCTGGATGTCGCCCGCCTGCTGCGATGTGCCCTCATCAAAATCACTGCCCTGAGCAATGAACCTCACCAGGCTCGACCCCAACTCCCATTGCTGCTGCTCAGCATCTAGCGACCACAAGTCCCAATGCGCATCGAATACGTATGCATAATCTTCATGCAGCAAGTCGGATGCGATCTCAGCAGCGTCTTCCGGCGATATGCCAGGCCTGAACTTTCTTTCCAGAATAGTCGGTTCGCTCCAGGAAACGGGATGTACCGCGATATAACCAACGCCAGGTCTTAGTTGCGAAAAGGGGAACTGCCGCAGCACTGAAACCATGCCAGGCATTATCTGATCTTTCTCGAAACCGGGGAACCAGAGACTAAGGTAGAGAGGATCGGGCATGGCACTCGCTAGACCGATAGACAGCACACTGCTGTTTCGATTGTAAATCGTTGGAGGCAACGCTCGGAAGAGTGGCAGCGGAGCGGCTCACTTTTTTCGGACGCACCAGCAAAGTCGAGTCATAGCCTTGAATTGTTCACAGGAAAGCCGCTACTCATGGAATTGAAAATCGAATCAGAACTAGAAGTCACGATTGGAAGTTTTGACAGTGCTGAAAGTGCCCTGTTACGATCAGGCATCGATGCAAGACGCCCACCTATAAGTGGTCCCCGTCGTCTAGCCTGGCCTAGGACATCGCCCTTTCACGGCGGTAACACGGGTTCAAATCCCGTCGGGGACGCCAAATCTAATCAACAACTTGGAGGAACAGCGACGGTTTTTCGCAGGCACAAAAAGGAACAGCAGAACCGCTAGCATCTGTCCGTCCTGCCGTTCCAAAACTGCATTTCCCAAGATTTGGCGGTTTTTTCGTAGGCACAAAAAGGCACAGACTCATGGGGTGAACCCCTCGGTTGAGACAATCTTGGATTGGCACACTTGCTGTTGTTCGTTCGTTGAACCCTTCCATTGAGACAATCTGCCTTTGGCACATCTGTCATTCATGGAGCCGTCTTGATGATTCTGCAGCGGGGATGAGGTCTGGAGCAGGGGACGGCGTTTGAGTCGATCATGCTGTTGGAATAGAGAGTGGAGAGTGATTTCACCAGCTGTGGTGTCCAGGATTGCAGCGCATAATTACCGGTCGTGATCCCAAAATAAATCAGGACCAGATGCCACACCCGGCCGCTGGCCAAAGCTTGGAGCGCTGAGTATCGGTGCTGCTCCAATTTTTGCCGTTCTTCGCGTCCCAATTCCGCTCGAATCCAGTCCTTCTCATCTGCCGTCAGAAACCCGGCTTCCTGGGGTTTGCTTGGCAGCAGGAAGTAAGTGAGTACACCGCCGACTATGGCGGGCATTGCCTCCAGAATCAAGAGCCACCGCCAACTGCTTACACCGAGCCAGTGCACGTGATCCAAGATGAGACCCGAAACCGGAGCTCCCAGGATGGTGGCAACCGGGATGGCCGCTATTAAAAGCGCAAGCGCTCGCGCCTGTTCGCGTTGTGGGAACCAGTAGGTCAGGTACAAGGCCATTCCGGGGAAATAACCTGCTTCCGCCAGCCCCAGAAGAAAGCGGACGATGTACAGCTGATGGACAGTGTGCACGAAGCCGGTGAGCATTGCCACAAACTCCCCAGCTAATCAGGATGCGGGCGATCCAGACCCGCGCTCCGATTTTGTGCAGCAGCAGATTGCTAGGGATTTCAAAGAAAAAATAGCCGAAAAAGAAAATCCCGAAGACCAGTCCGAACTGCTGGCTGGTGATCGCCA
>Ga0209805_1001669_pt1 | contig 13263 bp, 8 predicted proteins | sample GraSoiAngelo_148_FD_185905 | JGI IMG/M metagenome (GOLD analysis project Ga0209805, IMG submission 185905) | Grasslands soil microbial communities from the Angelo Coastal Reserve, California, USA - 14_1009_09_20cm (SPAdes) (version 2) | ecosystem: Environmental > Terrestrial > Soil > Grasslands ... | reverse complement strand
CGGTCAGGCTTCGCATACCTGGTCCGTTTACCTGCGGGACGGTGGCCGGTCCCCGCTGTACGCCTTCGCCAGTTACAGCTTCGGCCGACCGGTCCTGATGGCGGGAGCGATCGTGGATACGCCGAATGAGTATACGGAGTACCTGGCGGGCGGCGGCGTGAACCTGTTCGCAGCGAGCGGCAACGGAGCATCGCTCCTCGCCCTCGGCTCGAAGGCCACCGACAGCTGGTATCTCGAGGTCTACGGGCTGCCGACCCTCACGGTCGGCCGGCTCGGTGCCACGGGCTTCGCCGGGCTCTACATACCGGTCGAGTCGCGCGGCGTGCGCCAGTATTTCCTCGATCCCGTGACCGTGCTGTGGCGGGTCCACCGGCGGCTCGCGCTGGGAGGCTCGTACACGGTGTACAAGATCGCAGGCGTGGCGGGGCGCCACGGCGCGGGGCCGGCCGTCCAGATCACCTGCCCCGCGGCCTCGGCGACTATCGACGCGCTCGCCGCTATCTCCAGCTTCACCGACGAGCTGCGGCTCACGCTGCAGTTCGTGTTCTGACGCCATGAAGCGCTGGTGGGCATCGCTCGCCACGAAGATCCTCGGTGTGCAGCTGGCGGGGCTGCTCACGATCGCCGCTGTGGTCGGCGTGACCCGGTATTACAGCATGCGCGCACAGCTGTACCGCGAGGTCGGAACGTCGGCCGAGAACCTCATTCAGGTGATCGAAGAGACGGTCGCCGAGCATCCGGAGTTGCTCCTGCCGGGCGTGCTGGACCCCGTCGTGGATCGGTTCACCTACAAGCTCCCCGCGGTCGCGCGGGTCAGCGTGGTCACGCCCCAGTTCACGATTCTCGCCGACTCTCGCCTCCCGGTTGGCCAGCCCTCCGACGAGACGTCACTCCTCCCGCTGCTCCACCGCGTGGGCGAAGAGCGGTTTTACTACCGCACCAGGGGCGGCCGCTATCTCCGCCTGAGCCGGTCCCTGCGGGGTGGCTACGACCCGACGCGCCGGAGCGACATCGTAGGCGCCGTGTCCATCGACATGGCGCTCGCGCCCGCCGATGCGGCGATCGGCCGCGAGATGGTCGGCGAAATGACGCTCGTCATGGGCCTCCTCATTCCGATCAGCGCTCTTCTCGTACTCATCACGCGACACCGGCTCATCCGCCCGCTGGAGCAGCTGCAGGAAGCCGGCATGCGGTTCGGCCGGGGAGAAGCGCCGGCCGCGCTGACGTTCTCGGGCAGCGATGAGCTGCAGGACGTGGGTCGCGCCTTCAACGACATGGTCGAGGCACGCACTCGCACGCTGCGGGAGCGCGAGCGCCAGCTCGCCGAGGCGCAGGCGATTGCACACGTCGGCAGCTGGGAGTGGGACATCCCGACGGGTGCCGTAACCTGGTCGGACGAGCAATGCCGACTCTTCGGAATCCCCGTCGGCTCCCCCGCCAGCTACGATGGGTTCGTGGCGCGGGTGCACCCCGAAGATCGCGACCGGGTACAGCAGATCATCGCCCGGGGTGTCGCCGAGCGGCGCACGAAGGAGTACGAGTGGCGCCTTCTCCGGTCCGACGGAGCGATTCGACACATGCACACGGTCAGCATCGTGGTGACGGACTCGGCGGGGAAAGCTGCCCGGATGGCGGGAACGTCAGTGGACATCACCGAGCGCAAGGCTGCCGAGGAAAACCAGCAAACCCTGCTGCGCGAGCTCCAGACGGCGCTGTCGCAGGTCAAGACCCTGCAGGGCTGGATCCGGATCTGCGCTAATTGCAAACGTGTGCTCAACGACGACGGCGTCTGGGAGCAGTTCGAGTCGTACGTGCACACGCACGCCGGCGTGGACTTCAGTCATGGGATCTGCTCGGAGTGCGCCAAGGCGTGGTCCGCCGCGACGCCGGAGGGCCCGGGATGAACGCGACACGTCGAAGGTCCGGCCGTCCGAAAATCCTCGTCATCGAGGACGACGCCGTCGCTCGCGCGGACCTGGAGGCTCGGCTGGCGGCCAACGGCTACATCGTCGCCCGGGCGGCCGACGCCGCCTCGGCCCTGACCGTCGTGAACCGCGAGCGCCCCGACCTCATCCTGCTCGACCTGGGACTCCCCGCCGGCGATGGGTTTCTCGTCCTCGAGCGCTTGCGCAAGATCGCGGCGCTCGCCGTCATCCCCGTGCTCGTCATCACCGGCCGTAGCGATGCCGAAACCCGGAAGCGTGTCGAGGCGCTGGGCATCGCGCCGTTGCTCGCCAAACCAGTGGAGACCGAGGTCCTGCTCGCCGCCATCCGCGCGGGCCTGGAGACGAAGCCGGACTAAATCTGTCGCATCAGCGCCCCACCGTGCCGCAAAAACGCCCTTTCCCGTGCCCAGAGTCCCGGGCATGTTGCACCCGCACCCGTGCCTATCGCATATAGAGACATGACCGCGAATCCGGTGGCGCCCGGCACCGGGCACGACGCGCGCGTGGAAGCCGAGATCCGAGGCGCGGCGCTCGGTCAGCTTCTCAGGGGCGGCCCGCTCGCGGAGGCGCTGCACGTCCTGCTCGTCCTGGTCGTGGCCGCGCTGGTGTGGAACTCCCTCCCCCTGGCGCTCACGCTCGGCTGGGTCGGCGCGGTCACCGCCGCGGCCGCCTTGCGTACGTGGTGGCGGCTGGGCCTGGGCCGACGCACCACCTCGCCCGAGCAGGCGCTGCGCGGCGTGCGCCTGACCGTCGCCGGCGTCGGACTGGCGTGGGGGTTCGGTGCCGCCGCCGCCATCCCGGCGCTGGGCCTCGCCCAGGCGGCCCTGATCCTGGTCGTGCTCGCCGGCATCGTCGCCGGCGCGACCGGCACCCTCGTGGGCGATCGGCGCAGCTTCCACTACCTCCTGCTCACCGCCCTCGTCCCGCTTCCTATCGGCATCCTGTTGCAGGGACACTCCCGCCCCCACCTCATCGCCACGCTCTTGACCGCGCTGTTCGCCTGGAGCATGGACCGCGTGCATCGGCGCGCCCACCGCACCTTCACGGAGCGGGTCCGCGCCACGGTGCTGCTCGAGTCGTCCACGCGGGAGCTGGCGAGCCAGCACGCCTACCTCGACGCGCTGATCGCGAGCACGCCCGTCGCCATCGCGGTGCTCGACGGCCGGCGCTCCATCCGCAGCGTGAACCCGGCGTTCGAGATGCTGTTCGGATATTCCGCGGCCGAGGCGATCGGCGCCCGCATCGACGGGTTGATCGTGCCCGAAGCGCTCCGCTCCGAGTCGAGCGACCTCGAGGCGCGGGCGCGCAGCGGTGAGATCGTGCGGGTGGAAGTGGAGCGCAGGCGCAAAGACGGACACCACATCCAGGTCCGCCTCTCGGCGGCCGCGGTGAAAGCCGCCGACGAAGGCGCGCTCGTCGCGCTGTACGAGGACATCGGCGACCGCAAGGCGGCCGAGCTGGCGATGCGCGCGGCGCGCGACCTGGCGGAGCGGGTGGCCCGGGCGCGCAGCGCCTTCCTCGCCAACATGAGCCACGAGATCCGCACGCCGATGAACGCCGTGCTCGGCTTCGTGGAGCTGGTGCTCGACACCGAGCTCGCGCCGGAGCAGCGGCGCGCGCTCGAGCTGGTGCGCTCGTCGTCCGAGGCGCTGCTCACCATTCTCAACGACATCCTCGACTATTCGAAGATCGAGGCCGAGCATCTCGAGCTCGAGGCGATCCCGTTCGACCTGCCCAAGGTGGTTCATGCCACGGCGACGCTGTTGGCGGTGCGCGCGCGCGAGAAACATCTCGAGCTCACCGTGGACGTGCCGCCCGACGTCCCACACCTGGTGCGGGGCGATCCCACGCGCGTGCGCCAGGTCCTGATGAATCTCATCGGCAACGCCATCAAATTCACCGAGCAGGGCGAAGTCGACGTCTCCGCTACCGTGGCCGGCCACCACGGGGGCCGCGCCTCGGTGCGGTTCCGGGTGCGCGACACGGGCATCGGGATCTCCGAGCCACAGGTGGCCACCATCTTCGACGAGTTCACCCAGGCGGACGCGTCCATGACGCGGCGCTACGGCGGCACGGGGCTCGGGCTCGCGATTTCCCGTCGCTTGGTGGCACTGATGGGCGGAGCGTTGACCGTCACGAGCGAGGTCGGACGCGGCAGCGAGTTCAGCTTCACCCTGCCGTTCCCGGTCGAGGTGCCCGCCGGGGCCCAGGTCCCCGGGCGGACGGCGTCGCTGGGCGGCTGCCGGCTGCTCGTGGTGGACGACAACGAGACCAACCGGCGCATCCTGCGCGACATGCTGGGCGCCGAAGGGGTGGCCGTGCACGAGGCGCCGCGCGCCGACGCGGGGCTCGCGGCGCTGCGCCGCACCGCGACCGCCGGGACCCCCTTCGACCTCGCCATCCTCGACGCCCAGATGCCCGATCAGGACGGCTTCGAGCTGGCCACGGTCATCCGCGCCGACTCCCAGCTGGCGCGGACACGGCTCCTGATACTCACGTCGGCGGGGCAGCGGGGCGACGGCGAGCGCTGCCGCCAGCTCGGCATCCAGGCGTATCTCACCAAGCCGATCGCGCGGGCGGACCTGATCGAAGCCGTGGGCACCGTGCTCGCGGGAGCGCCCTCGGCCAAGGGCGGGGCCGACCTCGTCACCCGGCACTCGATCGCGGAGTCACGACACACGTTGCGGATCCTGCTCGCCGAGGACAACCCGGTCAACCAGCAGGTGGCGACCGCGATGCTCTTGAAGCGCGGGCATCAGGTAGACGTGGTGGCGAACGGTCGCGAAGCGGTGGACGCGGTGGGCGCGGAGCGGTACGACCTCGTGCTCATGGACATCCAGATGCCCGAGATGGACGGGTTCGAGGCGACGGCGCAGATTCGCGCCTTGCCCCAGGGTGGTGCGCTCCCGATCATCGCGTTGACGGCCCACGCGTTGAGCGGGGAGCGCGAGCGCTGCCTGGAGCGGGGCATGACCGGCTATCTCGCGAAGCCGTTCAAGGCTCACGAGCTGTTCGCGGTGGTCGAAGGCCGCGGCCCCGACGGCGCCGAGCCGGCCGCGCCGGCACCTCCGCCCGTGGATGTCGCCGCCTTCCGCCGCACGATGGAAGAAGCGGGCGCGGCCGAAGCGGTCGACGGGATCCTCGCGACCTTCGTCCAGACGCTGCCGCAGCGCCTCGACGCGTTGGCCGCGGCGACCGCTGGCGACACGGCCGAGCCGATCGAACGGGCGGCCCACGCGTTCAAGTCGGCGGCCGCCACCATCGGCGCCCGTGGCCTCGCCGCGCTGCTGGATCAGATCGAAGCCGCGGCTCGCGGTGGCGACGTGCCCGGCGCACGCGATAAGCTGCAGGGTGTGCGCGCCGAGGCGCAGACGGCGCTCGCGTACCTTCAGACAACGGTGAAAGGCGGTGGGGATGGTTAACGCGATTCCGGTGCTGGTCGTGGACGACGATGCCGTGTCGAGCTCGCAGCTGGGCGCGCTCGCCAAGGCCGCCGGGTATGATGTGAAGACGGCCCCCAACGGGCGCGAGGCGTGGGAGCTGCTCCAGCTGGCGCGCATCCCCATCGTGATCTCGGACTGGTACATGCCGGAGATGGACGGCAACGAGCTGTGCCGGCGCATCCGCGCGCGCACCCGCGAGCCGTACGTCTACTTCATTTTGGTCACGTCACGCGGCGGCAAGCAGCAATACCTGGCCGGCATGGAGGCCGGCGCGGACGATTTCATCGCGAAGCCGTTCGACCCCGACGAGCTGCGCGCCCGGCTCAAAGTCGCCGAGCGCATCCTCGGCCTGCGCAAGGAGCTCGAGCAGCTCGAAGTGCTGCTGCCCATCTGCTCCTATTGCAAGCGCATTCGCAACGACAACGAAGAATGGGAGGCGCTCGAGACGTACATCGAAGCCCACTTCGACAGGCTGCTGAGCCACGGCATCTGCCCGGACTGCTACGTCAAGTACGTGCAACCGCAGCTCGACCAGCAGGGTGGGAGCACCTGAGGTCGAAGCCCGGCCTCAGCGCGCGGGCGGCGCGTCGAGCACCTCGCGCACCTTGCGCGCCAGCGACTCCGGCGAAAACGGCTTCTGCAGATACGCGGTCCCCGACTCGAGAATGCCGTGCCGCACCACCGAGTCGTCCGTGTACCCGGAAGCGTACAGCACCCGGGTATCGGGGCGGACCCGCGCGAGCTGCTCCGCCAGCTCCCGCCCACTCACGCGCGGCATCACCACGTCGGTCAGGAGCAGGTGAATGGGGCCGCGATGCCGCTGCGCCAGCCGTACTGCCGCCTCGCCGCCCGGCGCCTCGAGCACCGCGTAGCCGTGACGCTCGAGCACTTGCTTGGTGACGGCACGAACGGCGGCGGCGTCCTCGACGAGCAACACCGTCTCGGTCCCGCCCGGCGCACGCGCGCCCGTCGCCGCCGCGGCCACCTCCGCGGTCGCGTCCACCTGCGGGAGATAGATCTTGAAGCTCGTGCCATGGCCGGGCTCAGAGTACACCCAGATGAACCCGCCCGCCTGCTGCACGATGCCGTACACGGTCGCGAGGCCCAGACCAGTGCCTTTGCCGGGCTCCTTGGTCGTGAAGAACGGCTCGAAGATCTTGGCCTTGGTCGCATCGTCCATGCCGCACCCGGTGTCGCTCACGGCGAGCATCGCGAAACGACGCACCGCCGCGGCGTCGTGGCCGCGGGCGTAGTCCGGGTCGTGCTCCACGTTGGCCGTCTCGATCGTGAGCCTGCCGCCCGTCGGCATCGCATCGCGCGCGTTGACGGCCAGGTTCATGAGCACCTGCTCGAGCTGCCCGACGTCGGCCCGCACCGCGCCCAGATCCGGGGCGAGGGTCGTCGTCAGCTCGACGTCCTCGCCGATCACGCGGCGGAGAATCTTCTGGAGACCCTCGACTACCGTGTTCAGGCTCACCACGCGCGGCTCGACCACCTGTTGCCGGCTGAAGGCGAGCAGCTGGCGCGTGAGCGCCGCCGCGCCGTCCGCCGCCTTCCGGACCTGCTCGAGGTCGTCGCGCTTCGGGTCGCCCGGCGACAGGTCTTCCAACAGCAGGTCCGAGTAGCTCGTGATCACGGTGAGCAGGTTGTTGAAGTCGTGCGCGATCCCCCCCGCCAGCCGTCCCACGGCTTCCAGCTTTTGCGATTGCAGCACCTGCTGCTGGAGCCGTCGCTGGTCGGTGACGTCGCGGACGAAGGTCTCGTAGTACTCCACCCGCCCCGCGGCATCGCGCACCGCGCGCACGCTCAACTGCACCGTCAGCAGGCGGCCGTCTCGGCGCTTCCAGGTCGCCTCGACGTTGTCGTACTGGCGGGCGCTGTAGCTGTCCCGCTCCACCAGCCGCTGCCGCTCGGCAGCATCGGCGTACACGTCCCGCGCCATGTGCAGCCCCAGCACGTCGGCGGCGGCATCGTATCCCAGGATCCGCACCACCGCGGCATTCACCGACAGGAACCTGCCCTCCGGGCTCGAGCGGTAGATCCCGACGGGAGCATGCTCGACCAGGGTCTCGTAGCTCGCCTCCGTCGCGCGCAGCGTGGCGCGCGCCTTCGCCTCGCGCAGCTCGCGCTCGATCGCCGGGAGCAGGCGCTTGAGCTGCCCCTTCGTGACGTAATCGTGTGCGCCCGCCTTCATGGCGGCCACGGCGAGCTCTTCGGTGATCGTGCCGGACACGCAGATGTAGGGGACGTCGAGGCCCCGCTCCCGCAGCATCGCCAGGGCCGCGGTGCCGCTGAAATGCGGCATGCTGTAGTCGCCGATCACCAGGTCCCACGGGTGGCGGTCCAGCGCAGCCTCGAGGGCTGCCGCCGTGTCGACCCGCTCGTGCGTCAGGTCGTAGCCCGCCGTCCGGAGCTCGCGCAGCACCAGACGCGCGTCGTCCTCCGAGTCCTCCACCATCAACACCCGCAACGGCTTGCCCATGCATACCAATGTCGGGTTTCCACGGGGAGCCGGAGTGAGCGTCGTCACCTGGCGGGCGTGAGGCGGCCACGCCACACAAAAAACCCATAGATTGGTGGTCGGCACGGGGACCAACATGGGTTCACGCGGACGCTCCACCGGGGCGTTACGGCGAAAGGACGGTCAGAACGCGACACACTCCGCAGGCGACGGCAGCGACGGCGTGGTCGCGGCGGTACCCTGTTTTCGGGAAGCTGCGCGAGCCATTTTGGACGGGCGGTGCCACGAGAATCACGCGGTGTAGTACGTGCGACGAGCGCCTCCTTTTCCCTCACCCTGCCGGAGCACGGGCGCGCATGAATCTCCCCAACGAAGTCGAAATCCTGCTGGTGGAGGACAACCCGCACGACGAGGAGCTGACGCTGCGCGCCCTCAAGGAGCGCAACATCGCGAACCAGCTGTTCGTGGCGCACGACGGCGCCGAGGCGCTGGATTTTTTCTTCGGCCACGGCACCCACCCCTGGCGCGAGATCGGCATCGTGCCGCGCGTGATCCTGCTCGACCTGAAGCTCCCCAAGGTGGACGGCCTCGAGGTGCTGAGGCGTCTCAAGGCGGACGAGCGCACGCGCGCCCTCCCGGTGGTGGTCCTCACCTCGTCACGCGAGGAGCCCGACATCGCCGCGGCGTATCGGCTCGGCGCCAACAGCTACATCGTCAAACCGGTCGACTTCGAATCGTTCGCCCGGGCGGTCTCGGACGTGGGGCTCTACTGGGTGCTGTTGAACGAGCTGCCCCGCTGACGCGCATGCCCACGCTCGCGCGCATCCTCATCGTGGAGGACGTCGCGGCCGACGCGGAGCTCATCGAGCGCGAGATCCGCCGCGCCGGGATCGGCTGCGCCACGCGCCGCGTCGATACGGAGACGGCCCTGCGCGACGGACTCCGCAGCTTCGCTCCCGACCTCGTCCTCACGGACCACTCGATGCCGCGGCTCACGGCGCGGGACACCCTGCAGCTCGTTCAGCAGGAGACCCCGGACACGCCGGTGATCATCGTCACGGGCAGCCTCGACGAGGAGATCGCCGCGGAATACATGAAGGCCGGCGCCACCGACTACGTCGTGAAGCATCACCTGGAGCGGCTCGGGCCCGCGGTGCAGCGCGCGCTCGACTTGAAGCGGGCGCGCGAGGAGCAGGCGCAGGCTGAGGAAGCGCGCCGCCAGGGCGAGGAGCGGTTCCGCGCTCTGATCGAGCACGGCGCCGACGCCATCGCGCTGCTCAGCCCCGCCGGCGCGGTGTTGTTCCTCAGCCATTCGGCCGAGAAATTGTTCGGCTTCACGCCCAGCGAGCTGGTCGGCCGGAGCGCGCTCGAGCTGTTGCACCCGGACGATGCTCCCCGGCTGGAGGCGCTCCTGGCGGACGTGGCCCGACGCCCCGGCGCGCCGCTCACGCTCGAGGTGCGGCTGCTGCATCGGGACGCGTCGTGGCGCGCGGCGGAAGCGGTGGTCGTCAACCGCCTGGGCGAGCCCGCCGTCGGCGCGATCGTCGTCAACTTCCGCGATATCTCGGAGCGCCAGGAGGCGGAGCAGGCGCTGCGCGACTCCGAGGAGCAATACCGCTCGCTCGTGGAGGGCGTGCGGGACGTGATCTTCGCGCTCTCACCCGACGGGGTCATCGCCTCCCTCAATCCCGCGTTCGAAACGATCACCGGTTCGCCCCGTGGCGAGTGGCTCGGCCAGCCGTTCGACCAGCTCGTGCATCCGGAAGATCTGCCGCTCGCCCTCGAGCTGTTCGGCCGGGTGGTGCGGGGCGAGCCGCGACCGACCGCCCAGTTCCGCATACACACCATCCGGGGCGACTATCGCCTCGCCGAGTTCTCGGCCACGGCCCAGCTGCGCGACGACCGGCTCATCGGCATCCTGGGCATCGGGCGGGACGTGACCGAGCGCGTCCTGCTGGAGCAGCAGCTCCGCCAGGCGCAGAAGATGGAGGCCGTGGGACGACTGGCCGGCGGGATCGCGCATGACTTCAACAACATCCTCACCGCCATCACGGGGTACGCCGACCTGCTGCTCGAGGATCTGGCTCCCAACGACCCGCGGCGCCAGGATGCCGAGGAGATTCACAAGGCGGCGGACCGCGCCGCCGGGCTGACCCGCCAGCTGCTCGCCTTCAGCCGCCAGCAGGTGCTGCAGCCGCGCGTGGTGGATCTGAACGCGCTCGTGAGCGAGCTCGAGAAAATGCTGCGCCGCCTGCTCGGCGAAGATGTGACGCTGGCGACGGTGCTGGCCCCGACGCTGGGCCGCGTCCGGGCCGACGTCGGCCAGCTCGAGCAGGTGATCATGAACCTCGCGGTCAACGCGCGCGACGCCATGCCCACCGGCGGCAAGCTCACGATCGAGACGGCCGACGTCGAATTCGACGGCGGCTACGCGGCGGAGCACTACCCCGCCCCGCCGGGCAAATACACGATGCTCGCCGTCAGCGACACCGGCACGGGCATGGACCCCGTGACGCAGGCCCACCTGTTCGAGCCGTTCTTCACCACCAAGGAGAAGGGCAAGGGCACCGGCCTCGGGCTCGCGACCGTGTACGGCATCGTGAAGCAGAGCGGTGGATTCATCTGGGTGTACAGCGAGCTCGGCGTGGGGACCACGTTTAAGATCTATCTCCCCCGCGTCGACGCGGCGGTCGAGCCGGCGAGCGGCCGCACCGCGTCCGTTCCCGTCCCCCGCGGCAGCGAGACGGTGCTCGTCGCCGAAGACGAAGCGCCGGTGCGTGCGGTGGCCCGCCACGCCCTGGAGCGCTACGGCTACCGCGTGCTCGAGGCCGCGAGCGCGGAAGCGGCCCTGGACGTCGCGCAGCGCTACTCAGGTCCCATCCACGTGCTCCTCACGGATGTCATCATGCCCGGAATCTCCGGGCGGGATCTGGCGGCCCGGCTCGCGGCGCTGCGGCCCGAGACGCGCGTCATCTACATGTCGGGCTATACGGACGACGCCATCACCCGCCACGGCGTGCTCGAGCCCGGGTTCGTGTTCGTGCAGAAGCCCTTCACGCCGGACGCCCTGGCACGCACCGTACGCGATGTGCTGGACGGCACCACCGAGCGGCGGAAGCGCGCTTGATGGAGATGGGCCTGTCGCTCGAGCGCAGGATCCAAATCGGCTTCGGCATCGCCGTCGCGATCATCGTGGCGGTAGGCGCGGCCGCGCTGCGGAGCACGGAGGCGACGGTGAGCAGCGCGCGCTGGGTGGCCCACACGCTGCAAGTGCGCGCGGAGCTCGAGGCCGGCTTCGCCGATCTCATCGAGGCCGAGACCGGCGTGCGCGGCTACGTGATCACGGGCGACACGACCTACCTCGCGCCCTATCACTCGGCGCGGACGACGCTGCACAGTCGGCTGGCGGGTCTGCGGGACCTCACCGCGGACAATCCCGCGCAGCAGCGCCGGATCGACTCGCTGGAAACCCTCGTCGCGACCCGTCTCGAGCGGCTCCAGTGGACCATCGAGACGCGTCGCACCGGTGGTCCGGCCGCGGCCGGCCCGGCCGTGATCGGCGGCCGGGGGAAGGAGCTCATACAGCGGATGCACGAGGTGATCACGCGGATGGAGGACGACGAGGGGCAGCTCCTGGCGCAGCGCTCCGCCACGCTTCAGGCCAAGGCGCGCCTGGCGCGCCTGGCGGCGTGGACCGGGGCCCTCGTCGCGCTCGCGCTCGCCGGCCTCGCGAGCGTGCTGGTGGGTCGCGAGATGGCGGGACGTCGGTTCGCGGAGGAACGGCTCCGCCTGCTGGTGGGAAGCGTGCGCGACTACGCCATTTACATGGTCGACCCTGCCGGGTACGTCAGAAGCTGGAACGCCGGAGCCGAGCGGATCAAAGGGTACACCCCGCCGGAGATCCTGGGCCAGCACTTCGCGCGCTTCTTCACGCCGGAAGACGTCGCCGCCGGACGGCCCGCGGCCGTGCTGCACGACGCGGCGGCAGAGGGGCGCTACGAGGAGGAGAACTGGCGGGTTCGCAAGGACGGCTCCCGCTTCTGGGCGGACGTCGTGATCACCTCCGTGCGCGACGACCGCGGCGCCCTGCTGGGATTCGCCAAGGTGACGCGCGATCTCACCGAGCGGAAGCGGGCCGAGCAGGCGCTGCGCGCCAGTGAAGAGCGGTTCCGCATTCTGGCGGTGACCGCGAACGACGCCATCCTCTCGGCCGACGCCCGCGGGCACATCACCTATTTCAACCCGGGCGCCGAGCGGATCTTCGGGCTCACCGCCGACGAGGTGATCGACCGGCCGCTCACCACGCTGATGCCCGAGCGATTCCGGGAGGCGCATCGAGCGGGACTGGCGCGCTATGTGGCCACGGGCGAGGGGCGCGTCATCGGGAAGACCGTCGAGCTCGCCGGTCGGAGAAAGGACGGAACGGAGTTTCCGCTCGAGCTGTCGCTCGCAAGCTGGAAGCATGGAGCCGATGTCGCCTTCACGGCGATCATTCGCGACATCACGACCCGCAAAGCGGGCGAGGAGCAGCTGCGACGCTACGCCGTCCAGCTCGAGGCGGCGAACCAGGAGCTAGAGGCGTTTTCCTATTCGGTGTCGCACGACCTCCGAGCGCCGCTCCGCAGCCTCGACGGCTTCAGCCAGGCGTTGCTCGAAGATTATCATGAGCGCCTCGACGACACGGGCCGCGATTTCCTGCAGCGGGTGCGCGCGGCGAGCCAGCGGATGGCGACACTCATCGACGACCTGTTGAGCCTGTCGCGGGTCACCCGCGGCGAGCTGCAGGTGGGAGACGTCGACCTGAGCGCGCTCGCCGCCGCCGTGGCCGCCGATCTGCACAGGAGCGACCAGAAGCGTGATGTCACGTTCGCGATCACCCCCGACCTGGTCGCCCGGGCCGACCCGGGGCTCATGCGGATCGTGCTGCAGAACCTGCTCGGCAACGCCTGGAAGTTCACCGGCAAGCGCTCGCCCGCACACGTCGAGTTCGGCGTGACGGCGCAGGACGGGCGGCGGGCATTTTTCGTGCGCGATGATGGCGCCGGCTTCGACATGGCCTACGCCGCCAAGCTGTTCGGCGCGTTTCAGCGGCTGCACGCGACCACCGAGTTCCCCGGCACGGGGATCGGGCTCGCCACCGTGCAGCGCATCATCCACCGCCACGGCGGCCAGGTCTGGGCCGAGGGCGCCCCGGAGCGGGGCGCGACCTTCTACTTCACGCTCTGAGCTGGAGCACACCATGCACGACCGCTCGATCCTCTTGGTGGAGGACAACCCCGACGACGAGGCGTTGACCCGCCGCGCGCTCGCCAAGAACAACATCCAGAACGAGATCCTCCTGGCCCGCGACGGGGCCGAGGCGCTCGACTGGCTGTTCGGCACCGGCGCCCACGCCGGGCGCCCCGCCGCGCCC
>Ga0209805_1001662_pt1 | contig 13285 bp, 11 predicted proteins | sample GraSoiAngelo_148_FD_185905 | JGI IMG/M metagenome (GOLD analysis project Ga0209805, IMG submission 185905) | Grasslands soil microbial communities from the Angelo Coastal Reserve, California, USA - 14_1009_09_20cm (SPAdes) (version 2) | ecosystem: Environmental > Terrestrial > Soil > Grasslands ... | reverse complement strand
ACTGCCGGGCTGTCTGGCCCGCCACCTACGGGCATGAGCTGGGCTGACTATGCGCGCGGCATGCCTGCCGCACATCACCAATCACGAAACTTCGTCGCGCCGGAAATCGACAACTTGAGCGCATCCTCGACGCCCATATGTAAGCCCTCGTCCCAGCGAAGGCGCGCGACGTCCTCGGGCAATTGCCCACGCGCGTCGGCGGCGGGGTCTCCTTCCAGCCACCCGCGAATCCCGGCCTAAAAGTGGGAGGTGGAGCGGGTGACGAGACTCGAACTCGCGACTTCAACCTTGGGAAGGTTGCACTCTACCAACTGAGTTACACCCGCTCGGCAAGCCGGATTTTAGCATCGCTTTTCCGCAAATCCTGGCAGATCGGCCAGATCACCCCGATGAGCTCAGCCATCCTGACCGCCGTCAGTTTCACGCGGCCGGCATCGAAGACCTCCACTGGATAGGTCTCATACAGCCGGATCCAGCCTCGGTCCCAGGGCTCGAGGTCGAGCTGCTGGCCAAGCCGTGCCTTGATCATGAGCAACTGGCGCGCGAGGCCGGTGGCGATTCGCTCGTTCAGCGCCGGCGTCGCCTCCAGGTGCAGGCCCAGCTCCAGCCGCCCGCTGTTCGCATGCCACCAGGCTTCGAAATGCAGGCGGGGATCATCGAAGAACCACTGCGCCTGACTCGAGCGGACACGGTGGTTGATGTCCTTCAAGCGAGCCGGCAGCGCGGTCTTCACCGGCACTGGCAACGCTCGGAAAAATCCCGCCGTCCGGACAAAACGGCGCTCGCGCCGCCGACGGGCCGTTGCGGACCCGGTCGCGCTGAGACGGGGCGCCATCGAGTCCTAGCCTGCCGGGGCCGGACGACCGGCCGCGCCGCCAGTCACGGCGGTTTTCACCATCGCGCTGTACTGGTCGGCCAGCGCCCGAGCCTTTTCAGAATCCTCCATGCTGACGATGATGTGGTAGCGGGGCATGTCCGGGTCTGGAAGCACCAACACCCATCCGCCGTCGACGAAGACCTTGATTCCATCCGCCAGGTCGACCGGCGCATCCCGGTGCATCTCCACCATGGTGCGCATCACCCGGCCCTTGGCATCCCAGGGCACGGTTTCCTGGCGGTGCTCGTACGCCGCCCGCGGGATTTCCTGCCGAACGGCAGAAACCGCTCGCCCGTCCTTGGCCAGCAACTCCAGCATCTTGATCAGCGTGAAGATCGCATCGAACCCCAGCAGGTGCTCGGGGAAGACATAACCGCCGTTCGCGTCCGAGGCCAGTCGCGCTTGATGCTGCTGGGCCGCTCGCAACAGGGCGGCCGGCTCGCCCTTTCCGGGAACGAAGTGCGAGCTCGGCAGCTGCCGCACGAGTGCCGCGATCGTCTGCGGCACCGTGGCCGGCGCGACGAGCACGCCCGGCTTCGCCTTCAGCGCCAGCACTGCGATCACACCCAGCGCCTCGTGGTGGTCGAGCAGCTCGCCCTTTTCGTCGATCAAGAAGACCCGCTCCGAGCCATAGTCGATGTACGCGCCGAGGTTGCAGCCGAGGGTTCGCGTGATCAATGCCGACTGGCGGCGGGCCTCGTTAAAGGCCTCGTTGGTCTTGGACTGATAGGTCTCGTCGAACCCGGCGTTCAGGGGGATCGCCTCGATGTTGAGCTCCTTGAACAGGCGGGGAAGCACCAGTGAGGCGCTGCCGTGGTCGAAGTCAACCAGCACCTTCAGGTGCGCCTGGCGGACCGCCTCGACATCGATCAACCCGATCAGCCCGTCGATGTAGGAGTCGATGGCGTCCTGCGGGTAACTGATATCGCCCATCTCGTAGAAGTGGACCCGCCGGATGTCCTCGCGGAAGAAGACGTTCTCCAGCTTGCGCTCCATCTTCTTGTCGAGCACGACGCCGTTGCCGTCGAACATCCGGATATCGGCCGAGCGGCTGTCCAGCGGGGACATCTGGATATGGATCGCCCCGGCGATCGGATGTTCCCGCGCATAGAACTGCACCACCGGGATCGGCAGTTCGCTGAGGTCGATGATGGACGCGCCGGAAGACATCATCCCGGCGACCATGGCCCGTTTCATCATTCGGGATGGACGCTGGCCGTCGCGGGCCGCCCCGATCGCCGAGCCTTTCGGAAAGAGGGCAGCGAAGGACGCGCCAAGTCGGGCGCAGTATTCAGGTGTCAGCTCGATGTTGACCAGGCCGACCAATCCGTACGAGGTGAACAACCCCCGCTTGTAATGCCCGGCCCAGATGATGCTCTCGTGAACGGTCGACCCCGGCTCGATCTCCTTATCGGGCCAGATCTTCACGCCGGCATCGATCGTCGACCCCTCGCCCACGACGACGTCGTCGCCAATCACCGCGCCTTCCTCGAGCAAGCAATTGTTCTTGATGGTGACGTGGCGGCAGACGATCGCCTGACGTAGTCGGGAGTTCTCACCGACGTACGAGTACGTCCAGATGATCGAGTTACTGATCTTCGTGTTCTCGTCGACCACTGAGAAGTTGCCCACGCAGACCGGCCCGTTGACAAAGACTCCCGCCTTGAGCTTGCACTCGTTGCCGATGTATGCGGGACCGTTGATCCGCACGTCGTAGCCGATTTCCACGTTCTCCCCGATCCAGACGTTGCCGTGACGGCGCTCGCCCGGAATCTCGACGTCGACCCGCCCTTCGAGCGCGTCCCAATTGGCCTGGTAATAGGTCTGGATATTGCCGATGTCACACCAGTAGCCCGGCGCCAGGTACCCGTAGAGCGGCATGGCGTTGGTCAGCATCTTGGGGAACACATCGCCGCTCCAGTCCACCACGGCAGCCGGCGGCAAGAGATCGAGCACTTCCGGTTCGATGACGTAAATGCCGGTGTTCACCTGATCGGAAAACACCTCGCCCCAGGATGGCTTCTCGAGGAAGCGTTTGATCGTCCCGTCCGGGTTGGTGATCACCACCCCGAACTCCAATGGGTTCGCCACGGAGGTGAGGACGATGGTCGCGGCCGCGCCTTTCTCGCGGTGATAGCGCATGACCCCACCCAGGTCGATGTCGGTCAGGGCGTCGCCGCTGATGACGATGAAGGGCTCGGTCAGGTATTCCTGCGCATTCTTCACGCTGCCGGCGGTGCCGAGTGGGGCGTCTTCGACCACGTAAGTGATGTCGACGCCGAAGTCCGAACCGTCGCCGAAGTAGTCGCGGATCGCCGACCCCAGGTACTGAAGGGTGACCACCACATCCGTGATCCCGTGCTTCCGCAGCAACCGAAGGATGTGCTCCATGACCGGCTTGCCAACCACCGGAACGAGCGGCTTCGGCACGCCGCTGGTCAGGGGTCGAAGCCGTGAGCCCTCGCCACCGGCCATCACCACCGCCTTCATGCGAGCTGCGCCGCCTCTTTCTGAATGCGCTCGCGCAAAAACGCGGCCGACTCTTCGGGCTTGACCACATTGATCCAGATGCCGGTACCCAGCTCGAATCCCGCGGCGGTGCTGAGCTTGGGGATCAGCTCCAGGTGCCAGTGATAGAGGTTGGCCACGTCGGCTTTGAGTGGAGCACTGTGGATGTAATAGTTGAATGGGGGATCGTTGAGACCCTCGTACAAACCCTTCAGGGTCAGCTGCAGAGCCTCGGCGAAAGCGGGCTTCTCTTTGGACTCGAGGTCGCCGAAGGAGGCGGCATGCCGGCGCGGCATGATCCAGGTCTCAAACGGCGTGCGGGCCGCGTACGGGGCAAAGACGACGAACGCCTCGTTCTCGAAGATGACGCGGGCGCCGGCGCGCCGCTCGTCATCGAGGGTGCGGCAGAAGACACACTCGGTCTGCGCCTCATAGAAGCGGCGGGCACCCGCCAGCTCGTCGAGGAAGCTCGGTGGAATCAGCGAGACCGCGTAAAGCTGCGAGTGCGGGTGCTCCAGCGAAGCACCGGCCGGCCGGCCATGGTTGTAAAGCACGACCACATGCTCCAGCACGGGGTTCTGCGCGTGCTGCCGGTACCGGTCGACATACGACTGCACGATCTCCTCAACCTGCGGGCGGGGCAGCAGCGGAGTCGTCGCCCGGTGATCGGGACTGCTGATCAACACCTCGCAGGCACCGATCGCATCGCGTTGCCAGAACCGGCCATCCTGGTGCTCCTGGCCATCGGGCTCGAGCCGAAAGGCCGCATAGAGGTTCGGGACTACCCGCACCGACCAGCCCGGTGTATTGGGAGCGGTGCCGGCTGTGCGGTAGGCGAGGACCTCAGGCGGCGTCATGCTCTCGTGTCCAGGGCAGAAAGGGCAGACGTCGCGGGCCGCGACCGCCTCTTTAGCGGCCTGGCTGAAGGAATCGGGCCGGCGTGCGCGCTCCGTCGCCACCGCCACCCATCGCCCGGTAATCAAGTCCTGCCGTAACTGGGGCAACCCGCAAGCTCCTGAGAGAAGAACGCCTGACCCGCCCGAGAGTTTTCATTATCGCTGTCGGCGGCTAAGTTCCGATCTTTGGATCCTCTGGCATCCGGCACTCGTAGAGCATCTCGACGGCTGCCGGCCCCGCGCTCACGTCCTGCATGACCTGTCGGTGCTCGAGGTCGATCGGCAGGGTCGAACTCTGGTAAGCACGGCTGGCTTGCTCGACGTCGTTGGCCTCCACGATGTAGACCAGCATCGGCCCGTCACGGGCCTCGAGCAAATATGCGATCTCGTGGCGGACGGTCTCCTGCGCAAACGTCTGGCTGACTTCTTCCTGCCGTTGATTGAGTTGAGCCATCCACCACCGCAGACGCTCCACCCGGTCCTCGCGGACCTTCAGAAAATGGACCCTCAGCACCTCGTGATCACCATCCCTCTGCTAGGCAACGCGTTCGCCGGCCTTGAAAACCGCCCAGACACGCCAGAGGGAACCGGGATCGACCAGCGGATCGCCGTGCACGAGTAAAAGGTCGGCCGGATCCCCGGGCTGAAGCCGGCCGGCATGCTCGATCCCCATCAGCTCGCCGCCTCGCCAGGTGACGGCCGCCAGCGCCTCGTGCGGCTCCAGCCCGGCGTCCACCAATTGCTCGACTTCCCAGGCGAGGTGTCCAGCCCGTACCGAGCCGCCACCGAAGTCCGATCCGGCGGCGATTCGAACGCCGGCCCGGCGGGCCGCCTTGATGGCGGCGAAGGCTCCTTCGCGGCGCGCCGCCAGTCGCCGCTTCCCGTCGTCTGCGGTGAAGCGCTCGATGCGGGTCGTGCGCTCGAACGTCGCCCAGCTCGCCAGCACCGAGAGGGTCGACACCAGCGCCACATTGTTCCGCCGCATGGTGTCGGCGATCGCGTCGTCGAGCTCCATCCCGTGCTCGATGGAATCGACCCCGGCCTCGGCGCCAACACGGGCGCCGTCCAGGATGGTGGCATGGGCGGTGATCTTCCGCCCACGGGCGTGTACGGCTTCGCAGGCCCCCCGGACCTCGTCCACCGTGAAGGGACACTGATCGGAACGGTCCGGCGGATCGAGCATGATCTTCACGAAGTCAGTGCCCGCATCGAGCTGGGCGAGCGCCGCCGCCGTGAGGCCGGCACCGTCCCTCACCGCCACCGTCATCGGCAGGTAGCCCTCTTTGGCGATCCAGGTGCCAGCGATTCGGATGTATGGCGCGCCGCGTTGATCGGACATTTCCTGTCGAACAGACAGGCTCAAGGCGCGCCCGTCCGCCCCGGCCGGCGAGCCCACATCGCGGGCCCACAGCACGCCGGCCTGCACCAGGCGGGCCGCATTGTGACGCGCCACCTCGCGCAGTAGCTCGGGCGGATCGGAGCCGCGCTCGATCCAGTGGCTGCCGCCCGGCATCGTCAGGTGACTGTGCGCGTCCACGAACGCCGGCACGATCGTCGCCCCGCCGCCGTCCAGGACATCGGCATCACCTGGGTCGGACTCTTCCGTCGGCCTCAGCCATTCGATCCGACCATGGTCGATCAGCAAGCTCATGCCGACCTGCAACGTCGGCGAATGGCCGTCGGCCAGGCAGGCATCGCGGATGAGCAGGCGGGTCTTCACGCGGGCACCGGCGTGGGCTGTTCTTTCAGCCGGCTGACCGGACCCAGAAAGATCCACAGCGCCGCGCCTGCCGAGATGATGCTGCCCAGGATGATCGTCTGAACCACGCCGATCGCGGTGCCGAGGATGCCGCCGGTAAAGGCCCCGATGGGAATCGTGCCCCAGACGATGGTCCGCATGGTCGCGTTCATCCGGCCCTGGACCCGGTCGGGCGTGATCGATTGCCGCAGGCTGACCTGGTTGATGTTGTAGACCGGCACCATGAGATTGTTGACGAAACCCAGGACGCTGAGAACGATCGCCGGCGCGCCGAGCAAGGCGAGCGGCGTCGCCAGCGTAACCAGGCCGCCCAGGAGGATTGACAGACCCAGGGTCGGGCCCAAGCCGAGTGCGCGCGCGGCCCATGAGGCGTAAAAGGCACCCACCAGCCAGCCTCCGCTGCTGATGGCGAAGATGATGCCGACAACGGCGGCGGTCAGGTGCAGGTCGTGGTAGGCAAAGATCAGGAAGACCGCCCCGAAAATCATGTTCGACCCCAGGTTCGTGGTGGCCGTACATCCCGCGATGCGCCAGAGGATCGGGTTCTTGAACACGACATCGATACCTTCTCGCAGCTCGGGAATGAATCCGGTCTTTCCCGCGGCCGTTCCCGGCTGCGGTTCGAGCTCCGGCTTTCTGATCAAGGCCAGGGCCAACGCCGATACCAGGAACGAGACGGCATCGATGGCAACGGCCCGAGCGCCTCCGATGAACTGGATGAGGAAGCCGGCGACGGCAGGTCCCGCGATCTGCGAGGCCGAGCGCGTGACTTCCAGCTTGGTATTCCCCTCGATCAGGTTCGGCCGCTCCACCAGCACCGGAAGGTACGACTGATAGGCGACATCGAAGAAGACTGTGAAGATGCCCGTGAGCAGCGCTACGGCGTAGAGCTGCTCGAGCGTCAGCCGGCCGAAGATGAATGCGATCGGGATCGATCCGAGGGCGAGGAGCCGTCCGATGTCGCAGACGATCATGATGGGTCGCCGCCGGAGGCGATCGGCGTACACTCCGGCCACCAGTCCCAGGGTTGGGAAGGCGAGAAACTCCAGCGCCGACAGCATGCCGACCTGAAAGGGGCCGGCGTGCAGGATCAGGATGGCCACCGTCGGAACCGCGAGCAACGTTATCTGGCTACCAAACTCGCTGACCGTTTCACCAGCCCAGAGCTTCAGGAAGTCGGGATGACGCCAGAGGCGGCCTCCGAACATCGCGCGATTCTATCGAGAACGTAGACTCGTGGCAGCTCTATGCGCGACGACTCGACCTCCGTTCGCAACCTTGTCATCGGGATGCTGTTGATCGCGGCCCCGTTTGCGGTTGCGTACCTGCTGACCCGCGGCAATCCGAATTCCGCAGTGCTCTTGATCGTGGCGGTCTTCTGTGCCGGCCTGGCGCTGACGTTTGCGCTGGCATCCGGGCTGCAGCAAGTCGCCGCCCTGGCGATCCGGCTCTCCGGCCGTTCGCCGCGCGACATCATGATCGTTGGGCTGGCGGCACTCAGCCTGCTGACCCCCTGGACGATCGCGGTCGACGTCGCCGGCCTCCCGCAGATCTTCGGCTGGACCAACCCGCTGGCATGGCTGGCGGCGCTCGGCCTGCTGATTTCGGTCACGCAGCCCGGCCGGCCGTACCACGGCTGGGCGCTGGTCGCCGCCGGTATCGCGATCATCGGCTGGACTGGATGGGCGGGCTTCATGCTGACGACGCCGGCCTTCAGCGGGCTGCCCTTCACCTTCGCGCCGCTTGACCTCGTCTCAACCGGGTGGTACGCAGGGCTGATCGGTTGGGTCCTCGCCGTCGATGCCTTCGCCGCCCGTCGCGGGCGCGAACCGAAGCTGGCACAACCGAAGGACGTCTGGCCGCTGGCGCTGGTGCCCGGGATGGGGCTGGTCCGGCTCGGCTATACCGGCCGCGGGCGGATCTGGCTCGTCGCCGCGGCGATCGCGGTGGCCTTCATCGGCATCTCCGTGGTCAACGACAGCGAGTTCGCCTACTGGGCCCATTACCACATCGCGCCACCGGACCGCGGCCGGCTCGATGTCGTGCTTGCCACCGCGGCGCTGGCCCTAGTGCTGGTGGCGAGCTGGATCGACACATGGCGCAGCCTGCAACGCCGGGAGATCATGGGCGACTGGCTGGCCGGAGTCCGCAGTCGCTCGAAGAGCGAATCCTAGCGCCCGGCGGCGCGCGTCAGCTCAGGCGTAATGACAGGCGGCCCACTGGCCGCCGGCGACCTCCCGCAGCGGTGGCTCGACCTCAGCGCAGTAATCGGTCGCAATCGGGCAGCGCGTACGGAAATGGCACCCGGATGGCGGATTGGTCGGGCTCGGAATTTCACCCTTGAGCACCGTCTGCTCCCGCTTGATCGTTGGATCCGGGATCGGGATGACCGAGATCAACGCCTTCGTATAAGGGTGCCGGGGACTCCGCAACAGTTGCTCGGCCGGCGCGAGCTCCACGATCTTGCCCAGGTACATGACGGCGATCCGATCGCTCACCTGCTCGACCACTGCCATGTTGTGCGCGACGAACAGGTAGGTGAGGTTGAACTCGTTTTGCAGGTCTTCCAGCAGATTCAGGATTTGCGACTGGATCGACACGTCCAGTGCGGACACCGGCTCATCGGCGATGATCAGTTTCGGCCGAAGCGCCAGCGCCCGGGCAATGCCGATGCGCTGCCGTTGGCCTCCGCTGAACTCATGAGGAAACCGGCCGCGGTACTGTCCGCGCAGCCCGACCACCTCGAGCAGCTCGCTGACGATTCGCTCCCGCTCGTGGGCGGATCCGATGCCGTGGACGAGAAGGCCTTCCCCCACGATTTCCCCCACGGACATGCGCGGATTGAGCGAACCGTATGGATCCTGGAAGATGATCTGCACCTCGCGGCGGATCTCGTTCAGCTCTTTTTTGTTTGCCTTGAAGATGCTCCGCCCCTCGAGATACGCATCACCGGCGGTGGGCGGGATCAGCCGTAAGATCGTGCGCGCCACTGTGGACTTCCCCGAACCCGATTCACCGATCAGGCCGAGGGTTTCGCCCTGCTTGATTTCAAAACTGACATCGTCGACGGCCTTGACATTCGCAACCGTGGTCTGCAGCAACCCGCCCTTGATCGGGAAGTACTTGACCAGGTGCTCGACCTTGAGTAGGGCGCCGTTGGCGTCCGGAGAAACCACGACAGGCCGCTTCTTGCGCCCGATCATTCGTACTGCCAGCAAGCCACGAGGTGTTCGGCGCCGACAGCTTTCAGCAACGGGATGTCACTCTCGCTGTGCGGCGCCTTCACCGGGCAGCGAGGCCTAAAGGCACAGCCCGGCGGGAGCGCCAGCGGGTTTGGCACGCTGCCGGTGATGACATGGAGCCGGTCCTGCTTTTTTCCCAGGCGCGGGATCGAAGCCAGCAATCCCTGCGTGTAGGGGTGCTTCGGATTGGTGAACAATTCGGTCGTCGGCGCCTGCTCAACGATCCGCCCCGCGTACATGACGGCCACGCTGTCGCACATTTCCGCGACCACCCCCAGGTCATGCGTGATCAGCAGGATGGCCGATCCGAACTCCCCTTTGAGATTTCGCATCAGCCTCAGGATCTGAGCCTGGATCGTGACGTCGAGCGCGGTCGTCGGCTCGTCGGCGATCAGCAGCTCGGGATTCGTGGACAGCGCCATGGCGATCATGACTCGCTGGCGCATTCCGCCGGAGAGCTCGTGCGGATACTGCCTGGCGCGACGCTTGGGGTCCGAGATGCCGACCAGGCGGAGGACCTCGATCGCCCGCTCGAAGGCGGCCTTCGGCTCGACTTTCTCGTGGAGCCGCACCGCTTCGGCGATCTGGTCGCCGCAGGTGTAGACCGGGTTCAATGCCGTCATCGGTTCCTGGAAGATCATCGAGACGTCGTTGCCGCGCACGTCGCGCATCTCCTCCTCGGTAAGCCCGACCAGGTCGCGGTCACGAAACCAGACATGCCCGGCGGTAATCCGGCCGTTCTTCTCCAGAAGCCGCATGATCGACAGGGCCGTGATGCTCTTTCCCGAGCCGGACTCCCCGACCAGGCCGACCGTCGCCTTGGCGGGGATGGTGAGATTGACGCCGTCGACCGCCTTGACGGTGCCCCCGTGAACGTGAAACTGGGTGTGGAGGTCTTCTATTCGAAGGAGTTCGCTCACCGCTGCCGTGGATCGAGCGCGTCCCGGATTCCGTCGCCGATGAGGTTGATGCAGAGCGCCGTGATGAGCAGCGCGGTGGCCGGGAAGACGACGAGGTAGGCCTGGTCGTCCAGCAGGTACTGCTCGAATTGCTGCAGCATGTTGCCCCAGCTCGGCTCGGGCGGCGGAATGCTGTACCCGAGAAAGCCCAGCGCGGCCTCGAGCAGGATGATGCCCGACACCCCCAGTGTGGCGGACACGATGATCGGTGCCAGCGCATTTGGCAGGATGTGGCGCACGATGATGCGGGCGTTCGAGGCCCCCAGCGCTCGCGCCGCCTGGACGAACTCCTGTTCTCGAAGCACCAGGAACTGGGCCCGCATCAATCGACCAATCTCGTACCAGCCGGTGGCGGCGATGACGATGATGACGGTGCTGAGCCGGACACCGCCGGTCGCTGCCGTAACGGCGATGACGACCAGCAGGAAGGGCGCCGAGATGATGATGTCGGTGAAGCGCATCAACGCGTTGTCCAGCCAGCCGCCGTAGTAGCCCGCCAGCGCTCCCAGCGTTCCGCCGATGAGGAGGTAACCCACCACGGCCAGCACCCCGACCATGATCGAGACCCGGGCACCACGCAGCAACCTGGCCAGCTCATCCCGCCCGAGGTCGTCCGTGCCGAGCAGATGCTGGAAGCTCTGGAAGGGCGGCTTGAACGGATGCCGGTAGTCCTGGATCCGGTAAAGATCACCGGTGATGATCGGGACCACGATGGCGCTGAGGACGATGATGCCGAGGATGATCAGGGCGCCGGTCGCCACCCGGTGATGCAAGAAGCGGATGACGGCCAGCCGCCAGAAGCCGAGCTCGGGGGCACCGCCAAACTCGTCGGCCTTTGCGCCGCCCGGTTGGGCGAGGTCACGCTCCTGCTGGACGGTGGTCTCGACCGAGAGCTGGTCTGGGACCGCGCCGGGAACGCCGGCCGGGCCGATCGGGATCGGGGGAACCTGGGCCATCAGTAGCGGATCCTTGGATCGGCGATCGCATACGTGACGTCGGCGATCAGGTTGAACAGGACCGTCCCGGCCGCCACCAGCATCACGACCCCGAGGATGACCGGGTAGTCGCGGTCGACCACCGCCTGGAACGCCAGCTGCCCGGTCCCCGGCCAGCTGAAAATACCCTCCGTGATGATCGCGCCGTTGACGATCTGCGGGATCGCGATGGCGACGAGGGTGATGATGGGCAGAATCGCGTTGCGCAGCGCGTGCTTGTAATTGACTTTCTCGAGCGACAGGCCCTTCGCCCGCGCCGTCCGGATGTAGTCCTGGTGGAGCACCTCGAGCATGCTGGCCCGCATGAAGCGGCTGAAGATCGCGATTTGCAGGATGGCAAGCGACGTCACCGGCAGCACCATGTGGTAGAGCAGGTCGAGCGGGTCGTCGACGCCGCCAGTGTGCATGCCAAACAGCGGGAACCCCCAGTGAAGCGGCGACTGTTTCAAGATCACCCCAAAGATCAGGAGCAGATAAATGCCCAGCACAAAGCTGGGAATCGACACCCCCACGTAGGAGACAATGGACGTTGTGACGTCGAGCTTCGAGTACTGCCGGGTGGCCGCGAAGATCCCGAGCGGGATGCCGATGGCCAGCGCCACGAGCAGGGCGGCGCCCAGCAGCAGGATCGAGTTGGGAAGACGCTGCATGAGGAGCGTCGTGACCCGCTCATTGTTGATGTAGGAGTCGCCCAGGTCACCGTGAATCAGGGCGCCGAGATATTGAACGTACTGCTGGGGAATGGAGTATGGGTTCCCCTGCTCATCGACGAGGCCCAGCCGGTGGAGTCGCAGAGTAATCGTCGCCTGATGAATCCGGGGGTTCTCGCCGACGCTGATCGGGGCACCTGGCGTCACCCGTGTCAGGGTGAAGAACATGGCGGACATTAGGAACAGGAGAAAGATCCCGATGGCGACCCGCCGAATCAGATAAAAGGTCACCGCCCTATCCCGTTACCCTTTTTCGTTTTTTGAGGATCGTGCCCGGCCGATCTCCCGGTACAGCATAGCGAACCCGAAAGCCTCGACCCATACGGGGAGGGCGGCCCGGCCGCCCTCCCCGGCGTTCGCGATGTGTAGTCGCCCTAACTACTTACCGCTCTTTGAGAACCATCCCGCGCGCGCCGTGACGTTGTATTCCGAGTCGTAGTAAATCGTGTTGTCGCCGTTCCCGGCCACCACGCCGCCGACGTTGCTCGACCAGCCCATCGAGGACACATCAGCCCAGAGCATGTACGTCTGAACGTCGCCGCTGATGATCTTCTCGATCTTGTCGAAGATCGGCTTGCGCGCGGCCTTGGTTTCGGCATCGGTCGCTTTGACGGTTGCCCGCTCCTGGTCGATCAGCTGATCCAGTGCCGGGTTGGAGTAGCCAGTCCAGTTCTGACCTTGCTTGTGCTCCGGCTGCAGCTGGGCGGAGGAGGCAGTGCTGAAGTCATCAGGATCGCCGTTCAGGCTGAAGCCGGCGATGAACACATCGAACTCGCCCTTCTGGATGGGCGGGTAGAACACCTTGAAGTCGGTCGGATCGGGCGTCAGCGACATGCCGATCTGCTTCACCTGGTCCGCGATGATCTCGGCGGCCTTGAGACGGTCGGGCTTGCCGGCGCGCACCCGGATCTTGCCGACAAACTTCTGCTGGCCACCGGCTTTGATCACCGGGCTGCAGGCTGCGCAGCCGTCGGCCAGGGTCCGGACGGCGATGCCATCCGAGCCGATCGTCCAGCCGGCTTGCTGCATGTACTGCTTGCCTTTGTTCACGTCCAATGGGTACTTGACGATGGCGTTCGGGTTGTAGGCCCAGGAAGCTGGCACGATGTCACCCCAGAGGGGAGCGCCGGCGCCCTGGGTGGCGGCCTGGACGATCGAGGCCTTATCCAGCACCGAGGAGAGCGCCTGTCGAGTCTCCAGCTTGTCGAAAATGTGGCCCTTGCGCTCGTTCATGCGGAAGTCGATGTAGGAAAGGTCTTGATAGGTGTGGACTACGACGTTGCTCGACTGCTTGGCCTTCCTTATGCCGCCGGCGCCGGACTCACCTAGAGACGGATGC
>Ga0209805_1001655_pt1 | contig 13315 bp, 6 predicted proteins | sample GraSoiAngelo_148_FD_185905 | JGI IMG/M metagenome (GOLD analysis project Ga0209805, IMG submission 185905) | Grasslands soil microbial communities from the Angelo Coastal Reserve, California, USA - 14_1009_09_20cm (SPAdes) (version 2) | ecosystem: Environmental > Terrestrial > Soil > Grasslands ... | reverse complement strand
CGAGCCGACGCGCGGTCCCCACGGAGAGCTGCGGTTCTCGTTCCAGGACCTGGTGCTTCTCCGCACGGCGAAAGGGCTGGTTTCCGCGCGCATAGCCCCCCGCCGGGTCCGCAGCGCGCTGCGCAAGCTCAAGGAGCAGCTTCCGGAGGGCAGGCCGTTGCGCGGCGTGCACATCCGGGCCGTGGGCGATCGCATCGTGGTGGGCGACGGCCGCGCGTCCTGGAGCCCTGAATCGGGCCAGGTCCTGTTCGACTTCGAGACGCAAGAACTGGCGCGGATGGTGGCGCCGCTGCAGATCCGCGCGCGCGGTGGCGACGCCACCGACTGGTACGAGCGCGCCTGCGACCTGGAAGAGACCGCGCCGGACGAGGCGAGCGATGCGTACCGACGCGCGCTGGAGATGGATCCTTCGCTCGGGGACGCGTGGGTCAATCTAGGCCGTCTGCTCCACGAAGCGGGAGACCCCCGCTCAGCCGCGCAGCACTACCGCAAGGCGATCGAGCTGGACCCTGACAACGTGGTCGCGCTCTTCAACCTCGGCGTGGCGCTCGAGGACCTGCGCATGCCCGAGGAGGCGATCCTCGCCTACCGCACGGCGCTCGCGGCGGACCCGGGTTGTGCCGATGCGCACTACAACCTCTCGCAGCTCTACGAAACGCGCGGCGAAGGGGCGGCCGCGCTGCGGCACTTGCGCACATATCGCAAGCTGGTGCAGGCGTGATCGTGCACGTCGGGACCAGCGGGTACAACTACGAGGCCTGGCGCGGGAGCTTCTATCCGGAGGACCTGCCGTCGAGGGGTATGCTCGCGTACTACGCGGAGCGGTTCGACAGCGTCGAGATCAACTACTCGTTCTACCGGAAGCCCACGCCGAAGATCCTCGAGGGGTGGGCGGCGCAGGTTCCGGAGCGGTTCCGCTTCGCGCTCAAGGCCTGGCAGCGGATCACGCACCAGAAGCGGCTGCGCGACTGCTCGGATCTGGTGGAATCGTTCGCGGACGCGGCCCGCACGCTCGGCGGACGCCTGGCGCCGGTGCTCTATCAGCTGCCTCCGAACTTCAAGGCGGACCTGCCGCTCTTGCGCGATTTCCTCCACCAGCTTCCGCGCGACCTGCGCTCGGCCTTCGAATTCCGCCACGCGAGTTGGTTCGCGGACGAGACCTATACGGCGCTGCGCGATGCCGGCGCGGCACTGTGCATCGCGGAGAGCGACGATCTGGCGACGCCCCCGGTGCAGACGGCGAGCTTCGGTTACCTCCGTTTGCGGCGCCTCGACTATGACTCCGCGGCGCTGACGAAATGGGCAGACTTCGCCCGGACGTTCTCCGGCGAGGTGTTCGTCTATTTCAAGCACGAGGACGAAGCGCGCGGGCCGGCGTTCGCCAAGGAGTTCTCGGAACTGATGATCTCGGCGTAGGAGCGCGGCGAGATCCGGCACGCCCTCCCGCACGGCACCGCAGGCAGCTTCGCGGCAATCGCGCTGAACCTGACCATCGTCGCGTATCTCGTCGCGCGAATCATGCGGCGCAGGCATCGCGCCGTACCCGGAGGCCTGCCGCGCGAAATGCGCACCTGAGGCCGTAGCTCCAACATTTCGTTCGCGTTCGCCGGGCCGGGAAGCAACTTCCGGACCACGTGTAGTCCCTCGACACCTGTTGCCCATCCCAACCAGTCTTGACAACGCATGATCAGAATGTCGCGCCCTTGAAGCACGCGGGCCCAAGTTCGCATCCGGCGACGCCGACGCTGCGCCATCCAGTGTGCTAAGAGAATTTCCCGTTGGCTAGCGTATGGACACCATGCCCGCGGGGCCCGGCTCCGTCTCCCATTACCGGCTGCTCTCGAAAATCGGGGCCGGTGGCATGGGCGAGGTCTGGCTAGCGGAGGATACCCAGCTTCCGCGCAAGGTGGCGGTGAAGCTTCTTCCAAGGGACGCGGCGCGCGATCCTCAGGCAGTTGCGCGGTTGCTGCGCGAGGCGCAGGCCGCGGCTACCGTCGACCATCCGGCAGTGGTGACGGTCTACGAGGCGGGCGTGTCGTCGGGGGCGCCGTACCTGGTCATGCAGCGCGTGGAAGGCGAGACGCTTTCCGAACGGCTCACCCGGGGACCGTTGCCGGTAGCCGAAGCAGTGACGCTGGCGGAGCGCGTCGCGGATGCGTTGGCCGAGGTGCACGCGCTCGGGATCGTCCACCGCGACCTGAAGCCTTCGAACATCATCCTGGGCCCGCGCGGTCCGAAGGTCGTCGACTTCGGAGTGGCGAGCCTGAAAGGGGCCGCCGACCTGACCAGCCCGGGCTCCCTCATCGGAACCCCGTTGACGATGAGCCCCGAACAGGTGACGGGCCGACCTGCGGACAATCGATCCGATTTGTGGGCGCTCGGAGTGGTCCTCTACGCCGCACTCACCGGCCGGGAGCCCTTTGCGGGCGAGACGCCCTTGCAGGTCGGATATTCGGTCGTCGTCTCGCAGCCACCGCCACCGAGCTCGTTCCGGCCGGAGGTCACGCCCGCTCTCGACCAGGTCGTGATCAAACTGCTGCGCAAGGACCCCGCTCAGCGTTACGCGCGGGCGGAGGATCTGCTCGCCGACCTTCATGCCTGCCAGGCGGAGTTGAACGCCGCGGCGCCCGCGCAAGCGAAGTCCCCCGTACCGCGCGTGGCGGTGCTTTACTTCGAGGTGCTCGGCTCTTCACCGGACGATGCCTTCCTCGCAGCAGGATTGACCGACGATCTGATCGTCGACTTGTCACGTCTGGGCGGTCTGCGCGTCGCCTCGCGCGAGGACGTCCGCGTTTATCGCGACCGCGCCGTGCCACCGCGGACGCTGGGACGTGAATTGGAAGTGGACTACATCCTGCTCGGCAGCGTCCGCCGGGCGGGGAACCGGATCCGCGTGGCGGCCCAGTTCGTGCGCGCCTCGGACGGGCAGACGCTCTGGACGGATCGGCTCGATCGGACCCTGGAGGATTTGTTCAGCCTGCAGACGGAAGTGTCCCATCGCATCGTCGAGGCATTGCAGGTGGCGCTGCAGCCAGGCGAACGGGAAATGCTCGAGCGCATCCCGAGCAAGAGTACCGAGGCATATACTTTCTATCTCAAGGGGCGAGAGCTGCTCGACAACGGAACCAGCGAGGCGAATCGACGGGCCGAGCAGATGCTCCGGCTCGCCATCGAGCTCGACCCGGAGTTCGCGTTGGGCCACGCCGCCTTGGGCGAGTGCTATGCGGTACGCGCGCTGAAATGGTGGGGAGGTCCGGAAGTCGTCGAGCCCGCCCTGGCCTGCGCACGACGCGCGCTCGAGCTCGAGCCGGACCTCCTCGATGCGCACCTTGCGCGGGCGATCGCGCTTCGGGTGCGGGAGGACCCCGAGGCCCTGGAGGCCCTGGACCAGGTCATCAGGCTGGATCCGGACCACGCGGACGCGCTGACCTGGGCGGCCTTCGTCTACATGACGCTGGGCAAGCCGGAGCGGGCAGCGCCAATCCTGGAGCGCGTCCTGGAGCGGCATCCACGCCGCTACCGCGCTGCGGGCTACCTGACCGGGGCATACGAGATGCTCGGACGCTCCGACGAACAGCGGCGCTCTCTGCACCGATGCATCGACGCATGCGTCGAAGAACTTCGACAAAACCCGGACGACGCGCTCGCGCGGGCCTTCCTCGCGATCGCGCTCATGCAGAGCGGGCAGGTGGAAGGAGGCATTGCCCAGGCAGAGCGGGCGCTTCGCATTGCAGCGGAGGACGGCCGCATCCGCTACAACGTCGCCTGCGCCTTCGCACGGGCCGGCTTGGCCGACCGCGCGCTGGAGCAATTGCGCGAAGGCATCCGCAGGACTCCCGGCTACTTCCATAGCTGGGCGCCACGCGACCCCGATTTCGCCACTTTGCGCGCGAACCCCGAGTTCATCCGGATGTTCAGCCGATGAGCCTGCGCCTCGCGTTTAGCTGCATCGCCTAGAAGTCCGGATCATGCGCTACTTCGAAGACTTCGCGGAGGGGCAAGTCTACGACCTCGGCGAGGCGCGCGTCAGCGAGCAAGAGATCGTGGAGTTCGCGCGCAAGTACGACCCGCAGTCGTTCCACGTCGATCCGGCGGCAGCGCAGAGCTCGATCTTCGGCGGGTTGATCGCGAGCGGCTGGCACACCGGATCCATGTACATGGGGCTGCTCGTGCGCGGTCTGCTGCAGGGATCCGCGAGCCTCGGATCCCCCGGCGTGGACGAGATGCGCTGGCTCAAGCCCGTCCGCGGGGGCGATCTCCTGCGGGGGAGGGTCACCATCACTTCCGTGAAGCCGTCCTCGAAGCACGCGGAGCGCGGCACCGTCGGTACGCTCGGCGAGCTCTTCAACGAGCAGGGCGAACGCGTCTTCTTCGTGCGCTCTTCCGGGATCTTCGCGCGGCGGCCGCGCTGAATCAGGAGGAAAACACGGCGGGGATTCCCTCAGCCGCTTCCGCTGCGGGCCAGACCAGCCGCCGCGCGGCTGGCCTCTCGCGGAGATAACCCGCCGCACCGATCGCGATCAGCCCGGCCGAGGCAGTGAATGCCCACAGCCGGATCGGCGCGGCCAGGTCGACGTAGAGCAGCGATGCTCCGGTCGCGAGCAGCAGCGTCCACCCCGCGCCCTGCACCCGGGCCCAGACCCGGAGCGCGCGCAGGAGCGCGCCGTCGAGATCGGCCACCCGCTCCCAAAGGAGCTGCTCCTGCCGCCAGTACGTGTAGACCACGGGGATGATCTCCAGCGTCAGCAGTGCGCTCGTGATCAAACCGCCGACCATCGGCGCCGCCATCCGCTTCATCACCTCCGCGCCGGAACCCGTCGCCCAGAGCAGCGGAACGAGCCCTCCGAGCATCGCCGCGACCGTCATCAGCTTCGGCCGGACCCGCTGGACGGTGCCCTCCATGTGCGCGCGGATGATGTCGGAGAGATCGCGGATGCGGCCGGCGCTCTTGCGGCGCTGATAGGCATTGTCGATGTAGACGATCATCACGATGCCGGTCTGGGCGGCGAGCCCGACGAGGGCGATCACCCCCACCCAGACGGCCGTCGACAGCCGGTAGTCGAGCAGCCAGAGCAGCCACACGCTGCCGGCGAGCGCGAAGGGAACGGAGAGGAGGACGATGAGGACCTCGATCAGGTTCCGGAAATGCAGGAACAGGAGCACCACGATGAGGAGCAGCGCCGCCGGAACGATGAGCCGCATCCGGGTGGCCATCTTCTCCAGCTCTTCGTACTGGCCGGTCCACTTGAGGAAGTAGCCCTGCGGCATCTTCAACCGGCCATCGGCCAGCGCCGCCTGGACTACCTGCTTCGCCTCGCTCACGTAGCCGCCCAGGTCACGCTGCGACGGATCGACGTCGACGAACACGTATCCGACCAGGAGCCCGCCTTCGTCCCGCACCATCGGTGGACCCCCGACGATGCGGATGTCCGCGACCTGGCCGAGGGAAACGAAACCGCGCTTGGCGGCAGTGGTGACGCCCTCGCCCGTCAGCCCTTGGAGCGCGGCCGGATCGACGCTCTGCCATTGGACCGCCGACCTCCCGCCGACGGGCCGCAGCGGCGGTGTCCCGTCGGACGGGTGTTGAGCATGATCCGGCTCGCTCTGGGCGACGGCCACGGCCTCGGCGGTCGCTGGGGTGGCCGCGCCCTCCGCCGGAGCGATGGCTACGAGCACGCCGCGGAGCCGTTCCAGATCGCTGCGCGCGTCCTGCGGGTAGCGCACGTTGATGGAGAAGCGATTGCGTCCCTCGACGGTCACGCCGATGGGCGCGCCGCCGATGGCCGATTCGATGGTCCGTTCCACGTCGCCCACGGTCAGGCCGTAGCGCCCCAGCGCGTCGCGAAGCGGAACGATGTCGATGTACAGCCCGCCTTGGTTGCGCTCGTACAGAACGCTGCGCGTGCCGCCGATGGGCTTGAGCAGCGCCTCCAGCCGGACGCCGGCCTTCTCGATCTCTGCGAGATCGGTCCCCATGATCTTGACGCCGACCGGCGTCCGGATCCCCGTCGACAGCATGTCGACGCGGGCCTTGATCGGCATGGTGAAGGCGTTCGTCCAGCCGGGGAGCTGAAGCGCATCGTTCATCAGCGCGGTGAGCTCCGCCGGCGTGATGCGGCGGTGGTCGGGCCAGATGGGCCGCAGCGCACGCGCGAGGAGCCCAGGCGCCCACGCGGAGTACCAGCGCCGGCGCGGAAGCATGCGCCAGTCCTGCACGGGCTTGAGGCGTACGGTGGTCTCCACCATGGTGAGCGGCGCGGGGTCCGTCGCCGAATCCGCCCGGCCCGCCTTGCCGAAGACGCTCGCCACCTCCGGGAAGCTGCGCAGGATCCGGTCCTGGACCTGCACCTGCCGCTTGGCTTCCTCGATGGAGAGATTGGGGAAGGTGGTGGGCATGTAGAGCACGTCGCCCTCGTCGAGGGCCGGCATGAACTCGTGGCCCAGCCTGCGCGCGAGCGGAACGGCGGAGAGCACCGCGAGGAGGCCGATGGCGAGCGTCGACCTGGGGCGGCGCAAGGCGACGAAGACGAACGGCCTGTAGATCCGGGTGAGCGCTCGCGAGATGGGGTGCTCCGCCTCGCTGCGAATCCGACCCCGGAGGAAAAAGCCTCGCAGAGCGGGCGCGAACGTGACCGAGAGCAGGGCGGCCGAAAGCATCACGAAGGTCTTGGTGCAGGCGAGGGGCCGGAAGAGGCGGCCCGCCTGTCCGGTGAGCGTGAACACCGGCAAGAAGCCCGCGGCGATGATGAGGAGCGAGAAGAAGATGGCGGGCGTGACTTCGCGCGCCGCTTCCCCGAGCAGCCGGTTTCGATCCGTGCCGGGCGGCGCGCCCGCGAGCTTTCGGTGCGACGCTTCGATCATCACGATCTCGGCATCGACGGTGGCGCCGATGGCGATGGCGATACCGCCCAGGCTCATGATCGTGGCGGGGATGTCGAATAGCACCATGGGGATGAACGACAGCGCAACCGCGATGGGGATGGAGATGATGGGCAGGAGCGCCGAACGGAAGTGGAAGAGGAAGAGGATCACGACCAGCGCGACGACGATGGCCTCCTCGACGAGCGCCTTCTCGAGCGTCGCGATCGATCGCTCGATCAGGCCGGTCCGGTCGTACGCCACTTCCACCTTCACTCCGGCAGGCAGCGAGCGGGCGAGCTCGGCGATCTTCTGCTTCACCCGGCCGATCACTTCGAGCACGTTCTCGCCCTGGCGGACGAGCACGATGCCTCCCACCGCTTCGCCGTCGCCGTTCCACTCGAGCAGTCCGCGGCGGATGTCGGGACCGAAGCGGACGGTGGCGACGTCCTTCACCAAGATCGGCGCTCCCAGCGGTCCGCGCGTGCGCAGGGCGGTGCGCTCGATGGCCCCCAGGTCCTGGATGTACCCGCGGCCCTGCACGTAGTATTCGCGGCCGGCGAACTCGAGGACGCGACCCCCTACGTCCGCATTGGAGTCGCGGATCCTGGAGATCACCTCTTCCACGCTGACGCCGTAGGCGCGCAGCCGGTCCGGATCGATGGTGACCTGGTACTGGCGCTGGAACCCTCCGACGCTCGCCACTTCCGCGACTCCCGGCACCTGGCCGATCGCGTAGCGGAGCGTGAAGTCCTGGAACGTGCGCAGCTCGTCGAGCGCGTTGCGGCCGGAGGCATCCACCAGCGTGTACTGGAAGGCCCAGCCGACGCTGGAGGCGTCCGGTCCCAGGGCCGGGCTCACTCCCTCGGGGAGGCGGGCCCGGAGCGAATTCATGTACTCGAGGACGCGGCTGCGTGCCCAGTAGGGATCCGTCCCCTCCTGGAAGACGACGTGCACGAACGACATCCCGAACATCGAGTAGCCGCGCACGTCGGCGACCTTGGGCGCGCCGACCAGCGTGCTCACGATCGGATAGGTGACCTGGTCTTCGACGAGGATCGGGCTGCGGCCCATCCACTCGGAGTAGATGATCACCTGGGTGTCGCCCAGGTCGGGGATCGCGTCGAGCTTCAGGTGCCGGATGGACCACAGGGCGGCTCCGGTGGCGATGGCCACTCCGGCCAGCACCGCCAGACGGTTCCTCGCGCAGAGCTCGATGATCCGGCCGATCATGGCATCGCCCGGCGCTACGGCTGCCCGCTCGCGCGCGCGGACTGCAGCGCGCCAGTCGCCTCACGGGCAGGGGCGAACGCCTCCACCGCGCCGCGCATCCGGCTCTCGGAGTCGACGAGGAAGTTGGCGGTCGTCACTACCGGATCGCCCTCCTGGAGTCCTTCCAGCACCTGTACCCGGCCATCGGCGCTCGCCCCGACGCGAACGGTGCGAGGCTCGAAGCGGCCGCCGCTGCGCGCGATGAAGACGTACTGCTGCTCTCCGGTATCGACCACGGCCTCTGCGGGCACCGTCAGGGCGTCATCGGCCGGAACGTCGATGACCAGCGTGCCGGACATTCCGGGACGCAGCCGGAGATCCGGGTTGGGGAGCCGCACGCGAGCGCGCAGCGTGCGGGTGTCCGGGTCCAGCGCCGGAAAGATGAAGTCCACGCTCCCGCGGAACGCCTCGCGCACCGGCATGCCGAGGAGGAGCTGCGCGCGCTGGCCCAACTGCACCCGGCGCACGTCCTGTTCATGCACGTCCGCCAGCACCCAGACGGTCGCGAGATCGACGATCTGGAAGAGCTCGGCGCCGGGCTGGACGTAAAGGCCGGGAAGGACGCTTCGCTTCGCGACGTAGCCGGAAACCGGCGCGCGCAGCGGGATGGCCAGCAGCGGCCGGCCGCGCCTGACGACCGCGTCGATGTCCCGCTGAGCGATCCCGAGGCGCTGCAAGGTGTTGTTTTCTTCCTCGACCGGGCCTGCCGGCACGTTCTGCTTCGCGGCCCATCCCCTTCCCACCAGGAACACCTTCTGCGCGGTCAGGAGCTCCGGACCCGAAACGGTGGCGAGAATCTGCCCCTTCTCGACCCGCTCCCCGACCTGCGCGCGCACTTCCTCGACCCAGCCGGAGAAGCGGGTCGTCACGAGCGCGACGGTGGACTCGTCCGCCGAGACGAAAGCCGTCGTGCGCAACTGCGCGGTGAGCCGCTGGCGCGTCGCGACCGCGGTGCGAATCCCGGCGAGCTGGGTGCGCTCGGGACCGATCTCGATCGGAGCCAGGCCGGGCACTCCTCCCCGTTCCGGTGCGGCCGATTCATGGCGTGTGACGGGAACGAGCTCCATCCGGCAGATCGGGCATTCACCCGGACCATCCCGCAGGATGGTGGGGTGCATCGGGCACTGATACCGGCTGGCGGTCTCCACGACCCGCCGCGCCGGAGGCTCCGAGTACAGCCACGCGACCGCGGCCGCGCAGGAGAGGACAGCGATCAGGGCCCAGCGCGCGATTGCTGCCACGCGCACTCCCGCAGGCGGTGCCTCCTCTTCGATTTCGCGCTCCACCGATCGCGCCTCCCGCAGCCGGGAGGGTGGAGACGGCTCCTGACGGGCGCAAGCTCGCCTGCCCGTTGCGCGCACATCGCGTGTCGGGAAACGGGCAGTTACCCGAGGTGCACCATGTGCGCGACCGACGGGACGCCCTGCGCATTGAGGATGAACAGCATGTACGGTCCCGGCGTGGCGAGATCCGGCACGGCGGGTGCCGTGACCTGCAGCGAGTTGCCTCCCGACGAGCTGAACTGGAGCGGGACGCGGAGCTCGCTCGAGTTGAAGGTGTGCGTGACGGCGCCGTTGCGCATCAGCACCACGGCCGCGATCCCGGCGGCGTCCGGGGAAGAGACCTGGAACGACGCGCCATACGCGAGCGAGTCCGGGGCCTGGGTGATGGTGGGCCGGGCCGCGAGCGAACCGTCGGAGTTGAACAGATAAGGCGGTGAGAACATCTCGATGTTCGGTTCGTCTGTTCCGGACGCGCCTTCTCCGCCGCCGCCCACCAGCACCCGGGCATCGGGCATGAGCAGGGCAACGGAGTGGTAGACGCGGAGGATCGTCATGCTGGACAACTCGGTCCACTTCTCCGTCGCCGGATCCCAGAGCTCGGCGGAAAACACTGCGTGGGTCTCGTCGTTGAAACCGGTCCCGCTGGTGCCACCGGTGATCAGCACCTTGCCATCTGGCAGCACGGTCCCCGTGACATGCCGGCGCGGGTGGTTCATCGATGCCGTGAAACGCCACGCGGGAGAGGCAGCGTTGATATCGATCACCTCGGCAGTGTCGGTCGGCGGGATGGCGCCCCCTGCGATCATCACCTTCCCTGGGGCGTACATGACGGCAGTGCCATAGTCCCGATTGGCGAACTTCGTGGTCGGTCCGTCGCTCCATTGCCCGGTCCCTGTCGTATCGAGGAACTTGGTATGCCGGTCGGAGCCCGCCAGGAAGACGCGGCCGCCTGGCGCGGGGAACAGCTTCGGGTACCAGGGGACCGGAAACTGCGCTCCCGTGAGCTCGCGCCAGGTGCCGTCCGGATTCCGCACCTCGGGGATCTCGTTCAGGAGGTGATCCGCGGTATTGCCGGAAACGACCAGGATGCTTCCATCGGCCATGGTCATCGCGGTCGGATACCAACGGCCGGCGGCCATCGGCGGGGCGGTGCTCCACGTGGACGTGGCCGGATCGAACACATTGACGTCCGGGAGGCCGTACTCGTCCGTGATGTGCCCGCCAGGCACGATCACCTGGCCGTTTGGCAGGACCGCGTTCCCGGAGCAGAACTCCCACGACGGAGCCTTCACCGTGGAGAACGAATTCGAGTTCGGGTCCCAGACGGTGGCCTCCCCCAACCGGCTCCAGTTGAGGACCCTGCCATCTTGCAACAGCACGACATGGATGGGAACGACCGGCCAGGTCTCGACGGGATCCCACTGTCCAAGCACCGGCGGAGGCGTGAGCTGCACCGTCACGGTCGCGATGGCGGAGATGGCCGGGTCAGCGTGGCTGGTCGCAACGACATGGAACGTTCCGACCGTCGCCGGCGCCGTGTAGAGGCCAGTGGGATCCACGGTGCCGCCGGAATTTCCCTCGCTCACCGACCAGAGCACCGCGGTGTCCGGGTTCCCGCTCACCTGCGCAACGAGACGCCGCGTGCCGTTCACGGCCAGCGTCACCGCCGCCGGCCGTACGACCACCTGGACCGCGCCTGGCCGCACCGTGACAGTCGCTGTCGCAGTGCGCGAGGGATCGGCATGGCTCGTCGCGATCACGTGGAAGGTCCCGGTGGTCTGGGGTGCCGTATAGACCCCGGTGGCGTCGACGGACCCGCCATTGCGCTCTTTTACCGACCAGCGGACGGCGGTGTCGGGATCGCCGGTCACCTGGGCGGAGATCTGAAGCGTGCCGCCCGGCGCCACGCTCGCCGCCGTAGGCGTCACGGCCACCTGGACGAGAGGGAAGTTCTGAGTCGTGCACGGGGTCTGCGAGTTCGCGACCGACCCGATGCGGGTCGTGCCGGCAGACAGGACCACGGTCCCGATGGCGCGGGTGGAGAAGAAGGTCTCGCTGAAGACCTGGTTGCCCGGTGGCGCAGGCAGATCGACCGTCCCCTGATCGCCGGAGTTCTCCACCTTCCAGCTCACCGTCACCGCGGAAGCGGACGAGTTCTGGATCCGGAAGCGGTTTTCGCAGACGTACGTGAGCGAGATCTTCGAGACGTCGATCCCCGGCGACTGGTGATCACCCGTCGAAGCGCCTTGGCCACATGCCGCAAGCAACGCGGCGCAAACCGCCGCCCGCGCGGTCCCCCTCGAGCCCATGCCCGCCCCCCACTTCAAGCGACCAAGCGGAAGGTTGCGATAACACTGCCCGGCTGCAAGCCCCCCGAACGGCCCGGGTCGCTTTCGCTCATCTGCTCACGGTTGAACGCAGGCGTGGGCGCTGTTCGAATACAAGGGCTGCAACTGCAGGATCCCGGTGGAGAGCGGGAAGCAGGCAGCGGTGCCAAAGCACTTGTCGCCGATCTCCTGGCCGAGCGGGTCCCGCCAGGCCGTGATGAACGGATCGGTGATGGTCTCGATGAACTCGTGGGCGGCGAAGATGCCGAGCGCGGTCGCTTCGGGCGAGGATCCGTTGCAGCCGGCCACGGTGCGCAAGCACGCCGTTCCCTTGGGATTGGGCAGATAGACAACCAGCAGGGTCTGCCCGTGGCAGAGTCCCCAGTAGTGCCAGGCGCAGAAGGGGGAGTTCCCCGCCGGAAAGACGGACGAGACCACGAAGACCACGTCTCCTGCAGCCGGCGCGATCCCGCTCCTGTCCAGGGCGCGGCAGGCCTGGTCGGCGATCTCGGACTCGGCGGGGTCCTCGGCGGGCGGCGCGCTCGGATCGAACAGGCTTCCCGCGAAGGAAGTGGTCGCGTTCGCCCCGCGCATGTACTCGTCCGTGGCACGAAGCCACGCGGACCCGTCGAGCCCCTGCAGCAGGGACTCGAGGAGCGGACGCGCGTCTGAAGGGAAGGCGTTCACGTCGCCCCACCAGAGCGCGAAGGTGCGCGTCGTGGGGGCGACGGTTCCGCCGTGATCGACGAGGTCCAGCCGCTGCACCGTGACCGTCGCGATGCCGGTCTTGCTCGGGTCGGTGCGGCTCGTCGCCACCACGTGGTAGATGCCCTCATGGTCGCTCGGCGCGATGTACTGCCCGAGCGCATCGATCGTTCCGCCTGCGTCTCCCTCGTGGATGGACCAGGAGACTTCGGCGTCGGTGGTGCCGGGCAAGTGGGCGCGGAAGACGACGACGCTGCCTGTCTCCACCGTCACGGTCTCGGGCTTCACCGGCGAAGACTGCGAAGGCCGCGCCACATACAGGGTCGCCACCGAGACCCGAGCCGGATCGGCGAGGCTCTGCGCGGTCACGTACCAGGTTCCCTCGGTCTGCGGCGCCGTGTAGAACCCGTCCTGACGGATCCTTCCGCCATCGGAAGTCCAGATCACGCGAGTGTCCGCGGTTCCGGTCACCGTCGCGGCGAGCAGCGTCGTCCCGCCCGGCTCCAGGTCTGCCGTCCTCGGCGTGATGGAGACCCAAACGCCGGGGGGACGGACCACGCTGACCACGGCCGTCGCGGATCGGGCCGGATCGACGATGCTCTTCGCCACCAGATGGAAAGTGCCGCCGGCGGGAGGAGCGGTGTACGTCCCGGCCTGATCGATCGAACCGCCTTGCGGACCTTCCGTGATCGTCCAGGACACGCGCGTGTCCGTCGACCCCGTCACCAAGGCGGTGAACTGCTGCATCGCCTCGGGCGCGAGCGTGACCGCCTGAGGCGACAACTCCACGGAGATCGTGCTTACGGAAACGAAAGCGGTAGCGGACCGGCCGGGGTCGGCGCGGCTCCTTGCGGTGACGCTGAATGTTCC
>Ga0209805_1001654_pt1 | contig 13316 bp, 13 predicted proteins | sample GraSoiAngelo_148_FD_185905 | JGI IMG/M metagenome (GOLD analysis project Ga0209805, IMG submission 185905) | Grasslands soil microbial communities from the Angelo Coastal Reserve, California, USA - 14_1009_09_20cm (SPAdes) (version 2) | ecosystem: Environmental > Terrestrial > Soil > Grasslands ... | reverse complement strand
CGGGGTCGCGACCCTGGTTGCCCTGCTGCTGCAGGGCGCGACGCTCCGGGCGGTTCGCACCACCTACGCCTGAGCCGCCGCTACAGGTCTCGCCTGGCAAAACTCCAGTTCGCCAGCAGCGCCACGATCAGAATCCACCCGACGATCCAGAGGAGGTATGGGAGTGGTAGGGAGGAGTCAGCAAAGAACGGGTTGCCCGCTCGCACTCGCCCCGCGGCCCGGGCGGCGGCCAGAAAGTCGGATGGCTCCAGGTAAAAGATCGCCCCGTGCCAGAGACCGTCGGTCGGGATCAGCAGACGGCTGCCAACGCCGATGTTGATGATGGTGTTGTTCTCGAACGTCTGGCCGATCGCCAGCGCGATGCCGCCGATCCAGCCGACGAAGAAGAGCACCAGGGCGACCACACCACCCGTCATCGGCGCCAGCCGGGTGCTCAGCAGCAGGGCAAGCGTCATCAGCACAATGCCTTCGGCGGCGACGAAGACGATGGCAGCAGCGGGGTTCGGCGGAAGATATGTGGTCGCCCACCAGATGCCGACCATCTCGAGCACGCCGCTCAGGACGGCGTAGAGCGCGATCAGCACCGCCAGCCCCAGCCACTTCCCGATGAGAACCTCGCTTCGCCGGATCGGTCGGGGCAGAATCGCGAGCGCGATCCCGGACTCGATGTCACTGGCGATGCTGGGCGCCGCCACCAGCGTGGAACCGAGGGCCAGCACGCCGCTGAACATGAAAGCCACCAGGATCGTGAGCTGGGATGCCGCCACCCGGACTTCGGCTGGGGTCACGCCATTCATGGTCGGCAAGCGGCTGAACCCCCAGCTCGTCAGGACGATCACCACCAGGGTGAGCAGCGCCAGGGCGAGCAGCAACTTTCGGCGGGACGCCTCGAGCACTGTCAATCGGGCGATCGTCAGGACACGCATCACGCTTCTTGCTCCTTGAGCAGCTGCAGGAACCGATCTTCCAGGGTCTCGTGGCGGGGCTCAACCGCATATACGCGGCCGCCATGTCGCACGATCTCGCTGACCAGCTCGGGAACGCGCTCCGACGCAAGGCCCCGGAACGTCAGCCATTCACCCTCGTCTTCGAGATTGCCGTAGGTGCGCAGGGAGGCTCGGCCCGCCGCCGGCAGCCCGGTCACCCGCACGCGAACCGCTCCATCCTGTCCGAGGATTTGCGACATCGTTCCGGTGGCGATCACGCGGCCGCGGTCGACGACCGCCAGCCGATCGCAGACCTGTTCCACCTCACTCAAGAGATGGGAGTTGAGGAACACCGCCGTACCCCTTTCCTTCAGCTGCCGAATGATCTCCCGAACGTCGTGGCGTCCGACCGGGTCCAGCGCCGACGTGGGCTCGTCCAGTAGCACCAGCTCGGGCCGTCCGAGTAACGCGACACCCAGGCCGAGGCGCTGCTGCATGCCTTTCGAGAAACCCTCTACATGGTCATCGGCACGTTCGCTGAGGCCAACCGTTTCGAGTGCGCCGGCGATTTCGGCCTTCCACTCAGAACGGGGCAAACCGGCCAGCTCGCAATGAAGACTCAAGACTTCGCTCGCCTTCATCCAACCCTGGTAGCGAAAGAGCTCCGGCAGATAACCCAGACGCCGCCGGGTTTTCAAGTCACCGACCGGCGCGCCCAGCACCCATGCCTGGCCAGCGGTTGGACGGGCGAGCCCGACGAGCAGCTTGACGGCCGTCGTCTTGCCCGCCCCGTTGGGTCCGAGGAATCCAAAGACCTCCGCTCGCCGGACGCTCATGGTCAGGCCGCTGAGCGCTACCGTCTTTCCGTAGCGCTTGGCCAGGTCCTGGGTATGCACGGCCAGGGAGGCGGCGTCGGCCGCCTCGATCGGATTCAGGTTGCGATCAGTGGAGGGTCGTTGCAATGGCGAGCACCTGGTCGGGAGTGAGCTGGCCTCCGACGGCGTAGATTACGCCATTCTTGACCCAGACCACCCCTGCCCCCAGGACAGCCTTGATCAGCAACCCTGAGACGCCATTGACCTGTACCGGTTCGGTCGTCGCGAGTCCCTTCGGAATCGGAATCGGAAGCGTCGTCGACGGATCTTTGATCGCCCTGAGCTGGGCGGCGAGATCGGGCGGCACGCCCGGCTGCGACAGCAGGTAGTCCTCGAGCTGCGTCGCGGTGGCGCCCGTCGAGTCCACGGTCGGCACCCGGGTCTGGGCGATCACAAGGGTCGGCATCTGCGCCCGGCCGGCGTTTGCCGAAAGGCCCCAGACCTCGATCAGTGCCGGACCGCCGTTGACGACCAACGTACTGCCGTTGATGCTGGCGGGCATCGGGTTTACTCGCACGTTTTTCTGGGCCGCCGACACCCGCAGGCGTTCCGCGTCGAGCGTCAGTGACCCGGTCGCGTGCGAAACGATGCCGAAGTTCACCGGGCCAGAGACGCCCTTAGGCAGTGACACCGGCATCAGAACCGGAAAGCCCGACGCCGTCTGGGCCACGGTTGGATCACTGAGCTGCTGCACCGTCGGCGCGTTCGGCAGCCACTTCACCTCGCCGTAGTCAAGCACCGCGCCGCTACCGGCGAAGTCCGACGGGGAGACCTGCACCGCCGTGACCGAGCGCGGCTCGAAGATCCGGATGAGGCTCTGCACCACACCAGTCGCCGCCAGCCCGGTTACGAGGGTTGCGGCGAGCAGTACCGCGACCGCAGGGGTCGCGAGCGGACGCCAGCGCGGTGTGGCAAAAACCACCCAGCGCTCGTACCAGCGGGGCGGCCGGGCGGCTTCCGCGGCACGGATCCGAGCCCGGACCGAGCCGAGCGCCGCCGTCGGCTGAGGCGAAAAGGAAGGTAGCTCGAGCATCGCCGCCGTCGCGCGGGCGGTGTTCGCGATCGTCTCGAAATGCGTCTTGCACTCGAGGCAGCCGTCGTAATGCGCCTGGTCGGCCGCCGTCAGCGCCAGCGGCTCATCGTAAATCCGTCGCAATGTCCCGTCACTCAGATGTCGCACGATTGACCTCCTTGCGCAGGGCGTCTTCGCCCCGGCGCAGCAGCGTTCCCACATTTCCAACCTTGATGCCGAGCGCGGTGGCGACCTCCGCGTAACTCAAGCCGCTATGACGAAGCATCAGCAGCGCCGCCGTCCGCCGGGGCAGCCGACGGAGCGCCCGCCGCACCTCACGCCGGCCCTCCGCCTCCTCGACGACTCGCTCCGGGTTCGCGACGGACGGTTGGGCGGGGTCCAGCGCATGCGCCGTTTCCCGCTGGGTTCGCCGCCGCTCGCCCCGAACCACGTTGAGCGCCGAATGGACGGCGGCCGCGTGCAACCATCCGGAGGCCCGCTCGGAGTCGGGGGAGAGACTCCGATGGAACTTGAGGAAGACCTCCTGGGCCACATCCTCGGCCGCCGGCCGATCGGCAAGTACCCGGTAGGCGATGGCGACGACCTTTGGGTATTCCTGTAAGAACAGCCGTTCGAAGGGATCCGGCACGCGGTGGTTAATCGCGCTCAACTCGGCGGGAGTTACGGAAGGGCGCCAGGCATCGAGCTGCAGCATCCAGCCCATACGCACCGCCGCCATCGCGAATGTGACAGGCGGAGTCAGGCAGCCGCCCTGGCCGGGCGCCGCTGAGATGAGGTGTCAAGGCATTGTGGGGAAAGGCGTATACAATACTGTAAGGATGGGTGAGCCGCCACCCGTAGGGTGGCAAATGGAGTCTGCTGCGGGGGTAGCGGGGTGATCGGGCGGGCGCAACGCTCCGTGACCAACGTTGGCGAGCTGAGCCTGCTCTTCTGGGCGGCGCTGCGCGGCGCCATGCGCCGGCCCTTCTACTGGAAAGAATTCTTTGACCAATGTCGCTTCATCCTGACGGCGAACTTCATCCCACTCCTGCTCACTGGAGTGGGCTGGGGCGTGATCGTCTCTCTCGAGGCAGGCCATTTCTTCGCGGCCGCCAGCAGCGAGTGGCGGCTGGGCGGTTTCACGGTAATGGCCAACGTCCGCGAATTTTCGCCGGTCGCGACCGGACTGATGATCGCCGCGGTCAGTGGTACGGCGATCGTTGCCGACCTCGGTGCCCGCCAGGTTCGCCAGGAGCTCGAGGCTCTGAGTGTGATGGGTCTCTCCAACGTCCTCTTCATCGTGGTGCCACGGGCCCTGGCGCTGATGGTGATGACGGCGCTCTACAACATCCCCATGATCGTCTTCACCACGTTGTCCGGCTTTTTCATCGCGGTGGCCGTGGTGGGGGTCAACCCGGGCGCGTTCCTGGCCAGCTTCTTTACCCAGGGCACGCTGGTCGACCTGTTCGGAGGCGAGATCAAGTGCATCCTCTTCGGCGCGCTCGTTGCCGCCATCTGCATATATAAAGGTATAAGCGCCAAAGGGGGCGCCGAAGGCGTGGCGCGCGCCGTGCACTCCGGCGTCGTCTGGTGCTTTGTTGGCATCCAGGCGCTCGAGTACCTCTATACCCCCACCGTTCTGGCCCTGTTCCACAATCAGAACGTCCTTCGCTAGAGGATGGCCACCACATCGGTTCGGCCGCCCGCCCAGCAGTTCGGCCCGTTGCCGCGCCGCTTCTGGGCCCCCGGGCTCGATCTCTTCGATGTCCTCGGCCAGATCGTGCTCTTTGCGGTACGCGCGCTCAGCTATGTCCCGTTGGTCCTCCGCTCCGTGCGTTTCCGGAGGGAGATCTGGTGGTACGCGGCGTTCCTCGCCGTCTTCTCCACCCCGGTCGCGCTGGTGATGACCTACTTCAGCGGGTCGGAATGCTCGGTGGAGGCCTACTACTCGTTGCACCAGCTCGGCGGCGCCGAGAGTCTGGCCGGCGTGTTCAACGCGCTCTGCGACATGCGGGAGATCACGCCCCTCTTCTTCGGTTTCGCGATCGGCGCCAAGGTCGGCTGCGGGCTGGTGGCGGAGCTGGGGACCATGCGGATCAATGAAGAGATCGACGCGCTCGAGACCATGGGCGTACCGTCGGTTCCCTTCCTTGTCACCACCCGCATGGTGGCCGCGCTGCTGGTGCTCCCGGTGATGTACGTGCTGGCGCTGGCCACCAGCTTCTTCGCCAGCTGGGTGGTGCAGCACTTTCAAATCGGGCTCGTCTCCAACGGCGTGTACTTCTCCTATTTCTGGCGCTTCACCAACCTCACGGATTTCGGCTACTCGGTGATCAAGGCGGTCATCTTCGCGTTTCTGGTGATCTGCGTCGGGGTTTACTACGGTTATCACGTCACCGGCGGGGCCGTCGGGATCGGCCGCGCCGTTGCCAAGACCATGGCAGTCAGCCTGGTCCTCACCGTCGTGGTCAACGCCATTCTCACCCAGATCTTCTGGGGACAGAACCCCAACCTTCCGATCCCCTCATAAGCAGATGAGCATCAGAAAGAACGGCGAGTACATGGTCGAGATCGAGGATCTCCACAAGGCATTCGAGGGCAATCGGGTGCTGGACGGTGTGACCTGCCAGATCCCAACCGGAAAGATCTCGGTCGTGATGGGGCCGTCCGGTACTGGCAAGAGCGTGCTGCTCCGCCACGTAGTGGGCCTGCTGTTTCCCGACAAGGGCGACGTTCGGGTGGCGGGCAAGAGCGTCCCCAGTCTGAGCGAAGACGAGCTGCTCGAGCTGCGGCGCAACGTCGGCATGCTCTTCCAGGACGGCGCGCTGTTCAGCTCCATGAACCTGTACGACAACGTCGCCTTTCCGCTGCGGCAGCACACGAAGAAGTCCGAGGGCGAGATCAAGGAGATCGTGATGCAGCGGCTCGAGGAGGTCGGCCTGACCGAGGCGGTCAAGAAGATGCCCAACGAACTCTCGGGCGGCATGCGCAAGCGCGCCGGTTTCGCGCGCGCCCTCGTGCTGGAGCCCGAGATCCTGCTCTTCGATGAGCCTGACTCCGGCCTGGACCCGGTGCGCACCGCGCTGCTCTGCGACTTGATCAAGCAAATCCAGCAGAAGTACAAGTCAACCGGCGTCGTGATCAGTCACGACATCAAGTCGTGCTTCAACATCGGTGACCACATCATTCTGTTGCACGGCGGCAAGGTGGTCGACCAGGGTTCCAAGGAGGAACTGCAGCAGTCGCGCAACCCGTTTACCCAGCAGTTCATCAAGGGCGCGGTCGAAGGCCCGCTTGGTATGGAGTAGGTGGACGCCATCCGGGCCTGGGTTGCCAGGTATCGCGTCGGCCTCATTCTGGCAGTCATCGTGCTGCTGGCCATTGTGTCCACTCGGATCGTGAACGGACTGACGGAGTACCGGCTCATCGTGCCGCTCGACTCGGCCGACGGCCTCTATCCCGGAAGCGATGTCCTGATCGCCGGCGCCAGGGCGGGGAGCGTGCGCGACATTAGCGTCGAGGGGGCGCAGACCCTGGTGACGATTGCGGTCGACGATGCCCACGCGCCGGTCCACGCCGACGCCACGGTTACGGTACGACCGAAAAGCCTGCTGGGCGAGAAATACGTGGCGCTCGATCCGGGCCACTCGGACGAGCTTCCCTCGGGGTCCCGGCTCTCCCGCGAGCAGGTGGCGCGCGCCGTCGATCTCCAGGACGTCGTCAACAGCCTCGATCAGCCGACCCGCGAGAAGCTGCGTACGCTCGTGATCGCCCTGGGCGGCGGTCTCGCCGGTCGCGGCCTCGACACCAATCAGACGATCAGCTACGGCCGGCAGGACCTCGATCACCTGGCGGCGATCACCGACACCCTGGCGGCACGCGACCAGGATTTGCAAAAGGTCATCCAGGGCCTCGACCAGGTGACAGCCGAGCTGGCAAAGAGCGACCGGCGGCAGCAGCTCGGTGAACTCATCAAGAACTCCGAGACTCTCCTGCACTCACTCTCGCAGCAGGACGCACAGATCAAAGCCACGCTGGCCAACGCGAACGCGGCGCTCAGCCGAACCGATACCTCGCTATCGGGCACTGCCGCGCAACTCAACAGCATTTTCCGCCAGGCGCCGACAACCGTCGATCTCCTCAACGGGATCAGCCGCGACTTCGCCACCAATACCGATCTGCTGGTGGGTGACCTCGGCACCTTCGATCGCGGCATGAAATACGGCACCGATGTCTTCGGAGCACAGGACGGGCAAGGCTACGCCACCCGGATCAGCGTGCTGGTGGGCGCCTGCAGTCCGGGCGTCGTGCCCTGCACCCTGCCGACTGCGACTCCGGGGGCGGGACTTCCGGTCCCCAACGCCTTCGATGCCGTGCTAGGCGTGCTGCTGGGAGGCCGCCGATGAGGAGCCGCGCCAACCTGCCGGTGTTCGTCGCCTACGCCGTGATCGGCCTGCTGGCGACCGCCTTTCTGGCTGTGCAGATGGGCGGCGAGTTTGTCTTCGGCGGCTATCGAGTGGACGCCATCTTCAAGAGCGGCGCCGAGCTGGTCGCCGGCGATGACGTCTCGATGTCGGGCCTGCGAGTCGGGAAGGTGGAGAGCCTGACCCCGCTGGCAGGGGCCACCAGGGTCAGCATGCTGCTGCACCACGACTTCACGCCGGTCTTCAAAGATGCTCGCGCCGTGATCCGGCAGAAGAACCTGCTGGGAGAAACGTACGTCGAACTCAATCGCGGCAATCGTTCGGAGGGGGCGATCGCGGACGGCGGCACGATCAGCGAGGACCACACCCTAACCCCGGTCGAAGTGGACGAGGTGCTGAACGCGCTCGACCCGCAGGTCCGCGACCAGCTCGATATCGTGATCAACACGCTGGGTCAGGGGACGGCCGGCCGCGGCCAGGACATGAACGCGGCCGCGGCGGACCTGTCGTCCGTGGCCGTCGATCTCCGGACTCTGGCCCACACACTGGCGAGCAATTCGGACCATCTCGACGCCCTGATCGCCGACCTGCGCAAGGTCATGGATACGCTGGCGGCCTGGCACGCCGACTTCCGAGCCATGATCGCGGACTGGGACCATGTCATGGCCACCCTCGCGTCGAGGGAGCAGAACCTGCAGGGCACGCTCGTCGAGCAGGACCGGGTGATGGGCATTCTCGACCAGGCGTTGAGCGGTGGCGCGGCCCAGCAACTGCACGGCGCCGTGGCGGAGGGCCCGGCGATGATGGATAACGCGAACCATTACCTCAATGGCGCCGCCACGGTCTTCGGCGTGGTGCAGAGCGATACGCCAGGCATCCAGCAACTGTTCCGCGAGCTGGCCTCGGTGATGAGCGGCATCGGGCACCCGGATGAGCCCGGCAGCAATCCAAACGATTGGGTGCACATGTGGCGCGTCCACTGCGCCGATCAATGCTTCCAACCGGCGGTGCCCTGAGTTGGTGCGCCGGACCGTGGTCAGCGTCGTGATGGTAATCGCCTTCGCCGCGCTGTGTCTTTTTGGTCTGGGCTTCATCGCCCTCAACATGGGTCTTCACGGCCCCTGGAGCAACGAATTTGCACTGAACGCCGAGTTCGCAAGCGCCAACGGGCTGGTGCCGCAGGCCGAGGTGCGGGTCAGTGGGGTGCACGTCGGCACGGTGCTGGCCATCGGCGACGCGAACGACGGCGGCGCCCTGGTGCATATGGCGCTGCAACCCGGCATCCGGCTGCGCCAGGATACGCGCGCCGTGATCCGGCCCAAGACTCTGTTGGGCGAAAAGTTTGTCGAGCTGGTTCGGCCACAGGGCAGCAACCAGGCTTACCTGGAGAGCGGGGCAACATTGCCCAAAGGCCAGACCGGCCAGGCGATCGAGATCGACGACATCCTCAACGCGATGGACGCGCCGACCCGCAAGGCGATGTCCGAATCCTTTCAGCAGCTGGGCATCGCGCTGGATGGCCGGGAGCAGGACATCGGCGCCGCCCTGCCGCCGCTCGACGACACCGTGGCGAACCTGCGTCCACTGGCGCGCGTCGGCGAAGCCCGACAGAAGGAACTCGATCGGATCCTGACGAACCTCAACGTCATCATGCAGGCGCTGGCCGACGAACAGGACCAGCTGGGCCACCTCGTGGACAGTGGCGACACGGTGATGAGCGGCATCGCCTCCCGCGACCAGGCGCTGGCCGGCACCGTGCAAAATGGCGCGGCGGTCTTTGGATCGCTCGACCAGGCCTTCAGCGGCGTGACGGCGGCGAACCGCGCCTCCCTGCAAAAGAGCCCGTCGACCATCGCCGCGGGGCGCCGGACATTGAGCCTTACCAATCCGCAGGTCGATCAGCTTCTGCCGGAGATCCTGCTCGGACAGATCAGCTACCCCAATGATCAACTGAACATCAGCGACGCTGAATCGCTGACGCTGGCCGCTGAGTGGATTTCCGCTTTTTCCCATCAGGACGCCGCAGGCATCCATTCGTTGCGCATCACCGGGATCAATCCCTCGACGCAGAAGACCAGCATCGCCGTCCCCGGTGGCGGGACAGTCCCTGCAGCGCCGACGGCCCCCCAGGACCTGGCCGACCTCCTCCTGATGCAGCTGGGGAACGGACGATGAAGCTGTTGCTTGCGGTGATCGCCGTAGGCGGGCTCCTCGCTGGGCTCGGCGGCGCCGTCTTCGGCAACCACTCGTACACCGTGACCGCCTACTTCTTGAGCGCTGAAGGCCTGACGCAGGAGAACGACGTGGTGATCAACGGAGGCCGCGTCGGGAAGGTGGTCTCGGTCGGCATCGCGCCCGACAACGGTCCAAGCCAGGGCGGGGCGCAGGTGGTGATGGAGATCGGCGCCGGCTCTGCCCCGCTCCATCGCGGCGCCCGAGCGACCATCCGATCAAAGGGGCTGCTCGGTAATCCGTTCGTCGAACTGACGGCGGGACCGCCCGGCGGCGAAGTGATCCCGTCCGGCGGCACGCTGCCGCTGCAGGATACGGCCTCGCCGGTCGATCTCGACCAGGTGATGGACCTCTTCGATCCGCAGACGAGGGCGCGGATTCAGACGCTCACCCGTGAAGGCGGAACCGCGCTCCAGGATCGCGGATCGGACCTGAACACCTTCCTTAAGGCCCTGCCCGGGATCGTCCAGGACACGTCGGCCGTAAGCGGCAAGATCGCGAGTCAGGACCAGCAGCTCAGCGCGCTCGACGTGGAGTTCGACCGGATCGCCCAGATGATGGCGAGCGAGGCCCAGGCGTTCCGCCGGGACATCGCCAACGGCGCCAGCCTGCTCGACCTCACTGCCGCGCACGAGGCCCAGCTCCAGGCCGAGCTGGTCTATGCGGACCGAGCGCTTGGAGAGCTGGCGGGCGGACTCAAGGGTCACGAGCGCGACCTCAATCAGATGCTCAAGCAGCTGCCGGCCGTCCTCGATGCGCTGCAGAAGCTGTCCGATCATTCCGCGACATCCCTGGCCATCCTGAACCCATGTATGTCCGACATCGTGCAAACCCTCGCCGAAATGCGAAGCGCCACCTCCTACCGCGATGGCAACGGCAACCTGCTGCGCGTCCATCCCTACGTGTTCAGCGGAACGGAGCCGGTCAACCCGGCTCGGATCGCCTGCGGCGGAGGCGGCTGATGGGCCTGTATCGGGGAAACGCGTTGCGGGCCGGCATGGTGGCCTTGGCCGGCGTGCTGATCATCGTGCTGTTGGCCGTGGCGATCAACGTCAGCTTCGGTCTTCCCTTCAACCTCAGCCTGATCCCACCGGGGCAAGACTACTCGGTGAAGGCGGCCTTCACCGATGCCAACGGCGTCAGTCGCGGCGCCGACGTGGTGATCGCCGGCCACACTGTCGGCCAGGTCACCGGCGTCGAGGTCGCTGGCAAGCAAGCGATGGTGACCATGCGGATCACTTCGCACTACGCGCCGCTCCACCAATTCACGACGGCACGCATTCGGTACTCGACGCTGCTCGCGCAGAAGTACATCGAGATCACGCCGATCAATGGCGGAGCCGAATTGCAGAGTGGCGGCACGCTTCACAGCGACAACACGTTGAGCCCCGTCGATTTCGACCAGTTCCTGAGCGCTCTCGATCCGGAAACCCGATCCCGGCTGCAGACATTGATCCAGCAGGCCGGCGGGGGACTTCAGGGCCAGCAGGAAACCATCAACGACCTGCTGGCGCAGCTCAACGGCCTCTCCCAGGAATCGGTCGCCCCCCTGACGACATTTCACCAGCACGATCAGGACATCGATGCCATCGTCGCCAACCTGGCGATCGTCAGCGACCGGTTGGCGCAGAGTCACCAACAACTGGGTGACCTGGTTGGCAGCATGAGTGACGTAACCGGGACCCTCGCGAACAACGACCGGGCGCTCGCCTCACTGCTTGCCCACCTGGGCAACGTCATGGGCGACTTCGATGCCACGCTTGCCGGAAACGAGCAAAATTTCCACACCACAGTCGTCACGCTGGATCCACTCGTGACCCAGCTGAACGGCACCCTGGCGATTGTCTATTCGGATACGCAGTACAGCATCGCGGCCATCAACACCAATAATCGAGCGCTGCAGCCGGAGCTGGTCAGCGCCGTCTCCCAGACGGATGCCGCCGGCGATCACCTGCTTCGCCAGTACTTCGTCGTCAACCCCGCCTGCGATCAGGTAAGTGCGCAGCCCAACCCGCAGTGCCAGACCGGTGTCGGCCAGGCGCCGCCGACCGTCGTGGCACCGGCGCTGCCATCGCTGCCCTCGCTGCCGAGCCTGCCGCTGCCAAAGTGTCTGAAGACCCCAACGCCGCCGAAGCTCCCGACGCCGACCCTATCGCCCCTGCCCTGTCCGTCCGTCTCGCCGCCCGCCGTTCCGACGGCGCCCTGCACGCCGGCCACGCCCACGCCGCCAAAACTGCCCGTGCCAACGCCGACGCCGACAGTCTGCCCGTCGCTGCCCGGCTTATCGTTGCCCCTCGGCGAGTTGCCGGACTGGCTCAGTCTCTTGCTTTTCGGAGCACCGCGGTGACCGGCAGGCGCCTGCGCGGCTCGCGGCTGGTCGGCCTCCTGGTGGCGGTCGCCGCCGTCGCCTTCGCGGTCCTCGTCTTCATCCCCTTCTCTCCGCCCTGGAATCAGCGCCTTCACCTCCAGCTGCAGGCCGGGGCCTATGGGGAGCTCAACCCGGGCGCCTGGGTCGAACTGAGCGGTGCGCGGGTCGGGTCGGTGGACCGCGTCGACTACAAGGACGGCTATTCCTTGATCCAGGTGTCGATCGATGCGCGCTATGCCGGTCAACTTCATGCCGATACCACCGCCGCCATCCGCCCGCACGGCCTGCTCGGTCCCAAGTACGTCTACCTGGAAGGCGGTCGCACGGGCGCGCTTCGTGACGGGGCATCGATCCCGCTGTCCCGGACCACGGTGTCGACCGACTTCGACCAGGTCCTGAATTCCCTGCAGCCCGATGTCCGGGCGAACCTGAAGACGATCTTCATCGAGCTGGGGCGCGCCGCCGATGGACGCGGCGCGACCATGAATGCCGCCTTTCAGGCGCTCGGCCAATCCTCGGCTGATCTCTCCACCACCACAACCGTGCTCCACAATCGGGCCGATGACCTCGCCGGCCTGATCGCCGCCAGCGAACGGCTCGATGCCGACCTGCAGCGTGCCCCGATCGACCGGCAGATCCGCGACACCGACCTGGTGCTGAGCGGCCTGGTCCAGGTCGAGGATGCGATCGGGTCGGGCATCGACCATACCGCCGCGGTTACCCAGGACCTGGATACCGCGATGAGCGGGAACTCGGCAAGCCTGGCCCACATTCTCGCCAAGGGGCCCGCCACTGTCGAGCAGCTGCGGGTCGTCGCCACCGAGCTCGACGCGGTGATCGTGGGCATCAACCCGGCGCTGCCCTGCCTGATGCAGGCCGTGCTGGAGACGAAGTCCGCCTTTGGCGGTCGGGACGGCAACGGCCATTACGTCCGGGTCCAGGTTGTTCCCACCGGCAGCGGCAAGGCCCCCTCACCACCGTGCGGGACGGGATCATCGACCTCCGAGGTCCCACCGCTTCATGATCAAGACCTGGTGGCGCTCTTCCTTGGCAACTGAGACGATCGCCCGGTCATCTCCGGCCTCCGGCGAATCGGCGTCAGCGCTCTCGGTCTTCACGGCTCCCTCCCGCTGGCGACTGCTGCTGTTGGTCCTCGCCATCCTGCTATCGGCGGGCAGCATCCTCGGCCTGGTGCGGTTGCAGCCGGACGCGCGCGTCGACCTCCTGATCGACCCCAATGCCAGCGCGTTCAAAGACCAGGCTTTGTTCGCGGATGCCTTCGGTGCCGATCCGGTAGTCGTGATGGCCCGCCCGGGCCCGGGCGCCGGTCTGATCACGCCCGACCACATAGTTGGCCTGTCCCATCTCGAAGGGAAGTTGCATCAGGCTGCCGGCGTCAAGAAGGTCTACGGGCCGGGCACGCTGGTCAACACCCTGGCCATCAGCACCACAACCGTCCTGCTCAACGCCTGCGCCCAG
>Ga0209805_1001648_pt1 | contig 13364 bp, 11 predicted proteins | sample GraSoiAngelo_148_FD_185905 | JGI IMG/M metagenome (GOLD analysis project Ga0209805, IMG submission 185905) | Grasslands soil microbial communities from the Angelo Coastal Reserve, California, USA - 14_1009_09_20cm (SPAdes) (version 2) | ecosystem: Environmental > Terrestrial > Soil > Grasslands ... | reverse complement strand
CATCAGCTGATCGCGAAATTTGGGATCGGCGTCGATGCCGAAGTAGGTGCCGGCAACGTTGGCCACAGCCTCCGGGCCACGCCGGAACGTCTGCAAGGGATGGAAGACGCCGGTCCGAAGGCTGCCCTGCTGCGCGAGCGGACGCAGGGCGGAGCGGTCCTGGGCGCCGCTCAGGTGGACGGCCGACTTTCCCGCGGCCGAGCAGAGTGACTCGACCATGTCGGTGGCCAGCTGAAGGATGACGTCGTCCGGAACGGCCAGGATGGTCAGGTCGGCGACATCGATCGTCGTGGCCGGGCTCTGGCAGGCTCGGGCATCGAGCTCCTCGGCGAGATTGCGGACGTTGTCGGGGTTGCGGCCGCCGATCGCGGCGATGGTGTAGCCGGCCGCATGAAGGGCGCGCCCCAGGGCCGATCCGGCCCGGCCGGGTCCGATGATCGCTATGGTCGGTTTTTGCATGATTCCGTCTCGGTCGCTAAAGGATCCAAGCGGCGTCTCTATCTTATAACGCGATCTCGAGGCCGGCCGTGCGAATCAGCTCGGCGGCGGGCGGGCGCCAGTTAGTGGCGGAGCAGGGCAGCCTTCCGCTGCTCGTACTCCTGCTGGTCGATCTCGCCGCGGGCGAACCGCTCGTTCAGGATGCCGAGCGCATTATCGGGCCGAATTCTTCGTGGGGAGATGCGAATCGCCCAGAGCACGAGCCACACCGCCAACACAATCAGGCCACCATAGACGAGAAGAGTGAGGATGAGGAAGTACCAGTGACCGACGAACGCCACCCCCACTCCTCCGTTTACGCGGGCGTCGGCTCCAGCCGGCCCGGCGGAATCTCGGGGCCACGGTCATCGCTCTTGGGTTGGGCCTGCGGTGCACGCGGCGTTTCGGCCTTGGGGCGCTCGGGCACGGGTGGGAGTTTGCCGTCGGGCGAGTTGATGACGGCATCCATCTGCCAGCCCTCGATCGTCTCTTCCTGCTTGAGGTACTCGGCGAGTTGCACCAGTTTCTCCCGACGCTCGGTCAGGATCTTCTTGGCACGCTGGTAGCCGGTGTCGACCAGGCGATGGACTTCCTGGTCGATCTCGCCGGCAACCTCTTCGCTGTAGTTGCGTTGCTCGCCGAGATCGCGGCCGAGGAAGACGAGCTCTTCCTTGTGGCCGAAAGTAAGTGGGCCGAGCTTCTCGGACATGCCCCACTCGGTGACCATCCGGCGCGCCAGCTTGGTGGCCTTGCCAATATCGTCCGAGGCTCCCGAGGTGATGTCGCCGAAGATCAGCTCTTCCGCGACCCGTCCGCCCAGGATGACGGCCATATCGTCGTTGAGCTCGCTGCGCGACACCAGGTAACGATCCTCCGTCGGCAGCTGCATCGTCCAGCCGAGGGCCATGCCGCGCGAGATGATCGAGACCTTGTGCACCGGGTCGGCGTTGGGCAACGACTTCGCCACCAGCGCGTGGCCGATCTCGTGGTAGGCGATCACGTTCTTTTCCTGCTCGGTGATCATCCGCGACTTGCGTTCCGGGCCGGCGATGACACGGGCGATCGCTTCCTCAAGCTCGAGCTGGCCGATGGCCTTCTTGTTGTTGCGCGCGGCGAGAATCGCAGCCTCATTAATAAGGTTGCTCAGGTCGGCACCGCTGAACCCCGGGGTCTGGCGAGCGAGGACCTCGAGATCGACCTGGCCGTCGAACGGCTTGTTGCGCGCGTGCACCTCGAGGATCGCGCGGCGGCCGCGAATGTCGGGACGGTCCAGCGTGACGTGCCGGTCGAAGCGGCCGGGACGGAGGAGCGCCGGATCGAGCACGTCCGGCCGGTTGGTGGCGGCGATCACGATCACATGGGTGTTGGTCTCGAAGCCGTCCATCTCGACCAGCAGCTGGTTGAGGGTCTGCTCGCGCTCGTCGTGGCCCCCGCCCAGCCCGGCGCCTCGCTGGCGGCCGACGGCGTCGATCTCGTCGACGAAGACGATACACGGTGAGTTCTTCTTGGCCTGGTCGAAGAGGTCACGGACGCGGGAGGCGCCCACGCCCACGAACATCTCGACGAACTCGGAGCCGGAGATACTGAAGAAGGGCACGCCGGCCTCGCCGGCGACCGCCTTGGAGAGCAGGGTCTTGCCCGTACCCGGCGGGCCGACCATGAGCACCCCTTTCGGGATTCGGGCGCCCAGGGCCGTGAACTTTTCCGGGAACTTGAGGAACTCGACGATTTCGGTGAGCTCCTGCTTGGCCTCCTCCACGCCGGCGACGTCGTTGAAGGTGACGGCCGGCTTGTCGCCGCTCAGCAGTCGAGCGCGACTGCGACCGAAGGAGATCGCCTGGTTATTGCCACTCTGGCTCTGGCGCAGCATGTACCACATGAAGCCGCCGATCACCAGGAACAGGATGACGTTCGGCAAGATGACCGACAGCAGCAGATTCGATGAGCTCGGTTGCTCGGTGTTGAAGTGGACCTTATCCTCGAGCAGCTTGGTCTCGATCTGGTAGGTGTCGCGGAAGGTCGTCTTGTAATGATTGCCGCTGGTGTCGCTCCAATCGACCTCGGTGCCGCTGCCCTTGATGGTGGCGTCCTGGATCTTGCCGGCATCCGCGGCCTGAATCAGGTCGTAGGTCGATTTGTCGGTTGGGGCCGCGATGTTGTTGAAGCTCTTGTAACCGGCCCAGATGATTGCCAGGAAACCAGCGAGCAGGATGAAATAAAAGATGTTGCGGTTTCGGCCTCTCATGGCCACGCTATCTTAACACCGGGTTTTTAAGAAACCTGTTACCCAACACGAAGTAGAACGAGTTCAGCGGCGCTCTATTTCGAGATGCAGCTGTCGGTGCGTGGCAGCCGTGACGCGCTTGCTTTCCGCCACCGTTACACCCGGGATCCAGACGATCTCCTCGCCGTCGGAAACCACCGGCAAGTTGTCGCGGACATGTCGCGGAATGTGGGCGTCGACCAGGATGTCCTGCAACCGCTTCGGCTGGCTGAGGCCGAGGGGGCGCATCCGGTCGCCTGGCTTACGAGTGGCGACGGTGAGCGGCAGGCGAACAAGATCAGCGTCGAGGTGGCCGACCTGGCCGCGCGCCTCGAAGGTGGAGGGGTCGCAGCTGCAGGTTGTGACGGCAACGGTCGGCGTCGATGATGTCGACGTTGCCGTCGGCGGCTGGTTGGCGGTGGTTGGGGTGGGCGTGTCGGTCCGGCGGATCGCCTCCACCTCGAGGAAGCCCGCGTCCGGGACCAGGTGGCGGACCACCCGGCGCTGGATCGCCGGAGGGAGTTTGGCGAAAGCTAGACGGTTGTGCGCGATGCCGTCCGGCAGGGCGGCGACGTGCTGGTCGAGAAAACGATCCTCCTCGCCGAGGATGTCGGCGGTCCGCGCCAGCAGCTCGCGCGCCGCCGGATCGAAGGCATCAATCACCGGGAGGAGTTGTTTGCGGAGTCGGTTGCGCGTGAATCGCACGTCGTCATTGGTTGGGTCGCGCCGTGGCGTCAGGTGAAGGCGAGCGAGGTAGGTCTCGATGTCCTGCCGGCTGATGTCGAGCAGCGGGCGGGCGAGGTCACCGTCGCGACGTCGCATCGCACGCAGCCCGCGTGAGCCGCTGCCGCGCAGGAGGTGGAGGAGCAGCGTCTCCACCTGGTCATCCTGGGTGTGACCGAGCGCGATGGCGGTGCTGGTGGTGGTGGCGGCGATTTGACGGAGAAATTCATAGCGCGCCGTTCTGGCTGCTTGCTCGGTACGAGGAGCGTCAGCGGCGGCCCGCGCCGTATGGAAGTCATAGCCCCATCTCGCGGATAGCTCGGCGACGAAGTCGCGGTCGGCCGCGCTATCCGGACGCCAGCCGTGATCGAAGTGCGCGACCGCCAGGTGCAGCGGGAGCGCGGGCACGATCTCGCGCAGGACCGACAGCAGCGCCAGCGAGTCCGGTCCGCCGGAAACCGCGACGACCACGCGTTCGCCGGGCTCGAAGATGCGATGCAGACTGATCGCCAGGGCGACGCGATTGGGAAGCATCACGGGTTCGGAGGCAATGGCGGAGGCAAGGATCGAACTTGCGACATACCGGGTATGGGCCGGTTGCTCTACCACTGAGCTACTCCGCCCAGAGCATCGGTTAGTTTAGCAAGGATGTCGCCGTCATTCGCTCGGATTGCACCGCAATATGACGCGCTCCGGCCGCTGTCATCAACAGACCGGGCGCGGCTGGAGCGGACCTTGGCCGACGCCGCGCTGGTCGCCCAGGATCTGGTTGTCGAGGTCGGTTGCGGCACGGGGAGATTAACGCTCCCCCTGGCGACGCTGACGCCGGCGCGCGTCGTCGGCGTCGATGCCGAGGCGCGCATGCTCGAGGTGGCGCGGGCAAAGGACGCGTCAGCTCGGGTGGAATGGGTGCGTGGCAGTGCCTACCGGCTCCCGATTCCTGACCGGGCCGCGGCGCTGGTGCTGATGGTGATGGTGGTCCATCTTCTTCGTCAGCGCGTCCGGGCGTTCGCGGAGGCGCGTCGGGTGTTGCGCGCAGGCGGCCGATTGAGTGTATGGACCTTTACCCCGCGGCACGTCGCGGAGTTTTACTTGAATCCCTACTTTCCGAGCATCGCGGTGATCGATCGCCCGCGGTTTCCGTCGGCGGAGACGCTGACCGCGGAATTGCGGCGAGCCGGTTTTGCCTCGGTCGAGACCGAGGTACGCGACGAGGTCCGACGGATGCCTATCGCGGAGGTGGTCGATCGCGTGCGCGGGCGGTATATCTCGACGCTGGCGATGCTGCCACCGCTCGAGTATCGGCTGGGCCTGCAGCGATTGGAGGAGCTGCTGGCCCAGGATCGTTCCGCAACGCTGACCCAGCGGTCCGAGTGGGCCATCATGACCGCCCGGACCGCCGCAGCCTAATTCGGCGGGTCGGGCATAAAGAAAGAGGAGCCCCCGGGGCTCCTCTGTTAGTCGCGTGGTTGCGGCGGCGAGATTCGAACTCGCGACCTTCGGGTTATGAGCCCGACGAGCTTCCACTGCTCCACGCCGCGCGCAGCCTCTTGCGAGGCGAGACGGTAATTCTAGGCGCGCCGGATCGGGTCCGTCAAGCCTACTTGAAGCGGCCACCTCGCTTGGCTTCGATGTTCCGCTTGATGTCGAGCAGTCGCTCCTCGCTCGTCTTCAAGAACTTGGACAGCTTCTCCTCGAACACCGGGTCCGCTCCCTCGGGAAGCTCGCGCTTGCCTCGCCCGCCTCGTCGATACGAGCGCGGCAGCACCGGCGCCGACATCCCGGCGGGGCCGTCCGGTACCGCGGCTTGCTTGAGCGAGAGGTCCATCTTGCCGTTGGTCGAGTCCACATTGAGGACTTTGACCTTGACCTTGTCGTTCATCTTGACGTGGTTGTTGACATCGCGCACGTACTCGTTCGCGATCTCGGATATATGAACCAGCCCCGTCCCCGCTCCTTCGATCTGTACGAAAGCCCCGAAATTTGTAATCCCGACGACCGTGCCTTCCACCACCGTTCCAGGCGTCACTGCCACCTAACCCGCGGTCCCTCCTAATGCCATAAGTTCCTCCACCATTTTTCAATTGCGTCGATTACGCCGCCGCCATGCTTCGCCGCCGCCTGCCGCGTCGCCGCGCCCGCCAGGCTTGGGACGGCAGATTCCCCAACGGCCGCCGCTCCTGCCGAGCCAGTTGGCTTAACGATGACATAAACCTGTTCGCCGGGCCGGGCGAAGCCCGCCCTGCGGGCCGCCTCTTCCATGGCAGCGGGCGAGGCTGCCACCGAGACTTCCTTGCGCGTCTGACCGTTCGAGGCGGCGAGTTGCGCGTTGCCGTCGCGCAGGCTCTGCACCTCGTGGTTCAGCCGCAGGTTCAACATCAGCTCCGATCCGAATGCCCACACGCCCCAGAGAACGATCGCCCCGACGACGAGCCAGATCAGCCGATCGGGCGCGGCCAGGTGGACCTTCGCGCGGGAGGCTTTGGGTTCGGAGGTGCTCAAGACGTGATCTGGGATCGTTGGATGGTCAAGCCGGCCCGAAAACGGACAGATTATAGGCAGGGGCTGGCGGGTTGGCAAGGCGCCAGTGTGTCATCCCTTGCGTTTGGCGGCCTCCCAGTACCGGTCCAGCTCGTCGATCGGGAGGTCCTTGAGCGTCTTGCCCTCGACCTTGGCCTGCTGCTCCATGATGCGAAAACGGGCCTCGAACCGCCCGGTCGTCCCCCGAAGGGCGTCCTCGGGGTTCATCCCGAGCTTGCGAGCCACGTTGACGAGCGTGAATAGCAGGTCGCCAAATTCGGCCTCCCGCTCCTCGACCGTTGGGGCCTGGCGCAATTCCTCCAGCTCCTCCCGGACCTTGTCGAGGGCGCCTTCCACATCCGGCCAGTCGAACCCGACGTTGGCCGCCCGCCGTTGGAGCGACCAGGCCCACTGCAACGCCGGGAGCGACCGCTGCACGCCGTCCAGTGCCGACTCCCGGCCGTATTCCTTTGCTTTCATCGCCTCCCAGTTGCGGAGGACTTCCTCGGAGCCACTGACGGTGGTCGACCCGAACACATGCGGATGCCGGCGGACCAGTTTCTCGCGCACGGTGTCGGCCAAGTCACCCAGGGAGAACTCCTGGGCCTCGACGGCGATCTCGGCTTGCATCAGCACCTGCAGCAGGACATCGCCCAGCTCCTCACGAAGCTTCACCACCGAGCGTTCGTCGATAGCTTCGAGGACTTCGTAAGCCTCCTCGAGCATGGTGGCCCGAAGCGACGCGTGGGTTTGCTCGCGATCCCAGGGACAGCCCGAGGGTGAGCGCAGCCGTCGCACCACATCGACCAGCGCTGCGAGCCGCTCGATGTCGTCAGCCATTTCCGGCCACCGCCAGCGCGGTGCAGCGCGCCCGTCTATTCGACACGATAGGCGCTGGCCTCGATCTCCACCAGCCATTTAGGGTCGAGCAGGCCACGCACCCCGACCAGCGAGGTCACCGGCTTGATCGCGCCGAAGACTTCGCCATGGGCTCGACCGATCTCGCGCCACCGTCGCGGGGCGGTGGTGAAGATCCGGGTCCTGGTGACGTCGTCGAAGCCGGCCCCGACGCCGGCGAGCGCCTCCCCGATCAGGCGCAAGCACTGCCGCGTCTGCTCGTAGATGTTGCCCTCCCCAACCGTCGATCCGTCATCGGCGGTCGGCGCACAGCCCGAGATCTCGATGGTCGGGCCCACTCGCACCGCGCGCGCATAGCCAACCATCCGTTCCCATTTGCGCCCGGTCGTATAGACGCGCCGCGGTTCCACGCGGCTCATGCTACTTGGCATCGTTCGGAAAGTACCTGACCTGCGCCACACGTCAGACGGCGACCGCGATCCGGCCGAGGCGCTCGATCTCGCCCAGCACGTCGACCAGCCGTTCTTTCCATTGCGCGCCGGCCTGGGTGAGCGAGATCCGCACCTTGCCAAAGCGGACGTAGAGAATCGAGCGGAACTGCGCCTCGAGCCGCCGCTCGTCGCCGTTCCACCCGGTCGGCAGACGCATCACCAGCCAGTCGCCATCGGTCTCGATCGCCGCCAGGCCGGCCGCGCGCGCCAGCAACTTCACCCGCAACGCATAAAGAAGGTTGCGCACCGGCGCGGGCGGCTTGCCGAACCGATCCGCCAGGTTGCGTTCGGCCGCCTCCAGGCTCTGCTCGTCCTCGACGGCAGCCAGGTCGTGATAGACCTGCAGCCGCAGCTTTTCGTCGGGCACATACTCGCGCGGCAGGAAGTGCTCGATCGGCAGATCGAGGGTCAGGCCCACCGGCATCTCGACCGGCGTTCCAGTTTTCTGCGATTCCACCGCCTCGCGGAGCATGGTGTTGTACAGCTCCAGGCCGACGGCCGCGATTGCCCCGTGCTGCTCAGTGCCGAGCAGATTGCCAGCGCCGCGGATCTCGAGGTCCTTCAGCGCCAGCTTGAATCCCGACCCCAGGTCGTGCAGCTCGGAGATGACGTCCAGCCGCTTGTCGGCGTTCTCCGAGTGCGACTTCAACGGGTTGTAGAGGAAGTAGGAGTAGGCGCGCTGCCCGGCGCGCCCGACTCGCCCACGCAACTGATACAGCTGGGCCAGGCCCATGCGATGCGAGTCGACCACCACGATGGTGTTGGCATTCGGGATATCCAATCCCGATTCGATGATCGTGGAGCACACCAGGACGTCCGCCTCGCCCTTGACGAACTTCGTCATCACCTCGGCCAGCGTCGTCTCCGGCATTTGCCCGTGCCCCACCAGGACGCGCGCCTGGGGCACCAGCTTCTTCACTCGCTCTTCGGCCTTCTTGATCGTCTGCACCCGGTTGTACACGTAAAAGACCTGCCCACCCCGCTGCAGCTCGCGCTGGATGACCTCCCGAATCAGGTCGTCATCGTCGGCGGTGACGAAGGTCTTGATCGGGAGCCGCTCCTCGGGCGGCGTCTGGATCACCGAGAGATCGCGGATCCCGGCCAATGACATGTGTAGCGTGCGCGGGATTGGCGTAGCCGACAGTGACAACACGTCGACGGACGCGCGCAGTTGCTTCAATTTTTCCTTCTGCATCACCCCGAAACGCTGCTCCTCATCGAGGATCACCAGCCCGAGGTCTTTGAAGCGGACGTCTTTCTGCAGCAGGCGATGCGTCCCGATCACGACGTCGATCTCGCCCAGCTGGAGCCGGCGCAGGATGTCGGTCGCCTCGGCGTCCGAGCGGAATCGCGATAGCATCTCCACCTTCACCGGGTACGGCTGGAAGCGATCCTGGAAGGTGAGGAAGTGCTGTTGCGCGAGGACGGTGGTCGGCACCAGGATCGCGACCTGCTTGCCGTCCATCACCGCCTTGAAGGCGCCCCGGACCGCCAGCTCCGTCTTGCCAAAGCCCACGTCACCACAGACCAGCCGGTCCATCGGGCGCGAGTCTTCCATGTCGGTTTTGATCTCTTCCATCACGCGGATCTGGTCGGGCGTCTCGTCGTACGGGAACGATTGCTCGAGCTCGTGCTGCCAGGGGCCGTCCTCGGAGAAGGCGTGGCCTTCGACGAGCTGGCGCTTCGAATAGAGATCCAGCAGATCGCGCGCCACCTCCTCGACCGACTCGCGGACTTTGCGCTTGGCTCGATCCCATTCGCCCGACCCCAGTCGCTGCAGCCTGGGCGCGGCGTCACCGCCACCCACGTACTTCTGCACCCGCTCAAGGTGTTCGACCGGCACATAGAGCTTGTCGCCCTCCGCGTACTCGAGTTGCATGTACTCGCGCTCCTGGCCGTTCTCCCCCATCAGGCGCATGCCCACGAACCGGCCGATGCCATGGTCGACATGCACGATCAGGTCACCGGGCTCGAACTCCAGTTGAAAGCTCGCGGTCCGCGCCCGCACCACGCCGCGACGCACCCGCTGGCGCAGCCCGCCAAAGAGGTCGGTGTCGCCATACACCTCGAGTCGCTGCGACGGCAGCCGGAATCCCTGCGCCACCGGTTGGTTGCCGAGCACGACGAGCCCCGGAACCAGCGGCGTCTGCGACCAGACGAAGACGCCGCCGGCCGGATAGACGTCCCGGTCCTCGAGCAGCTCGCGCAGCCGAGGCTCCTGCTGCGTCACGATCAGCACCCGCGCCTTCTCCCGGGCGTCGGTCCGAACCCGATCGGAAAAGGCGTCGATCCGGCCGGCGTAGGCGTCGACCGCCTCGAAGCCCAGGTCGATCGCGCCCTGGTCCCCACCACCTCGGGCGACGTCGACGGTGCGCCAGGCCGCTGCCGCCTGGCGCAAGGTCGATATCGATACCAGTCCAGCCCGCAACCCGAGCGGCAACTCACCGCGTTCCACCTCGACCGCCACCAGGTCGCGTAGTTCCTCCTCGCGCTGCTGGGCCTGTTGCAGCGAGCGCCGCCCGTCGATCGACAGGATCAGGGCGTCGGCCGGCAGATGGTCGAGCAAGGTCGGCTGCGACGGATCGAGGTAAGCCTGGAAGCCCTCGATCCCGTCGAAGTAGGCGCCCGATCGCATTCGCTCGATGTCGGCCAGCCACTGGTCGCGGACCTCGGGCAGGCTGGCGCTGAAGTCGAGCTCCCGCAGCGCGGCGTCGGCCGCGGCGATCGATTCACCGGTCAGGATCAGCTCGGCGGCCGGCAGGATGCGCGCCTCGATGACGCTTCCCACCGAGCCCTGGCCCTCGACGTCGAATTCGCGCAGCGATTCGAGCTCATCACCGAAAAACTCGGCGCGCAGCGGCCGGCGCCGGTCCGGTGGGTAGACATCGAGGATTCCGCCGCGAAGGCTGAACTCGCCGCGGGCCTGTACCAGCGGCTCGCGCCGATAGCCCATGGCGGTCAGGCGCTGCAGAAGATCCTCGGTCGCATAGCTTTCGCCGGGCTTGAGGGTGACGCTCCAGCGCGGGAGCGCCTCGGACCCCAAGGTTGGCCGCGTCATTGCGGTCCAGGAGCTGAACGCCACCACCGGCCCACCGCGCCGCAGCGCGTCGATCGCCTCCAGCCGCCGACGCACCGTCTCCTCGTCCGGCGCCAGCCGGTCGAAGGGGAGGGTTTCGACCGCCGGAAAGACGACCGTTCGGACGTCCTCGCGAAACCACGCGCCCGCCTCCTGAAAGGACCCCTCGGGATCTGCGACCAGCGCCAGCACCGGGCGTCGGGCGCGCATCGCCAGCCAGACGGCGAAGACGGGCAGGGCACTGGCCGGCAGCCCGTGGGCGTCGAGCCGGGCGGCGGGCGCGTTCCACCACGCCTCCAGCCGTTCGCGAGCCGGAAGGCGATCGATGAGTTCGAGCAGAGTGTCCGTCATGAAATTGCAGCCACGCAAAAATGCGCCCGCGGGCGAAACCCCGGGCGTGCGAGGTCAGCTTACCACCGCTTGTTCAGCTCAAACGTCAGCTCCGCTAAGCGCGGAGCTCGGTGCGCCTCACGGTTTTCAGCAGGTACACCATGAACCCGCCGATCACCACGAAGAGCAGGATGTTCGGCAGCAGCACCGTCAGCCAGAGATTCGTCGACGATGGCGGGGTCACGGTGATCGATACCTGCCCCTGGTGAAGTTTGTCGGCCAGCTGATACCCAACCGGATAGAAGGTGCGGTACTGAACCCCACCTCGGTCCGACCAATCGACCCGGTCCCCATCGGCATTGAGCGTCGCCCGGGCCACCTGATTTTGATCCATTGCGGTCAGCAGCTCGCTGAGGGACTTCTCGGGCGGCGACCCGGCCATGCCCATCGTCCGGTAGCTCGCGTAGATGACGGCCAACAAACCCGTCAGCGCAATGAAGTAGAGCGTATTACGCCGCCGAGCTCGCGAATCCATAGTCGAGTAACGCGGCGGCTTCGTCGAAGATGCGCGGCGATCCCAGGACCACCACCAGCAGATGGTGTCCGCCGCGGGTCGCGGTCGCGATCAGGCATCCGCCGGCCCGACCGGTCCACCCGGTCTTGAGGCCGGTCGCGCCGGGATAGGTTCGAATCAATTGATTGAGGTTGTAGAGCGGGTAGGCGTGGTGCGAGGCGGTGGCCGGTAGCGTCAGGCTCGGGGTTGCCGCCATCGCCGCCACCGCCGGGTATCGCGACGTGAGCTCGATCGCGGCCTCCGCCAGGTCGGCCGCCGACGTGTAGTGGCCGGGGTCATCGAGACCGATCGGGTTGACGAAGTGCGTGTCGGCCATCCCGAGCGCGGCCACCTTCGCATTCATCAACCCGACGAAGGTCGCCCTCGGCATGGCGGCCTCCGACAGGGTGATGGCGGCGTCGTTGCCGGAGTTGAGGAAGAGACCCTCCATCAACTCGCGCACCGCCACCTGCTCACCCACGCGCAGCCCCATCCGGGTCGAGTCCCAGGGCAGCTGGTTGATCGATGCGGGGACCGTCACCACCTGGTCGAGCCGGAGGTGGTCCAGCGCGACCAGCGCGGTCACGACCTTGGTCAGGCTGGCCGGAGCGTGACGCCCGTGCGGGTCGAGCTGGAAGAGCGTGGTGCCGGCGTCGAGATCCAGGACGAACGCGGCGCGTGCCTTGATAGCGGGAACGGCCGGCGCGGGACGGGCGAGCTCGAACACCGCGACCTTGGGCGGTGGCAGGCCGGTGGCGGGCAGTCGCCACATGGTGGACAGCGGCGCCAGCAACGCGAGGATGAGCGCCCAGACCTGCATCTGCCGACCAAAGAACCACGACGGGCAGCACGACGCAAGGGCCCCGCGACCCAAACTCAGGCGGCGACGTCGAATGCCTGCGCGCTGACCTCGGCCTGGTCGTCATCGGCCGCGGTCGACGACGGTCGCAGCATCAGCGAGGCGACGAACCAGGCCATGCCGATCGCGATCAGGATGTCGCCGGCGCTCGCGATCCCGGGAAACGGTGGCGGAAGGTGGAATCGGTCGTCGAGCCAGGCGAAGTTCGTGTGCGATCCGGCCAGGGCGTAGCTGTCCGCCCGGTTGCCGATGGCGGCCAGGACGCCGTGTCCCTCGACCGGCATCCGGCCGTCGTTTGCCGCCCGGACGATCTCGTTGCAGTAGGCGCCGAGTGCCCCGCACGCGACCGGGTAGACCTGGCGCCAGGTGGCCCAGATCCCGGCGACGACGGCGAGCCCCAGTGGTAACAGCCAGGACCAGGGCGAGGGCGTTGCCTGGCTCACGAGCAGGACGGCACCGGCCGCCACCAGGGGGCGGAGCGGAATCGGTGTGCCGGGCGCAAATACCCGGCTCGATCGCCCGCCCCAGACGAACCCCAGGAAGATGCCGGCGACCGTCACCAGCGCGCCGTCGGCCACTTTGAGCGCAGCGGGTTCAAGCCAGGCGGTCCGCCAGGCCAGGGCCAGCAGTACGCCACCGACCTCCAGCGGGATCGCGAGCCGGCGGTGCGCGGCGAAGGTGGCCGCGAAGGCCGCGCCGGTGAACCTCGCATCGAGCCACGCACCCAGGACCGGCCCGAGGGCGTAATAGATCACCATCAAGACGCCGGTGGCCGCCACGAAGTGCGGCGTGTCTTCGAACCCGACCAGGCGGAAGGCCGCCGCGCCCACGACCGCGGCCAGCACCCAGTGCGCGGCCGCCGTCACCTGGGTCGACCACCCCTGGCCCTTGAGCAGGCTGCCGATGGGCGCCGCCGTGACCGCCACCAGGACGGTGAGCTCGGGGTGCCGCCGAAAGACGATGACCGCCGCCAACAGGGCAAACTTCGGCAGCTCACTGACCATGGCCCCTTCCTTCGACCCGAGCACGAAGTCGTCGATCACGCACATGCCGATGAAGCTGATCCAGGCCCACGGCGCCTGGTACGGCTGGGCCGGGCCGACCCAGGCGATGGTGGCGCCGAGCAGGGCGCAAAGCCCCGCCGCCCAGAGGCAGGCGCGAATCGATCGAGGGCTCAATGGACGCTGAAAGAGACCCACGGCTGGCGAGAGTGC
>Ga0209805_1001645_pt1 | contig 13374 bp, 10 predicted proteins | sample GraSoiAngelo_148_FD_185905 | JGI IMG/M metagenome (GOLD analysis project Ga0209805, IMG submission 185905) | Grasslands soil microbial communities from the Angelo Coastal Reserve, California, USA - 14_1009_09_20cm (SPAdes) (version 2) | ecosystem: Environmental > Terrestrial > Soil > Grasslands ... | reverse complement strand
ACAAAAGCCTTGCTGCAGCGTAAGGAATGTTCATGGATAGTGCGGGCCACTAGTTCTTTGCCGCTTCCGGTTTCGCCGACGATCAATACGGCTGCGTCACACCTGGCCACGCGCTCCACCATAGCCATCAACTGCTGCATGACCGCACTGCGCACCACCGCAGTCGTGCCGTCGGTCAAATGCATTCGCGCCGCAGATTCCATGTAGGTGGGCGCCGGTTGAGGAGAGACGCATTCTGGGCTTCTAAACCCAAAACGTGCGCATCCGGCATGCCTCTTGGTTAACACGTTTGCCCGGGCACAGGAAGGTTACTTCGGTTATCTCACCAAATGGGAGAACCGACCCTGGGTTCCCAGAACTGCGAAAAAGATCCCGCACCGGGAAGACTAGTTATCGCCGTTGATGGCGATGGACATGGCCTCGGTAGTATTGTTGCCCCAAACTGCGCTATTACCCCAGACTGCGCTGTTGCCCCAAACCGCGCTGAAGCCAGTATTGTTGCCATTGCCCCAAACCGCACTATTGCCCCAGACCGCGCTGTTGCCCCACACAGCCGAGTTTCCCCAGACCGCTGAATTGCCCCACACGGCGGAGTTCCCCCATAGCGCGGAGGCGTCATAGACGAAACCTACGGTGTGTGAAGCTGAGTCGTAATAGACGGCGGGGGATTTGGCGGATATTTGATTGGGTACCACATCGGTGTTGTTCAGTGCGGCTTGGAGGTCCAGGTAACCGGCGCCGACCGTGAAAGCATCGTAATAATCCGTATAAGTTGTGCCCGTGGATGGATCTGTGACGCTGCTGGAAAAAGGAAAGATCTTGTACGCGGTCTTCATCAGCCGCGCCTTCACCTGGTCAGGCGTCAGTTGTGGCTGGGCCTCCAGCAGGTCCGCTACCCCACCGCTCACCACGGCGGCCGCCATGCTGGTGCCGCTCAAAACGTAGTATTTATCCGAATAGCCTGTCTTCCCTGTTTGGTATGACGAGAGCAGCGGCCTGTTGTTGGGATAACTATGCTCCAGGGTCGCTCCCACTTGCAACGACGTCATGACATTGCCCGGCGCAACCAGATCCGGTTTCAAAATATGATCAATGCCGGTCGGACCCTTTGAGCTGTAACTGGCCATCAGGTCGTCAGCACGATTCGGTGTGCCCATGGTCCTCATGGCACCCACCGTGATCACATAGGGATCATTGCCCGGCGCAGTGATGGTTCCATACCCCTGCTCGCCGACAGAGTTGTCGCGGCCGTAGTTTCCGGCAGCAACGACGACCACAATGCCAGCCTTCCACGCGGATTCAACAGCTTGGCAGAGCGGGTCTTGTGTGTAGCTTTCGAAGACCGGGCGTCCCAGCGAGAGATTCAGGACGCGAATGTTATACGTGTTCTTCAACTGAATGGCTTTGTTGATGGCGTTGATCACCGAGCTGTCACTGCCCTGCCCATTCTGGTCGAGGGCACGAAGATTGATGAACGTTACCTTCGGGGCAATGCCTTTAATGACCGCAAAGCAATTGCTGCAGGTGGAATCCTTGCCCGTGCCGCCAATAATGCCCGCAACGTGCTCGCCGTGCCCGAAGGCGTCGCCGGTGCCTCCATCCGAAGCAAAATCGGCCTGATAGACAATGCGATTGTGGCCACTTGAATCCTTGAGGTCATCGTGGTCGCTGATGCCGCTGTCCACAACGGCTACCCCAATTCCGCTTCCGTCGTAGCCTAGGCCCCAGGCGTAAGGAGCATTGATGGCGGGAGCGGCATTGCTGAGAAGCGATTTCACCGGGCGATCGGGACTGATGTAGACCACATCGGGATCGGCTGCCAAATGCTTAAGAGCCTGGGCCGGCAGATGAAAGGCTGCTCCCCGGATTGAAGGCAGTTTCGTTATTGTGGTTCCACCCAGTTGGGCAGCCTTCGCGTAATGCTCAGCAGTGGGAATAGGACCGTACTGAACGATGACATCCAGATAGGTACCAGGCTTGACGTGCGCCAGGTCGGCAGAGAACTTCTCATACGTGTGGGAGGAACGGGCAGCTTGCGCGAACACCAGTTGCGCACCAAGCACCATCAAGACCGCAAGCCCGGTTCTCAACCTAAAACTCTTGGTGTTCTTGTAACCGAAAGCCACCGTGCCCTCCGTCATGCCCGTTGGTATCCCGTGATTGTCAATATCCCTTGCTTGCTAACTGCCCCACACCGCCGAAGCGCTGCACGCCACCGCCAGCACGGTTACCACTGCACCTGCCAGAAGGATGTGGCCAAGTGCCTTCAATTTCTTCAAGCCTTCCTTCATACTCTGCTCCTTCTCCCAGAATTTTTCTTTCCAACGTCTTTTCTATCTACTGGACGCTTCCCGCATCATCGCCGAAGCCGTCGACACTCAACGCTGCGGTGCCATTTACGCTGCTGCCCCAGATGACGGAGTTGCCCCAGATCACGCTGTTGCCGGCCAGGGTGCTATTGCCCCACACCACCGAGTTCCCCCAAATCACCGAATTGCCGCCTAGGACCAGATTGCCCCAAACCACGGAATTGCCCCAGATCACCGAGTTCCCCCAGACCACGGAGTTCCCCCAGATCACCGAATTGCCGAACAGCGCCGACAAGTTCGTCTCGAGAGAAATGGTGCCATCTGCGTTCTCGACCGCCACTGGCGAGAATGACGCCCCTTGCACCGGGTCGTTGTTGCCCATTGCCGCCGGGATGTTCAGATATCCCGCGCCCACAGTAAAAATATCGTACTGTTCCGTGTAGGTAAGCCCTGTAACCCGATCGAAGATGGTCGACTGGGACGGGAACGTCTTGTCAGCTGTCTTCATCAGCCGGCCTTTCACCGTGTCCGGGCTCAAGGCGCTGTTCTGCTGCAGCATCAACGCAGCAGCGCCACTAACCACGGGCGTGGCCATACTGGTGCCGCTTAGTGTGAAATAGCTTGGTAGAGCAAAGACACCATAGGTCAGGGGAAAGACCTCGTTGAACGGCATCAACTTGTCCAGGGTGCTGCCGGAAACCAACAGTGACCGCATCTTGTTTCCGGGCGCCACCAGGTCGGGCTTCACAACATGATCCACCGGACTGGGTCCCTTCGAGCTGTAAGTTGCGATTTGGTCATCCGACTTGGAAGGGGAATTGCGGGTATTCATCGCGCCCACGGTGATCACAAAAGGATCATTCCCGGGGGCCCCCACGGTGCCGTATCCGTTGATACCCTGCGTGTTGTTACGGCCCCAGTTGCCGGCCGCTGCCACCACCACCAGCCCGGCATTCCACGCCGCTTCCACCGCTTGGCAAAGCGGATCTTGCGTGAAACTCTCATATACCGAGCGCCCCAGTGACAAGTTGACAACCCGGATGTTATAGGTGGTCTTAAGCGCGACAGCTCGCTGCAAAGCGGCGATTACATAGGAATCCTGGCCTGCGCCATTGCTGTCCAGTACCTTCAGGTTGATCAAGTTTACATGCGGCGCCACACCAAAAATCAGGCCATTCGACTTTGAGCCGTTGCCGGCAATGATCCCGGCGACGTGCGTGCCGTGGCCGTAGCCATCGCGGGTATCTGTTCCGGGGACAAAGGTCTCGCTGTATACCACGCGGGATAACCCGGTGGCCGGGTCGTGCAAGTCGGGATGATCGCTGATCCCGCTGTCAATCACAGCTACGCCTATGCCGGTGCCATCCCAGCCGGCGGCCTGCTCGATATTGGCGCCTACCGTCTGCTCGGCATAGTCCGCCGCGCCGCTCACCGACCGGTTAGGTGAAATGTAGAGCACATCGGGATCTTCGGCCATCTGCGCAATGGCGCTGAGCGGGAGATCGAAGACCTCACCCCTGATCAGCCTCAGATGGCGTATATATGTGCCGCCCAGGTTCGTCATCTTTAGCCGTTCAAGCCGGGTGGGCCGCGCTCGGAACTGAACAATCACTTCGAGCTTCTCGTTCGCGAGCGGCGTATTCTGAGCGGCGGCTACGAGCTGCTCTAGTTCCGGAGATGTACGGTCGTCGCTGCGGCCCTTTCCCTTTGTTCCCCCCGGCCTGGCAAAGCACATGCTGGCCGACAACAGCAGCACAATCAGCCCTGCGAGTTGCCATCTCCAATTGCGGCCCTTGTTGCTTCTCTGCCAGCGGTTCGTTCTCTGGTGCTGACCCATAGTTAAGTGACTCCGCAAACAGCCAGTCTTGATTCGCTGCGGGGAGTGTGGGACGTATTTTCAATTGCAGCCTTGATTCCATATCGCCCCAGAACCTAAATCGTTGAAAAGGTGTTGTTCACGGTGAATGCGCCCGAAAGAAGGGGGACAATCTGTCCTATAAAAGCCGTGGAAAAACCGCACCGGGACGATCTAAGCCAATCCCACTTAGCCACTTAGCCTGAAATCCTCTGGCAGCGGACAAGTTGTCCTAGCCAGGCAAAACCGCTGAGTCGGCATATTACGGACAACACGAAGGTTACTAAAGTTCTCTCCCCACCCTACTAATCGTTTGGTTTCTGAGCACTTAGTTGGTATTCAGGTATCTACCAGGCCCAGAGTCTGGATGAGGAAGGGGTTTGTCTAACCAAGAACAGTCGTGGCGCTACATGTCGCTGCGGGCACGCGGATTTATCAGCGTTGTCACCGCTGCCGGTGTGTGTGTGCTGGGTTGGGCCGTGCTGAATTGGTCTAGCCACGAACCGGTCAAGTTTTTCTGTTATCTGCTGGTGGCGCTTCTCGCTTCACGCCTCAAGGTTCATCTTCCCGGCATTACCGGCACGATGTCAGTCAATTTCTTATTTATTTTGTTGGGCGTCGTGGAACTCAGCCTGCCCGAAACCCTGGCCATGGGCTGCGCGGCGATTCTCGTGCAGTGCTTTCACCGCGATCGTCCTCAGTTTGTGCAAGTGGTCTTTAACGTTTGCGGATCGGCTTGGGCAGTTGCCGCTGCCTATCAGGTTTATGATCTGACCACGCTGCGCGCTCACGGTACTAACTTCTCTCTACAGCTGATTGCCGCAGCCTGCACTTACTTCGTGGGCAACACGGTTCCGGTTGCCACCGTCATTTCTCTTACCGAACACAAGTCGCTGCGCAAGATTTATTCCGAATGCTATTTCTGGTCCTTACCCTACTACTTGATGGGTGCAGGCGTTGCCGGCCTGGTGAGCTATTTCAATCGGATGGTGGAATGGCAAACCTCGCTGCTTGTTTTGCCCGCTGTTTACCTGATTTACCGGTCCTACCGGCTCTATCTCGGAAAGCTGGAAAACGAGAAGAAGCACGTTGAGGAAATGGCCAATCTGCACCTGCGGACGATTGAAGCGCTGGCCCTGGCTATCGAAGCCAAAGACCACACCACCCATGACCACCTGCAGCGGGTGCGGGTCTACGCCATTGAAGTGGCCAAGGAACTCAAACTGCCGCCTGGCGAGACGGAGGCCTTGCATGCCGCCGCCCTCCTGCACGACATTGGCAAACTGGCCGTCCCCGAGCACATCATTTCCAAGCCCGGCCGCCTCACCCCCGAAGAATTTGAGAAGATGAAGATCCATCCCGTGGTTGGGGCGGAGATTCTGGAGCGCGTCCGCTTCCCCTATCCTGTGGTTCCCATTGTTCGCGCTCACCACGAGAAGTGGGACGGCACGGGATACCCCCATGGCTTGAGAGGCGAAGAGATTCCCATGGGCGCCCGCATTCTGACCGCCGTCGATTTTCTGGACGCCTTGTCTTCCGATCGCCAGTACCGCCGCGCCATTCCCCTGCAGGAAGTCATGTCCCGGTTGAACCAGGAGTCGGGCAAGTCATTCGATCCGAAAATCGTGGAAGTTCTCCGGCGCCGATACCTGGACATGGAGAGACTGGTACAGCGGCAGACGCAACAAGTAGAGTGGTCGAAGCTTTCCACGGACGTTAAAGTTGAACGTGGAGAGGCGCCGGCCACCGGTTTAACCCATTCCGAGGAACGACAGCAATCCAATGAAGCCACCTTTCTGGCCTCTATTGCTGCTGCCCGGCAGGAAGCTCAGGCTCTCTTTGAGCTGAGTCAAGACCTCGGCGCTTCTCTCAGCTTGGGCGAAACCCTGTCCGTCTTTTCGGTGAAACTTAAGCGACTCGTTCCCTACGATTCGATCGCGATCTACATTCGCCGCGATGACCAGCTGGTTCCCGAGCACGTCAGCGGGGACAACTTCCGCCTCTTCGCGTCCTTGCGCGTTCCGGTGGGCGCTGGCGTCTCCGGCTGGGTTGCGCAAAATCGTAAGCCGATGATTAATGGCAACCCTTCGGTTGAGCCCGGCTACTCCACCGACGGCGGCAAATACACGACCATGCGCTCCGCCCTGGCCGTACCTCTGGAAGGCCTGGATGGCGTCGTCGGCGTCCTCACGCTTTATAAGTTGGAAAAAGATGCCTTCACCGCGGACCATTTGCGCGTTCTGCTGGCAGTCAGCTCTAAGATGGCCCTCTCCATCGAAAATGCTCTTAAGTACCAGCAGGCTGAAAGCTCCGCGACGACTGATTATCTGACGGGACTGCCCAACGCCCGCTCGTTGTTTCTACAACTGGACCGCGAGTTGGCGCGCTGCAAGCGGAGCAAGTCCACTTTGACGGTGATGGTCTGCGACATGGACGGCTTTAAGCAGATCAACGATCGCTTCGGACACCTCGAAGGTAATCGCGTCCTCAAGCTATTTGCCCAGCGATTGAAGGAAAGCTGCCGCGAATACGACTATGTAGCCCGCATGGGTGGTGACGAATTCGTTGTCGTTGCTCCCGGTCTCACCGCCGACGCGTCACGGGTCAAGACTTTGACGCTGCGCGAGATGGCCAAGAAAGCCGGCTTCGAAATTTGCCGCGAAGATATTCTTTCCCTCAGCATCGGTCAGGCCGTTTACCCGGAGAACGGACTGGACGCGGAGGAATTGCTGGCGGAAGCCGACCGGCGCATGTATCTCGAGAAACAGCAGCAACCCTGGCGCAAGAATCGTCGTTCCCAGCCGCGCCTCGTGTGTCGCGTCACGGTCACTCTACAGCCTGAAGGCAGCACCGTTCCGATTCTCGGCAACCTGTCCAATATCAGCCTGACTGGCGGCTATGTCGAGACCGGCGCGCTCCTGCAATCGGGCGCACGGGTCAGGATCTTTTTTTCGTCTGAAGACAACAGCCTGCAAAACGAAGGCACGGTGGCGCGCAGCAATCCTGGATCGGGTGTCGGTATCCAGTTCTCCGACTCGGAAGATCGCGACAAAATGCACCGTATTCTGGCACACGTGGAGAGTGCTACCAAGTTTTACGACCGCGAACTGGGCTACATTGCCAGGATGGTCGCGCATTAAGCTAAGATATCGCCGGCATCCCCCGCCGGCTGTCGCGAGGACGTTTCGCCCTCGCCTTCACTTCTTTCGAGAAAGGCCTCCGGATTGCGTCAATTGGCAAAACACGTTGCAATCATCCTGGTCACGGTCCTTCTTGGCGGACTTCTCGGTGCCACCCTGATTCGCTTTGCCCCCGGCTACGGCGTGGATGAGCAAGAGCTGGACGCTCGTTTGAGTGCCGGCAGCATTGAGGCGCTACGCCGCGCGAGTGCTCCTGATGAGAATCTATTCCTCTTCTACGGCCACTACCTCAAGCGGATGGTTCACGGGGACTTGGGAACCTCCCGCACTCTTCAGCGCCCCATTGCGCAACTGCTGCGCGAGCGCTTGCCCGACACCATGAAGTCAGTCGGACTTGGAGCGCTGCTGGGCTGGGCCCTCGGGCTGGCCTTGGCAATTCCAGTAGCGATGTCGCGCGCTTGGCTGGTCGATGCGCTCGCCAGTGTGATGGCAGGAATCTTGCTTTGTATCCCGGTGGCGGTTCTGGCACTGCTCTTCGTGCTGACACGTGCGCCCGCGCGCTTGGTCATTGCGCTCATTGTTTTCCCCAAAGTCTTTCGCTATGCCCGCAACTTGCTGGTACGAAGCGCCGCCTTGCCTCACGTGCTCACAGCTCGCGCTAAGGGTTTGAGCCATGCCGGCGTGTTTGTTTGGCATGTTTTGCCCCTGGCGGGAGCACAACTTCTAGCGCTGGCCGGGGTTTCGGTCAGCCTTGCCTTTGGGGCCTCCATCCCGGTCGAAGTTGTCTGCGATCTGCCTGGAATTGGCCAACTGGCTTGGAAGGCTGCTCTCGGACGCGACCTGTACCTGCTTATTAATCTGACGATGATGGTGGCGGTCGTGACCCTGGCGGCGAACTCCGCTTCCGACCTCTTGGGTGGCGCATTCGGCAGGAGCGAAGCATGAAATGGGTGCGTCGGGCAGCGATTATTTTTCTTCTTGCCGTCGCACTGGCCTGTGTCTTCGCCGAACGGCTTGCTCCCGCCGATTATGCGCATCAGTTCCGTGATATTCCGGATGCTCCCGCTTCTGCTGCCCATTGGCTCGGGACGGATGACTTGGGACGCGACCGTTTCTCGCGCGTTTTGCATGGAACGCGAATCTCGCTGCTGCTGGCCCCGGCCGCCGCGTTGATCGCAAGTTTCCTGGCTGCGGTGGTCGGAGGAACGGCTGGCTTTGTAGGTGGCGCGCTCGAGCGTGCGGTCATGTCGGGCACGGACCTGTTTCTCTCGCTGCCCTGGTTCTTTTTGTTAATCACGGTCCGGGCTCTAATGCCGCTGAATGTCTCGCCCATCACGTCGGTGATCATCACTTTTGCCCTGTTGGGTTGTCTGGGGTGGGCGGCGGCGGCCCGCGTTGTCTGTGCCGACGCCAGGTCCCTGAAGAACTCTGATTTCGCCCTCCAGGCGAGGGCTTCCGGAAGCAGCGGATATCGTCTGCTGCGTCATCATCTCTTGCCCAATCTCCGGCCAGTTCTTTATGCCCAGTTCTGGATTTCGATTCCGGTTTTTATTTTGACGGAGGCCAATCTTGGAATTCTGGGCCTCGGCGTCTCCGAACCGTTGCCCTCCTGGGGGAGCCTGCTGCGCGAACTGGAAGGCTATTCCTCCGTTACCTCCAACGCCTGGCAATTCGCTCCTCTGCTGTTATTCATTTCGGTCGTCAGTTGTTTTCACCTCGTCGTGCTCGATCGGGAGTTACCTGCATGAGCAAACGCTGGTTCGCATCGCTTTTCGTAATGGTCCTTACCCTGGGCTCCGCCACCGCTCAGTCCGGGACGGAACTGCGGTTCTGCCTCTGGTCCGAACCCAAGACTTTTAATCCGCTCCTCGTCCAGGACGATTCCTCCGAGACCGTGCGCTATCTGACCGGGGGCGTGCTGGTGCGCTTGAACCGTCAGACTCAGCAGCTTGAGCCAGAATTGGCAACGGCTTGGAAGACCAGCAGGGATGGCAGGACGATCACGTTCGCGCTGCGCCAGAACGTAAAGTTCTCAGACGGCACAGCGTTTTCCGCTGAAGATGTCGCTCACACAATTCAGCAAATGATGGACCCGAATCTGCACTCACCCACCGGCGATTCCTTCCGTTCCGGCGAAGGCAAGGTGGAAACCAAGGTCCTGTGGGCCGACAAGATCGCAATCTTTTTCCCGGCTCCGATTGCCGGCCTGGACAAATTGTTTGATCAGGTAGCGATCATGTCGGCCAAGTCGCCGAAGAAAGAAAGGGCCGTGCTCGGACCGTATTATGTCGCCGAGTACAAGGCCGGGTCTCACTTAAACCTCGAGCGCAACCCGAACTACTGGAAGCACGACTCCTCCGGACATCAACTGCCCTACATTGATTCGGTCCGCCTCGATATCCAGCAGAATCGCGACATCGAAATCCTGCGCCTCCTGCGCGGAGAAATTCATCTCGTTAATTCGCTGAACGCGGAATATTTCGACAAAGTCATCGCGGAGAAGCCCGCGCTCGTGCACGATGCCGGCCCTTCGATGGACTCCGAGCAGATCTGGTTCAATCAGGTGGCGAGCGCGCCTCTTCCCGCCTACAAGAAGGCATGGTTCGGTTCCACCAATTTCCGGCGCGCCATTTCAGAATCAATCAACCGTGAGGATCTCTCCCGCGTCGTCTTTCGCGGACACGCTCGTCCGGCCACAGGCCCTGTATCTCCAGGGAATCAATTCTGGTTCAACACCAGGCTGCAACCGCATAGGTTCGATCAGAAGGCGGCCATGAAACGGCTCGAGCAGGACGGCTTCCGGGTGCAAAATGGCGCGCTGCGCGATAAAGACGGAAACGCCGTTGAGTTTTCGGTGGTCACCAACGCCGGCAACAAGTATCGCGAGCGCATGGCCACCATGATTCAACAGGACCTTGCGGGCATTGGCATTAAGCTCCACGTTGTCACTCTCGACTTCCCTTCTCTCATCGAACGCATCGCCCGCACGTTTAATTATGAGGCTTGCCTGCTCGGCGCGGTGAATATTGGACTTGATCCCAGCGAGCAGATGAATATCTGGCTGAGTTCGGCGGAAAACCACCAGTGGAATCCGGGACAGAAGGCCCCTGAAACAGCCTGGGAGGCGGAGATCGACCGCCTGATGCGGGCTCAGGCTTCTGAATTGAATGAGAAGAAAAGAAAGGAATACTTCGATCGCGTCCAGGAAATCGCTTGGGAGCAGGAACCCTTCATTTATTTGGTGAACAGAAATGCGTTGTCGGCTATCTCGACTTCGGTGCAGAATGCTCACCCGGTGGTGCTGCGGCCCCAGGTTTTCTGGAATATTGATCGGCTAAGTTTGGGTTCCGAGGTCGCGCAAAAATAATACGGTGGTCATTGTGACCAGCGGACCGTCAGTTGCTGTCATTCCCAGACGCTTCCGCGCCGAGGAATCTGGGTTTTGTTTGGCTTGGCGCATGTTGATTCGAGTTTAGGGCCCTGAGGACATTGTGGACACAACCGACCTCCTATTGAAGCTTCGCCTGAGCGCCGGCTACCCGGGCAAACCGGGCGTCTTGCAGCACCTTGCCCTCGATATCAATCCTGGGGAAATCGTCGGGCTGGTGGGTCAAAGCGGCTGCGGCAAAAGCACGCTGGCGTTGGCGATCCTAAAGCTTCTTTACCTGAAAGGCGCGAGCGCCGAGGGCTACGTTCACTTTAACGGCCGTGACCTGATGGTCCTCAAAGAACGCGAGATGCGCAAGCTGCGCGGAAAGGAGATCGGCCTGGTTCTGCAGAGCCCCATCTCATCCCTCAATCCCGCGCTCAAGATCGGGACGCAATTAAAGGAAGCCTGGAAGGTCCATGCTCGTGGGACCCGCGATGAACGCCAGCAGGCGATTGCGGAAGCCATGAGAAACGTGAGCTTGCCCGAGGAAAAAGACTTTCTGAAACGTCGTCCCTCCCAGCTGAGTGTTGGCCAGGCGCAGCGGGTGCTCATTGCGATGGCGATCCTGCACCGGCCTTTGCTGCTCATCGCCGACGAGCCGACCAGTGCCCTCGACCTGATTACCCAATCAGAAATCTTGAAGCTGTTTGTCAGTCTCAACCGGAACCTCGGTATGAGCATTCTGTACATCTCCCACGACCTGCTTTCCCTTGCCACCATCAGCCAGCGCGTGGCTGTAATGGACAGGGGCACCATCGTGGAATGCCGTGCCACCGAAGAAATCTTCCGCACCCCCAGCCACCCCTATACTCGGCAACTCGTACGTGCACTGCCGGTCGCCCCGCAAACCGTCGCGGCCGCTGCTAGGGCGGCTCTATAGCGGGGCGAGAGAGAAGAAGGAGAAGGAGGAGGAGGGAGGAGCACAACAGTTAGTTAGTGTGCAAGCCTGGTTGCTGGTCATTGAGCCGATCTGCCAGTGGTCCTCAACCCAGACGGATGCGATTAAGCCCTGCCGCGACTTTACTCCGGCGTTGACGTCTCCCCGACGGGCAAACAGGTTAAAGTTCTCGGTTCATACCTTTTGGATAGGGAGGTTGACCACGACGGGATGGAGATACACGCTGTGACCAGCATTAGCGAAGATTAAAGCGATGAGTCGAGACGCGGCTCGCCGCGTCTTCCGTTCTTCTCAGGACTTGCTGTCCAGGTTCAAAGCCCGCTTGATGGTTCCGCGTTCTTTCTGGATTTTCTCCTGCAGTAGGTTGATGGCATAAATCAGCTGTTCTGGACGGGGCGGGCATCCTGGCACATAGACGTCCACCGGAATCACCTGGTTCACGCTCTGCACCAGCGCGTAGTTGTTAAACACGCCACCCGAGGTCGCGCAAGCACCCATGGAAATAACCCACTTCGGCTCCGGCATTTGTTCCCACAATTGCCGGATGACAGGTGCCATCTTTTGCGACACTCTGCCGGCAATGATGATGAGGTCGGATTGCCGGGGCGACGGCCGGAACACCTCGGCCCCAAACCGCGCGATGTCAAACCGCGCTGCCCCCATTGACATCATTTCGATCGCGCAACAAGCCAGGCCGAAGGTCATCGGCCAGATGGAGTTCTTCCGCATCCAGTTGACCGCATTGTCGAGTGTGGTAAGTACCACCCCTTCCGGCGCAGGGTTACCGTAGGTCAACTCCTTGACCACCCTCTTGCCTCTTTCGACCGTGACGTAATTGCCGAAACTGAGTTCGCGAGCCATCTGATTTATTCTAAATGTCGCTCTCGCAAGATTCCAATCAGCGGTTTTCACCGCCCAGAGCGCCGGGTGCGCGAAGAAGCTATAGGTTGAGCACGATCTTCCCGAACATCTCGCTGTTCTCCATGTACTCGTGCGCGGCGCGAACGTCTTTCAAGGGGAACGTGCGGTCCACCACCGGTTTCAGCTTGCCGCTGAAAACATGTTCCAGAACCTCATTCAACTCGCCCATAGTCCCCATATAGGACCCCAGCAGGTTGAACTGCTTGGAATATAGAAAGCGCAAGTCGATTTTCACGTCCGGCCCGGTGGTGGCCCCGCAGGTGACCAGGGCTCCGCCCGGCTTGAGTGACTTCACGCTCTCGTCCCACGTAGAAGCCCCTACGTGCTCGACCACGATGTCCACCCCTTCACGTTTGGTGATCTTCTTCACTTCCTCGCCGATCGGCGCCCAATTCGCGCGCCCTTTCGATTTTTTTCTCGTTTCCAGCAGTAGCGATCACAGTGGCGTTAAAGAGTTTGGCAATCTGAATGGCGGCGATACCCACACCCGAGTTGGCGCCCAGCACCAGCACAACGTTCGCGGGACGAATCGAGGCTCGTCCGGTCAGCATATGAAAAGCGGTCAGGAAGACCAAGGGAACGCTGGCCGCCTGGTTGAAACCCAGGCTGTCTGGGATGGGAATGACATTCACCTCAGGAACCGCCATGAGTTCACAGTTGCCCCCATCCACCAGGTTCCCGAGCACGGTGTACTCCCGGCACATGTTCTGGCGACCTGCCGTGCACTGCGCGCAGTGATTGCAGAAATGCATTGGGGCCAGGAGCACGCGTTGTCCCAGCTTGTAGCCGGTCACGTATTCGCCAACCTCAACAATTTCACC
>Ga0209805_1001635_pt1 | contig 13461 bp, 10 predicted proteins | sample GraSoiAngelo_148_FD_185905 | JGI IMG/M metagenome (GOLD analysis project Ga0209805, IMG submission 185905) | Grasslands soil microbial communities from the Angelo Coastal Reserve, California, USA - 14_1009_09_20cm (SPAdes) (version 2) | ecosystem: Environmental > Terrestrial > Soil > Grasslands ... | reverse complement strand
CACCGTGATCGTCACCGTCGCCGTCGTCGACCCGCCGGTGTTGGTCGCGGTGACGAGGTAGCCCGCCGTCGCCGTCACCGCCGTCGGCATCCCCGAGATCACACCGGTCGTCGTGTTCAGGCTCAGGCCCGCCGGCAGCGCCGGGCTCACCCCATAGCTGATGACCGCACCGCCGCTGCTCGTCGGCGAGTTCGCCGTGATGGCCGTCCCCTTCGTGTACGTCGCCGGGTTGGTCGAGTAGGTCAGCGCCGAGGGCGGCGTCGCGACGATCGAGATGTTCACGGTCGCGATATTCGACTGGAGCAAACCGTCGCTCGCTCGATACGTAAAGGCGTCGGTGCCGAAGAAGCCCGTCACGGGTGTATATGAAAACGCGCCCGTCGGATTGAGCACCAACGACCCGTGCGCCGGCGGCGTGGCGGGCAGCGCCGACAGGGCGTCGCGCTCCGCGTCGGTGTCGTTGCCCAACACGCCGGGCGTCGCGATGTTCAGCGTCTGATCCTGGTTCATCGTATAGCTGTCATCCATCGCAACGGGGGCGGTGTTGGACACCGTCTGGAACGCGACGTCCACCCAGTAATTCGTGCTTTGGTACGACTGGGTCGGGAACGCGCTCGTGCCGTAGCCGAAGACCCCGTTGGCGCCGTCCACCCCGTCGACCAGCGCGCTCAGCGGCGGCTGAATGAACTGCGCCTCGTTCGCCGATGTGAAATAGGGACGCGTGATCGAATAGCGATTCGTGTGGTACGACGCCACGTACGTGTGATCCGCCAGGATCGCAACGGGCATCGTGAAGACGAGCTCCTGCCACCCGGTCGGGGTCTCGCCGAGGAAGGTCCCGGTGGCCAGCGGCGGTCCCCCGGCGTTGTCCCACAGCGATCCCGTGTGCGTGCCGGTGTTGGACGGGCTCTTATAGAACCGGATGCCCGTGATCAATCCGTTGGAGTCGGCGCGGAATCGCACGCCAAGCTCGATGCCCAGGTTCTGCGCATCGGGGTCGATCTGGTCGAATGTATCCGGGAAGGCGGTGTCCGGCCAGATTGTGCAGTGGAGGCACACGATCGCAGCTGCCGTGGTAAAGGACCACGACACGTCCACGAGCCGGTTGCCAGCGATGTCGCGAATCCCCGCGGGGACGCTGCCGAGGGCCGACGCCGTGTACTGCGTCGCGTCGACAAGACGCGACACGGGATGCAGTGTCGCGACGCGCGTCGTCGGATCGTACGTCACCGATGCGGGCACGAGGGCGTTGGTGGAGGTGCTGCGGAGCTGGAACGTCGTCGTCGAGACGCTCGCAGTCTGGACCGCTTCGTTGAACTGGATGGTAACGTTCGTCCGAGTGGACACCGCGGTCGCGCCCGACGACGGCGCGCGCGCCTGAATGATCGGCGGCGTCAGATCGACCGGAGTGGTGGTCCCCAGGAACACCACATCGACCCAGTAGTTGCTCTGCAGGAACGTCTGCGTCGGGAAACTGTGGGGCCCGTAGTTGTACACGCCGTTCGGGCCGTCATCGCCATCGGTTAGCGCGCGGAGCGGCGGGCGCATGTAGGACGACTGGAACTGCGGGAGGAAATAGGTGCGATTCACCGAATACCGGCCGACACTCGTGTGGTACGACGCAATGTAGGTCTGGTTCGCCGTGACGAACACGGGCGTCGCGAAGTCGATCTCCTGCCATCCGGTGTCCGTCTCGGCCACCGTCGTCGCATTGGCCAGCGCGTTGCCGCTCATGTCCCACAGCGTCACGGTGTGCGGAGCGACATTCGCGAGGCTCTTATAGAACCGGACGCCGCTGATGTAGCCGTCGGCGTCGCTGCGGAACTTCACGCCGAGCTCGATTCCCTGTCCGATCGCCTGGCCGTCCTCGAAGTTGTTGATGAGGAACGTCGGCGCGGTCGACGGCGTCCAGATCGTGCACGGGCAGAGCACCGGCGACGCGGTCGTGAACGACCACGTGACGTCGCCCTGGAGCGCATTCCCGGCGAGATCCTTGATTCCGGCGGGTCCGCCGTGGACCGTCACGGTATAGGTGGAGGCATCGATCAGCCGCAGCGTCGGCGCGAGCACGGCGCTGTGCGTGGCAACGACGTACGACACGGTCGCGGGCACCCGGGCGCCGAACGGATCGCGAAGCTCGAAGGTTGCCGGACCCACGGTCGTCGCATCGATGCTTTCGCTGAACCTCGCCGCCACTGTCGTGAACGGCGTCACGCCAGTGGACCCTTGCGTCGGAGTCTTGGATGAGACGAACGGCGGCGTCGTGTCCACCGAGGTGTTGGGCACGAACACGACGTCAACGTAGTAATTCGTCGAGTCGTACGTCTGTGTCGGGAAGGTGTTCGGAACCGTGGAATAGATGTACACGCCGTTGGGACCGTCCTCGCCGTTCTGCAGAGCGCGCAGCGGCGAGTTGGTGATGGACTGGGTGAACCCCGGTCCCGGCGTATCGCTGGGTCGATCGATCGCATAGTGTCCGAACGGCGCGAAGTACGAGGCGAGATACGTCGTTCCCGTCGTGATCGGCACGGGGGCGTCGAACGTGACCTGCTGCCAGCCGGTCGCCGTCTCACAGGCTGCCGATGTGCGGCTGGCCGACCGTGCCGTCGTTGCCCGTCCCCTTGTAGAAGCGGATCCCGGTGATGACGCCGTCGCCCTCGGCCCGGAAGCGCATGCCGAGCTGGATCGACTGCGGATCGGTGTGCGCCGGCACCGGCGGCACCACGCTGTCGCCCCAGATGCTGCATGGACATTCGCGCAGCACCATCACCTGCACGCTTGCCGGCGGCGACTGGATGTTGCCGCTGTCGTCGATCGCGCGGCTCATGATCGTGACCAGCCCGCTGCCGGTCACCGTCCAGCTGAACGTCCAGTTTGACAGGCCCGAGGCCTGCGCCCATGTCGCGCCGCCATTGACCGACACTTCGACTGCCGCCAGCGCGCTATCGTCGGAGGCCATGCCGCTGATGATGAGCGTGTCGCCGTTGTGAATCGTCGGCGTCGGCGGTCCCGCGGGCGGCGAGACGATCGTCGAGGTGGGACTCGTCCCGTCGGAGGGCGCCGTCCCGCCGATGACGCCCGCCGGCGTCCCCGGCAGCACACCCATGTCGGCGAACAGATTGAACGTCGCCTGACGCATGTCCGCGCGACGCTGATCGGCAACGACTGGATCCACGTCGGCGACGAAGTTGTCGTGATTGGTATCGAGGCCCCATGACCACTGCACGGTGCCGGCGCCGAAGACGAGCGCGCCGCTCGCCGCGCGATAGAGCGTCAGGCTGTGCGTGGCGGTGCCGGCGCCGTAGTTCGAGCCGTAATCGAGCAGATAGCGAGGCGTGACATCGATCGTGGTCGACGAGAGGCGCTGGAGTCCGGCGGGACGATAGCCGTTGTCCTTGTCCTCATCCCATTCGTAGCCGAGCGTGCCGTACGGCAGCACGACCGGCGGATCCCCGGGCTGCATGGTGGCGATGCTCGTATTGCGCCAGAACCGGTGGCTGGCAAACGCCGCCGGCACCATGATCGAATCTTCCCGCTCGCCGTTCACCATGAACAGCGTGCCCGTCATCGCGTTCTCGGGCTTGGTCAATCCCGTGCCGAGCGGTCCCTGGGGGTTGATGGCGCGCGTGTCGCGCCACGTGCCCGTCCACTCGGGAGACGGATCAATCTTCGCGTTGGCGTGCGTCTCCTTGTAGGAGACCATCGTCTGGTAGTTGTTCTCCCACCGGATCTTCCAGAACACCTCGTTGCCGCTGAAGAAGGCGAGGTGCAGACCGGGAATCGGCGCCCCGTTGACGACGCGGACCGTGTCTCGGGCCGCTTCGACGTTGGACCGTTGCGGGCCCGACCAGTACTCGTCGTGGCCGCTCGAGATGAACGCCTTGTGCGGGAGCAGCGCCGCCGATCCGAGACGATCGGTGTCGATGCCCGACATGTAGCTGATGTTGTAGCCGTTGGCCTCGAGCCACCGGACCATCGGGTACTCGGCGCTGAACACCCAGCCGAACTTGCCGCCTTCTTCGCCCTCACCCGAGCGATTCCGGAACGGACGGTTGTAGCTCACCTTGTAGGCGCGACCCACCGCGTTGCCAACTGGGGCTTCGTACAGGCTGAAGCCGCCGTAGTTGTTGTAGGCCTGCCAGGTGGTATCGGAGGTCTGGTAGATCAGGTCCGAATTCGACGCGTCGTTCCTGACAATGAAGAAGATGTGATTCATCCCGCCGTCGGCGGAACTGTAGATCTTCGCGAAGTAGATACCCGACACCGCATTCGCCGGGACGTGCCACGTCGCGGACGGGAGCCAGTTGCCGCAGTCGACGAGGCCGGTGGTTGCGTCGGTGGCACAGGTAGGTTGTTTCAGAGAATTTGTGTAGTTGATGGTGGCGGGATCGATCGATGCGATCTTCCGCGCACCATTCCCGCTGTAGAACCCCATGCGGTAGATGTCGATCGTGTAGGTGGGCGCGACCGTATCGATCTTGAAGGTGACGTCGGACCCAAGGTTGACGCTGAATGGCGTCGCGTAGCCTTGCAGGAAGCGATCGCCGCCGAGACCGCCGGGGCCGGCGGGATCGAGGTCCCAGACCAATGGGGGCACAACGCCGTCGGCGGGGCCGAGACAGTTCTCCGCGACGATCGCGTTGGCGGGCGAGGAACACGCGTTCCCGCCGCTGCCGCCCCCCGCCAGTTCGACCTTCGGCGGCTGCACGCGGCTGACAATAGGAGTCGCACCCGTATGGGTCGTCGTGGCCGTCGTCGCTGTGAACTGAGGGCGCGGCAGTGGCAGTGGCCGCCACAGTACGTCCGCACGCGCTCGGGGCGTTGTCATCGCCGACGGCGCCACGCCGGCGGGCAGCACCATCAGCAATGTCAGGAGTCGTGCGATCGCTTGTCGGCCACGTTTCATCATGTGAGTTCGCCGTCACCGGTCCACACCGGTATCGTGTTCGTTCGGTGCTGAGAGCCGTTCGGGTCAGTCCCAGTTGAGCAAAGCCCTCGCCACGCCGGCGATCACGCGCAATTGCACAAGGACTGGCGTTTGTTGCGGAGAGAGGAGATCGAGGTCTGGAAAAGTCGCCCGGAAAGGCGACTAAAGTTGGCCGGCGATTCCCGGCGCTGCTTCGCGGCTGCGGCTTCCGGCGAGCGTTGACGTCACCTGCAGGTCGGCGATTCCCGCGAACGTGCGATCCTCACGGACGGTGAAGATGCCCACGGGCGACATGCGGCTCGTATATTCCTGCGTCGCCGTGTCGAAGACATGGCACGCGAGGTGGTACTGACCGCGCGTGAGGTGCGCGCGGAACCTGAAGTCCACCGAGAACTGATCGCCGGGCCTGACCGGCCGCAGCGCGAGCTCGCCGCTGCTGAAGTTCGCGTCGTAGACGAGCAGCGAATCGGTCGATCGATGCGCGAGAAACCCGAACAGCAGATCCGAGACCGGCGCGTGCGCGCGGTAGCTGACGCGCAGCGTCATCACCTGTCCCGGTTCGACGACCGGCGCCGGCTCGCCGCGGTGGTCGAAGAGCTCGCCGCCGACAATCTCCACGGTGCCAGATCCGGTTGCCGCCTGCTGCCGATCGCTGGCCCGCACGTACTGCTCGATGACCTCGAGGCTCGGCCCCTGCGCACGCACACCGCGCTGGAGATAGATGGCGCGTTCGCACAGGTTCGCGACCGCCTGCAGGTTGTGCGAGACGAAGACGATCGAGACGCCCTGGCGCTTGAACGCGTGCATCCGCTCGATGCACCGCTGCTGAAACGCCATGTCGCCGACGGCCAGCACCTCGTCGATGAGAAGCACGTCTGGATCGAGATGCGCCGCGATCGAGAAACCGAGGCGCGCGTTCATCCCTGACGAGTAGCGCTTGACAGGCGTGTCGATGAATGGCGCCAGCCCCGCGAACTCCACGATGTCGTCGAACTTGGCCGCAATCTCGGCGCGCTTCATGTGCATGATGGCGCCCTGCAGGTAGACGTTCTCGCGTCCCGTGAGATCCGGATGAAACCCGGCCGCCACCTCGATGAGCGCACCGACGCGCCCGCGCACGGCCGCCTGCCCTTTTGTCGGCCGGAGAATCTTCGTCAGCAGCTTCAGAATCGTGGACTTGCCCGCGCCGTTCGGCCCGATGATCGCCAGCGCTTCGCCGGCGCGCGCCTCGAAGCTGACGTCCTCGACGGCCCAGAACTCCTCGGCGCCCAGCGCGGCGGCGTTCGGCCGCAGGCCGCGCTTGATGAGCGCGGGCAGCAGGTCGCGGAGGCTGTCGTGACGCTCGCCGCGCCGGAATTTCTTCCAGACAGCATCGAACGTCACCGCCGGCTGTGCGTCAAAGACTCTCGGCAAATTCGTACTCGGCAAGATGAAAGCGCCACCAGCTGAGGGCCAGCGCCGCCACGCCCAACGCCGCGGAGGCGGCAAATGCCGGCCCGGGCAGCTGACGCTCGAGCAGCACGGCGCGATACGCATCCAGAATGTGGGTCATCGGATTGAGCGCCAGCAGGGCGCCCAGCCATCCGCCGACGCGATCGACGGGATAGACGACCGACGTCGCGAACATCGCCACGCTCAGCACCACCTCGAACAGATACTTCACGTCGCGATAAAAGAGATTGCCCATCGCCAGCAGCAGCGCGACCGCGGCGGTGAGGATCACCTGCGCCAGGACGACGATGGGGAGCAGCAGGACGGTCCAGCCGATCTCGATGCGGTAGTACGCCATCATCGCGAACAGCACCAGCGAGGCGACGGCGAAGTCCACGAGTCCGACGGCCACCGCCGCGAACGGGAAGATCTCGCGCGGGAAATAGACCTTCGTGACCAGGCTCGGATTGCTCGTCAGCGAACTCAACGCGAACCGCAGCGTCGAGGCAAAGAAGTTCCAGGCCGTGAGGCCGCAGAAGGCGTAGATCGGATACGGCACCGGGGTTTCAACCGGCGCGACGCGCATGAAGATGACGGAGAAGATGATCGTGTTCAGCACGGGCATGAAAATCGCCCAGCCGAATCCCATCACCGTCTGCTTGTAGCGCAGCATCAGGTCGCGGCGTGCGATCGAGGCGAGGAGCTCGCGATACTCGATTTGTTCGCCCACCATTTCACGCAGGATGTTCATGCTGGCCGTGTTGGCCCTCCGCGGCGCGGTCCCTTCGAGCGCGCGCGCATTGCCCACGCAAGCCCGAAAAACACCGTTGCCGCCAGCAGCATCCCGCGCGTTTCGGCCGCCGTTCCGTCGGCGGTACCGACCACGGGGATGGCGGTCGCGACAACGACCGCACCTGTCATGACGACAAGAGCAAGGGCTTTGAGCATAGCGCCGATCAAATGTGTGAAACCGGGTTGTGCTCAAGCACAGCAAGCAGATTGCCAGCGCGAATTCAGGGGATTCCGACGCGGGCCGATGCGGAGGCTTCCCGGCGACGGACTTTTCTCGTCCCGGCGGCCGACGCGGCAGCGTACCTACGCCGGCTCGACGGTCGCTTGAGCCGCCGAAGCAATCATCGAGGGCTCCCCGGGAGCATGATGGTGCTGCGCCACATACGACTCGCCAGCCTCGATTTTCAGCGTATACGCGATGGTGCACTTGTCGAGCAGCGTCACGAGCGCGACCAGCAAGCCCTCGGCAAGACGCACTTCGTCGTCCGCGGTGAGCGACGACACGAAGCGGATGTTCATAGATTTCAGGGAGGCGTCGCGCCGCCGTGCAATTGACGTTCCAAAATTGCTGGGCTTGCAATAGCGTCTTGGTCAGATCACCCACAGACCGGCGCGGATCAATTAGGGAGAGAAAAATGTCGCACCGAGTCTTGACACGGCTGCCAGGGCACATTACCTTCCTATTGTCTTGTGGTCGTTTGTCTTACGGCCGCCAGGGCCGCCATCCAAGGACCCCGGAAATGATCCCAACATCGGACGCCCTGGTGGGAACCAGTCTGCCAATTCGCGCGGTGCGCGACGAAATGACGTACGCGGCGAAGTCGGATGCGAAAGTCCTTATTACCGGCGAAAGCGGCGTCGGCAAAGAAGTTGTCGCGCGACTCATCCATTCCGACAGTGCGCGCAAGACTCAACCGTTCGTCACGGTGAATTGCGCCGGCGTGCCCGAGAGCCTTCTCGAATCCGAACTCTTCGGGCACGAGCGCGGCAGCTTCACCGGCGCGTACCGCGACCGAGCCGGCTTTCTCGAGCAGGCTGACGGCGGCACCATCTTCATGGACGAAGTTGGGGAGATGACCGCGCGCATGCAGGTTGTCCTGCTCCGCTTCCTCGAAACCGGAGAGATTCAGCGCGTCGGTTCCGATCGTCCGCACGCCCGCGTCAACGCGCGCGTGATCGCCGCGACGAACCGCAACCTCTCGAACCGCATCGGCACCGGCGATTTCCGCGAGGATCTCTACTACCGCCTGAACGTCGTCCACATCTGGATTCCACCGCTGCGCGAGCGCCGTGATGACATTCCGGCGCTGCTGCATCACTTCCTCGGCGCGTATGCGCGTCAGTACGGCGTCGACGCTCCGCACGTCTCGTCAGAAGCGGAAGCAAGCCTGGCGCAGTACGCGTGGCCGGGTAACGTGCGTGAGCTGCGAAATTTCGTCGAGCGGCTGACCGTCCGCAAGGCCAACACGCTGGTCAGCGCCGCCGACGTCGCGTTGATGATCGGACGCCAGCGCGAGGCTACCGACGGTTCCGCGCCAGCTGCGGATGCGACCACCGCTCGCGAGGCCGGCGCCGATACGCTGTTTCACCGGATGGTCGACGAGGAAGAGTGCTTCTGGCAGGTCGTGCACGAGCCGTTCATGTCGCGCGACATCACGCGCGACGACGTGCGCACGGTCATCCGCAAAGGGTTGTCGTACACGAGCGGCAACTACAAGCAGCTGCTGCCGTTGTTCAACATGGACGAGCGCGACTACAAGCGCTTCCTGAACTTCCTCCACAAGTACGCCTGCACCGTGCCGATGCCGCGGCACGCCCTCGTCGCCAACGCGCCGCGGGGAATGGCGCCGGTCGCCTAGCGTATCTTCGAGGCCGCCTCTCGATCCAACAACAACTCCACGTCGGTGTGGACCTGCAGCAGAGATGCAGGCACACGCGTCGTGATTCGTCCGTTGATCGTCTGGCGGATGCACTCAGCCTTTTTTTCGCCGGTAGCGACGAGCACGATGCGCCGCGCGTGGAGGATCGTCCCGATGCCCATCGACAAGGCTTCGGTCGGCACTTTTCGCGGGTCATTGCCAAACAGTGCCGCGTTGCCGCGCCGGGTGGACTCCATCAGCGTGACGCGATGCGTGCGGAGAGGAAGATCGTCACCCGGCTCGTTGAAGCCGATGTGGCCGTTGCTGCCGATGCCGAGCAGTTGCAGGTCGATGCCGCCGGCCGCGGCAATCGCGGATTCGTAGTGCTCGCACTCCGCGTCGAGGTCGCCCGCCGCGCCGTTGAGGAAATGGACTCGTTCCGGGCGCAGGTTCACGCCGTTGAACAGGTGCTCCTCCATGAACGTCCTGAAGCTGCCCGGATGATCGCCGCTGATGCCGGCGAATTCGTCGAGGTTGAACGTCGAGGCGCGCGACCAGTCCATCTGTCCGGCGGCATGCAGCCGCTGCATCTCGGCGTATCCATCAACGGGCGTCCGTCCAGACGCAAGGCCGAGCACGGCATCCGGCTTGTCGCGCAGCGCCGAGGCGACGCGTTCGGCGAGTGCCGCGGCGACCGCACCGCTGTCGTCGAGAACGGTGATGGTCACACGTACGTCGGCGCCGCGAACGACCCGCGCGCGGCGGCAAGCGCGAGGCGGACCGCGCCGATGGCGGGCTCGACCGCGAGGCGCCGCACCTGCGTGCGCGGCGCAATCTCCGACAGCCGCCGCGTCACATCGTTCACCAGCCACGGGATGCCGCGGAAAATTCCGCCGGCAAGCACGGTCGGAAACGCGTTGCCGCGCATCTCGAGTCGCCCGATGACGGATGCCGCGGCCGAGCCCAGTTCCCCGCCCGCCCGCGACAGGATGTCCGCGGCGATCGCGTCCCGCTGCTCCATTGCGCGCTGCAGGAGTCCAGCGATGCCGGCAATGGTGTGACGGTGCACGTCGCGGTAGTAGATCTCGTGAATGAGCTCCTTCGGGGTGGAGAGGTCGAGGTGCTCGAGAATCATCGGCGTCAGCAGCGTCGCCGGCCCCCGGCCGTCGAACTGCCGGACGACCGCAGTCAACGCCGCGCGGCCGATCCAGAAACCGCCCCCCTCATCTCCCAGCAGATACCCCCAGCCGCCGGCTCGCGCCGCGTGCCCTGACGCGTCGCGGCCGTAGGCAATCGAGCCCGTGCCGGCCACGACGACGACCCCTTCGCCGTCGCCGGCGCCCGCGACCAGGGCCACCAGCGCGTCGTTGACGACGATCACGTTCGCCTTGAAACCGATGCGCCGCATGATGCTATGCACGGCGGCGGTATCCTCGGGACGATCGACGCCGGCGATGCCCAGGCAGATGGCCGCCGGGCGGACGTCGCGGTCGCCGATGGCGGCATCCATCACATGGTGCAGGACTTTCTCGACCTCGAGCTCGCCGGCCGCCTGCAGGTTTGCGCCCCCGCCGCGCGCTTCGCCGAGGATCCGCCCCTCCTCGTCGGCGAGCAGACACATCGTCTTTGTGCCGCCGGCATCTATTCCAAGGACGTGCATGCTTCGAAAATTGTAGTACAGTCTGCGCTTCTCCCTGATGAGACGGACGCTCCTCCTCTTGGCGCCGCTTCTTTGCGCGATGGCCGCCGCGCTGCCGCCGCTTCACGCGGCAGGCGACGAGGTGCGTGCGCTGTGGGTCCGGCGCACGAGCCTCGAATCGGAAGACGCGATTCGCCGGATGGTGACGTCGGCATCAACCGCGGGCTTCAACACGCTGTTCGTGCAGGCCGAAGGCGATGCCATGGCCGCGGCGCAGGGGTTCGATCCGATCGGCGAGACGATCCTGCAGGCGCACGCAGCCGGCATGCGCGTGCACGCGTGGGTTGACGTGGCGCGCGTAACCGCGCCGGGTGAGCTTCCGTTCGCGCGCACGCATGTCGTCTATCAGCATCCCGAGTGGTTGATGGTGCCGCGCACGATCGCGGCGGAACTGCTCGCCATCGATACACACAGCCCCGACTACCTCGGCCGCCTCGCGCGATGGACGCGCGCCAACACCGATCGCGCGGACGGTCTCTACATCTCGCCGCTTCAACCCGACGCGGCGGCGCATGTCGCGGAAGCCGTGCGCGACCTCGTGCGGCGCTACGCGGTCGACGGTGTGTATCTCGATCACGTGCAGTATCCCGCGCTCGAGTTCGATTACGGCGCGAAGTCGATGGCGGCGTTCCGTGATTTCCTGCGCGGTCAGCTGTCGCTCGACGAGCGTCAGCGTCTCGACGCGATGGAGGCGATCGATCCGTTCGCCTATCCCAACGAGCAGCCCGAGCAGTGGCGGCTGTTCCGGCAGTCGCAGCTCACGGCGCTGATCGCGCGGCTGCGGACGACGGTGAAGGCGGTACGCCCGGCCGCGATCGTCAGCGCGGCGGTGACGTCGGACCCGTCGATCGCCGAGCGTGATCATCTGCAGGACTGGCGCACCTGGGTGGACAACAATTTTCTCGACGCGCTGTCCCCCATCGTGGCGGGCAACGACGCAGCGAAGATCGCCGCGCAGGTGTCGGAGATCGCGGCGTTCGCGGCCGGCCGGCCCGTCTGGGTTCCGATCACCAATCCTCTCGCCGCGCTGGCGCGCGTCGCCAACCGCGTACCTTGAGCTTCCCCGCCGCCAGGCGGGTGCTCGAGCACGCCATCGCCGACCGCGCCTTTCCTGCCGCAGTCATTGAGGTCGGCAGCGCCGGGCAGATGCTCTGGCGCGAGGCGTTCGGCCGTCTCACGTACGACGCCGACGCCGCCGTCACAACCGACGACACGATCTTCGATCTCGCCTCGCTGACGAAGGTGATCGCGACGACGCCTCTGGCGATGCAACAACTCGAGCGCGGGGTGCTCGCGCTCGACGATTTCGTTTCGGGCCATCTCGCGGAATGGCGCGGCGAGGAACGCGCGGACGTGAGGCTGCGCGATCTCCTCGCCCACTGCTCGGGGCTGCCCTACTGGCGTCCCTACTACAAGGAATTGGACCCCTCGACTTCACTCGGGGCAAGCGGCTGGGAGATGTACGAGCGGGCGATTTGCGCCGAGCCGCTCGACTATCCACCGCGCAGCAAGTCCGTCTACAGCGATCTCGACTTCATCCTGCTCGGCTTCATCGTCCATGGACGCGTGCCGCTGGCCGACCGCTTCGCCAGGATGCTGTCGCAGATGGACATCGTCGAGGAAATTCAGTTCACTCCGCCGAAGCTGTGGCACGCGCGGATTGCGCCGACCGGGATCGATCCGTGGCGCGGGCGCCTGCTCGTGGGCGAGGTGCACGATGAGAATGCCGCGGCGCTCGGCGGCATCGCGGGGCACGCGGGTCTGTTCGGCACCGCGGCGGCGGTCGGATCGTACGCGCGTCATCTGCTGCAGGTGCTCGACGGACGCGCGGGCGTCTTCCGCCGCGCAACGCTCGAGGAGTTCGTCACGAAGCGCCGGGATGTTCCCGGCAGTTCGCGTGCGCTTGGATGGGACACGATGCTGCCGACCTCGTCATGCGGCACGAAGATGTCGCCCCGCGCCTTCGGCCACACGGGCTTCACGGGCACGTCGCTCTGGATCGATCCGGAGCGGGACCTCTATGTGGTGCTGCTGACCAATCGCGTGCATCCGACACGGGACAACGACGCCATCAGGACGGTTCGCCCCGCCCTGCACGACGCCGTCATCGGCGAATGGCCGCGGTGAGACGGCCACGGCGCGGGCGCGTTTGACGCCACCTTTCAGGAGGACTTATACTCCTGAACAGGAGTTACCAGCCGATGCGCGCCGCCGTGCTCGAGTACCCGGCCACCCGCTACCGCACCGACACCGCACTCGACCTGGCGGACCGCGCGGAGCGCGGGCGGCTCTCCAAGCCGGGCCTGAAGGCCTTCTTCAAGATCGCCGCCGCCTGGACGCTGCGCGACGAGGAGGCGCGGGCGCTGCTCGGCGGCGTCAGCAACGGACCGTTCTACGAGATGAAGCGTGATCCGGATCGCGTGCTCGATACGGATCGGCTCACGCGCGTTTCGTATCTGATCGGTATTTACAAGGCGCTGCATATCCTGCACTCCGACGTCCTCGCGGACCAGTGGGTGCAGCTCCCGAACGGCAATCCGATCTTCGCCGGCCAGACGCCGCTGGCGTACATGATTCGCGGGGGACTCCCCGCCATGCAGAACGTGCGTCGCCTCGTCGACGCGCGCCGCGCCGGCTGATGCCGCGCGGCGCGCCGCCCCTCAGCCTTCTTCGCCAGCACGACACACACCGCCTCATTCCCTCGCGCCATCTTCCGCGCGATGCCAGCGTGCTGGCGCCGCTCGCCGACGATG
>Ga0209805_1001629_pt1 | contig 13491 bp, 12 predicted proteins | sample GraSoiAngelo_148_FD_185905 | JGI IMG/M metagenome (GOLD analysis project Ga0209805, IMG submission 185905) | Grasslands soil microbial communities from the Angelo Coastal Reserve, California, USA - 14_1009_09_20cm (SPAdes) (version 2) | ecosystem: Environmental > Terrestrial > Soil > Grasslands ... | reverse complement strand
CTGAACAATGGTACCCAGCAGATGGTCGCGATGGGCTGCTTGTGCCTTTTCGACGCCTACCAACTCCTAGCGACTATGGAAGCCTCGCTCGCTCTATCGCTTGAAGCTCTGAAGGGCTGGGTCGATGCCTTCGATGAAAGAATACAGAAGCTTAGGCCCCATCCGGGACAACAAATCGTAGCCGAAGAAGTTCGAGGACTAGTGAGAAGAAGCAGAACGGTTAGAACGATAGAGAGTGGCGATCCTTCGAATGGTCGCCCTCAAGACCCATACTCATTCAGATGCGCCCCACAAGTGATGGGAGCGTCGAAAGACGCGTTTGATTTCACAAAACAGATTCTAGAGGTAGAGATGAATTCGGCTACTGACAATCCTCTCGTGTTTCCAGAGGATGGCGTCTGTATTTCCGGGGGCAACTTTCACGGACAACCAGTTGCTATGGGACTCGATATCATGGCCTTGGCGATCTCCTATCTTGCCAACATGTCGGAGAGAAGAATATCCGCCCTGTTAGACCCGTCACTCAACAACGGACTCCCACCGTTTCTGGTCGGAGGACGGTCCAAGCCGGGACTCTCAAGCGGGTTGATGGCGGTCCAGTACACGGCAACATCGCTTGTTGCTGAGAGTAAGCTACTGACGCATCCTGCTAGCAGTGACTCGATCCCGACGTCGAGCAATTTTGAGGATTTTGTCAGCATGGGACCCGGGGCCGCACACAAGGCCAAAGCTATTCTCGAAAACTCTCAGTATGTGGCCAGTATAGAGCTACTTGTTGCGGCGCAAGGAGTTGATTTGAGAGGCGCTAAGGGACTGGGAGTCGGGACTAGACGCGTCTTTCAAGCTATCAGACGAAAGGTTCCTCCGCTAATTGAAGATCGGTCCTCCCACGATGATATCGAGAAGATTCGCAAGATGGTTCGCGATGGTGAGATAGCGAAGATCGTCGCCGAAGTTACTGGGTCCTGAGCCGAACGTGATAGTCTACCCATTTAGATCGAGTCTTGCGAGACCGGGGGACTCAATTCCAGACCTTTTTTTCAAGGCTTTAGCAAAGAACCGTATGCGGCTCAAGACGAGAGACATTGTGGCAGTCTCGAGCAAGATTGTGGGAATCGCTGAAAACAGAATTAGATACCTTGACAGCATAAAGCCTGGGTCGAAGGCTAGAAGCCTCGCCCGGAAGCATTCCTTAACTCCCGCGTTCGCTAAAGCCGTTCTAGACGAAGCTGACAAATTGGTCGGCGGCGTGAAGGGAGCGCTTCTAACGGTGAAGAACGGTGACGCTGTTGCGAATGCCGGGATCGACCGAAAGAACGTGCCGGAGGGAGCGGTCGTGCTCTGGCCTCGAAATGCAGACTTGTCTGCGGTGAAAATCCGACAGTCTATCCGACGAAGGTCGGGAAAAAATGTGGGAGTCGTAATTATCGATAGTCGAGTGAGCCCGATGAGGCTAGGGACGACGGGCTTTGCGATCGGCTGTGCAGGTTTCGAACCAGTCGAAGACCTCAGAGGAGGCGTCGACCTTTTCGGCAGAAGAATCGAGATCACGTTCCGAGCGATCGCCGATGGAATAGCAGCATCTGCTCAGCTTGTGATGGGCGAGGCGTCGGACCAGATTCCCTTCGCGATAGTTCGCGATGCCCCTGTTGTCCTCAGCAATGGGCACGGTATTCGCTCGGCGAAGCTGGCGTGGAATCGATGCCTCTACATGAGCCAGATCCCAAGCCCCAACGATTGAGTCTGAACCATGGCCTAGTTTTGCATTCGATAACTGCCGACGCCCAAGAGGGCGGTTTCGCGGAAATCCCTTAAACGCTGAAAGTACTCTCACGTCGGGAGAAAAAAAATTCCTACCCCCCTTTTTCCTAGAAGGCTCTCGCCAGCCGAAGCTCAAACTGGCGAGTCTTCTGATTCACGGCTTGGAATAGGCTGGTCGACTGTTTTTCCAGAGTGAAAATTGAGCCTATGGCCCTTCGTGAAAACCTCATGACCTAGAAACGCCTGCAGATTTGCGATCTAAGCCTATTCTGGGATCGTCCGGTTTCAAAAGGTACAGTCTGCGGATTTCCTTCCCTGAAGAACCCTGGAAGAAGGAAGAGATTCACTGTCTGCTAGTTCCGCCAGAGTCGAGTCTTGTGTCGCGAGGAGCAACTGCTTTTGACATTTTCTGACGAGGGGTCTCGCCAGTTGAAACTGTTCTGGGCGAGTCCCACGCTTCAGGGCCCAGAATGGATAGATCCGACGTTTTCGAGATCGCGGATTAAGCGTAGAGATCAGCGTGAAAAAGTCGCAAGCTCAAATCGCATGCCCCGATTCCGGATCGGGGTTCATTTCGCGCCTATTCCGTTTTCGACTTTCAAAGCCTAGGGACGGACTAATTATTCTACTCTGCAGTTGAAACACTTAGATCAGACTGGTTTCTGGCATCTGTCGCAATACCAGCACATTTGAGCCGGGTCCCACCTCAAAGGCTGCTGACAAGTGGGACATCGATTGTACTGGACTCCTGCTGACTTCCTCCTTCGGAATATCAGATAGCCGAGCAGGATGCCGATTACCGCGCCTATTCCGACTCCGATGAGACTAAAGACGAGGGCGGGTGAGATGGCGCTGTTGGCAAGCTGCTGAGCCGCGCTAGCATCCTCGGCCGCCGCCAACGAATACTGAACGGCACCCGCATATTCCATAGTGTTGTACAGGTTTTCCGCCTGCGCAATATTCTGGTTAGCCATGGATATGTCCCCGGCATTGAAGAGAGTGTTCTGGGTTGAAGAGAGGGCTTGTAGAGCGAAGGAGAGCAGCTCATCGTTTACTCCCCGTAAGATTGAGTCCCTGTCGAACTGGCTATAGTTCAGACTGTAAGCGTAGTACCCCATCACGGTGTTCGTGAAATCCTCAGTCAGATCGTAGATGAAGGGATGGTTCAAACCCATCATATGCCCGAGCTCGTGAGTAGCGACATGCGTGAAACCCGCACCCTTTCCAGGCTGATTGTAGGTTGAGTTGTTCCCGAGGGTGAAGTCGGTCTGGGAAAAACCGATCAAGACCATATCTCCCAACGCTTCGCCCCCGAAGGTCCCGTAAGGGCTGGGTGCCCCAATGTCCTCCTTGAACGGAACCCCGAACGTGTAGTTCCCTTTGAATGCGAAGAGAAATCCAGGAATATCAATTCCCGATGTCGTCCTAGTTACGTTAATGAAATTCGCAATGTGTCCAAGACCGTAAGTTGTCAACCAGTTGTAGACCAAGTCGCCATCTACGATCCGCCTCCCGGAGAGAGGATCCTTCAGGTTCGTCGTGGCATTGGCGATTATCGCGGCCAGTCCAGGATAGGACGTCACGTTTGAATAATTGACGTTAATGGTTACAGTGGCGAACGGGACTAGACTCGCCAGGTTCTCCTTGATCATGGTCTGGTTGATGGTCGTCTTCAGTTTCGGACCCTGCACCTGTTCTGTAGCGGTCCGATTGTCAATGACGAACAGTTTGACGTCGTAATTCTGGGAGTAGTTGACCGGGTAGAGCTGGTCCGGGGCAAATAGGTTGTTTACCGCACCATTGACGTAGGCTCCGATGAACTTGCTCATCCAAAGCTTCCCATAGTATGTGCTGGTGCTGATTCCTCTCAGCTGAGATGCAACTTGCACTGGGAGCTCGCTCGTCCAGTAGCTGGGTCCAGCCGAGAGATCCATGTAATAGAATCGGCCGCTTCCACCCCAGCCGGTCATGAAGTGACGGGTCTGCTTGAGACTTAGGTCCGGATCTATGACTGTTCGGTTGTAATAATGCGCCTGCACAACTGCTGAAGGAGGCGGACAGCTTGTGCACTGGAAATAAGCTTGGTATTGCGAATAAGTGAAAGAAGGGACTCCAAAGCCATGCAGATCCGCAACGAAGAGAGTGTATCCTGACACCGGGTTTCCTGCGAAAAGGGTCATGTTGGACCCGAGCCAAGATTCCACCTTGTTGGCGTCGTAGAAGTAGTTGTGTGCTACAGAAAGAGTCGAGGAGTTTGTAAAGTAAGGATTGACCAATCCGGACGGGCTACTTGGCCTAGGAGCAGTGTCCTCTGGTTTCTGGATCGACAAGAGATACTGAGCGAACTTAGTCACCGTTGAGTTGTCTGCGAATGTCAGTTGATAGTTGAAATTGAAAATTACGCCAGTATTCAAGGGCCCGGCAAGAATCGCTTGGTACTTCAGCGGAGGAACGGAGACACTACTCTTCAAATAGGTCGAATTCAGCTCTCCTGGTGTGATTCCTAGAAACACGATCTTAATCGTGATCGAGGCAGATCTGTTCAGCCCAAAGCCCTGTTCATTGATCAACCGAGGTGACTGAGAATGGACCGGAGGAAACTGAACGATGGAGAGAAGCACAATTAGTGCGACGGGAAGTACTTGGGCAAGGCGCATCTTGGTTTCATCTCGAAGTCGGGCCGGATTTCTATTAACCGTCGTCTAGGATTCCATAACTGGGACCGTGAAGTCTCCCTTCGGAACGATTAGTATCTTCGATTCTTTGCCTTCAACGCGTATCGCCTTCTGCACTGCTTCGGTGGCAGTCTGGGATGGTTTCAACCCAAAGGAGTCCCTGACAAATAATTCAGGAAGAATGGACACTAACTGTATGCGGCACTTCTCCAACGCGTCTTGGAGGAAGAGGTTGACGTGGCCGCCAAGCTTGAATCTGTATCTCATCTCGGTCGACAATTCTTTCCTTTCTGGAAATCTCCGAGCGTATTCTAGGAAGCCGGAATCGCCGACTCCGCTCGAACATTCTGCCACTAGGATTATGGTGCCTTCTTTTCTAACAGCGCCGAGAACATTGGAGACTACTCTGATCGCATGGTAGAGGTCTGCTCCTAACAGGCTTCCCGCTGACACGATGACGATGTCCAGCTTCCGTTCAATCTTTGGACTATGGACTTCGTGGTAGCGGGAGACGGCTTCTCTGAACACCGACTCAAGTTCCCCGGCGAACGCCGAGCCGACTCCCCCGGCCCCGTCTGGCATGAAGCATAAGCTGTAGAATGGTCCTGTGAGTTTACAAGCTTCCAGAGAATCTAACAGGACCTGATTGTCCGGTGTGGATGAAGATGTTGGGAAACCCTTCGTCAATAGTGACCGGTTCTTGGTTATCGAATGGATCGAGGACGCGCCCGGCAGGACGACCTCTGGTCCTCCGGTGAAGCCGCTTGCGAAATGGGGCATGACGAGCCCAACATTGATCTTGACGTCGCACGCGGCTAGGTCAGGATCCAACTCGACGCTGGTTCCTGCCGAAGTCTTTCCGAGTTCTGCGAACGAGGCCTGGGAAGGGTCGATAATCTTGAGATCATCACCAGCGGAGGCCACGTTTGACATGCGCTTTCGCATGAAAACTCTCACATTATCAATGCCCAGCGCGGTGAGACGGGATCTCAGGGCTTTCGCCGCCTCGTCCCTTGCGATAGGCGGAACGATTGGATCAATGACTATTCCAGCAACGCTACCTGGTTTGATCATGTCTCTCAGGAAGACCCCTCCAATCGGCGTTTCCAGAGCCTCTTCGATTATGGAAGGGGCATCTTTCGTCCCAAGTGGCTTGGCCGGCTCCAGAATTCTGTAGAAATTGTCGTCTGGAACCCGGACTGGAACTTCGGTCTCGCCGTAAGGTATCCAGAGTTCCAAATCGGCCGCTCCACTCTTCAGTTGGGCTTGCCTTTAAATCGCTATACTAACCGGCAGACTTCCCAATTGCCGAGACGAATGGTCAAGGCAGCCCGCAAAATTTGAGGACAACAGGATTGCCCAAACTGATCGAGGAAGAACTTCCGAAGATTCTGGTTCACACGGGAGCTCTGAAATTTGGCATGTTCACGCTTTCTGGTGGAAAACTCAGTCCATACTATCTCGACTTAAGGATCCTTCCAAGTTTTCCAGACGCGTTCCACGCCTCAATCGAACTCTTGGGAAAGACCGCGAGAACGATCGCAGATATTGCGAAGATCGCCGGGATTCCAACCGGCGGGCTACCATGGGCTTCAGTCATGGCCTACACTCTATCGAAGCCGCTCGTCTACGTGAGAAAGGAAGTCAAACATCACGGTAGAGAGAAGATGGTTGAAGGTCTTCTCGTTCCCGGTGACAGGGTCTTGCTCGTAGACGATGTGATTACCACAGGCAAGAACATTCTCGACGCGGCACAGACCCTCAGGGCCGAAGGGGGAGTTGTGGAAGACGCTCTAGTCTTAGTTGACCGTGAGGAAGAAGGAAGGGAACACCTCCTCAAAGCCGGCATGAAACTTCATTCAGTCACACGGATTTCTGAACTCGCCAAGCGACTTCTAGACATGGATGCTATCACGGAATCCCAGTACGAGGAGCTGACTACGCAGCATCAGAAGTGATTTCTAGCAACTACTAGGGTTTGACCAAATTGGCTCAGTCAATTTCTCTATTCAAAGAACTGCAAGCAAGTCGTCACGTCTTGGACAACGGTCTCAAAGTCCTGATCCGAGAAATACCAAACGCACCAGTATCTGGCTGCTGGGCCATATACCGGGTCGGATCTCGAAACGAGAGACCGGGTGTAACCGGAATCTCTCACTGGGTCGAGCACATGCTCTTCAAAGGGGGAGGTAAACTCCACAAGGGCGACATTGGACGAATAGTTAGCAGTGTCGGAGGCGAGTACAACGGATTCACGTCAAAAGATTTTACAGCCTACTTTGAAGTGCTTCCAGCTGACCAGATAGAGAAGGGACTCCTCATCGAGTCTGAGCGTATGATGAACGCTGCCTTCGATCCGAGAGAGGTAGAGTCTGAGAGGACGGTTGTTGTCTCGGAGCGGGAGGGTAATGAGAACGATCCCGAGTTCTTGGCCTCCGAAGAACTATTCCTTTCAGCCTTCAGATTTCACCCGTACAGATGGTCTGAGGGAGGGCTGAAGGCAGACCTGTTGAAAATCACGAGAGACGATCTCTTCGAACACTATCGACGCTACTATGTTCCTGGAAACGCGCTGCTCGTCGTTGTAGGTCCCTTCTCGCCCAAGAAGATTCTTCCCAAGATCCAAGAATACTTCGGCCCACTGGCCAAGAGCGACCAGCCTAGCGATCCCACAGTCGCTGAGCCACCTCAGTCAGGTGAGCGCGGAGTCGAGGTTCGAATCGCGTCCGAGGCTGACTACATCAAAGTAGCATATCATGCACCCGGGTTCGGAAGCGAGGACGTGTATGGGTTGATGATGCTTGACGCGATCTTAAGCGGAGTTCGCCTCTTCGCATTCGGCCCCGGCCAATCCTCGGGAAGAAGCGCCAGACTGCACAAAGCACTTGTCGAAAGGAAGCTAGCGACTGAAGCCAGCTCGGAGTTTTGGCCTACCATCGATCCGTCCGTGTTTGCATTAGACGTTACAGTATGGGAGGGCGTTTCTATTGATCGAGCTGAGAGAGTGTTGATGGGAGAAATTGAGAAGATTCAGAAAACTCCTCCTAGCAAACATGAACTTGAGAGGGCTATCGCGCAGATCAAGGCTCAGTACGCGTACACGCTTGACGGAGTCGCTCGGCAAGGCTTCGTGATAGGCATCTTCGAAATGATCACATCCTTCGAGACAATGGCTAGGCTAGTTGAGAAGCTGGAGAAAATATCCCCAGCAAGAGTCTCGGAGATAGCCGCGAAATACTTGACAGTGCAGAACCGGACAGTGTGCAGATGCGTTGGCGTAAGGAACGACCATGGGTCTTGAAACCGATCTAGCGAAGCTAGTCGATGAGCAATCTGCCGGTCCAGGAATCAAGTGCCTTCTGTACAAGAGCGCGAATAATCCTACAGTAGCTGTTCACGGTAGTATTCTAGCCGGAACATCAGCAGAACCCTCGGGGAAGTTAGGTCTCTCAGAACTTACCACTCGCCTCCTCATCAGAGGAACCCGGAAACTCGGAGCAGTCAAGATCGCGGATCTCTTAGAATCAGTCGGCGCGGCAGTTTCCTTTCGAAATTCTCAGGATAGTATCATATTCCAGGCGCGGATGACAAGCCCCTGGACAAAACGGGTCCTCGGCGTTGTCGCAGACTGTCTAACCAGACCTGCTCTTTCACCAAGGGACATTGAACGAGAACGAGAGGGACTCCTCACGGACATTAGGCTCAGAGACGATGACACGACACGACGCGGCATGAGAGAACTTCAGAGACTCGTCTACCCGCCCGGGCATCCATATAGGAAGGACAGGTTCGGAACCGCGGAAACCGTAAAGGACCTTGAGAGGTCGGATGTCAAGGATTATTTCGAGAATGTGATCAGCCAGGCGCCGACACTCGTCGCGTTTGCGGGGCAGTTCAAGAAGGACGAGGTCGTGAGCTGGGCCGCGCGGACTTTTGGAACGAGGAATGAGAGAAAGATCAATTCGAAGAGGGATACCGGATCAAATTCGGCTTCTAAGAGTGTGAAAAGAGAGATCGTGATGCCGCACAAGACTCAAGCGGACATCCTAATCGGTGGAGTAGCATGCTCCCGAACCGAACCTGACTATGAGCCGTTGAACCTGTTGAACGTCATCTTGGGCGAGTTGGGCTTCATGGGCCGGCTGGGACAACGGGTCCGGGACAAGGAGGGGTTAGCGTATTCCTGCACGTCCTTCGTCAACGCCGGAAGTTTCGGTGGGAGCTGGACCGCCCTCGCCGGGGTCAACCCTCGGAATGTGGCTAAGGCTCTGGTGTTGATGAAGGAGGAGATTGAACGGGTCCGTCAAGAATTGGTGGAAGAGCAAGAGTTGGCGGATGCTAAGCAGAACCAGTTGGGATCTGCCTTGATGGAGTTGGAATCGACAGAGGGAATCGCAAGGACCAGCCATAACCTTGCCCACTTTGATCTTGGACTGGATTATTTCGTCAAGAGACGACAGCTCTTCTCCAAGATAACCCGGGAAGACCTGATGTCAATGGGCAAGAAGTATCTCGACAGTTCCCGATTGTCAACTGTGATTGTAGGTCCCCCATTGAAGGGCTAGTTTCCAAATCTTAAATCGCATAATGACTGGATAGGAGAACATGGACGATCCGGCCAAGGAAGTTTCGATTGATGAGTTCAAGCGGTTTGAGATGAGAGTGGGAACCGTGGTCGAAGTATCGCGAGTTCCTCGAACCAACAAGCTGTACAAGGTCGTCGTCGACCTCGGAGTCCATGGAAGAAAACAGACAGCTACAAGCTTAGTTGATTACTACAAAGCGGAGGAGCTGCTTCACAAACGGGTAATCTTCTTGGCCAACTTGAAGCCTACAACGTTTGCTGGGCAGAAGTCTGAGGGAATGCTTCTGGCCGCCTCGGAGGGTGACAAGCTTGCTCTGCTGGTTATTGAGAGAGATGTCCCGGACGGGTCACGCGTTAGCTAGAAGCCGCACCTTGTCATGACAGGAACCTGGCTGGCCAAGAGAAGGAAGGACCAGTACTATCGGCTCGCACGGATTCGAGGATACCGGAGCAGATCAGCCTACAAACTCCAGCAGACCATCAGGACATATGGAATAGTAAAACCGGGTCAGAAGGTCGTAGACCTCGGAGCCCAGCCCGGAGGATGGCTACAGGTCGCACGAGAAACAGTTGGACCCGAAGGGCTCGTTCTGGGCATTGACATCAAAGAGATTCAACCCCTACCCTCACCAAATGTCAAGCTCCTGAAGATGGATGTCTATGCAGAAGATGTACCAGATCGCATCATCGCCGAGCTGGGCGGACCAGCGAACACCGTTCTCTCGGACCTCGCCCCCTCTATCATTGGGGCTTGGGACGTAGACCATGCAAGACAGGTGGACCTAGCTCGAAGAGCACTAGAGATTGCTGAGAAGGTCTTGGATCATCATGGAAACGTACTCATCAAGCTCTTTGAGGGCCCCGAACGGAAAAAGCTCCAAGACGACGCAGCATTGTACTTCGAGAGGAGCCGACTGTTGAAGCCGAAGGCCAGCAGACCGGAAGCCTCCGAAATATACTTCCTGGGACTTGGCTTCAAGGCCCGATGGCATCAACCGCGGATGGGGACGACTGGGTGAGGGTCATATTACTGACGGGTCGGCCTGGAGTTGGCAAGACAACAATCGTCAATCGGATCTACGAGCACTATTCAGCGAGTGGCTTGAAGATCGAAGGAATGACGACACGCGAGGTCCGCGAGGGAAGTGCAAGAACGGGCTTCATGATAACCGACCTCTCATCCCGCCAAGAAGGATGGCTAGCCAAGAAAGATCTCACGACGGGGCTGAGAGTCGGATCCTACATCGTGGTTTCTGAAGATCTTGAGAAGATTGGGGTCGCTGCCTTGGAACGTTCAATGAAAGGACCCGCAGACTTGGTTATCGTAGACGAGATCGGCCCAATGGAAATGACCAGCCCCTCGTTCAGAAATAATATCTCCAGGGTCTTGAACGGAAACATAGCGGTTGTCGCTACGGTGAAGTTTGGCTCGCGCTATCCGGAAGTCGAGAAAACGTGGCAGAAGAGTGTACATTGGGAGATTACGAAAGAGAATCGTGAATCGACCTATCGCAAGATAATACGTCAGGTCGACGACTGGATTAGGGAGCCTAGAAGGTGGGCGTCGTGAGAGTCTGCGGCGTCGACGATGCCGGAAGAGGCCCAGTAATCGGCCCCCTAGTCATTGCTGGAGTAATAATCGAGGAAGAGAAACTTGACAAATTGAAGATGCTCGGCGTGAAAGATTCGAAACAGCTCGTCGCATCCGCGAGGACCCGTCTCTCCAAGGAGATTCCAAGCGTTGTTGATGATTATCACGTTGTCGAACTAGGCGCCGAGGAATTGGATAGGATAGTGAACCGAGCACCTAAGTTTCAAAGGTTGAATCTGCTGGAAGCCAAGGCGATGGCGCAGGTCATAGAGAAGTTGAGACCCGAGTTAGCGTATGTCGACTCGTCCGATACTCGGACAGAACGCTTCAAGAACAACATACTTGACTGTCTCTCCTTTACTCCGCGAATAGTCTCAGAACACAAAGCAGACATCAACTATCCTGTAGTGTCCGCGGCCAGCATAATGGCGAAGGTCCACCGAGACAGCAGAATTGAGGAGATCAAAGAGGAATACGGGGAGATTGGTTCAGGGTATGCTCATGACGCTTTGACGGTCAAATTCTTGCGAGACTATTACTCCGATCACGGAGACTTTCCGCCCATCGTCCGACGTTCCTGGAAGACGCTGAGAAACATTGTACAAGACTTGACGCAATCCACTCTGGGATAGATCGTTTAGTAAGGATTCGACGGCTCAGGCAAATGCCTTCTCGCTCATTGGTAGTCCGAGTAACTTTGACCAATCATCGCCGTCTACCAAGCCATAGCCGACCGGGAGATATAACCAATTTCCAGAAGGAATCTAGCTGCTAGGGAATGGATGCGTTGAAGGCACCCTTCTCCTGGTAACGCCGGGCCATTTTCACGTAGGCTTTGTAGGATTCCTTAATCGCGCGAATATCCTCGGTCGTTGCTCTCCGGATGACCTTGGCCGGAGCTCCCACCGCAACTGACCTAGGCGGAATTTTTCTACCTTCCAGCAGGATAGACCCAACTCCAAGGATTGAGTGTTTCCCGATCCCTGCTCCATCGAAGATTATTGCACCGGCTCCGATAAGGCACTCGTCTCCTATCCTGCAAGCATGAACGATCGCACCATGCGCAACCGTTACCCCCTTCCCCACGATCCCGGGATTATCGCCCGAGCAGTGCACCACGACATTATCCTGAATGCTACAATCAGCACCGATTCTAATGTAGCCGTAATCCCCCCTGATCACGGCACCAGGCCATATGCTTGTTCGGGGTCCGATAACAACATCGCCAATTATCGTGCAGTTCGGCGCGAGAACTGCTGACCTGTGAATTCTCGGCTTCTTAGAGCCTAACGGGTATGCGGGCATTCTAACTCCCGGCCAGGCTAGTCTTCAACCTCGTCTTTCTTTTCGGTTTTTTCTTTCTCTTGTTTTGCCTTTGCCTGGTCCACTTTTAGCTGTTCCTTTTCCAATTCCTTAGCAGGAAGAGGAGGCAGACGCGGTTTCTCCGTACCCTCGTAGGTGATCAGGCTTTTCGATTCCAGTATCTGTTGTAGCTTGTTGACTGCTATGCCGACTTGAATCTCTCTCCTTGCTCCGGTGCAGACAAGCTTGCCGCTCGCGAAGAGTAGGATGACGACCTTTGGTTCATCCATCCGATAGATGAGACCGGGAAATTGTTCTGGCTCGTACATCGTCTTTTTCAATCCGTATGTTGCCTTCTCGAGATCTATGTAACCGCCGAGACCCGCCGAGGCCACGATATTCTGGATTGTAATTTCGGGCTTGCCTAGAATGACAATACCATCTCTTTTCAATTCGTCGATAACCTTCAAAACGGCTTTGCGAGCCTGGCGCTCGGACTTTGCCCCCGTGCAGACCATCTTGCCAGAGCTGAAAATCAGAGTGGCAGTCTTGGGCTTCTTTAGACGATAGACCAGTCCAGGAAACTGTTCGGGACGATACTCGACCCCTGGAAAGACCCTAACGATGGCGTTGAGGTCGATCTGTTGCTTGAGTGTCGCAGATGCGACGACGTTCTCGATGTTGATGAAGGCCCTACCTTTGTCCGACAATACCGGAAGACCTTCCTCCAACCGAGGGCGAAGAGTTGAGAACTCCCCCGCTCATTCCAGAAAGCATGATTACCGCCAGCGTTCACCGCGCTGGGAGCGTTCCTCTTTATATAGAATATTTAAGATAGCCCGGTCTCGACGAGAAAAATCGGGACCCGACCGTCGAATCAGATGTCAGGGCATTCCTGAAGCCAGAACGTTTGTCGAATCAACTGAAGACTCCGTTTTCTCCGGAACGTTAGAGGGCTTCTTCTTTCCAGGCGTTGCTACTTCGAACGCGAACAGAGCCAGGATGAGTGCGACGAGTACGAGAATTCCTTGGAGCTTGGGCTGACCGGTGGAATCGTCGTACATGAAACTGCGAATACCGAGGATTGCGGATCCTAAGTACGGGATAGGAATGGTAGATTGGTAAACGCCTACGAGGGTCGATACCTGGTTAGGACCCTCGTTCGCTCCAGAAGGATTTGCATCACCGTGGGTTACGAACGCGTACTGGCCCGGATATGCAGTATCATTGCTTGGAGTGTACAGGATCATGATCCTGTGAATGATCAGATAGTTGGGATCGCTCGGGTTGCCCCGAAACACTACAATGTCCCCGACCTTAAGAGCGCTAGGGTTCTCTCCCCGAATCACGACGAGAGCCCCAACCGGCAGGACACAGTTGCTAGGCGGACACATACTTCTAGAGGAGACTACGAGGATCGGATATTCTGTGTTGAGCGCGACGCGGATTCCACCCCACACTGCAATTGCTCCGACGATGACGAGTCCCACAAGAAACAGGCCACGAGCAGTCTCATTCTTTCTTAGATACGACCGGAATTTTCTGATGTAACTGCTCATCTTAGCGTCTCCGTCCTG
>Ga0209805_1001627_pt1 | contig 13501 bp, 9 predicted proteins | sample GraSoiAngelo_148_FD_185905 | JGI IMG/M metagenome (GOLD analysis project Ga0209805, IMG submission 185905) | Grasslands soil microbial communities from the Angelo Coastal Reserve, California, USA - 14_1009_09_20cm (SPAdes) (version 2) | ecosystem: Environmental > Terrestrial > Soil > Grasslands ... | reverse complement strand
TGATGGTGCTGGCCATGATCAGCATCGTCTTGCCGGAGGGCAATCCGCCGGCCTTCGCGCGCTCTTGCGCCACTTTCTTCGCCGCGATCTCCGCGAGCTTCGCGGTGGTGGTATCGGCGTTCTCCTTCGCGTCGAATTCCACGCGGACCAGCGGACCGCCCGCTCCGATCTGCACCTGCTCTCCCTGGTGCAGCCGGTACTTGGCGACACGCCGCCCCTCGATCAGCGTCCCGTTCGTGCTCGCCGTGTCGACGACGAACCAGCACCCGTCCTCGAAGAGGAACTCGGCGTGGTGGTTGGAAACCTTCGGGTCGCGCTCCTTGTCGAAGCGGACGTCGCAGTCGGCGGCGCGGCCCACCCGCACCGTGGATTTCGCCGACGTCGCGGTCTTTCCCTGCCGACTCCCGGAGAGGTGGATGATCCGGATCATTCGCGCCACTCCTGCCGGCGGGAGACGACCTCTTCCTACCACGGATGCCGCTCAGGTCCGAGCCGCCGCCAGGTCGGGTTCCTCTTCTTGCGCTGGGGCGCGGCGCGGCTCGACGGCTCCGAACGCGGCGCGCACCACTGCCATCACGGCGAGCGCGATTGCGAGGCCGAGGAAAATATCCACCAGATAGTGATGGTTCAGGTAGACCGCCGCGAAGCAGACCAGCAGGAAGTAGACGGCCGCGATCAGGCGGAAGCGGCGCAAGTACCAACCGTAGATCAGGGCCAGGAACGGATAGACCACGTGCAGGCTCGGGATCGCGCCGAACACGTCGGCGCTCTTTCCATAGAACCCCTGCATCAGGGGAATGCCGATCAGGTGATCGAACCGGATCGCTCCCGCGGGCGAGGCATGCACGGAGAGATCGACGGCGAAACCGTGATCGGAGACATACCAGGGCGGCGCGGCCGGGTAGATGTAGTAGAAGGCAAATCCAATCAAGTTCGAGATCACGAAGATCCAGGTGAACCGCTCGGCACGCCGTACCTTCCCCTTGGCGATGAAGTAGATGCTGAGCAGGACCGACTCGCCGATGAAGAACATCGGCGTGTAAGCGAGACCGCAGACGAGATCGAGCGGTGCGCTGGTGTGCCGCTGCAGCCACTCGTTCGGGGTCAGTCCGTGAATCCCGAACCAGTGCAGGTCGAAATCGTACGGCTCGTGGACGTGGATGATCGGCGAGCGGATGTAGTCCGCGTACCAGCGCATCGAGTCGTAGACGAGCGCGTAGAGGAGATAGGGAAGCCCGATGAGCGCCAGGCGGCGGCTGTCGTCGTTCCAGACCGAGAGCACCAGCGCGATCCCGGCGAGCAGGAAGTGCTCCGGTCCCGGACCGCCGAGCGCGTACATCACCGCCAGATACGCGGCGGAAAGGCCCGGGATCCAATGCTTGAAGAACGGATGCGCGGTGCGAAGCTGCTCGGGGCGCGGGCGCAGGAAGGCGGGCACCTACGCGGCCCCCTGCTGCGCGGCATCCGCCGGGACCGGGGCCGTGCGGCGGCGGTCGCGCAGCGAGAGCACCGCCGGCAGCGCGAACAGCGCGGCGCTCAGGCAGGTGATCTCGCCGATCACCGCCGTCAACCCGAAGCTCTGGATGGCCTGGTTGTCAGCGGTCACCAGCGTGGCGTAGCCGATCATGGTGGTCACCGAGCACAGTGCCACGGCGCCGCCGGAAGAGGACAGCGCTTCTTCGACGCTGCAGGTCTGGCGGTAGCGCTGGTAGAGGTTCACCGCGTAGTCGACGCCGATTCCGAACGTGATCGGCAGCACGGCGAAGTTGACGAAGTTCAGCTTGAGCGAGAGCGCCGTCATCGCTCCGGCGCCCCAGAGGACCCCGAGGGAGAGCGAAGCGATTACCCAGGCGCCGTCGCGCAGGCTGCGCATCACCACCACCGTCAGCAGCGCCACCGCGAGGAAGCTCATCAGCGCCGTCAGTCTCCCGTCGTCGGTGATCGCCTGCACGATGTCCGTGGTGAGCACGATCTGGCCCGCCACCAGCGCTCGCGGATCGACCTTCAGCGCGGCGTCGCGCACCGCGCGCGTGTGCTGGATCTGCGCCCGCCCGTTCGAGCTGTCGGTGGCGAGCGTGGGGAACACGAGCACCACCCGCCCGCGGTGGCCATCCTTCTCCACGAACGCGCGCGTGAGCCGCTCCGGCACGTCCGAGAGGGAGACCGGCTCGAGCTTGGTCCGCTCGCGCAGGCGCCGGATCTCCGGCGGCAGCCGCGCCGCGGGCCGCTTGTCGATCAGGGCGAAGATCTGGCGCAGGACCTCGAGCTTGAGCCGCTGGTCCTTGGGGACGAACTGCTGCAGCGTGACCACCGACTCGATGGTGCCGTTCGGCCCCTCCTGCTCCTTCTCCTTCTCGATCGCTGCCGCCACCGCTTCCGCTTTTTCCGGCGATCCGGTCAGCACCACGGTCGGGGTCTGGTAGGACTGCAGGACCGCATCGACGTGCTTGTCCCAGTAGCCTTGTCCGTGGTGTTCGCTCGAGCGGCTCCCCAGCTTGGTGAAGTCGTACTGGATCGGCTCCTGCGCGAACAGGTAGGCGGCATAGACGCTCGCTCCCCCGAGCGCCACCGTCACCAGGACGGGAACCATCGGCCGCCGCACGACCAGCTGCGCGAACGGCCCTGCCAGCCAGCCGACGACGCGCCCGCGCTTCGGCATGGAGAGATCGCCGAACGGCCAGAACCTTTCTTGAAGTCCGATCAGGGCCGGCATCAGCGCGTACGTGGTGAGCCAGCAGAGCACCATTCCGAAGAAGCCCATGAAGGCGAACTGGTTGAACCCGCGGAAGCTCGCGGCGCCCAGCGAGCCGTAGCTGGCGGCGGCGGCCGCGCTGGCCGCGAAGGTGGCGATCCAGGTTGCGCGCAGCGAGAGCGGAAGCGCCCTGGCGATGTCCGAGCCGTGCCTGCGCTCCTCGATGTACCTGGCGAGGAAGATGATGCCCGCATTGATCCCGTTGCCGACGATGATGCTGCCGAGGAATGCCGTGTTCGGGTTCAGGTAATGGATCACGCCGCGGGAGAGCGCGAAGGTGAGAGCGACGCCGGTGAAGAGCGGCATCGTCAGCAGCGGCACCGCGCGGATGGTCCGATAGTAGAGGATCAGCGCCAGCCCGACCGCCGTCAGCGTCAGCGTGCTCGACAAAGCCAGGTCGCGCACCAGCGCCTCCTGCGCCTCGATCAGGCCCTTGATCTCTCCGCCGTACCCGATCTCGATGCTGGGATGGAAGCTCTTCGGATCCAGCGCCTTCACCCTGTTGTCGACCGCGCTGAAGATCCGCTGATCGTCTTCCAGGCTGACCGCCGCGCCGGGAGGCGACAGCAGCATCACCAGCGTATGGCCGCCTTCGCCCGCGAGGTAGCCGTCCGGGTAGCGGTCGAGGCGCGCGTATGCCGCCTTGATGCGGCCGACGACCTCGTCGAGACTGACGGCCGGCGGTTTCTCGGTTTCCTCGGCGAGATCGACCAGGAGCGGGTTCACCTTCGCGATCTGCGAGCGCAGCGCGTCGCGCGCGGCGATCAGGTCCTTCACGTCGGCGTAGAGAGCGCCATGCCGGTCGAGGAATTCCTTCTCCGCATCGACCCGCCAGTGGACCTGGGCGACGAGCGAGGGCGGCAATTCTTTCAGGGTTGCCGCGAGCGCGTCGACGAACCGTTCGCCGGCTTTCAGATCGTCGGTGCGCACCACGATGGCGAGATGCGACAGCCCGCCGATGCGCTTCTCCAGCTCGGCGAGCGCCACCGCGGCGGGCGCTCCTTGCGGGAGCAGCTCGCGCAGATCGGTGCGGAGATCCCCGTAGAGCCGCGCCGCGAAGGGCACCGAAGCGACGAACGCCAGCGTTCCGAGCAGGACGATCAAGACCGGCCGCCGGAGCGAGAGCGCCGCCCACCAGTGCCAGAACCGCGCGGTCCAGGAGAGCTGCTCCATGGCGCTGTCCTACGCCGCGCCTTGCCGTCGCGCCACCGCCTCGATGGCCTCGCGCAGCAGCGATAGCCCGCTCAGGGCGGTATCGCGGTCGATGGTGAGCGCCGGCTGCAGCCGGATGGCGTGCGTGTAGCTCATCGCGAGCAGGCCGCGGCGCAGCCCGTCCTGGAAGATCTCGTCGCAGATCTTCTTCGCCAGCGGCTCCTTGGTCTGCCGGTCGGCCACGAGCTCCACGCCGAGGAACAGGCCTTCGCCGCGCACGTCGCCCACCCAGCGGAGGCGATCGGGCCAGCTCCGCAGCTCCTCCAGCATGGCCTTGCCCGTTTCGCGGACGTTCTGCAGCACGTTCTCCTCGTGCAGCGTGCGGATGCTCGCCAGCGCCGCCGCCGCGGCCAGCGGGTTGCCGCCGTACGACGAGGACGATCCGCTCGGATTGGCCCATGGCTTCGCTTGGGCGATCGCTCCTTTTGCCACCACGCCGCTGATCGGGAACCCCGCCCCGAACGCCTTGCCGATGGTGATGATGTCAGGGGTCACGCCGCTGCGCTCGCAGGCAAACCACCGGCCGGTACGCCCGAATCCGGTGATCATCTCGTCGGAGATGAACACCGCGCCGTGCTCCCTGGCGATCTCCTGCGCGCGCACCATGAACTCGGGCGGCGGAATCACGTTGCCCGCGGTGCCTTGCATCGGCTCGATGATCACCGCCGCCACGCTGCCCGTACTCTGATGCCGGAGCTGATCGCGCGCCAGATCCGCGCAGGCGATTCCGCAGCTCGGGTACTTCAGCTTGAGCGGGCAGCGGTAGCAGTTGGCGAAGGGCAGGACGTGTCCCGGAGGGACCGGGCCGTACGACTTTGCGTTGCCGGCGCCGTTCGCGGACAAGGTCCGCGCCGTCTTGCCGTGAAAGCCGCCCCAGAAGCCGACGACTTCATGGTGGCCGGTGTGATTCATCGCCAGGCGAAAGGCGCTCTCCACCGCTTCCGCCCCGCTCGAGTAGAGCTGGACCTTGTCCACGCCCTGGGGAGTGACCCGCGCGACCTCGTTGATCAGCTCGGCGCGCGGCGCGCTGGTGAACGATCCGACGGTCACCTTGTCGAGCTGCTCGTGCAGCGCTTTGGTGTAGGCGGGATGGCAATGGCCGAGGCTGTTGACGCCGATCCCGCCGATGAGGTCGACGTAGCGGTTGCCGTCGACGTCTTCGATCACCGATCCCTGCGCGCGCTCGACCGCGATGCCGGAGCTGAGCGCAAACCCCTGCAACCCCGGCGCGAGATGACGCTGCTCGTGCTTCACCAATTCGCGCGAGCGGGGCCCGGGAATTTCCGTCCGGATATGAGGGGCCTTCAGCGTCATTCCCTCCCCTTCAGAAGCCGCAGTGGCCTGTTCGATTCCAGACCGGCTCCGCCGATGGGCGGGCACGTCTAGCACATGTGGCGGGGGATTTTCAGGGTCAGAAGGCGGGCAGGTTCGTGGGCTTGTTGGCGTAGGAGAATTCGGAGAGCGCCTGTCCGCTGCGCAGGGCCGGCGCCTCGCCTGGTTTCTCGATGCGCAGCTCGTACCGGTTCTCGTAGGTGTAGGCCATTGGCGCAGCCCAGGTGCTCACCAGGAGGCGCGAGAGCGGGCTCATCTCGTCGAGAAGATCCTGGCGGTACAGCAGCTTCCTGGCATCGGCCCGCAGGGTTACCGTCTCGCCGTCCACGCCGCGCGCCACCGCGGCGACGCGCTGCGGAACGTCGTACTCGAAATGGCCGCCGGGCTCGTGGCGAAAGTCCTCGAAGGCGATCTTCACGTCGGTCGATCGGACTTCCGTCTTTCCGGCGCGGGACGTGTACAGCCACCCCTGGGGAGGAAGTCGCGACCCCTCCGGCGGGAAGAGAACCGCGAGCGCGGCGCTGGTGCCTCCGTCTCCGTCGAATGCCTGCATCCGGTACCAGAGCGACGCGCTCTTGTAGGCGGGTACGGTGGAGTACGAGGTGTCCGCATAGCAGTAGCCGCGGGTGCGCCGGCTTCCCGTCGCCACGCTCCAGAGCGTGCCCTCGAATCTGCTGCGGAGCGCGAAGATGGTGTTGTCGAAGACCGCGTGGCCCCCGCTGTCGAACACCACGCGGCCGCCGCCGGGCCGGACGGCCCGAGTCTCCGGCAGCACCGTGGCGTCCACCACCAGCTTGCGGCCGGCGAAGTGGACGTGCTGGCTCGCGTCGGGCCCCATGGTCAGGCGCGAGGCGCCCATCTCGATGGCCCCCTCGGGTTGCACCCCCCACTCGCCGCTCTCGAAGGCCTCGCCGTCCTCGACGGTCTTGCCGTCCGGCGCCACCACCACCGCTCGCACCGCGCCCTTGCCGTGCCCCTCGAGTCCGGCGTTGCTGACGAGGAACTGGACGCGTGCGAACGACCCGTCGTCCGAGGTGAGGAGGAACGAGTAGCTCTCCGAATAGAAGGCCTCGGACCGCAGCTTGGGGAGAAAGCTCTTCTGCGTCAGGTTCGCCGCGTCGGGCAGCGCGCTGGAGAAGCCGTGCACCTGCTCCTCCGCGAAGGGGTTGCCGTAGGAGACGAACAGGACTGCCATCGCCGCGAGACCCGAGGCCACGGCGCCGATCAGCGCGAGCACCGGCCGGTGCACCGTGTGCTCGCGGAAGACGAAGATCCGGTGCAGCGGCAGGTTCCAGCCGAGCGAGACCCCGAGTCCGACCACCGCCGCGGCCACGAGCGGGTTCCAGCGCAATCCTTCGGTGAGGAGGATGACGCCGACGGTGTTCAGCAGGAGCGAGGTGAGGGAGATCGCCGCGTACCGTGGCACCTCCACCAGCACCGAATTGTCCCGCGTCCGGAACGTGTAGATCTTGTTGAGGGTGAAATTGGTGATCGCCCCGAGCAGGGCGCCGAGCGCGCGCGAGCTTCCGGTGTAGATCCCGACTACCTCCACCAGGATCGTGAACGAACCGTAGTCGACCGCCGTCGCGACCGCCGAGGCAATCCACGCGCGCTGAAACCACCCGGACAACTCCTCCTCGCGGGCGCCCGTCGTTTCGGCGGCCCCCTCGCGCTTGCGCAGCTCGGTGTGGATGTAGATGAACCGGCGGATGGCGGTGACGTTCGCCATCACCGCGACGAGCAGCAGCGTGGCGAGCATCAGGTAGAAGGCGGGGTGCGGCACGCCGGGCTCCGAGAAACGCGCCAGGTACGGCGACAGCACGCCGGCGGCACCGATGTACACGGCGCGCTCTCCGCGGTTCATCGACCCCATCCGCGCGTCGATGCCGGAGATCTCGCCCTTCGCCCGCGCATAGGAGACGAGCAGGGCGCCCGCGAGCGAGGTGAGCGCGAGCCAGAAGCCGAGCGGATAGCTGCGGTAGTAGGCCGCGATGCCCGCGAAGGTCGCGATCTCCGCGTATCGGTCGACGGCGGCATCGAGCAGCTCGCCCGCGTCGGAGGCGATGCCGCGGGTGCGCGCGACCATTCCGTCGAGAGCGTCCAGGATGGCACAGGCGATCACCAGCCAGCCACCGAGGGTGAAGCGGCCGGTCGCAAACGACGCCGCGGCGCCGACGCTACAGGCGAGCGAACCCGCGGTGAGCTGGTTCGGGGTGACGCGCAGGCGGAGGCAGAGCTTTTCCAGCGGCTCGAAGCACCAGTACCCAAACTCGATGAAAAACCGGCTGAGGAAGACGCTGCCGGGCTCCTTCTTCACGCGCTCGGGAACGTAGCGTCCCTTGACCAGCACGCGCACAGAGTAGGCGCCCAGGAGGAGGACAACGACCCCGATCGTCACCAGCAGAGACAGGCTTCACCTCTCGTTCACAACCCGACTCGGCTGCGCCTCGGGTGGACACACGCCTACCCGGTCGTTTGCCTGCCCAAGTACCTTGTCTCAGGCAAGATTGCAACGAATGCGGCGTTTGTTACCTGCCGATGACAATCAATACGATCGGTAGCCCCACGCCCAGCCCGCCGATGGAGTCCTCGGCAGGTTCATCCTTGATCGCGAGCGTCGCTTCCGGACCCCCGTCGAGGTTCAGCGCGTCGACAGCGCCGAGCTGCTCCGCGAGCCATTTGCCCACGTTGCGCCGCACGGCGGGCCACTGCGAAGCGAAGAGCAGGATCCGCCCGTCCTTGAGCTGCGCGATCGCGGCCGTGCGCGAGGACTCCGCGCAGTAGTTCGGCCCAGCGCAGGCCGCGGACCCGTTGCGGACGAGCGCCGGGAAGCTCTTGATCGCCTCGGCCCACTGCTCCGCGTGGAAATCGCCGGGGGCGAGAAAGCGCGGTCCACCGGGGACCGCTTCGCGGCTGACGATCCCCGTGGACGTCACGTCGTTGCGAGGCCGCGCGACGGACCCGAAGAACAGCGCGTCCTGACGTTGGCACCCCGCGCCGCGCACCCGCTGGCCTTCGGAGACGAGCTCGCAGGTGGGCCGCACTTCCGCCCCGTCGCGCGAGTAGAAGGAACCGTTCACGATGGCGATGGCGGTCGGATAGCGCCTTCGCCACTCGGCGAGCGTCGGCCGCGATGCGTCGTAGCGGACGAGCAGTCGCGCCCTGGCCGGATCGGCCACCACCACGCGCGCCGCCCAGGCAGGGTCCCCGCCAAGCTCCGCAGCCGGGGCGGTCTCTACCCCAGGCGCGACGCGCTTCCACGGCCCGGAAAGAGACAATGCCGCGATCAGAAGCAGCGGCTGGACGATGGGAAGGCTCAACCGATCCCCTGATTCAACTGTACACGCGCACAGGGATCTTGACAATCCGACGCATTGCGTTACATCCTGCCGCAACGCATTGCGAAGGGGAAGGTGCCATGAGCGAGTTCCAGACGAGGATCCAGGAGGCATTCCAGCAGGCCCAGACCCGGGCGGCGACCCGGGCGCGCGAATTCGAGCAAGAGGCGCGCAAGGTGCTCGAGAAGCTGGGTGATCGCGCCCAGGCCGAGCTGAAGGTGCTGCTCCAGAACGCGGCGAAGGGCTCGCGCGAGCAGCTCGCCACCCTCGGCGCCGAGCTGGAGAAGCTCGGAAAGAAGCTGCAGGACATCGCCGCGAAAGCGGCGAATGGCGCGACGAAGCCCGAAGCGCCAGCGAAGGGCGACGGCGCGTCGGCTCCGACGTCGCCCAACTAATTTCGCCCCTCGCGAGAACTGCGCTCGGCGGGCTTGGCGAGCCGCCGCGCGCGCCGCGTCAAACCGTCGCGTTGGCGCTCGCTTGAGCGGTACCGTGTAACGGTACTTTTGCGCACATTTCCGCTGAGGCGCGCCTTGCCGGGCAAAGCGGCCGGTTGTTAGCCTTCCAGGTCTTGCCGGTATTGCCGGGCTCCCCCGGCAGGAGGGGCATGGCCGGACGACGCGCCAGGGTGGCTGCAATCGTGGCGGTGTGTGCCGGGGTGCTTCTCCTGGGCAGCGCGGCCGTCGTTTTCCTCGTGCCGCACGTCGCACCGATCCTGTCGAGAACGTTCAGCTTTTCCGCACCGTCCCGCATCGGGCAGTCCGAGTTGGAGGCCCTGTTGCAGCGCGTCGCCAAGCGGCTCGATCCGGCGCTTCAGGCGAAGCTCGCCGAGGCGGTGCTGACGGAATCGGAGCGCGCGGGGTACGATCCTCTCTTCATCCTCGCGCTCGTCTCGGTCGAAAGCGGCTTTCGTCCGCACGTGTCGAGCGAGCGCGGCGCCTACGGTCTCATGCAGCTCAAGCCCTCCACGTTCGCCTGGATTGCGGGCCGGAACCCCGATCTCGGCGACGGCGGCGCCGTCAGCGAGGATCCGGTCGTCGACGTGCGCCTCGCCATCCGCTACTTCCATTGGCTCGAGCGGCGGTTCCCGCGCCGTGACGAGGCGCTGATGGCGTACAACGCCGGACCCGGGCGCATGCGCCGCTACAAGCGCGCTGGCATTCCCCGGGCGGTGCGCGCCTATCCCCGCAAGGTGATGCGCGAATACCAGCGGTTCGCGAAAATGACCGGCGCGCAGGATCCTCGCGATGTGATGCTCGCTCGGGCAAACTGACCGCGTGACGTTCCTCTTCTGCGCCGTGTTGGCGGCCGCCATGCCGCCGCCCATCGTGGAAGGCAGGGTGAGCGAAGCTGGCGGCGCGGGAGCGGCGTTCGCCCAGGTCACGCTCGCGCAGGGCGATCACGTCCAGGTGGTGCGGACGCGACCAGACGGATGGTTCCGGTTTCGCGCGTTCGAAGGCGCGGGGACGCTCACGGTCAAGCTTCCGCAGGGCTGGACAGCGGAGGCGCTGACGCGCGAAGTCGGGCCGGCGCTGCGCGGAGACGTCATCCGCGCCGATTTCCTCGCGACGGCGCGGCGCGTCCTGCGCGGCAGGTTGCTGGTGGCTGGGGCACCGCTTCCGGAGGTCCGCCTCAGCGCCGGGCCCGCGTCGGCGTCGACCGACGCGCGCGGTCTGTTCGTGCTCGAAGGACTGCCGGGAGGCGTCGTGGATGTCCGGGTGGATGCGCCGCCGCTGGCCGGCCGCGTCGAGCTGCCGGCGGGACCCGCCGACGTGGCGCGGGACGTGAGCGTGTCGGTCCCGGACTTCGGATCGCTTCGCGTCTCGCGCGTGCCACAGGACAGCTTCGAGCGACCGATCAGCGACTGGCTGGCCTCGAAACGCCTCGGGGTCCCTGAGATCGGACGGATGGAGCGGCTCGCGGCCCTGGTCGGGCTCGACCCGGCGTTCCGTCTCGCGATGGTTGCGCCTTCACGGGAGGCGGCCAGAGGTGCGCAGGCGGCGGCCGTGCTGCAACGGTATCTGACGGGACCGGCGCTGGTGCCGCGGGAGAGGGTCCTTTTCGCGGTCGCAGAATCCACGAGGCCCGGGCACCTGGAGCTACTCTTGACACGGATCGAGGAGCCCCGGTGACGGCATCCGTCGCGTCGTTCCTCGCGCAGGCGCAGAAGAAGGCCACGGAGCTCCCGGCGGCGCTCTCGGGCGCACTGCTGCTCGCCGCCATCCGCTTGTCGGAGAAGAAGGCGCAGGCGATCCGCCCCTACCAATTGCTCGTGGACGACGGTGGCGCGCTCGAACTGCTCACCGGCGACCCTCCGGCAGGCGATTCCTACGCTGCGCCCGAGCTGCGCAACGGCGCCGTCTTGCCCGAAGATTCCCGGGTCCTCGTCTATGCCGCGGGGGCGCTCGCCTACGAGCTGATCACGCTCCGTCCGCCGCCGGTGGAAGCCGACGCCGGGGCGCTCGTGAAAGGGCCCCTCGCGCCGGTGATCCGGAAGGCGATGGCCGACCGTCAACAGCGGTACAGGACGCTCGCGGACATGGCGCGCGCCATCGAGCGCATCCAGCACCGCCCGAGCCGCGAGGAAGAGCGGCTGATCCTGGCGGCCGTCGCCGCCAGCACCCCGCTTCCGCCGGCGCAGAAGCTGGCGAAGATCGAGTTGGAGCGGGCCGCCGCGCCGGAGGGAGCTCCCGAGACGGCGCCGACAGCCACGGAGCCGCAGCCGGTGTTCACGCCGGTGTGGGATCCCCTCGAGCCCCAGTCGCCGGAGACCGCTGTCGCCCCCGAAGCGAGTCCGGAGAGCCGCCCGGTCGTCGCCGACGATGCGCTGCGCGCGGAGCTGCAGGCGGAAAGAAAAGCGCGCCAGAAGCTGGCCGTGCTCCTCGTTTCGAGGCTGCAGGGCGTGGCGAACCTCGGTACGCGGCTTGCGCTGGTCGAGGAGCAGGTGCGCTCGTCGCTGCCGCCGCGGCTCTCGCCGTCCGCGGCGATCGACCGAGAAGTAAAGCAGCTGCTGGACCAGCGGCACTTCGCCGAGGCCGAGCGCGCGCTCCAGGATCCCCTGGTCCAGGGCAACGCCGTGCTCCAGTTCCGGCTGGGTGAGGCCTTGTCTTCGACGCCCGATCCAGACGGGTCGCGTTCCTCGCGCGCGGAAGCTGCGCTCCGCCGCGCGGCGGAGCTGGACACCGCGTGGCCCGAGCCGAGGGCCCGGCTCGGCGCGCTGCTCTGGCGCCGCGGCAAGCAGGCAGAAGCGCGCGCGCACCTCCAGGCAGCCCTGAAGTTGGACCCCGCCTGCCCCGAAGCCCTCGCGCTGCTCTCTCTCCAGCGTCGCCCCCCCACGGGTGCGCTGGTCCTGTCGAGCGGCGCCAGCGCCGTCGCGGCCGCCTTGCTGGTCCTCGCCTTGCGCCCGACGAAGCCTGGGCCCGCGATTCCGCCACTCCCGCCGGTCGCCGCGCTGTCCGTCGCGGCACCCGTGCACGCCGAGCCGCCCGTCGCTGCCCCCGAGCTCCCTCCTCTCCCAGCCAAAGCGCCCCAAGCCGAAGCTGCACAGCCGGCACCAGGCAAGGCCGCAGCTCTCCAGCTCCCGTCCGCGGCCCCGATCCCGCCGCCGGACCCTCAGCCCGCACTGGCAAGGAAGAGCCGAAGGCAGCTCGAACCGAGAGCGGACCCCGATCCCGTGGCCGCGCGCCCGCGTCCAGAGGCCCGCCCAACGAAGATCGCGTCCACCTCGAGGGCGGCAGCCGAAGCCGAATCCGCGAAGGGCGACAAGGCGCTTCGGGCGTTCGATACCAAGGCCGCCGAAGCCGCGTTCTCCTCGGCGCTGAAACTGGATCCCGCGCTCCCCACCGCACACCGGGGCATGGGAATGGTCTTCGTCTTGCTGGGCAGGAACGCCGAAGCGAAGGCAGCGTACTCGCGTTACCTCGAGCTCGCCCCGGGCGCTCCCGACAAAGAGCAGATCGCGCGCCTCATCTCCCGGTAATAGACTGCGCGCTCCATGAACGCGTACACATTCCGGATTCAACAGCCTGAGGCGCGTCGTGCGGAAGTGGAGCTCCAGGTCGAATCCCGCGGGGCGGAGTCGCTCGACGTCCGACTTCCGGTCTGGACTCCAGGAAGCTATCTCGTTCGCGAGCACCAGCGTCACGTCGACGGGCTGCGCGCGGAGGGCGATGGGCGCGAGCTGCAGGTCGAGAAGGTCGACAAGCAGACCTGGCGCGTCCGCACCTCCGGAGCGAGGGCGATCCGCATCTGGTACCGGCTCCACTGCTTCGAGCTCACCGTCCGCACCAATCACGTCGACGGCACCCACGCGTTCCTGAACCCGAGCGCGACGGCCGCGTTCGTGGTCGGCCGCGAGAGCGAGACCTGCTCCGTGCGCCTGCAGCTGCCCAGGAGCTGGCGCGCCTGGGTCGCTCTTCCCTTCGAGGACGGCGCCTACGTCGCGCAGGACTATGACGAGCTGGCCGACAGCCCCTTCGAGTGCGGCACCGAGGCGTCGCACGCGGTGCACACGTTCACCGCGCGGGGCGTGCGGCACGAGCTGGTGGTGTGGGGGCGGGGCGACTTCGACGGACTTCGCGTGGTCCCGGACCTGATCAAGATCATCGATGCCGAGGCGGGCATCTTCGGGGGACTTCCATACCCGGACCGCTATCTCTTCATCCTCCACCTCAACGACAAGAGCCGCGGCGGTCTCGAGCACCGGCGCAGCTGCGCCCTGATCGTGCCGCGCTTCTCCTTCGTCCAGAAGACCCCGTACGAGGACTTCCTCCTGCTGGTGGCGCACGAGTTCTTCCATCTCTGGAACGTGAAGCGCGTCCGGCCGTCCGCCTTCACGCCCTACGACTGGACGCGCGAGAACCACACGCGA
>Ga0209805_1001626_pt1 | contig 13507 bp, 11 predicted proteins | sample GraSoiAngelo_148_FD_185905 | JGI IMG/M metagenome (GOLD analysis project Ga0209805, IMG submission 185905) | Grasslands soil microbial communities from the Angelo Coastal Reserve, California, USA - 14_1009_09_20cm (SPAdes) (version 2) | ecosystem: Environmental > Terrestrial > Soil > Grasslands ... | reverse complement strand
ACATCCAGTCGGAGCTCTCGTGCGGTTCGCCCGAGCAGCTTGTCCATCGGTCTCTTTAGCAAGACTTCCCCTGCACGGTTAACGAGACGTAGCTTGCGTTGCGGATCAAAAGTGAAAACAGCGACGTCGATCTCGGCCATGATCGTTCGCAGAAGCGCGGTGGCCTCGAATGCGCCGAGACGTTGTCGCCGCAAGGTCTCTCCGAGTTCGTTAACTTCAAGCAACGCTTCGCCAAGCGCGTCGTTCTCGCGCGCACCGCGGGCCCGGATCGAGTAATCGCCTTCCCGCAGGGCCGCAAGCAAATTCGTGACCGTTTGCCACGGCCGGATGACATGTTCGCGCACGCTCGCGATATAACCACACGCGAACCCCGCGATCACGAGCGTGAGGGTCCATTGCAGTTTGGTGCTGTAGTCGCCGAACCAGAGCAGGCAAAGTGCGATCAGCGCCGACGGGACCACTGCGCCGATCGTTAACCAGGTGAGATGAGTTTCGTGCGAAATCCGACGCCGCGGTTTGGGCGATCGTCTCGTTTCGCGATTCACTGGCTGCTTATTGTGGTAGCTACTGTGGTGGCAGGCGTGTCGCCTGCAAATCCGCCATTCTGGCTCGGAGTGCAGCCGGCACGGCTGCCTCTACAGTCACAATCCATATTGCTGCAATCGCCGATAGAAGGCGCTGCGACTCAATCCCAACGCTTCCGCCGCCTGTCTCGCATTTCCCCCGGCCCGGGCGAGCGCTTTCTTAATTAGGTACGCTTCCACTTCCTCCAGACTCATGTCTTCCAGCCCACGCGAATCGCCGGTGCCGGTCGAGAGCCCGAGATCGCGCGCTTTAAGTTGCGCGCCGGTCGACATCAAGACCGCCCGTTCGATCACATGATCCAACTCGCGAACATTTCCCGGAAACGGATGCGTCATTAAACGCTCGCGCGCTGTTTCATCGAAACCGCCCAGTTCTTTCCGGTATCGTTTCGCGTGCATGCGCAGAAAATTGTTCGCCAGTGGCATGATATCTTCCTTCCGATCGCGCAAGGCCGGCAACCCGATCTCAATTGTATTCAGGCGAAAAAGCAAATCCTGACGGAACCGACCGGCGGCAACTTCATTCTGAAGGTTCGAATTCGTCGCCGATATGATCCGCACATTTGCGTGTAACGTTTTCGAAGAACCGACGCGCTCGAATTCGCCGGTTTCAATCACTCGCAAAAGTTTCGCCTGCAAATTGAGTGGAATATTCGCAATCTCGTCCATGAAAAGCGTACTCTCGTCCGCCAGTTCGAATCTGCCGGCACGATCGGTTTTCGCGTCGGTGAAGGCGCCTTTGACATGACCGAACAGTTCGCTTTCAAAAATTGTTTCCGAAAGTCCGCCCATGTTCACTGTGATCATGGTGTGCGATGTGCGCGGCGAGAGAGCATGCAGCGCCTGCGCGATCAATCCCTTGCCGGTCCCATTTTCGCCGGTGATCAAGATGTTCGCATCCGATGGCGCCACTCGCGAAATCATTTCCAACACCGGGCGCATGGCGGGCGATTCTGCGATGATGTTGGGGGCGCCGCCGCGCAGAAGTTGATTGGCCGCTTCCAGCTTGCGGCCCTTGCGCAATGCACCCGCCAGTTCGATCTGCGTCCGCACAATCGCGAGCAAGCGCTCGTTGTCCCACGGTTTCGGGACAAAATCGCGCGCCCCGCGTTTCATTGCTTCCACCGCCAGATCGATCGTCGCCCACGCCGTCATCACCACGATGGGTAGAGTGCTGTCGACCTCCTGCAGCTTCGGGATAACTTCGAGACCCTCCTGTCCCGAGGTTGTGTCGCGGGTGTAATTCAGGTCCATCATCAAAAGCGCGTAATCCTTTTTCTCGAGCGCATTAAAAATTCCGGCGAGTGAAGTAACCGCATCGGTCTGATGTCCCGCGCCCTTCAGCAAAATGCGCAATGCCTCCAGGACGTCCGGTTGATCATCGGCAATGAGAATACGCGCCATATCTAATTGTGAACCGCGTTTCGGACGCGATGTCAATTACCGGTTCGCAAATCGGTGCGGCGACAGATGGCAAAACGGACTAACGATTAGTAGCGTGAGGCGAATTGGCCGCCTCCTCGCAAAAGCTTGCGGAGCTCCATCGTTCGCCAGTGCGGCTGGCAGCGATGCTAAAAGTATGTGCGACTTAGCCGCCATTCTTTTAACATCGAGCAATTACGTGCGCTGTAGTCGCCCCGCTCTGCCGGGGCGCCGCAATCCCAGTCGCACGGCGACTGAGCGCCGTGGCTACAGCGTGCGACATGATTGCTAAATAATTGATGTCCACGCCAAACACTCCACATCGCATCTCTCGGCTCACGGCCACCTGTATTGTGATTGCAAACATGATTGGCACCGGCATTTTCACGAGTCTTGGATTTCAGGTGGGCGATTTGCCGACTGGTTTCTCAATCGTGTTACTCTGGACGGTCGGTGGAATCTGCGCGATGTGCGGCGCGCTTTCCTATGCCGAACTGGCGGCGGCGTTGCCGCGTTCCGGTGGCGAATACCATTTTCTCCGCGAGATTTATCATCCGTCGATCGGATTTCTCGCGGGCTGGATTTCGGCCACGGTCGGCTTCTCTGCGCCAGTCGCCATTGCAGCCATGCCATTCGGGACTTATCTCGCGGAAATTTTCCCGGCGATAAATCCGCTGCTCGCCGCTCTCGTATCCGTCTCTGTAGTCACCTTCGTCCTGTTGTGCGACCTCCAACTTGGAAGTGCATTCCAGATCGGGTCCACCATTCTCAAGGTTGCGTTAATCGCAGTCCTGATTGCCGCCGGTTTTTTCGCAGCAGGGACGCAGCCGATTTCATTTTTGCCAGTTAAAGGTGACGGCGCGTTGATCACGAGCGCCCCTTTCGCGATCAGTCTCTACTGGGTGATGTATGCTTATTCCGGTTGGAACGCTTCCACCTATATCACCGGCGAAATTCGTGATCCCCGCCGAAATGTTCCGCTCTCGCTCATCTTCGGCACAATAATCGTGATCATTCTCTACGTTTGCGTGAATGCCGTATTTCTACGGACCACCCCCGCTGCCGAAATGATCGGCAAACAACAGGTCGCACTCATCGCCAGCACTCACATTTTTGGTTCCACCGGTGGAAAAATAATGGCTGCCTTCATTTGTCTCGGACTCATCTCAACGGTAAGTGCGATGATGTGGATCGGACCGCGAGTAACCGCGGTAATGGGCGAGGATCTCGGAGTTTTGAAGAGACTGTCGCGACGAAGCGGGCGCGGAATCCCGGCCAACGCAATCCTGACACAATTTGTCATTGTCAACGTCATGCTGTTGACTGCGACATTTCAAGCGGTGGTAAACTATGTGCAATTCAGTCTCGCGCTTTGTTCGGCGCTCACCGTATTTGGAGTTTTTATTTTACGATGGCGCCGCCCGGAATTGGAGCGGCCGTACCGCGTCTGGGGCTACCCGATCACTCCGCTGATCTTTTTGGCAATTAGCGGCTGGATGCTCTGGCACCTGCTCGTCGAAGAATCGACCCGCACACCATCATTGCTCGGTCTGGGAACTGCTGCGCTCGGATTAATTATTTATTTTATTTCACCAAAAACACCGACCAGCACCGTCTAACCAGAAATGAAATGCCGCATTTTGATGGCGCTACTCCTGACCAGTGCCTTCTTCGCCAGTCTGGCTCAGACCCTCAGTCCGACTCAGACTCTTGCCCAGAATGCGCCGACTCTGGATGAGACCGCGCATTTCCTCGCCGGCATGCCCGTGACCGGTGTGCTCGAGCCGCTCACTCACGATCCCGCCTGGCAGGAACACGCTCAGGCCATGAATGAAGCGTGGAAAAGAAAAGAGCAGCAGCAAATCTGGCCGATCCGCCAGTGGATGCAGGCCAACGCGCCTCAGTATCACCGCAGTGCCGACACCGCGTACTATATGTTTAGCGGGCCCGACTTCTTGTACGCCAGCATCTTTTTTCCGCTCTCAAGCAATTACATTCTCGCCGGGCTCGAACCAATCGGCAATGTTCCCGACCTCGCTCAGGTTCCACCCGAAGTGCTGCGAGCCGATCTCTTCTCCTTGCGCAGTTCCATGAATTCGATTCTGCGATTTCAATATTTCATCACAAAGGAAATGCGCGCCGATTTGGGTCGCGGAAATGTCAGCGGAACGCTGCCGATCCTTTACGTTTTTCTGGCGCGCCTCGGTTACACCATTGTCGATGTGACGCACGTGACCAGTCCTGCCGAGGGCGTCAAGATTACCTTTAGCGGCGGCGAACAGCAGCAAACGCTTTATTATTTCAAAACCGATTTATCCGGCGGAGACGGCGCTTTCCTTCGCTGGTGCGCCGCTCGCGGACCGGGTTTGAGTTTGCTCAAGGCCGCCTCATTCCTCATGCACGGCGACGGATTCGCCGGCGTGCGCAATTTCCTGGTGCAAAACAGCCGCGTCATTATTCAAGACGATTCTGGGATACCGCTGCGGATGTTTCCGAAAGGCTGGCAGGTGAACTGCTACGGGCGTTACGTTCCGCACAGGGAAGAATTTCAAAAATATTACCAGCCCGATCTCGCCGCTCTCGTCAGCCAAACCGAGACGCCGCTCGGTTTTGCCTTCGGCTATCATTGGCAAAAAGAAGACGGCCTTCTTATGCTCGCAACGCGCGAAGCATTACCAGCGCTCCCTGCCGAGCAACAGCCGCAAAAAACGAGCGTCCGAAAATGATCCGCCTTCGGCTTGTCGTACTACGATGAGGTGCAAGGACGGGATAACGTAAAGCCGTTGTCCCTCCGATCCGATACACGCCACCAAATCGCTTGGTGCGTCCCGGCAAAGACATGCTTCTCGCCAATCCTGATTCGGCCATTTCGGAATCAGCATCTGCTCGAAATCAAACTCGCGTCCGTTCGGAGCCGCGCGGTTGTTCCACCAACCGAGGGAGAAGGCGCCGTTCGCTGACGTCCCGTGCCAGCATTGCTCGAGAGATTTTTGGGAGATGACCGGCGCGCCATGGTTGAGAATAATCTGTCCCATCTTCGCCCATTGTTTCGCCGTCAGAATCCAGCCGGTCGCAAGCAACGGATTGCCCGCACGGTCCTCGAGATAGCGCTGCCGGCCGAGCCCCAGCCGGCGCAAAACGCGCCGTTCGAGGAAATGAGTCGGCGTTTGATCGCGCAGTTTCTTCTTCAACACTTGATGAAAGACCTGGAGCGCGGCCGGTCCATAAATAAAGAAGCTTCCCGGTTCCGCGACTATTCGCGCCCCAATTGCGGCGGCATTGCGATCGCCTGATTGTGTTTGCTGCAAAGAAAAAAGGGGGTCGAGGCCGGAATCAAAATCCAGCAATTGCCGAATCGTCACTTGCGCCTTCCGCGAATTACTTCGCCAACTGGTAATAGTGTCGGCGATGCGTTCATCGAGATCAATTAAACCATCTTGTGCTGCGGCCAACGCGGCCAAATTCCAGAAGGCCTTCGTCCCACTGTAAATTTTGTACGGCGTTTTCGCATTCTGTTCCAAGAGTGTCCGGCCATCCTGAATAGCGAGAAACGAAACGCCGCGATGCCGCGCGGAATATTCGGCCGCTGCTTTTACTGCATTAGAATCGAGCGGAGCAGTCGCGTCTAGCGGACCGGCCAGCAATACGAGCATCAACATCCCGAAACTTGACGGCTTTAAACCGTCAAGTTTAAGGAGGCTCGCGATTCCGCTTAAATCCGCGCATCGCTTCATCGCTTCATCGGCTTCAACGATGTGACGATTTAACGGTTCAGCGATTTAGCCAAGCGATCGCCCCGGCGTTCGCCCTTCCTCGGCATCGTGCAGGTCGACCCAAGTTTGAATGTCATCGCGACTTTCCCAGCCATTTCGCTTCTTCGCCTCCGCCAAATCGGCGCTGCCTTCATCGCGCCAACCGCGTTTGACTAGGAACGCATTCCAGATTTCGACTTCTTCTTCGGTCGGTCTCCGGCCATGCGTAAAGCACCACTTCAAGATTTCTTCGTCCGAGCCGCCCTCCATTGTCCGTTTCGCCAGCTCATCATAATCAACTCCCAGAAACCTGGTGCACCGAGAGTCGAAGAAGGTCGGATCTTCCACTCCGACAAAATATCCGGGAGCTAATCTGCCAGCCGCATAAAGTCTGATCTTATCCAGCATTCTCGCGAAATAGATCAGGCCTTTCGTCTTCTTATAATCGGTAACCGGAGTTTGATTTTGCATTGCTCAAAAACCTCTCGCCGTATGCTAAACTGTCAACAGACCACTTTGATGCCGCTGACCAGACCACTTTATAAAGTTGTTGAACAGCTCCGCCCTTTTCTGCAAATCGAGATTAACGCTATCACGGAAATATCGACGAATTCGTTAATATTCCTGCGGGTCCCTCGCCTCCATCCAGTAGAAGAGGAAGACGCGCAGCGTCAGGAGAGGCCGCTCGGGGAGGGCGCACACAGCTATCATGAGATTACATCCAGGCAATAATTCTCGAAAAAAAAGGCGCCGCCGACGTTCCATCGTCGCTTTCGAAATGGTTCGTCTGATCAGAACATCAGACGAACCGCTGCATCAACAGCTCTATCGTCAGATTCGTGACGAATTGGTCGCCGGAAACTTTAGCAATAACTCTTCGCGCCTTCCCTCTACCCGCACCCTGGCCGCCGATCTCGGAGTTTCCAGACTCACTGTCAACCTCGCCTTCGACAAGCTGCATGCCGAGGGCTACCTCCGATCTAAAATCGGCTCCGGTACGTTCGTCGCCGATCCGCTTCCGGAAAGTTTTCTGAGCACGCGCCGGCCAAAAAACGAGCGGCTCCCTCAATCGCCACCCCGACTTTCCAATCGGGTTCGCGACCTTCCCGATAAACGTTCCGGAAAAGAATTTGATTTTGGGATAGCAGGTCCTCCTGGTGTCACCTTCGTTCCCGCGGTCGCAGCACTCGATGAGTTTCCCATGGAAATTTGGGAACGTCTGCGGGCACAAGTTCTTGCCCGAAAAGGAGCACACTTGCTCCAATACGCTTCGAGCCACGGCGACGCCGATCTGCGCAACGCCATCGCAACTTATCTTTGCGATTTTCGGGGTGCGCGCTGTCAATCTGATCAAATCATCGTTACCGCTGGAACACAGCAGGCGATGATAATCAGCGCGCTGGCGTTGGTAAATCGGGGTGAAGTGGCGTGGATTGAAGATCCCGGATTTTATCAGGCGCGCCGCGCTTTTGGTTTTGCTGGCGGCACGGTCGTTCCGCGACCGGTCGATCGCGAAGGAATCGTGATTGGTCGACCCGCCAAAGGGCGATCGCCCAAGATCATTTACGTCACGCCTTCGCATCAGTTTCCGCTCGGGATGACGATGAGTCTGGCGCGCCGGACTGCGCTAATCGAATTCGCCCGCGAGCGGGACGCCTACATTTTCGAAGACGATCACAATTCTGAGTTTCGTTTTACCGGTCCCCCCCTTCCCTGTTTGCAGGGACTCGATAACTCCGGTCGCGTCATCTACGCCGGAACCATGAGCAAGATTCTCTATCCGTCTCTGCGGCTCGGTTACATCCTCGCCCCGGAACCATTGATCGACCCGATGATTAAGATCCGGGCGGTAATGGATCAACATTCATCCGCCATTGATCAAGCGACACTCGCCCGTTTTCTGTCCGAGGGATTTTTTCTCAGCCACATCAAGCGGATGCGAAAATTGTACTCCGATCGGCGGGAATTTTTCATCGAACAGTTCAATCGTCTCTTAAGTAAACATTTTGATTTGCAAATTCCGGAAGCGGGGCTGCATTTCGTGGCCTGGCTAAGACGGAAATCCGACCTACCGATAATCAGCCAGGTCTGTAAGGAAATCGGAATCCGGCCGTCACCATTGTCATCATGCTTTATGAAAGCAGAGATGAATCCTGCCCTCACTTTCGGGTTCGCTGCCTGGACTCGCGCGCAAATTCGCGAAGGTCTACAAAAGTTCGCCAGCGCGCTCGATGCGAAATTGAAGTAAGCGGCTGCGGAGCGCTACAACGTCACGAACTTTTCTCTTGAAAAGCGTTGCGGCGAGGCCCGCAAATGCGCAGGCGAGCAGCGTGCGCTCCCCAGACAAACCCCTTTAACGATTCAATAATCTAACCATTCAACGTCCTGCGCTTTGGTCGCAGAAGTGGTCTACTCCGAACGCCCGAAGTGGCTCTTTTCAATCAGAGCCAGTTTCTAAAACATACTCAGTAAACAATTCATTAACTGAGGAAATATTTATGACGACACCAAAACAACTCCTTAACTCTCATTCTCCCTCCGTGGAGCCGCTCTCGGGCAGAGAACCCAGGCCGTATTCGGCTCACTATGCCGTAGACCGTGATTACAGTGGATGGATTCTTTTGCTAATCATCCTCGTCGCACTCCGCGGCGCAGCGCTGGCCTTTGGGCAGAACGCTGCGGCACAGACACAGCCTGCGGCCAGGTCAAAGACGCAATACAATGTATCTACACTTCCTTCACTCGGCGGAACTAGTAGCGGAGGAAACAGTATTAATAACCAAAGCTGGGCGGCAGGCTATTCCAGAATGCCGAACAGGGACCGGCACGCTATTCTGTGGCGAAAAAGTACGCTAACTGACCTTGGCACCCTTGGTGGACCAAATAGCAGTGTCACGTGGAGCGTGAAAAATACCGCGGGAGTCATCGTGGGTATTTCCCAAACTGCCCACCCGGAGCCGCTGGGCGAGAGTTGGAGTAGCGCATTTTTCTACAGTACCCCCAACAACGTCGGCTATATCAACCTCGGGTTCGTTTGGCAACAGGGACAAATGCGCGGACTGCCCAATTTCCCTGGAGGAAATAATGGTTTTGCCACCGGAGCCAACAACCTCGGTCAAGCAGTCGGATGGGCCGAGAATGGCGTTCATGACCCATCGTGTTGCTGTACCCAAGTCCTCCAGTTTCTCCCGACCATGTGGACTTTAGGACCGCCCGATCAAATCCACGCACTCCCGCTCGTTTCTGGCGACAGCTCAGGGGCCGCCACCGCGATCAATGACAGTGGCCAAATCGTGGGCATTTCGGGTTCTTGCGACCAAGCTATTGGAAGGCATTCGGCCAAGCATGCCGTGCTTTGGGAGAACGGTGGGGTGACTGAGATCGGCCCCTTTCCCGCTCAATGGTGGAACACGCCAACGGCAATCAATCAACATGGCGACGTCGTCGGGTTTGCCGGCGACCCCGCCTTCGTTGACGGCGACGTCTTACACGCTTTCAAGTGGACGCGGGAGGACGGCATCAGACCCCTGAAGCCTTTGAAAGGACGCACACCGCAACATGTCGATAGTGAGGCCTACGGTATTAACGAAGCGGGCCAGGTAGTCGGTGTCTCATGCGATGCGGGGCAGACCGATTGTCGCGCCGTCATTTGGAATCACGGTGCTTACCCTACAGACCTCAATGATTCCAAAGGCAGCTATTCTGGCATTCTCCTACTCGCAAGAGACATAAATGATAAGGGAGAGATTACAGGTAGAGCTCTCGACCCAAGTACGGGCGCGTTAATCGCGTATTTGGCAGTTCCAGTAGACTAGCCGCGGCGAGAAAACCTTTGTAGTAGTAAAGAAAGCGCGGGGCGGATCAGGTTAGGTCGCCCCGCGCTTCGTTAGTCTAGCGAATAGCGTCCGAGATAGCGCTCGAACTTGTCGCCAAGCTCGCGCTTCAACATGCGCGAAATTGCGGCACGCTCTTTTGCTTTCAATTCAGGACGTTCGCGCTCACCAAAGAGGCCGTGATGGCCGCGATACCAACCACGCGACGCTTCGATCATTTGGGCAAAATTGTAAGGTCGCGAGCCGGGATCAATCTCGAAGAAGCCGAGGAAACGCAATGTCCCTTCCTGGTTGCTAACGAAATCTTCGAAGTAGAACACGCCTTTCGTCGCCTTTAGAGCATCGAACTGATTGATGTTATTGGCGTAGGCTTCAAAGTGCTCCAAGCCCTTCTTAAAGTTCACTCCCTTGCGCCCGAGGTAATGCGAAGTAAAGCAGGCGTATGGATTGCGCAGCAACAGCGCGACCCGTTCATAAACCTCCGCCCCACTTGCATCATACAAACCGGTGAAATCGCTCCGTTTCGGCTTTCGCCGCACATCATGCGCCCGGTCAAAGAAAACCCGACCTTCGGCGATGATTTGCGGGCGCCCCGGCGTACGCACGCCGGTGAAATATTCTGTGCAATAACGCAGCCAGTTCAAACCGCTGCGTTGAAATGAGATGACCATGAACCGCGCAGCCATTCCCTTACTCAAACCCAAAGTGTGCGATCAAGGCTGCGATACTGAATGGCTTCGCTCACGTGTTCGCCGCTGATGTTGTCGGCAGAAGCAAGGTCTGCAATCGTGCGCGCGACCTTGAGAATGCGATCGTAGGCCCGCGCGCTGAGATTCAATTCCGTCATGGCCACGCGAATAAGCTCCTGCGATTCCCAATCCAGTTTGCACCATTGCTTTAAATGCTTCGTTCCCATCCGCGCGTTGCAGTTTGTCTTTGAATCGTTAGCGAAACGCGCTTGCTGTCGCTTGCGCGCGGCCGAAACGCGTTCCCGAATTGCGTTCGAAGCTTCCTCCACCCGTTCGCTTGCCATGTCGCGATATTCAATCGAAGGCACTTCGATATGGAGATCGATTCGGTCCAGCAACGGCCCGGATATGCGCTGCCGATATCGTTGCACCTGACCTGGACTGCAGCGGCATTCGCGTTTTAAATCACCAAAATAACCGCATGGGCACGGATTCATGGCCGCCACTAGCATGAACTCGCTCGGGAACGTGACGCTGCCGGCGGCACGCGAAACAGTGACGCGTCCATCCTCCAGCGGCTGGCGCATCACTTCCAGCGTCGAGCGATGAAACTCCGGCAGTTCATCGAGAAAGAGGACACCATTATGAGCAAGGCTCACTTCGCCCGGATTCGGGATCGCTCCACCGCCGAGCAGACCGATATCGCTAATCGTGTGATGCGGCGAACGGAACGGGCGCGTCGGCACGAAAGATTGCTCAGACGTAAGTAATCCAGCAATGCTGTGGATTTTCGTCGTCTCGATTGCTTCTTCGAGCGACGTCGGCGGAATGATCGTGGCGATTCGTTTTGACAACATCGATTTGCCCGACCCAGGCGGGCCGATCATGAGAATGTTGTGACCGCCGGCCACCGCCACTTCCAAAGCGCGCTTGACGTGTCCCTGGCCTTTCACGTCGGCAAAATCGACATCGTAATTTTGATGAACAGCGAAAAATTTGTCGAGATCGCCGCGGGTGGGTTGCAGCGAGCATTCGCCAATCAGAAACGCAAATGTTTCGCGCAAATTTCGCACCCCGTAGACCGCGATTCCTTTCACCATCGCGGCCTCTTGCGCGTTTGCTTCCGGAACAAAGAGTGCCTTTTTCCGGCGCTTCCGCGCTTCAATCGCCACCGGTAACACTCCTTTCACTGGACGCACCGCTCCATCGAGCGCCAGTTCGCCGACAAAACTGTATTGCGAAAATTTTGCAGTGTCCGTTTCCTGACTGCACGCGATCATTCCAAGCGCAATCGGCAGATCGAAACTTGGTCCTTCTTTTCGAATGTCAGCCGGCGCGAGGTTCACTGTGGTGCGCCCGCGCGGCCAGTAATATCCACTGTTGGAAACGGCAGTGGTGACGCGATCCTTACTTTCCTTGACCGCAGCATCGGGCAGCCCCACCACAACAATTGCCGACAGTCCACCGGCGGCGTTGACCTCGATTTCGACCTGGTAGGCATCAACGCCAAAAACCGCGGCGGAATAAATCTTCGCGAGCATCTGCGCGAGGTTGGCAGAGAAATTTTCCGGGGAAAAGAGACAAATTGTGGATTCAACGCCGAACACGGAACGTCGGCGCAGAAAACGCGATGCAGACAGAGGGGGCGCGCTCTAACGCCGGTCCGGGTCGGACCGTGTCCGGGACATGCAGAAGTATGCCTCTCCGCCGGGGTTGGTTCTAGGCGCACCCTCGAACGCTCATTCGCGAACGTCGAAGCGTAGACTATATATATAGGAGTTACGCGTGGGTTTGGCGCGGCAGGGGAAAATCGAACCCAAAAAGGGAACTTTTGACGCGCCTTTCCGCCCCGAACTCTTGAAAAGGCCGCGAATCGCGTTGTTTTGAGATCAAAAAGCGCACAGAATTTCAAATTTCCATAGCACCTAAGTATCTATAATTCAAAAGGAAGCGTCTAATTGAACGAAATGCATCCGGGAAGTGTCAGAAATGCGAATATTTAACCTTGTTAACTGTTTTCGCGCGTGATAAATGCTGCGATTAAGGAACGACCTTCGACCCGTAATGTGTCGGAAAATGCATACCCTGCCCCCGGTGCACGTTGATGAAAAAAAGTTTTATGGCTGCTGAAGATAGCGATACAGGAATAAAGATTTACCTGCGGGAGATCGGGCAAATTCCGCTGCTCACCCCGCAACAGGAGATTGAACTCGCCGCCAAAATTAAGCGCGGCGACAAGGAAGCTCGCGCCCTGATGATTCGTTCGAATCTGCGTTTGGTGGTGAAGATCGCGCATGATTACGCGAACCTTGGATTGCCGCTACTGGATTTGATTTCGGAGGGAAACATCGGCCTGATGAAAGCGGTCGAACGCTTCGATCCGGCGAAAGGCGGAAAACTTTCGACTTATGCGGCGTGGTGGATCAAGCAATCGATCAAGCGCGCGCTCGCCAATCAATCGAAGACGATTCGTTTGCCGGTGCATCTGGTCGACAAAATTTCGAAGATGCGCCGTGTCTCTTTGCAAATGAGCGAAGAACTCGGCCGCGAACCGACCGATGACGAGCTCGGCGAGGAAATCGGCATTGCCGCTGGAAAAGTTTCGCAGTTAAAGACGGTTTCGATCCGGCCGGCCTCATTGGATGCACCAATCAGTGATGATGATTCTACTGAGTTCGGTGAAATCGTCGGCGACGAGGAAGCGATGACGCCGTTCGAACTCTTGCGCGACAAAAATCTGCGTAATGAAGTGGGCGGTTTGCTCGAAGTGCTCGACGATCGCGAACGCAAAATCATCTTCTCCCGCTTCGGGCTCGATGGCGGCAAGCCCAAGACGCTCGAGGAAGTCGGGAAGAAATTTGGGGTAACGCGCGAGCGTATTCGCCAGTTGCAAAACATTGCGCTGTCGAAGTTGCGTCGCGCGCTGGCTAAAAAAGAGCGACCTATCGACATCGACCTGGAGATGCCAGTCGAGGCGTAAGTTTCAGTTAAGGGGTACGAGGGGAAAACGCGCGGAGCAATCCGCGCGTTTTTTGCGGTCAAAGCGACGCGAGGACGCGTGCGCATTCTACTCCCTAAGCTACCGCGAAAAAGAATAGAATCCGCCGTGGATTTCGCACACAGTGCTTTGGAGTGCGATGCGTCCTCGCATCGCTTTCGACGTAAAGGGCGGATTTATTCATCGCGCGATTCGCAATTGCACTGTGTCCACCAGCGCCTCGCCTGCG
>Ga0209805_1001625_pt1 | contig 13513 bp, 10 predicted proteins | sample GraSoiAngelo_148_FD_185905 | JGI IMG/M metagenome (GOLD analysis project Ga0209805, IMG submission 185905) | Grasslands soil microbial communities from the Angelo Coastal Reserve, California, USA - 14_1009_09_20cm (SPAdes) (version 2) | ecosystem: Environmental > Terrestrial > Soil > Grasslands ... | reverse complement strand
AGGTAGGGGTGCACGGCGTCGCCCTGGATCGGCCCGGGCCGGATGATGGCAACCTCCACCACCAGGTCGTTGAAGGTTTGCGGTCGCGAGCGGGGCAGGGTCTGCATCTGGGCGCGGCTCTCGATCTGAAAGACGCCGATGGTGTCCGCTTCACAGCAGAGCGCGTATACCTGTGGGTCCTTGAGGTCGAGCGCGTCCAGGTCCGGCCGGGTTCCCGTGTCGGCCTCGATCAGGTCGAGCGCCTCCGCCACCACCGAGAGCATGCGCAGGCCGAGCATGTCCATCTTGATCAGCCCGAGCTCCTCCACGTCGTCCTTGTTGAACTGGACGACCATCCGGCCCGGCATGGTGGCGCACTCCACCGGCACGATGTCGATTAATGGTTCGCCGGTGACAAGCATTCCTCCCACGTGGATGGAGAGATGGCGCGGGAATTCCAGGATCTGGGTCGATAAGTCGAACAGCTGGCGCCAGGGGAGGCTGGGGTTTGTGCTTTCGAAGCCGGCGGCCTGGGCAATGGTCTCCGGGCTCTCAGGGTCCCAGGCGGAGGCGGATTTGGCCAGCACGTCGATCGTTTCCTCCTTGAAGCCGAGCGCCTTTCCAACCTCCCGGATGGCAGAGCGCTGGCGATAGGTGACCACGTTGCAGACCATGCCGGTGCGCTCCGGCCCGTATTTTTCGTAGATGTACTGGATCACCTGCTCGCGGTGTTGGGTAGAGAAATCGATATCGATGTCAGGAGTCGCCGTCATCTCCTCGTGGAGGAACCGCTCGAAGAGCAGGTTGTGGGCGATCGGGTCGACCCGGGTGATACCGAGCAGATAGGCGACGATGCTGTCGGCCGCCGACCCACGACCCTGGCCGGGAATCCCGTGTGCGCGGGCAAATCGCATCAGGTCCCAGTTGATCAGGAAGAACTCGGCAAACCCGGTCTTGTCGATGACATCGAGCTCGCGCTGGAGACGGGCCGCCACCTCCGCCGTTACCGGGCGGTATCTCTCCCGGACCGCCTCCTGGCAGAGCCGGTATAGGAAGGAGAAGGGGGTCTCACCTGACGGCACCGGGAACCCGGGGAAACGTGCCGCCTGCAGCCCGAACCGGAAACGGCAACGCTTGGCAATTTCAGCGGTGTTGCGGATGCCCGCCTCGACCACGCCCGTGGGATAGCGGCTGAACAACTGGCGGAGCTGGCGCTCGGTTTTCAGGTAGTGCTCGGCATTCGGATGCAGCAGGCCTTCCGCCTGGTCCAGGCTCATCCGGTGGCGGATGGCGGTGAGGACGTCGTGCAGGCGATGCCGGTCGGGGGTTGCGTAGAAGACCTCGTTAGTCACCACCAGAGGCGCGCCGTGAGCGCCGGCCAGGTCGATCAGCGCCTGGTTGCGGCCGCGGTCGCCGGGCGCGAGGTGGTCGAGCAGCTCGATGAAGACCCGGTCGCGGCCGAAGACCTCCTGGTAGAAAGGAAGCCGGTTCTTCGGATCGGTAACCAGCGCGATCAGCCCGGCGCTGAGCGGGGCGAGCGCCTCCGGCTTGAGGCGCGCGGTCCCCTTGGCATTTGGCATCTGCGCGCTGCTGATCAGCCGGCAGAGGTTCGTATAACCGGTCCTGTCCTCCGCCAGCAGGACCAGGCGATCACCCCAGCCGTCGAAATCAACGCGGTCTCTGGGTGGCGGTGAGCCGTCGTCGATGGTGAGCTCGGCGCCGATGATGGGCTGGATGCCGGCCATCTCGGCCGCCTTGAAGAACCGGACCGCGCCATATAACCCGTTGCGGTCGGTGATGGCCAGCGCCGGGATTTCCAGGTCGCGCGCCCGCGCCACCAGGTCTTCGGGATGAGACGCGCCCTCGAGGAATGAGTAGTTCGAGTGGCAATGAAGCTCGGCATACATGGCGGCTAGTCGTACACGCGCTCCAGGAACCAGTCATGGGTGACGTGGTCGCAGTAGCACTCCAGCGCCAGGTCGTCGTCGATCAACAGCCGCCAGTACTCCCGTGAGATGGGGTCGTGCCACCAGTCGCAATCGATCCGCCAGCGGTTGAGCACCCGGCTGACCGGCTGCCAGCCGGCCGCCGACTCGAGATGCGAGGGAATTCCACTGGCGTCGAGGCGCACCCGGATCGGCCGGGGCGGGGCGATCAGCTCGGTCATGCAGGTTGCCAGCGAATGCGCTTGCCGGGGAGCGGCGCGACGCCGGTCAAAAGCGTGGCTCGCTGGACCAGGTCGGGGCGAAATTCTTCCTGCAGCCGCAAGACCGCGTCGGCCAGCGATTCACGGAACCCATCGCGGCGCACGAGCAATCCCGGCTGACGCACGTGTGCCGGCCCGAGCCGGCGTGCCATCAGGGTGATCCTTTCCAGGGGAGCGGTGATCCGGGCGTGCAGCACGCGTGGGCGGATCCGATCGAACAGGTCGGCAGCGGCGGTCAGCGGATAGGTGAAGCGCGCGCTTACCTGGATGGGTGAGGCGTCCACCTGGCCGAGCCGGATCAACACCAGCCGGGTGCCGAGGCCCTGGGCTCGCAGCGCCTCGGCGATCCGGTCGGTGAGCGCCCGGGCCATGAATTGAAGAGCCTGGATGTCATCAACCGGGGGATCGAGCGGCATATCCGCCTCGATCCGGGCGGGTGGCCGCCAGGGCGTGAGCCGCCGGGCATCGCTCCCGCAGGCCAGGTCATAGGCGGGCAAAGCCTTGACACCGAACTGGCGTCGAAACGCAGTCCGGGAGATGCTCGTTAGGGCTCCGACGGTGCGTATCCCCAGCAGCCCCAGGTACTCACGCAGGTCGTCCTCCAGTGGCAGCACATCGATCGACATCGGCTGGAGAAAGCTCGCCGTGGCCATCGGCTCTACCACCACCGGTTTTCCGGGGCCGGCAGCGCCCGCCGCCAGCCGGCTGACGAAGAGGTTGACCGCCAGCCCGATGGCCGGCACCACGTCCAGCGCCGAGGCGACGCGCTGGGCGATCGTCTCTAATAACCGGCGACGATCCGGCCAGGTCAACGCCAGCCCGTCAAGCTGGATGTAGGCGCAGCCTTCGTCTTGCGTTGAGACCTCGGGCGTGAGCGCGTAGAGGGTTGACAGCAGGAGCCGCTGGACGGTCGCGGTTGCGTCCGGGTCCACCGGCAAAAAGACCGCTTCCGGGCAGCACTGCTCAGCCTGGCTCAAAGCCATCCCCTCCACCACTCCCATAGCCCGGGCCTCTGCCGATGCGGCCTGCACCGATCCCCGCTCGTGAGCCAACCCTCCCAGCACCAGCGGACGGCCTCGTAGCTCGGGATGGGATCGCCAGGCCGCTACCACTGCGGGGGTCGGGATTCGGACACAAAGGATCATCGGTCGGGATATGTGAGGGTGAGGCGCGTCCGCCGGCCGGGCGCCGCCAGCCGGTTCTTGGTCACCATAGCTTCGACTTCGATCCCGGCCAGGTCCGCGGCGCGCGTGAATATCCAGTCTCGCCGCTCGAGCTTGAGGATCAGGCTGGCGTAATAGCGGACCGGGTCATCGAGCTGCGCCTCGTGGATCAGTAGCAGGGTGCAGCCGGCGTCAACCGCGCGGTGCAACAGGTGAGGAAGCTCACCCTCGATCCGAGCATCGCCGACCAAAGGCAGGTCCAGACAGACCAGGTCGGCGCCGGCCCGGGCCAGCACGCCAGCGCTCTCCATGGCTTCCCGGATCGACCGCGGCCGGACGATCAGCAGCCGGTCCAGATCCGCCCCCAGCCGGGTCAGGAATTCCGGGTCCAGGCGCCCGGGAAAATCGATATAGACGGTCGCCCCCTCGCGGGTGGCGTGGGCAACGCTTTGCTGAGCCAGTGTCCGCTTGCCGGAGCCTCTTGAGCCGGCCAGCAGGCTCAACCGTCCCACCGGCCAGCCACCGATGCCGGTCAGCTCATCGACCTGGGGAAACCCGGAAGACCGGGCTGGTGCCGCCGGCTCCGCCGGGCGCGGTGCCGCGTTCCCGAAGCGGGTCTGGAGCACCGTGATGGCTTGCTGGAGACGGTCCGACATACCTGCCTCGAATTGCGGAATGGAAAGACGGCGGAGCCTCCAGGGGGGAAGCTAGGTGGGAAGTGGAGGCTCCTTCCAGATGCTATCGAACAAATGTTCGATAGTCAAGACCTTGAGGAAAATCGGGCTACTGGCGGACTTCGCCGGGCAGACCGACGCTGAACATGGCTTCGAGGTCATGGCGAGAGTAGACCTTGAAGGCGACGTGAGTTCGCGTCCGGACAATGCCCGGGATCTGGGCCAGCCGGTTGGTCACCACCTCGGCGACCTCCTCGTGGTCCTTGACTCGCACCACTACCACGAAGTCGAACTCACCGGTCACCGAGTAGGCTTCGGCGACGCCCCGGACATCAGCAAGCGCCGGACCGAGACGGGCAATGGCAGCGCGTTCCGCCTCGATCAAAACGATGGCGGTGACCATGGACGTGCCCAGTATATTGGCTTGCAGGACAGGCGAGTCCAGCCTTGACCCAAGCACGAGCGCGATCTGCGCCGGTCCGCATCGGAACCTCGGGTTGGTCCTACCCGCACTGGCGCGACCGGTTCTATCCGCCGAAACTGCCCGCGCGCGAGCACTTCGCCTTCTACGCGCGGCACTTCGACACGGTGGAGCTGAACAACTCGTTTTACCGGCAGCCCCCACCCGAGCGTTTTGAGGCGTGGGCAAACCAGGCGCCGGCCGGCTTTCTCTTCGCCGTCAAGGGCAGTCGATACATCAGCCACATCCGGCGGCTTCAGGTAGAGCAGAAGTCGGTCGACCTGGTGGTAGAGCCCGCCCGTCGCCTGGGTGAAAAGCTCGGCCCCATCCTCTTCCAGTTTCAGGCGAACTTCGCCTACGACCTGGAACGGCTCGACCGCTTCCTGCCGATGCTGCCCACGACGGAGCGCTTCGCGCTGGAGTTCCGTCATGCGTCCTGGCTGGTGCCGCCGGTTTTCGAGCGCCTGCGGGCTCACCGGATCGCGCTCTGCATTCCCGATCATCCGAAGATGCCGCAGCTGCTGGAGGTGACCACCGACTTTACCTACATCCGTTTCCACCTGCCATCGGATGGCATCGGCTATGCGCGCGCAGGGCTGGAAGGGTGGCGTGACCGGATCGCCGGTTGGCGAGACAGCGGCCTGGCAGTCTACGCCTACTTCAACAACGACATGGAAGGATACGCCGTCGAGAACGCGCGCACCCTCAAGGAACTGCTGGGCCTTGAGGTGGAACGGGAAGGCCGGGATTCGAACCCGGGGAGCGGAAAAGCCCGCTCAAGCGCTTAGCAGGCGCTCGCATTCGACCACTCTGCCACCTCCCCGCGAGGTAAGCGGTAAGAGTTTACGCTGTCGGCGGCCGCGCTAGTGATTCAGGCGGCGAGCCACCAGCGTCAGGTCCCGGACAAAGGCCGCCATCTCAAGCTCCCGAGTTTCATCGTCCAGGGCGCGCAGGATCGAGGACGGGTGCACGGTGGCGAACAGCAGGGGCAGGCCGGGCCGGCTGAGGAACTGGCCACGCTGCGTTGAGACTCGGAACTCGCGGCCAAGCAGAGCCTGGGCTGCGGTGGCCCCCAGACACACGATCACATGCGGCTGGACCGCGGCAATCTCGGCGTCGAGCCAGGGCCGGCAAGCGCTGATCTCCCCCGCATTGGGCTTCTGGTGCAGACGCCGCTTCCCCTTTGCTGTCCATTTGAAGTGCTTGACGGCGTTGGTGACATAGACGGCTGCGCGGTCGATGCCTGCCTCGACCAGCGCCTGGTCTAGCATTCGACCGGCCGGGCCGACGAATGGCTTCCCTTCGATGTCTTCGCGGTCGCCTGGTTGCTCGCCCACGAACATGACCGCGGCTCCGGACTTGCCCTCACCGAAGACTGTCTGGGTGCCTGTCTGCCAGAGGTCACAGGCTTGACACGATGCGGCCGCCTGGCGAAGCTCCGGCAGGGTCTGCTGAGCGGTAGCGGGTGACACCCCTACCCGGTACCGTGGAGGAGCGGGAGGCTGAGCGTGAACTCACTCCCTTGGCCCTTGCGGGAGATCGCCATGATGTCGCCGCCGTGCAACCGGGCCAGCTCCCGAGCCAGGTAGAGCCCGAGCCCGGTGCCCGGTACGTCGCTCAACTCCTTGACCGCCAGGCGGCTGAACCGGACGAAGAGATGCTCTATGTCCTCGGGGGCGATGCCGATCCCGTGATCGCGCACGCTCACCAGAACCAGCTCACCTGCGATCGAGAGCACCACGTCGACGTCACCACCCAGCGGCGAGTACTTCACGGCGTTGTCCACCAGGTTGCTCACGATGATGTCCAGGCGCATGGTGTCCCCGAGCACCGTGACCGGCCGGCCCGTTCGGTCGTCGAACCGGATCCTGTGCCGCGCTGTCGCCTGCAGCCGCGCATTCTCGAGGCTGCGCGTGATCAGGTCGCGGAGGGCGAGCGGCCGCAGTGTCAGCTGGATGCTCTTGTCCTCGAGACGGGCCGCTTCGACCATCTCGTTGGCCAGCATGTTGATCTGCAACGCCTTCGCCTTGAGCATGGGCAGCACCGCCTCGACGCTGTCCGGCAGCTTGCCGAGGGAACCGTCTTCGAGCATCGACAGATAGCCGCGCAGAGTGGCGGCCGGGCCGCGGAGCTCGTGGGAGGCGAGGTTGAGGAATTCCGACTTTGCCCTCTCCAGCTCCTGGAGATGCTCCGCGCGCTCCCGCAACCGCACCGTCTCGCGGGCCTGCCGCTCACGGGCGGCCAGCCGTTCGAGGGTCCGCTGGGCGACCGCGACGATGTGGGTGACGCGGCCACCCTCCCCGATGACGGGATACGCGTCCAGGTTCCACAGGATGGTCGCCATTGCCGGGCCCGGGCGCTCGAAATCGGGCGCAAACAGACCACCAGGTTCTTTCGAGGCGCGAACCCTGCGGAAGAGCTCGGTGATCGCCTGCCGCTCGGCGCGATGAAAGACCTCCTCCAGGGTTTCCCCGGGGACGAGCCGGCGGTCCGCTCCGAGCAGACGTTCGAAATCGTCGTTCCACTGGACGATTCGAAAGTCACCGTCGGTTGCACCAAACAGCGCCAGGGCGGCAGGTAGCACAGCAAAAACGCCGGCCAGCAACTCGTCGAGCTCCCCGGCGCGACCGATTGCGATGCGTTCCTCAGCCGAGCTCATGTTGCCTCAGTCAGGATGACCGTGGCGATTAGCTGCCTCGGCGGGCCGTGGGTTGTGGCCATGCCCTTCTAGCCTCCCGCCCCCAAGCCCCTCGCTCCTGAGGGTTATATATGTGACATCGCCATTATAATACTTTCCACGGCCGGCTGCGTTGCGCCCTGGCGCGGAAAGGCTAGCGGCTGGCGGCGGCCCGGCCCGAAACCAGCTGGATGTCGCGCCGGATTGTGCCCACGCTGCCGGGTAAGCGGAGCATGAACCGGCTGCCCTTCCCAGCTTCGGTCCAGTCAAGCGTGAGCGAGCCGCCATGGCGCTCGGCCAGCTCGCGGCCGATATAGAGCCCGAGCCCGGTGCCGGGCTGAGGGCCCATCGAGGGGTCGTCCACCCGGACGAAGCGTTCGAACACCCGCTCGCGCATCTGGGGCGGTATGCCGACGCCCCGGTCCTCCACCACGACGGTAGGTTCCGGTTCTCCATAAAGGGCCACCCGCACCCAGGGTTGCGCGGTGCTATAGGTGAGCGCGTTGTTGACCAGGTTGTCGATCACGCGGCTGATCTGCTCGCGGTCGGCGTCGATGAAAACGGGCTCCGACGGCAGGTCTGAGCTGACGTCGGCCTTCAACAGGATGGCTCGCGGCTCGGCGCGGGTGAGCGCATCTGCAATCACCTCGCGCAGGTCCAGGGTCACCACCTCGGTGGGGACCGTACCGCCCTCGATTCGGGCCGCCATCAACAGGTCGTTCACGATCTTGTTGAGCTCCTTGGCCTTCGACATCAGGATCTCGAGGGGGCGGCTCGCCTGTTCCGGCTTGAGCGTGCCATCCTGAAGCATCGACAGATAGCCGATCACCACTGAGAGAGGCGTGCGTAGCTCGTGGGCAGCCATGCTCAGGAAGGCGCTCTTGCTCCGGCTGGCCTCCTGCGCCTCCGCAAACAGAATCTGCGATTGCTCGAGCAATTGCTCGGTGCGCATGTTGGCCTCGATGGTGTTCAGCACGATGCCGATGCTCTCCATCAACTGGTCGAGGAAGTCGAGGTGAGTGCGGCTGAATTGCTGCAGCGATGCTAACTCGATCACCGCACGGATCTGACCCTCGAAGAGCACGGGAAGGACCACGATGTTCGATGGGTCGGCGTGGCCGAGACCAGATGCAACCCGGATATAGCCCGGCGGGACGTCGCTCAGCAGGATCCGCTTCTTGTCGAGCGCGCACTGGCCGACCAGGCCCTCTCCGATCCGGAACTCCTCGGGCAGATGCGACGAGACCTGATACGCGTAGCCGGCCACGAATCGCAGCCGGGAGGACCCCGATTCGCTGCCATCGACCACGTAAAACGCCCCTTGCTGAGCCTGTACCAGGGGGGCTAACTCGGACAGGATCATCTGAGACACCGCCGCGATGTCGCGCTGCCCCTGGAGCATCCTGGTGTGCTTGGCCAGGTTGGTCTTGAGCCAGTCCTGCTCGGTGTTCTTCAAGGTGGTCTCGCGAAGGTTTCGGATCATCTCGTTGATCTTGTCCTTGAGCAACGCCACTTCCCCACTGGCTTCCACCCGGATGGAGCGGGTCAGGTCTCCCTGGGTGACGGCGGTAGCCACGTCTGCAATCGCCCGCACCTGGTTGGTCAGCGTGGCGGACAGCTGATTCACGTTGTCGGTGAGGTCTTTCCAGGTGCCGGCTGCGCCGGGGACGCTAGCCTGGCCTCCGAGCTGCCCCTGGACGCCTACCTCGCGGGCCACGCTCGTGACCTGCTCGGCGAAGATGGCCAGGGTTTCGGTCATCTCGTTGATGGTGTCCGCCAACGACGCGATCTCACCCTTGGCCTCCAGCTCGAGTTGTTTCTTCAGGTCGCCCTTGGCGACGGCGGTGACGACCCGGGCGATGCCTCGTACCTGGTCGGTCAGGTTGCCGGCCATCATGTTCACGTTGTCGGTGAGGTCCTTCCAGGTGCCGGCCACCCCCTTGACCTGGGCCTGACCACCCAGCTTTCCCTCGGTACCGACCTCGCGGGCCACCCGGCTGACTTCGGAGGCGAAGGCATTGAGCTGGTCGACCATGACGTTGATGGTGTTCTTCAGTTCGAGAATTTCGCCCCGAACGTCCACGGTGATCTTCTTGGACAGATCGCCCTTGGCGACCGCCGTGGTGACCTCTGCAATGTTGCGCACCTGGGTGGTCAGGTTGGCAGCCAGCTGGTTCACGTTGTCGGTCAGGTCGCGCCACGTCCCAGAGGCTCCCGCGACATACGCCTGGCCGCCCAGCCGGCCTTCGGTGCCGACCTCGCGGGCGACGCGCGTAACCTCGCCGGCGAACGCATTCAGCTGGTCGACCATCCCATTGATGGTGTTCTTCAGCTCGAGGATCTCCCCATGCACATCGACCGTGATCTTTTTCGACAGGTCGCCCTTGGCGACCGCGGTGGTGACCTCCGCAATGTTGCGGACCTGACCGGTCAGGTTGCCCGCCATCGAGTTCACGTTGTCGGTAAGCTCCTCCCAGACACCTGCCACGCCTTTGACCTGAGCCTGGCCTCCCAGCTTGCCCTCGGTACCGACCTCGCGCGCCACCCGGGTGACCTCGGCCGCGAATGCGTTCAGCTGATCGACCATGACGTTGAAGGTGTTCTTCAGCTCCAGGATCTCGCCGCGCACATCGACCGTGACCTTCTTGGACAGGTCGCCCCTGGCGACCGCGGTTGTCACCTCGGCAATGTTGCGCACCTGGGCAGTGAGGTTGCCGGCCATGTAGTTGACGTTGTCGGTCAGGTCCTTCCAGACCCCGCCCACGCCCTGTACCTGCGCCTGCCCACCGAGGCGGCCTTCGGTGCCGACCTCTCGCGCCACCCGGGTCACCTCGCCCGCGAATGCGTTCAGCTGGTCGACCATCACGTTGATCGTGTCCTTCAGCTCGAGAATCTCGCCGCGGACGTCAACCGAGATCTTCCGGGAAAGGTCGCCCCGAGCAACCGCGGTGGTGACCTCGGCAATGTTGCGTACCTGGGTGGTGAGGTTGGCAGCCAGCTGGTTCACGTTATCGGTCAGGTCTCGCCAGGTCCCGGAGGCACCCGGAACACTGGCCTGGCCGCCCAGGCGGCCCTCGGTCCCGACCTCTCGCGCAACCCGGGTGACCTCTCCTGCGAACCCATTCAACTGGTCGACCATCCCATTGATGGTGTCCTTCAGCTGGAGGATTTCGCCACGGACGTCGACCGTGATCTTTCGGGACAGGTCCCCTCGAGCGACTGCGGTGGTCACGTCGGCGATGTTGCGCACCTGGGCGGTGAGGTTGCCGGCCATGTAGTTCACGTTGTCGGTCAGGTCCTTCCAGACGCCCCCGACGCCCTGCACCTGCGCCTGGCCACCAAGCTTGCCCTCGGTGCCGACCTCGCGGGCGACCCGGGTGACCTCGGACGCGAACGCGTTCAACTGGTCGACCATCACGTTGATGGTGTTTTTCAGCTCCAGGATCTCGCCATGAACCTCAACCGTGATCTTTTTCGAGAGGTCGCCTTTGGCGACCGCGGTGGTCACCTCCGCGATGTTGCGCACCTGCGAGGTGAGGTTTCCCGCCATGTAGTTGACGTTGTCTGTCAGCTCCTTCCAGACGCCCGCCACCTCGCGCACGTTGGCCTGACCGCCGAGCTTGCCCTCGGTCCCGACCTCCCGTGCCACCCGGCTTACTTCTGATGCGAAGGAGCGGAGCTGCCGCACCATGGAGTTGACCGTCCGGGCGGTCCGCAGGAACTGACCCTCCAGAGGCTTCCCGTCGAGCTCGAGATCCATCGTCTCCGAGAGGTCGCCCTCGGCCACGGCGCCGATGACCCGGGCCACCCCAGCCAGGTTCTTGGCGTTACGGTCACTGAGCTCGATGACCGCGTTGATCTCGCTTGCGACCCGGGCGGTGGGCCCGTCGGCGCCGACCGGCATCCGTACGGAGAAATTCCCCCGCCTGATCTCGCGGAGGATGCTCAGCAGCAGGCGCGCATCGATCGGCTGGGAACCGTTTGGTTTCAGATCAGCCGCTGCCCGCTCAGAGGAGGAGCTCCGAAGGGCACGTTTTACCCGTGCCCCCTGCTTCTGTGCCCGTCCCACTGTAGCCTTTTGTATAGAGCAACAATGGGCAAAAGTCAAACGCCGTAAGGCCCGCGGAGGCGGTGCGTCGCGAGCGAATCCGGGGCCTCGAGGCGAGGCCATTTGCGTTGATCTGACCGGGACTCCTGGCCGAGCCAGAGGTAGAGGCAGACCGTCAGGACGATCAGATCGGTCAGCACCCCCGGAACCATCACGATGCCGGCGGCCAGTTGCTGGTCTGTGAGCGGCACCCCGTAGAAGGAGGCGGAGGCAAAGCCGAGCACCAGGCCGAGGAGGCGGATAAGGGCGGACGACAGAAAGAGATACGCCGCCCGCCCGAGGTGCGAAAGGGCACAGGCTCGAGGTGGCTGGGCGATCACCTGCGACCAGAAGACGAAACCAAGGACGACCAGGGTGAGCTGGCTCAGCAGTCGCGGCCAGCCGGGACCCGCGGTCGTCCGATACACGCCGGGTACATAGGCCAGCAGGACGGCCAGGTTGAAGGCGAGGAAGGCGCCCACGGACCGAGCCGTGCCGGCGCGCGCACCGCTGGCGCCCCCCTTCCAGTTGAGGAGGCGCTGGAAGCGCGGGGTCGGACTACCCAGGACAAGCAGGGGCGCGGCGACCATGACCATGACCATGAGCTGGGCCGTTCGTGTCCAGAATGCATTCCGGACTACGGCGTCGATCGGCTCAGAGAGGCCGACGATGGCGATCAGCAGGCCGCTCGCAAACGCGGTGGTGCGCCACTGGCGGGCACCCCATCGGCGGCGCTTTCCCACCACCGAGACTGGTCGGCGGCCGCCGAGCACGTAGCCAAAGAGAACCATGGTGGAGAGGGCCGCGACCATGGCTAGACGATCGAGCGAATGTGTTGCTCGAGAATTGAATTCGACATCTGCCCGAGCTGAATGAAGTTCACCGCGCCGGAGCGGTCGATGAAGATACTGACGGGGAGGCCCACATTCACACCATACTCCCCGGCAATCTGGCCGGCCGGGTCGTAGACCGCCGGAAAGTGGACGCCGACCTTGCTCAGGAATGCCTTCATGGCGCCGGAGTCCGTTTGCTGGTAATCGACCGCGACGATCGTGAGGCCTTGCGCCCCGTAGAGATCACTGGCCCGCTGGATCAGGGGCATCTCGTCCTGGCATGGCGCGCACCAGGTGGCCCAGAAATTCAGGACGACCGGCTTACCTCGAAGCTGGCTGAGGCGCAACGGAGCACCCTCCAGGGTCCGGGTCGTAAAGTCCGGTGCCGGCGCGCCCACGTGGGCCAATCCGCCGGCGACTGTAACGTTGATTGCCCCGGGGTGGCCTTCGAGCGCAAGTGCCAGCAGCACTATCAGCAGCCCCGCGACCACCAGCAAGCCCAGCACCTTGAAACGGAATGACCAGGGTAGTCCGGCATACGGGGCCGCCCGGGTGGTCGTGCTCATCGGGCCAGGATCGCGGTTCCGGCCGCCAGGCCGAACAGCAGAGCCAGGTACGCCAGGGAGAAATGAAAGAGGCGGGAGGCCCAGGCGAGCCCCTCGGCCGACCGGCCCCGCAGGGCTAGCTCCAACAGGAGGACGCCCAGCAGCAGGGCACCAACTCCATAGGCGGGGCCGAGCCAGATCGCGGGGAGAATGCTGACACCAAGCAGCACCAGCGCGTACCTGACAATCGCGCGCCGCGTCTCACCTTCACCGGCGACCACGGGCAGCATCGGTACTCCGACGGCTCGATACTGACGCTCCAGGAGGAGCGACAACGACCAGAAGTGCGGAGGCGTCCAGAATAGGACGACCGCGAAGAGAGCCACGGCGAGCGGGCTGATCGATCCGGTAACGACTGCCCAGCCGACCAGGGGTGGAAAGGCGCCGGCCGCACCGCCGATGACGATGTTATGCCGGCTCGAACGCTTGAGCCAGAGCGTGTATACGAAGACGTAGAAGAGACCGCCGGCCAGCGCCAGGAACGCGGCCAGCAGGTTGGCGGCGACGCCAAGCACGAGAAAACCGGTGGCGGACAGAGCCACGCCGAACCAGAGCGCGTTCGCCGGCGCTATCCTGCCGGACGGCACCGGCCGGGTGCACGTCCGCGCCATCACGGCATCGATGTCGCGATCGAACCAGCAGTTGATGGCGCTGGCGCCGCCGGCGGAGCAAGCGCCACCAACCAGGGCAGCCAGCATGAGCAGCGTCCCGGGCCAACCCCGGGCGGCCATGAGCGCCGTCGCGAGCTCGGTTACCAGGAGGAGGGTCATGACTCGTGGCTTGGTCAGGCTGAGGTAGTCGGTGAGGCGTTGCCGCGTGACCGTCCATT
>Ga0209805_1001624_pt1 | contig 13514 bp, 10 predicted proteins | sample GraSoiAngelo_148_FD_185905 | JGI IMG/M metagenome (GOLD analysis project Ga0209805, IMG submission 185905) | Grasslands soil microbial communities from the Angelo Coastal Reserve, California, USA - 14_1009_09_20cm (SPAdes) (version 2) | ecosystem: Environmental > Terrestrial > Soil > Grasslands ... | reverse complement strand
CCGCAACTGCGAGGAGTTCTTGAATCGGCAGATCGGCGAGCTGCAGCAGAAAAACCGTGAGCTGCCGACCCTGGAGCTGTCCCTGCAGCGCCTGCAGCGTGAGGCGAAGACCAACGACGACCTCCTGGCGCTCCTGAAGACGAAGCACCAGGAAGCGCTCATCAAGGAGGCCGAGCAGATCGAGGAGGTCTCGATCGTCCGCCCGGCCACCGAGCCGGACGCGCCGATCGGCGGCGACGCGACGAACACGATGATGGTCGGCGCCGTGCTGGGGCTGGCGATCGGGCTCGTGCTCGCTTTTGTGCGCGAGAACCTCGACACCTCGATCGGGACCATCGAGGACGTCGAGACCTACCTCGGCGTCCCCGTGCTCGGCGTCGTGCCGCACATCGATTCGCGCGAGACCGTGCAGCGAATCCTCGAGCGACGACCGGCGCTGGCCCAGATCGATCCCGAGGCGTTGCTGAGCCACTCGCTGCTGATCACGCACTTCGATCCGAAGTCGCCGGTGGCCGAGGCCTACCGCACGCTCCGCACCAACATCCAGTTTGCGCGCATGGAGCGCTCGGGCAAGGTCCTCGTCGTGTCGAGCCCGACCCTGCAAGAGGGCAAGACCACCACGATCGTCAACCTCGCCCTGACGATGGCGCAGAGCGGCCAGAAGACCCTGCTCATCGGCGCGAACATGCGGCGCCCGAGCATCCACCGGTTCTTCGGGATCGAGCGCGAGCCGGGGCTCTCGAACATCCTCGTCGGCAGCGCGCAATGGCGCGACTGCATCCGGACCGTCGCGGATATCCTGATGGGTCGGTTCGAGATGGAAGACATCATGGCCGCGCCCGGCCTCGACAACCTGCACATCATCGAGGCCGGTCCGGTGCCGGCCAACCCGTCGGAGCTCCTGTCGACGCCGGCGATGACCGGTTTTCTCCACTCGGTGCGCGATGTGTACGACGTGATCCTCGTGGACACGCCGCCGATCCTCCCGGTCACGGACTCGGCGATCGTCGCCTCGCAGGCCGATGGTGTCGTCATCGTCTACCAGGCGGGCAAGGTCGGCCGGCTCGTGCTCAAGCGGGCCAAGGTGCACGTCGAGAACGTCGGCGGCAAGGTCTGGGGCGTCGTGCTGAACGACGTCAAGACCGAGATCGCGGGCTACGCCTACACGCAGTACTACACGCACTACTACGGCGAGGAGACCGTCGTCGACGCGCGCAAGGAGCGCCTGCAGCGCGCGCGCGGATTCGTGCGCGGCCTCCTGAACCGCGGCTCCCGCGCCGAGGCGGCGGTCGTCGAGACGGACGGTGGTGCCGAGACCACCGCGGCCGACGTCTTCGCGAGCGCGCCGGCAGTCGAGCCGGACGCGTTCGAGATGCCCAGGCTGCGTTCGATGAAATCCAAGCGTCTCTTCGTGGGTGTCGTCGTCGTCGCGCTCCTGGCGGCGTTGGGGGGCCTCGCCGGATGGCGGCTGGGCTGGCTCGGCGGCGGCCAGAAGCCCAAGGAGCTCCTGCGTCAGCGCCTCGAGGCGCCGCCGTCGAAGCCGACCACGGTGGTCCCGACGCCGCGACCCGCCACGCCCTCACCGGCTCCGGAGGTGTCGCCGGCGCCGCAATCGTCGGCGCCGCCATCAGCCGTTCCGCAGTCACCCGTACCGGCGATGAGCTTGGGGCCGATCGCAGCGCCGCCGGCTGCCGTCGAGCGACCCGCCGCTGCGCCGGCGACTCCGCCTGCGTCGCCCAAGCCCGCGGCCCAACCCAGCGGCGCCCCGGCGGCCGGCGCGCGTTACGCGATCGAGTTCGGCCCGTTCATGACCGCGCCCGAGGCCGAGCGCGTCGAGCGGCAGCTGAGCGAGGCCGGCTATCCGACCGTGCGCTTCCGTCAGCAGACGGGCGCCGCGCTCTACGCGGTGCTGATCGAGAAGATTCCGAGCGCGCGCGACGCGCAGGCACTCGTCGCGGCGCTGCGCCAGCAGGGATTCGCCGAGGCATTCGTGGTCGGCGAGCGCGAGCGGCTGAGCGTGCAGGTGGGACTGCCCCTTCCGCTGCGCGGCGCCGTCCAGACGGCCGAGCGGCTGCGCGCGAGCGGTCATCAGGTGCGCGTCGCCGCCCAGCCGGGCGAGGCGGTCATGTTCGCGCTCCGTCACGGGAACTTCGCCACGTCAGGGGAAGCGGAGGCGAAAGGTCAGGAGCTGATGCGCCTCGGCCTGGGCAACCAGGTCGTGCGAGTGAAGTAGCCGCGTGGATTCACCCTTTGTCCTGGCCGCCGCGCTGGCCGTCTTCCTCATCGTCTTCGTCAGGATCGAGTTCGGCCTCTACCTCGTGATCTTCTCGATGCTGCTCTCGCCACAACTCGGCAGCGGCGGGATGGTTGCCGAGGGGCGCCGCATCGTGATCCGGAGCGAAGACATCCTGCTGCTGGTCGTCGCGTTCAGCTGGCTCGCCAAGACCGCCGTCAACAAGGAGCTCGGTCTCACCCTGAAGACCCCGCTCAACCGGCCGATCCTCGCGTACGTGGCCGCGACCGGCGTCGCGACCCTGATCGGCTACATGACCGGAACGGTCGCCGGCTTCGGCGGCGCGTTCTACGTCCTCAAGTACGTCGAGTACTTCGTCGTTTATTACATGGTCGTCAACAACCTCGTCGACCGACGCCAGGCGTGGCGCCTCGTCACCGCGGCGTTTCTCACCGCGGTGATCGTCAGCCTGATCGGGCTCACGCAGATCCCGAGCGGACAGCGCGTGTCGGCGCCGTTCGAGGGCAAGGAGGGCGAGCCCAATACGTTCGGCGGCTATTTGCTGCTGCTCATCGCGGTGGCCGGCGGCATCGCGCTCGAGACGGCGCGTCTCAAGACCCGGGCGATCTATCTCGGCCTGGCCGGGCTCATGGCGATCCCGTTCATGTTCACGCTCTCGCGTACGTCCTACGTCGGCGCGATCCCGGCGGTCGCGGCGATCGCCGCGCTCACGAGCCGGCGCCGTCTGATGATCATCGGGTTCATCGTCATGATCGTCGCCTCGCCCGCCGTCTTCACGCTGCTGCCCGAATCGGTCACGAGGCGCGTGCACTACACGTTCGAGCCCGAGCGCGGACAGCCGACGGTCCGTGTCGGCACGGTCGGGCTCGACCCCTCGACCTCGGCGCGACTCATCAGCGTGAAGCAGGCCCTCGAGGGCTTCAGCCATCGCCCGATCTTCGGCTACGGCGTCACGGGCTTCGCGTTCATGGACCAGCAGTTCGCCCGTACGCTGGTCGAGACGGGCATCGTGGGGCTCGTGACGTTCCTGGCGCTCGTCTGGGCCCTCCTGAAGGCCGGCGTCACCTCGTTCCGCACCTTGACCGTGCCCGAGGACCGCGGTCTCGCGCTCGGCTTCGTCGCCGGGACGGTCGGCCTCCTGGGCCACGCGCTCGGCGCCAACACGTTCATCATCGTCCGCATCATGGAGCCGTTCTGGTTCTTCGCCGCCATCGTCGTCGCGCTACCCGGGCTCGCCCAGGCGGAGACGGCGGCCGTGCCCGCGCCGGTCGCGCGTTTCTCCCGGCGCGTCGCCTGATGCCGACACGCGCCGTCGTCGCACGCGCCCGGAAGATCCGGTTGCTCGTCATGGACGTCGACGGGGTGCTGACCGACGGCCGGATGATGCTCTCCGAGCGCGGCGACGAGCTGAAGGCCTTTCACACCCACGACGGGATCGCGATCGCGCTGGCCAAGCGCGCCGGGATCCGGACCGCGATGGTCACCGGCGAGTCGAGCCCGATCGCGAAGGCGCGCGGCGCCAAGCTCGGGGTCGACTCGGTCGTCCTCGGCGCGCGCCGCAAGGGCGAGGTCCTCGAGGCGCTGCGCGTCGAGCACAACGTGCCGGCCGACGCGGTCGCCTTCATTGGCGACGACCTCCTCGACATCCCGGCGATGCAGATCGCCGGCCTCGCGGTCACCGTCGCCGACGCGCCGGCCACCGTGAAGGCGGCCGCGCACCACGTGACGCGCGCCCGAGGCGGGCGCGGAGCAGTCCGCGAGCTGGTGGAGCTCGTCTTGACGTCGCAGCGCTCGTGGCGGAGCATCGTCGCCGCCTACGTGCGCGAGCACGGAGGTCGATGACCACTCCCTCGAGCTCCCCGGGGCTCAGAGGCCGGACGCTCAGAAGCTTCCTGCTCCTCGGCGCCCAGAAGGTGGTGAGCGTGGGCGTCACCGCCGCCGGCGGCATCGCGCTCGCCCGGTTGCTGACGCCCGAGATGTTCGGCCTCTACGCCATCCTGATCTTCGTGATCACGCTCGGCGTCCGGTTCAGCGAGCTCGGGCTGGGCGCTGCGCTGATCCAGCGCCGCGACCTCGACCTGGCGACCGGGCTGAGCGCCGCGTTCACCGCGACCTTCGGGCTCGCGCTCGTGCTCGGCGCGGCGATCATGGCCGCGGCGCCGCTCATCGCGCGGTGGCCGGGCGTGTCGAGCGAGGTGGCGATGCCGGTGCGCTGGCTGGCGCTCCTGGTCGTGCTCTCGTCGCTCCGCATGCCGGCCATGGTCCTGCTGGAGCGTCGCCTCGCCTACCTGCCGCTGGCGATCGCCGAGACCGCGGACACCGTGACGTTCAACGTCGTGGCGATCGCGGCCGCGCTCGCCGGCGCGGGTCTCTGGAGCTTCGTGCTCGGCGCGCTCGCGGCGCGTACCGCGAATCTGGCCGTGCTCTGGAGCGCGACCCGCTGGCGGCCGACCTTCCGCTGGAGCCGGCACGAGCTGGTCCCGGTGCTGAGGTTCGGGATGCTGTTCCAGGCAAGCGTGCTGATCGCCGTCGCCGGGGACGCGGTGGTGCCGACCTTCGTCACCGCCATGAGCGGCGTGGCCGCCGTCGGCTACCTGAACTGGGCCGCGACCCTCGCGCTCCTGCCGTTGCAGGTCGTCAGCATCGCGGGCCGCGTGCTGTTTCCGGCGCTGTCGAGCCTGCAGGCCGAGCCGCAGCGATTCGCCGAGGCCACCGCGCGCGCGCTGAACCGCGTCACGACGGTGCTGTATCCCGCGGCGGCCCTGCTGCTCGCGGGCGCCGATCCCGTCGTGCGCCTGATCTTCGGCGAAGCGTGGGTGCCGGCGGTACCCGCGGTGCGCTGCTTCTGCCTCTCCGCGATCATCGGCGGCACCTCGACCATCTTCGTCCACGCGCTCTACGGCCTCGGCCGCCCGGACCTCGTATTCCGCCTGAACCTGGCAAACGCGGCGCTGTTGTGGGTCTCGACGCTCGTGCTGGTGCCGTGGATCGGCTTCGTCGGCTTCGCGGTCGCCAGCGCGAGCCTGGCGTGCGCGGGCGTGTCGTTCACGGCGTGGAACCTTCGGCGGCTCATCCCGCTCCACGTGCTCGCCGCCGTGCGCGTGCCGCTGGCCGCGAGCGCCGGGAGCGCGGCGGTGCTCGCGGCGTTCGCGGGCTTCTGGATCCACGATCTGCCGTCCCTGGTCGTGGGCGCGGCGGTGTCCGCGGGCGCCTACGTCGTCTTCGCCGGCTTGATCGGGGGCGCGGCGTGGCGCGTGGAGTTCATGCGCGACTGGCGGACGGTGCTGCAGGGATGAGCGCCATCTTCTCGGCCGTGATCGTCCGTGGTCGGTCGGAGCGCGGAACGAGGCGCACGCGATGAACGTCAAAGAGACCTGGCGACGCTTCACGCCGGCGCAGGTCCGCGATTTTCTCCGCGTAGGCCACGAAGGGCGAGAGCATCTCTCGCGCCTCAAGACGCTCGAGCTCCTTCAGGGCATGACGACCATGCTCGACGTCGGGTGCGGCACCGGCGTCATGTTCGAGCTGCTGCGCGAGCGCCGGCCCGATCTGGATTATCTCGGGATCGACGTCACCGCGCAGTTCGTCGCGGCGGCGCGCGAGCGCTTCCCGGCCGACGCGGCGCGCTTTCGGGAAGGCTCGCTCTACGAGCTGGCCGAGCTGCCCGGGTCCTTCGACGCGGTGCTGTGCCGGCACATCCTCGAGCACTTGCCGGACTTCGAGCCCGCGGTGCAGCGGATGTACGAGCGCGCGCGCAAGAAGCTCGTGATCATCTTCTACCTGCCGCCGCGCCCGCTCCGGTTGCGGCGCAAGCGCGACGAGCGGTTCGAGCGGGGCTTCTACACGCACACGTACGATCTCGGCCGCTTCGTCGACCATCTCCTGAACGGTCTCACGCCTCCGCCCTCGGAGGTCCGCATTCATCCGCGCCAGGGGACGAGCGATCCGAATTTCAAGTGGGGCGACCGCGAGAACATCGTCTACGAGGTCATCCGGTGAGCGTGAGCCTGGTCATCGCCACGTTCAACCATGCGCGGTTTCTCGGCGCGGCGCTCGACAGCGCGCTCGCCCAGACGCTCAAGCGCGTCGAGGTCATCGTGGTCGACGACGGCTCGACGGACGAGACGCCGGCCGTGCTCGCCCGCTACGCCGACCGCGTGCGGGTGATCCGGCAGCCGAATCGAGGCCTGGCGGCCGCGCGCAACACGGGACTCGCCGCCGCGCGCGGCACCTACGTGAGCTTTCTCGACGCCGACGACGTCGCGATGCCGACGAAGCTCGCCGTGCAGGTCGCCGTGCTGGAGGCCGCCCCGACCGTGGGCTGGACCTACTGCGACGTGCTCATCGAGACCGTCGCGACCGGGAGCGAGATGCGAGCCTCCGAGCGCTTTGGCTACGGCGCGCGCATGCTCGACGGCTGGATCTTCCCGGAGCTGATCCACGGCAACTTCATCCCGGCGATCGCGCCGCTGGTTCGGCGCACGGTGCTCGAGGCGGCCGGCGGGTTCGACGACCGGCTGACCGCGCTCGAGGACTGGGATCTGTGGTTGCGCCTGGCGCTGATCGCCGAGGCGCGCTACAGCCCCGCCGTCCTCGTGCGCTACCGCGTCCATCCCGGGGGCATGAGCGAGGACCGATCGCGGATGGACCGCAACCGATTCCGTGTCCTCGACAAGCTCTGCCGGACTCGTCCGGCGGCGGTGGAAGGGCTCGGGGCCGCCGGGCGGCGCATCATCGCCGACACGCACAACTGGCTCGGCAAGGAAGCGTACGCGCGCGGCGACTGGGCGGAGGCGCGGCGACGGTTTGCCGCCTCGCTCGTGACGGTTCCCTGGCAACGGCAGGCGCCGATGCTCCTGGGTCTGAGCCTGGTTCGGGCGGGGACGCGGACCCGCACGAGCGAGCCGACGACGGGGTCGCGGTGAGAGCGCCGGGCGCCGAAGAGCCATGACGGACACCGCCGTGATCGTCGTCAGCTACAACACGCGTGAGCTGACGCTCCAGGCCGTCGCGGCGGCTCGCAAGGCCAGCGCCGGCCTCGACGCCCGCGTCCTCGTCGCCGACAACGGCTCGACCGACGGCACGGCGGAGGCGGTGCGCGCCGCCGATCCGGAGGTCGCGGTGCTCGTGAACGCCGATAATCCCGGATACGGCGCGGCCGTCAACCGCGCCGCGGCGGCGCTGCCGTCGACGCACGTCTGCGCGATGAACGCCGACGTCGTGCTGGAGCCCGAGAGCCTCTTGACGCTCCGACGCTTCCTCGACGCGAACGGCACGTGTGGCCTGGTGGGGCCCGCGCTCGTCTACGCGGACGGGACGCCCCAGCCGTCGGCCAAGCGGTTCCCGACGCTCGGGCTCGCCCTCGGCGAGGTCGTCGGGCTCCACCGCCTGGTGCCGCGCAACCGGTGGGTCGGGCGGTTCTACTACGAGGACCGCGATCTCACCCGCGACGCGCTCGTCGACACGGTCTCCGGCGCGGTGATGCTGCTCCGGCGCGAGGCGTTCGACGCGATCGGACGATTCGACGAGGGCTTCTGGATGTACTTCGAGGAGACCGACCTCTGCCGCCGGCTGCAGGATCGCGGTCATACCGTCGCGCTCTGTCCAGCCGCCCAGGCGATCCACCAGCATGGCGCCAGCACGCGGAAGACCTCCGTGCGCCAGGTCGAGTACTACCTGAGCTACGTGAGGTATTTCCGCAAGCATCACCGACGGGGCTCGGCGGCGATCCTGCGTGCCGCGGTCGCCGCGAGCACGCTCGCGCGGATGGGCGCGCTCGTCGTCAAGTATCCGCCGGTCGATCGACGCCGTACCGCCAGCCTGCGCGCGAAGGAAGCGGCGTGCGTGCGGCTGCTGCGCTCGCTCGGCTCGGCTCCCGCGGTGCGCACCCGATGAAGGTCCTCATGGTCGAGACCGGCGGGTGGGGTGGCATCGCCCACTACACCTGGAATCTGTGCGCAGCACTCGCGGGCGGTGGCGTCGAGGTCTCGCTCCTGACCAACCGCGAGTGGGAGCTGGCGCACCTGTCCTCGGCATTCCAGGTCGACCGCTGCTTCTCCGCCGGCGCCGGCTACCTCGGTAACGTGAAGGCGCTGCGCGAGCGCGTGGCTCGGGTGCGCCCCGGCGTCGTCCACGTGCAGAGCGTGATCTCGACCCGCTTCGACGCGTTGCTGTGGCCGCTGATCCGGCGGCGCGCGCGGGTCGTGATGACGCTCCACAACGTGCGCACCCACGAGCGCATTCGCTGGGACGACTGGACGCTCTGGCGATGCTACGCCGCCGCCGACGCCGTCGTCGTCCACACGAAGAGAGCCGCGGGGGTCGCACGGGAGCGTCTGTCGGCCGACGTCAGGATCGAGCTCATCCATCACGGCGACGCGGGCTTTCTCCAGGGCGAGCAGCGACCCGATCGCCTGGCCGCGCGCGCGGCGCTCGGCCTGCCGAGCGACGGGAAGCTCGTGCTCGCCTTCGGCGCGATCCGCCCGTATAAGGGCATCCACGGTGTGATCGCGGCGCTGGCCGAGCTGCGTCGCCGCCACGCGGACGCGCGACTGGTGATCGCCGGGCCGCTCCTGGTCGGCAGCGAGGCGGAGTATCGCGAGGCGATCCGTCGCGCCGGCGTGGACGAGGCCGCGATCTTCCGACCGGGCTACGTCCGCGCGGAAGACGTCGCGACCTACTTCGCCGCCGCCGACGTCGCCGTGTTCAACTACCGGGACATCACCGACAGCGGCTCGCTGCGCCTGGCGTGCGACCTGGGCACGCCGGTGGTCGCGACCGCGGTCGGGAGCTTTCGCGAGTTCCTCACCGACGGCGTGACCGCGCGGCTGATCGAGCCGGGTCACGGGCCTGCGCTGGCGGCGGCGCTCGGCGACGTGCTGGGGGAGCCGGCGCGCGCGGCGCGCATGGCGCAGGCGGCGCGCGCGCTCGCCGCGTCGACGTGGTCGTGGGCCGCGAGCGCCAAGGCGACCGCCGAGCTCTACGAGACGCTCGCGCGAGGCGGCGCGTGATCCTGGCCCTCGCGGTCGCCGCGCTCGCGCTGGCCATCCGGGTGCTCGTCGCCGAGTTCCTTCCGGTCATTCAGCCCGACGGCGTCGTCTACGTGGCGGTGGCCAAGCAGTTCCAGGCGACGGGCTCTCCCTTCGATCCCTTGTTCCATCCGCTCTATCCGATCTTCATCGCGCTCGCCCAGCCGTTCGTCGGCGACTGGGAGATGTCGGGACGCCTGGTCTCCGCCTTCTTCGGCGCGCTCGTGATCCTTCCCGCGTTCGCGCTGGCGCGGGGGATCGTCGGACGCCAGGCGGCGCTCTTGTCCGTGGTGTTCATCGCCGTGCATCCCCGACTCGTGCAGAACGCGGCGTCGGTGCTGTGCGAGGCGACGTACACGTTCCTGCTGGTCTCCGGCGTGCTGGCGGCGCGCCGGGGGTTGGTGAGCGGCCCGCGGGCGCTGGTCCCATTCGCGGGAGTCTGCTTCGGGCTCTCGTACCTCGTGCGTCCCGAGGGCGCGCTCTATCTCGTGGGCCTCGTCCTGATCGCGCTCTTCCTGATCGGGACCGGACGGGATCGCGCCGGGGCCCTCCTGCCGTGGGTCGGCGCCGCCGTGCTCGTGTTCGTCGTTGTCGTGGCGCCGTACGTCTGGTACCTCGCGGAGGTCTGGGGGCACATCACGCTCAGCGGCAAGATCGACCACAACCTGCCGCTGTCGACCGGCGTCACCGCCGCGCCGAGCGCCCTGCCGATGCGCGTGCTCGAGAACGTGCTCCTGTTCCAGAAGTATGCGGTGCCCGACCTCCTGCCGTGGGTGTTGCTCCTGCTCGTGCTGCCGGGCCTGCTGGCCCGGGGCCGCACGAGCGGATGGTTCGGCCGCGACGGGATCCTGCTCGCCGCCGCGCTGCCGCCGTTCGCGTCGCTCGGCTTTCACGTCGAGCCGCGCGTGTTTCTCCCGATCTTGCCGTTCATCCTGCCGTTCGCCGCGGTCGGTACGCTCTGGGCCGCCGTCACGCTCACCGACGCGCGCCGCGGCTGGCGCTGGTCGCTGGCCATGGCGCTGCTCGTCGCGCTGGTCCTGGTGCCGTGGACCTTCCAGCCGATCCTGCGTCCCGATGCCGGCGCCGCGCTCTATCGCCAGGCGGCGCGCTGGGTCGCCGAGACCCAGCCGCGCGACGCGGTCTTGCTCGACCGCAAGCCGCTCATCGCCTTCTACAGCGAACGCCGCTGGGTGCCGCTGCCTCGCATCGGGCCGGACGAGCTGCTTGCCGCCGCCCGCCACGCCGGCGCCCGGCTGGTCGTGCTCGACAGCCGCGAGTTCTTCTTCGATCGACCGGGACTGATCCCGCTGCTCTGGGGTCCGCCGCCCCCGGGGCTGGACGTGCTTCGCGATTTCGATGCCGCGCCGGCCGATCGGCTGCGCATCCTGGTGGTCAACGAGCGTGGGTGAGCGGCCGTCGCGCCCGACGTCGATCCTCGTCGTGTCCAATCATGGCGCCATCGTGGGCGGCGGCGAGCTGAGCTTGCTCGATCTGCTCCGCGGTCTCGACCGTGACCGCTGGGCGCCGGTCCTCGTCGTTCCCGAGGAAGGCGCGGTGGCGGCGCGAGGGCGAGGTCTCGACCTCCCGGTCCACGTGATTCCACTTCCGACCGTGCGCCGGCCGGGGCCGGGAAGTCTCCGGAGCGTGCGGGCTCTCACGAGCCTCGCGCGGGCCACCGACGCGGGCGCGATCCACGCCAACGGCTCGCGGGCGATGGCCTACGCGGGAGTCGCGGGCCGGCTCGCCGCGCGTCCGGTGCTCTGGCACGTGCGTATCGCCGATCGCGACAGACTCATGGACCGCGCCCTCTGCGCGATCGCGACCGTCGTGATCGCCACCTCCCGGGCGGTCGCGCGCCGGTTCGCGTGGGCGCCGGCGAAGATCCGGCTGGTCCCGAACGGGATCGATCTCGCGCAGTTCGCGCCGCGGCCGCCGTCCGCGGCGTTCCGCGCGAAGCTCGGCGTCCCGCCGTCGGCGCCGGTCGCGGTGTCGATCGGGCGACACGTGCCCGAGAAGGGGTATCGGCACCTCATCGCCGCCGCCGCGCTGATCGAACGCGCGAAGCCCGGCCTGCACTGGGTCCTCGTCGGCAACGGCGAGCTCAGGAGCGAGCTCGAAGCTCAGACCCGACGGCTCGGACTCGGATCGCGGGTGCACTTCACCGGGTGGCGCGACGACGTCGCCGACGTCCTCGCGCTCGCGGATGTGTTCGTGCTGCCGTCCGAGCGTGAAGGATTCGGCCGCGTGCTGGTCGAGGCGATGTCGATGAGCCGCGCGGTCGTTGCCACGGCCGTCGGCGGCGTTCCCGACATCGTGCTCGCCGGCGAGACGGGCGTCCTGGTCGCGCCGGCCGACCCTGCCGCGCTCGCCGAGGCGGTCCACGCGCTCCTCGACGATCCGGCGCGGACGGCGCTTCTGGGCGTCGCCGGCCGCGCGCGGGCGGAGGCGACGTTCAGCCTGGGGGCCCACGTGGACGCCGTCGAGCGCGTGTACGACGAGATGCTCGGGCGGGTTGCGCCGGAGGCGAGGCGTTGACGGCTGTGGATCAGCACCGACCGTTGCGGCTCGGCGTCGATGGGCGCGAGCTCCGGCCCGGCGTGCGCACGGGGATCGGACGGTATGTGCTCGAGATCCTCCGCGCGGCTTCACTGGAGGGCTCGTCCTGCGTCGTCTACGGCGACGCCGGCGCGCGCCTGGACGAAACGCTCCCGGGCGTCACGTCGAGCATCCTCGACTCATCGTGGACCCAGTGGTGGGATCAGGTGACCTTGCCGCGCGCGCTCGCCCGCGACGGCATCACCGTGTTCCTCTCCCCGTACTACAAGGGCCCGGTCCGCGCTCCGTGTCCGGTCGTGCTGACGATTCACGATCTCTACTTCATCAACTATCCGGGTCGCCGCCGGCCCGTCTACGAGGCCATCGTCACCCGGGCGGCACGCCTCTACGCCGCCCGCGCCACGGCGATCATCAGCGACTCCGAATATTCCAAGCGCGAGATCGTCACGCGGCTCAACGTGAACGCCGCGAAGGTCAGCGTGATCCCGGTCGCCCTGGGCGGCGAGTTCAGCCCCGCGTCGCTCACGGCGTCGGCGAAAGCTCGCTACGCCATCGGGTCGCCATACGTCCTCTACGTCGGCAACTTCAACCCGCACAAGAACATCCCGAGGTTGATCCGCGCCTTCGCGCTGCTCCCAGGCTCCGTCCGCAGTCGCCACTCGCTCGTGCTGGCCGGCGGCTACGGTGAGGGCCGGCCGGAGCTGGCGCGGCTCGCCGAGACGCTCGGACTCGCGGACCGGGTAATCTTTGCCGGGCGCGTCGATGACGCGGATCTCCCCGCGCTCTATTCGGGTGCCGCGGTGTACGTCGTGCCGTCCCTGGCGGAAGGCTTCGGCGCAACCGCGCTCGAGGCGATGGCGTGCGGGGCGCCGGTGGTCGCCTCGAAGCGCGCCGCGCTGCCCGAGGTCGTTGCCGACGCCGGTCTCCTGTTCGACCCCGAGCACGAGCGCGAGCTCGCCTCCTTGCTCACGCGCGTGCTGTCCGACCCCACGCTCGCCGACGATCTCAGGCGCCGCGCGCTCGCGCGCGCCGGGCTCTACACGCCGGCGCGCACGACCGGGCGCGTGCTGGCGCTCCTGCGCGAGGTGAGCGACGGCGCCGTCGCGGTTGCGCCATCTGCGGTGTGGACACCCTGATGTGCGGCATCGCCGGTCACGTCGGCCCGACCGCGCGCGAGCTCCTGCCCGCGATGCTCGGGCTCCTCAAGCACCGAGGGCCCGACGACTCGGGGATCCATGCCGCCGGCGATGTCGGTCTCGGGATGACGCGGCTGGCGATCATCGATCTCGTAACCGGCCGGCAGCCGATGAGCGACGCCACCGGACGGTACTGGATCGTCTTCAACGGCGAGATCTACAACTTCCGCCAGCTGCGCGCCGAGCTCGAGGCCGGGGGGCGTCGGTTCCGAACGCGGAGCGACACCGAGGTGATCCTGCACGCGTACGCGGTCTACGGCGAGGCGTGCGTCGAGCGCCTCGCCGGGATGTTCGCCTTCGCCATCTGGGACGATGCGGAGCGGCGTCTGTTCGTGGCGCGCGACCGGCTCGGGAAAAAGCCGCTCTACTACTGGCACCACGGTCGGCTGTTCCTCTTCGCGTCGGAGCCCAAGGCGCTCCTCTGCCATCCGGCGGTCGCTCGAGGGCTCGACTGGTCGGCCTTCCATCACTATCTCGTCT
>Ga0209805_1001619_pt1 | contig 13544 bp, 8 predicted proteins | sample GraSoiAngelo_148_FD_185905 | JGI IMG/M metagenome (GOLD analysis project Ga0209805, IMG submission 185905) | Grasslands soil microbial communities from the Angelo Coastal Reserve, California, USA - 14_1009_09_20cm (SPAdes) (version 2) | ecosystem: Environmental > Terrestrial > Soil > Grasslands ... | reverse complement strand
CGAGAGAGCCGCAAACAGCGCCTGCGGCCCGGCGTCGGCCCGGTCCTCCACCTGCAGCTTGAATCCGCCGAGGGTGCCGAGGCCGATCACCGGCGGGGGCGTCACGACGATCACGAAGGCGTCCTGGATGGACGCCATCTTCTGATTCAGCGCCGCGGCGATGGCAGGACCGGACAGCGCCTTCGAGGTGCGCTGCGAGAAGTCATCGAGTGGGAAGAAGATGAGCGAGGCGCTCGAGCTCTGGGTGAACCCGTTCACCGACATACCCGCGAACTCGACCGCGTGCGCAACTCCCGGCTGCTTGAGCGCGATTTCCGCGATGCGGCGTGTGACCGCCTCGGTGCGATCGAGCGATGCGGCCGGCGGCAGCTGCGCGACCGCCACGAGGTACTGCTTGTCCATCGCCGGGATGAACCCCGCCGGCACGGAATTGAAGCCGAACCAGGTGAGGAGGATCAGCCCGCCGTAGATGGCGAGTGCGACGGTGCCATGGCGCATGGTGATGCCGAGCGCACGGGAGTAGCCGTTCCCGGCACGCGCGAAGCCGGTGTTGAAGCGCCTGAAGAAGCGGCCGAACAGCCGGTTCATCGCGCGCATCAGAAGGTCGGGCTTGGCTCCATGGGGCTTCAGCAGCACCGCCGCCAGCGCCGGTGACAGGGTGAGTGAGTTGAAGGCCGAGATCACGGTCGATATCGCGATCGTGAGCGCGAACTGTCGATAGAACTCACCCGTGAGGCCGCTCACGAACGCCACGGGTCCGAACACCGCGACCAGCACCAGCGTGATGGCGATGATGGGACGGCTGACCTCGCTCATGGCCGCCTTGGTGGCCTCGAGCGGCGAGAGCCCCTCCGCAATGTGGCGCTCGACGTTCTCCACGACCACGATGGCGTCGTCCACCACGATGCCGATCGCAAGCACCAGACCGAAGAGGGACAGCGTGTTGATGGAGAACCCGAACGCGAGGAGCACCGCGAAGGTGCCGACGACGGAGACCGGCACCGCGATGAGCGGAATGAGGGAGGCGCGCCAGGTCTGGAGGAACAGGATCACCACCAGCACGACGAGCGCAATCGCCTCGAGGAGCGTATGCAGCACCGCATCGATCGACTGCTGCACGAACTGCGTGGGGTCGTAGAGGATTCCGTAATCCATTCCCTCGGGGAAGTTCTTCTTGAGCTCCTCCATGGTCTTGCGGACGCGTCCGGAGAGCTCGAGCGCGTTCGCGCCGGGTGACTGGAACACCGGGATCGCGAGCGAGGGCTTGTTGTCGAGGAGACTGCGCACGCCGTAGGCCTGAGCCCCGAGCTCGACGCGCGCGATGTCGCCGAGGCGCACGACCTGTCCGTCATCCCCGGTCTTCACGATGATGTCGCGGAACTGCTGCTCGTCCGTGAGCCGGCCCGCGGCGTTCAGCGCGATCTGGAACTGGGTGCCGGGCGAGGGCGGCGCGCCGAGCTGCCCCGCGGCCACCTGCACGTTCTGCTCGCGGATGGCCGCCACCACATCGCCCGCGGTGAGGTTACGCGCGGCGAGCTTCTGCGGATCGAGCCACACCCGCATCGAGTAGTCGCCGCCGCCGAACACCTGCACGTCTCCCATGCCCGGAAGCCGCGCCAGCACGTCCCTGATGTTGAGGACCGCGTAGTTGCGCAGGTAGAGCGAGTCGTAGCGCCCGTTGGGAGAAGTGAGGTTGACGACGAGCGTGAGGTTGGAGGAGGCCTTGACGGTGTTGACGCCGAGACTGCGCACTTCTTCGGGGAGGCGCGGCAGCGCCTGCGAGACGCGGTTCTGCACCTGCACCTGCGCGCGGTCGATGTCGGCGCCGATCTTGAAGGTCACCGTGAGCGTGAGAGAGCCGTCCATGGTGGAGGTCGAGGACATGTAGAGCATGTCCTCGACGCCGACGATCGCCTGCTCGAGGGGCGCCGCCACCGTGTCGGCGATCACCTTGGGGTTCGCGCCCGGATAGGAGGCGTGCACGATGACTTGCGGCGGCACGACCTCCGGATACTCGCTGATCGGCAGCTTGAAGAGCGCGAGCAGGCCCGCGATGGTGATGAACGCCGAGATGACCCCGGCGAAGATCGGGCGGTCGATGAAGAAGTTCGATAATTTCACGGATGGGCCTCGCCGTCAGTCGCGCTGGAACCGCTCCTGGCGAGGAGAGTCACGCCCTCGCCGGGCCGCCTCTCGCCCATGGCGACGCGCTGCGGCTGAACCTGCGCCCCCGGGCGCACGCGCTGCAGGCCATTGACTACGATGGTCTCGCCGGAGGCGAGTCCCGACTCCACCACCCGCAGGCCGTCGACGATCGGACCGAGCTGCACCGGCCGGTACTCGGCCTTGTTGCCCGCGCTTACGACCAGGACGTAGCGCACGGTCTGATCGGTGCCGACCGCGCTGTCGTTGATGAGGACCGCCTCGTGCTCATGCGCCCCGAGCAGCCTCAAGCGCGCAAACAGCCCCGGCGTGAACAGCCGATCACCGTTGTCGAGCAGAGCGCGGCTGCGGATGGTGCCGGTGGCGGGATCCAGGGCGTTGTCCACGAAGACCATCACGCCCTGGTGCGGATAGCCGCTCTCGTCGGCGAGCCCCACCTGCACCGGGTTGCCCCCGCCATGTGCCCCGTCGCGAGAGAGCTTGGTGTACTTGAGATACACCTTCTCATCCCCGTCGAAACTCACGTAGATCGGATCGAGCGATACCAGCGTCGTGAGGAGCGTCTGGCCATTGGTCACGAAATTGCCGCTGGTGACGAGCGCGCGGCTGATGCGCCCGGCGATGGGCGCGGTGACTCGCGTGAACTCGAGGTTGAGGGCAGCAGCGTCGAGTGCCGCCTGCGCCGCCTCGACGTTCGCCTGGGCCTGCTCGCTCCCCGACGTGCGCGTGTCGAACTCCTCCCTGGAGATGGCGTGCTGGCTGACGAGCTGCGTCGCGCGATCGCGCTCGGACCGGGCGAGCGCGAGCTGCGAGCGCGCCTGCGCGAGCTGGGCGCGCGCCTTGTCGCGCTCGGCGACGTACGGCCGCGGATCGATGACGAACAGGACCTCGCCTTTTTTGACTTCGCTGCCGTCCTTGAAGTTGACCGAAGAGATGTAGCCGGAGACGCGCGGCCGAACCTCGACGCGCTCCACCGCCTCGAAGCGCCCGGTGAACTCGTCGAACTCGGTGACCTTGCGCGAGATCGCGTCGGCGACCGTCACCTGCGGCAAGGGCGGCATGGCCTTCTGCTCGGCCGCCTCGTTCCGGGCGCAACCGCTCACGGCCAGTGCGGCCGCCGAGACAATGCCAAGCAGTACGAAAGATATAGATAGAGAATGGCGCATGGGCTCCTCCCGTCCGAGGTTGTGCTTTGAGTTACAGCGCGCCCCCCAAGGAGTCAGCGCGAGTGGCAATTGTTGCGTACGTAATGCGCCGCTGAAATGCATCGGCCGGGGAGCGCGCCACGTGTCCGGCGGCAGGCGCCGGACTCTCTCGCATGAGTGAGTGCGGATTCGCGACAGGGAGTCGAACGCGGCTCACCCACCCGCCGGGGTTTTGCGGATGAGCTCAAGGAATCAATGAGTTAAGGGTGCGATTGCTTGACGGCCCGGGCGCGGGCCGCTCTAATACGCGCCCTCCCATTCCCGGCGGCCAGGTAGCTCAGTTGGTAGAGCAGCGGATTGAAAATCCGCGTGTCGGTGGTTCGATTCCGCCCCTGGCCACCATCAGATGAAATAGATAGGCGACCCGACCCGACACCGACTGTGAAATAAGCGGTCAATTCTTGAAATATTGAAGTATTCGCGGCTGTCTGCGCTTCACCTCCGTGCTTTGCGATGCACGCCCACGCCTCCGTGTACGCAGTGGTAGTCGCTCCTCACAAGGAGCCTGCTCCCCAGAGCTTCCATGCCGAGTGAACTTGACACGCAGTAATCGTGCCGCAACGTCCGACGCCAGTGTTCCTGAGTTTCGCGCATTATTCAGCGAAACTCGAATGGCCGTCGCGAACCGTGAGTGTCGGGACGCTCGCTGTCGGCCAACTGCGGACATTGCCGGCCGAGAGCGAAATCCGCATAGCAGCCATTCATCTGGCGCTACACCTCGCTAGGCGGCACGTTCGCGTTCATGTGGAAGAGATTTTTCGGGTCGTACTTCTTCTTCAGCTGCACGAGCCGTGTGTAGTTGCCGCCATACGTGCTGCGTACCCGGGCGTGCGGATCATCCGCGGAGAGTTCGTTCACATAGAAGCCGTCGGTGAACTTCTGCAATGCAGCCCACTGCGTGCGTGCCCACTGCATGCTCTCGTCGCGAGCGCGGCCGTCGCTCGGGTCGTGCCAGTCCGTCTCGATGAGCAGCGCGAACAGGGGATCGCGGTGCCAGAAGGCCGTCGCCTCCGGCTTCGTGCGCGCGATCGCGCCGCCCTGATGGACGAAATAGATGTCCGCGTCCGCCGGGTACGGGGCGTCCATGATCGCAATGACGGAGTCGATGACTTCCGGGGTCAGTTTCTTTATGAACCCCGAACGCTCGTAGTAGCCCCAACCCCAGGGATAAGTGGCATCGAAATCGGTCTGCATTCTCACGTATGGTGTTGGGCCCAGGCGGTCGCGCACCGGCTTGCGGAAAGTGCGCAGCGGTGCGATGGCGCGCTCGCCGTCCTCGGGCCGTCCGCAATAGCAGATGTTGAAGCCGACGATGGGACCGAGTTTCTCGTCGGTCCACATGCCCCCCGCCACGTACATCTCATCGGGGGCCTCGGCCGCGAAACCCGCGAACTGCGTCAAGATGGCGCGCGCGTCGCTCGCCGCGAACAGCAGGTCCCCACCGTACATGATCGGGCCCGCGGGGTGCAGGCCGTACTCGAACGAGGTCACGATCCCGAAATTGCCGCCGCCGCCACGCAGTCCCCACAGCAGGTCGGGATTCTCGTTCGCGCTCGTCTCGACCAGCCGCCCATCGGCGGTCACCACATCCGCCGCGCGCAGGTTGTCGCAAGCAAGGCCGAAGCGGCGCGCCAGGCGGCCGAAGCCGCCGCCCAGCGTCAGACCAGCAACGCCCGTGTGCGATACGGCGCCAGCCGTGGTCACGAGCCCGAAGGACTGCGCTTCGCGATCGAACTCACCCAGCATTGCGCCCGGCTCGACGCGCGCTCGGCGCAGCACGAGATCGACATGAACGCTGTGCATCAGCGACAGGTCGATCATCAGACCCTTGTCGCAGGCCGACTGCCCCGAGAAGCTGTGGCCCCCGCCGCGCACCGCCACGAGCAGATCGTGCGCCCGGGCGAAGTTGACGGCCTGGATGACGTCGGCAGCCCCCGCGCACTTGGCGATCATCGCCGGATGGCGATCGAAGGCGCCGTTCCAGAGGTGACGCGCGTTGTCGTAGCCCGGATCGCTCGACAGAAGCAGCGCGCCGCGCAGGCTGGCGCGCAGATCGTCACAGTCCTTGCGGCTGACGAAGCCCTCGCCACCCTGGCGGCGAATGACCGGAATCTCGGCGCTCGCCTCCGCGCCTGAGGCCGCGAAGGCGCGCAGCGGCAGCGGCATCGTCGAGATATAGGCCAGCGCCGAGGTGCAGAATGTTCTTCTTCTCACGGGACTCGCTCCTGGCTCGCGATCTGCCGAGGGTGTTGGTGCGCGATCCTGCGCCTTCTCCCCAACTTCGGTCTAGCGAGCCAAATGTTGCGGCGCAGTGCGCCATCGCGGCTGTATCAGAGAGCGTCCAGAACGAGAAATCAAAGGATTCAAACGCAGCCGACACATGTGAAAGCACCGGCCCATCGGCAGGCGGCGCTCTCGTGTCTATGGGACGGAAATCGCTCAAAGTCGACAATCGCTCCTGCAGCATGCTGAGCAGGATCTCCGCCGCAGTCGCCAATATTGACCTCCTTGACTTTGAGGACGCTAATCTGCGCGGCAGCCTGACAAACGACTCGGTACTCGAGAAGGTCGGCGTGCACTCGCGGACCGACGCGGTCGCGGCCCAGTTCGCGGGCGGCATCGTCAGCACCGGCGGCGAAACCTAGGCTCCGCGCTTAGTAGCTTTGTCGCGGGTTTCGAGGCCGGCAACTCGCAAATCCGCCTGACGCGGTGCCTCGGCGAACGTCCGCTTCACGCAATCTGAATTTCAGCTTCCTACCGTGCGTGACCGGCTTGACCGGCTGCTCAGGGTCCGCAAGCTGACGCTCTGTCTTGCCGCTGATCTCGCAGCGCTCCAAGGCAAGTTGGCTAGCTGCGCTCCGCGAAGCTCTGTGGCAGGAATGTGTCGAGCTGTCGAGCTCAGATTGGGTGTGCCTTCGATTCCGCCGCGGGGCTCGGAAATCAGAGAGTTGCCACGTCTTGCGAGGACCTGACGAAAAATCCGGTAGTCGGCTGCGTGCGGGAACTGACAGCAATGACTTTCAATGAGTTCGCACTCTGTTGCCGCGGAAATCCGGTGATCTGTGCCGTGACTTCCTCGCGTAGCCCCGCGGACACAAGCCCCAGGCCGTACTAAAACGGGGAGCACCTCATTCTCACTGATGCCGAGTTCGAGGCTTGCTCGCTCCGATGACCGTTCGCTAGAGAAGTGACGCCGTATTACGCCGTATATAAACGGCGGCGCCATTGCAAGAACCTTGCGCCGGAGGCGTTCTCATGGAGTTTGACCAGGAGTACACGACACGATAATGCCGTTACTGCTGAAAAACTGTGTGAGGATCGCTGGTTGATCGACTGACGTTCCGGCGGACCCCCAAAACCTGTTGAAGGTTACCAAAGAATTCGGCATGGAATGAGACCGAACGATTTGATAAACGCCGCCGAGATCGCAGGTCGTAATTCCAACAGCTGCATCAGGACTGCCCGACCTGTAAGCTGGACCACCCGGCGTGATGTTTTGGTAATGGTCGTAGTTGTAGCCCTCCACCAGCGCAACATGGCAATATCGACAACTTCGCGCCTGAACGTTCTGGTAAAAACTGACTGCCACCGCGCTCTGCCCTTGCCAACTCGTAGGCACGTAGGACTCGTCCAGCGCGTGCACTACACCTGGGCATTGGCTCCCGTTAGTCGTCGGATACCACCCCGCTATCAGTTCCGTCTCCGCGTTTGTGGGGTTCGCATTTAGTACGATTTGATTCAGACGATAGATCGCTTCTTCTTGCGCGCACTTTGTCAGCGTGGCGCTACTCGAAGAATGGAATTCGAAGTTGCCGACATCGTAGGGGAGGAAGTGCCCGCCCACGTCAGCCAGCCCTGTTCCATCCTCCGGAAACTTCCCCGCGTAGTGATCGCCACCATGACACGCCACGCACGTTCCAGGCACGAACTTCTCCTGCCGACCATCCAGATTCACCGATAGCAGCAACTCCCCGCTCGGTCCAAAGATCAAAAAGCGCGTCACCGACTCTTGGCCATTCGCTCCAGGGGTCACATCAATCGCGCCACAAGCCTCTAGGTTCTTGCCATTCACTGCGTTGTCGATCGCCATATCGATGTCGCTCTGGATTGAGTTCAACGTGGGCGGACCGAGATGGTTGCACTTATACGCTGCAGTTTGGCTCGGCCCGTACGTAATGGAGTGGTGGTTGCGCGTCAGATTAACATCCACTTTGTTGATGTAAGTGGCCGTGTACTCGCTCGCACCGGACGCATAGGTTCCAATCTTGACAGCGCGCTTCCAGTCCTCAAAGCTGATGGCTCCAGATGGATTACCTGCCGCATCGCAACTCGCCACCGCTCCTATTGCTTGGTAATACAGGCAGGCACCTACGCGAGTATCCAATCCCTTCACCCTGAGAAATTGGTCTGCACGCGGATAGGAATCAGAAACAAGGCCGGAGGTCGGAGGCAGAAACGTCCCAATCGGAGAACCGTCGTAGGTTGCTGAGATTGCAGAAACCGTAGGTGCGCTTGAACCCATCAATGTGGCCGAACCGAACCACGTTTCACCAGTTGCGTTAAGACTTCCAATTGCAACTGTGACAGGCGCGGCGTTTTCACACTGCAGCGACACCGTTGCAGCCTTGCCCTCAAACGCGTTCGGCCAGATCGACGGCAGGGCGTAATACCCAAACTCATCAACTCGAGCGGGCCCTACCAGCTTATTGCCCGAACTATCGAGCAAAGTCGCTGTTGCCGTCGCCGTGACTCCAAAGAACTCGTTAACCGTTCCACAACGGTTGCCGTCTTGCAGCGCGAAAGATCCGACAATTGATGGGTAACTGGTACCTCCGCTGACGCCGTAATCCGTCACGGCCACCGATGACAAAGGGGGCGGCGGGAATCCGTTGTAGACATTCCCGTCTGTGCAAGTGTTATAAGTAGTTCCTCCGTCTACCGAGCACCAGGCCGTATAGTTGATCAAAGGCGGAACGCCAGGGATGACGAACTCGCCCCTGAGACTGGTAGTGACCATAGCGCTCGCCGGGTATCGCTTTACCGAACTATTGTCCTGCAGATACACGAGGATATCTGGGGTTGGGTAATAGTCGCCCCAGGTGACAAAAGACCGATAGAAGTCGCCTTGAAGACTAGCTGTCTTCGGTGCATTAAGGTTAGTAGCGGGGGGGATTACCGCCGGGTTCCCGATCGTATCTGTGTTCACCCTAACGCGACGTTGGGTGTAGCCCCCTCTCCCGTTCGACACCAGCACATAAGCAAAATGTAATCCTGGCCCCGGAGGAAGTACCCAGTCCGCCATTGCCCCGTTCACGTTCGTTAAGTGCCCGTCCGTCGTCCGCCACTGATACGACAGAGCCTCCCCGTTCGCCCCAGTTGCTGTTGCCGTCAGGTGTACGGTCGGGCTTGCGTCTACGGACAGACTTAACCCGAAAGCAGTGCTGCCTCCGCCGTTGGATGCTGTGATGGTGTAAGTCGCAACCGGCGTGACGATGGTCGGGGTCCCCGAAATGACGCCCTTCGTGCCATCAAGCTGCAGCCCGCTCGGCAAAGGCGGGCTTACCGAGTAACTCGTCACGGTGCCCGCAACAGTGGGCATTAGGGTTGGAGCCGGTGCACCGACAAGAAGGGGGGGTGGTGTCGGATAAGAGAGATTCGTGGGTGCAGCCGGAGTCGTTGGTCCTCCGCTCCCGCCACCTCCGCTGCCACCTCCGCAACCAGCGATCACCGTGGCAAGCGCGAAGAACGTGAATGTCGATACTGCGTACCTGACCCTGGTGTTGATTCTCACGGAGCCCCCCCTCGTGGAGAACATTCCAATTTGGCCCTGGAGCGGAACCAATCGGGTTCGACTTGTCGAGCCTATGATTCGCCAATTCCTTTCGATGTCAATGGGAATTTGTTCGGGTGGATCGAAGGTTGGTACAACCCGCATCGCCGACCGAGCGGCAGCGTGAACCTCAGCTTGCGCTGTCTAATATTATCTCCGGCTAACTCCCAACAGGCGGCGGATCGAAAAGAAGGAGGGCTTCGGCTGCAGGGGCTCGCAGACTCCACGCAGAGCCCGCTGAAAGTCCGACGCCGACGCGTAACGATTGACCGGAAGCTTCTCGAGCGCCTTGGCCACGATTGCGTTGAAGGCCCTGGGGATCGATGGATCTACTGCCGACATGGGCTTCGGCACCTCCTGGCAAACCCTATACATGACTTCCGCGGAGGTACCCGTGAAGGGTGGGGCGCCGGTCATCAGTTCGTAGAGCACCACTCCCGCGGCATGAATATCGCAACGGTGGTCGACGATGCCCCCAGTGTATTGTTCGGGCGCGAGGTACCGTGCGGTTCCTACCATTAGGCCGGTCTGCGTCTGAGTTCGCGGGCCTATCTGCGCGAAGGCAAAATCGGCGATCTTGATCAGGCCATCGCGCGTCACCAGCAGATTCGAGAGCTTGATGTTCCGGTGCACGACGTCCTTGGAATGCGCATAAGCGAGCCCGCCCAGCACCTGATTCATCGCATTGACAATGGACCCCAGGTCCCGGTGCCTGACGTACTCATTGAGCGCGCAACCCGCCACATACTCCATGACAATGTAGACGCCGGCCGGATCTCGGTCGTCGTAGTCCAAGATCGTGAGAATTGACGGATGATTGAGGAGAAGTGCCCCTGCATGCAATTCGCGACGGAAGCGCTCGCCAACCTCACGCGGTGTGATGTCGCTCCCAAGATCCCGATGCGCAATCTTGAGAGCCACTATGCGCTCGCGCGTCGGATCGAATGCGCGGTAGACCGTACTCAAGGCGCCCGCACCGATGACATCTACAATCTCGTACCTGCCGACAGTTCGCGGGACAACCATGGGGGTTTAACCTTAGTGCAAATCTAAGGGCCGTGTGAGGCCGCTGTCTTCTCCTCCAGTTTGAGCGCAATCTTGTGCGCTGTCAGCTGTTCTGCGGGCTCGCTCGGGGCGTTCGCGGAGTCGCCGCTCAATAGGTACGCGGCGAGATTGCGCAACGCAACAAACACATTCGACTCGACCCGCCGAATAGTCGAGCGGAGAATCACCGAAGCGGCCTTCGTCAAGCGCACGCGTTGCCCAACTCGTGAAAGGAGCAAGTCATGCTCGCAATTGTTCCACCGCGAAAACCAACCGTCGAACGTCGAATCATGCGACGTGCGAAAGCGTACCGCTGCATTGCGTGATTCGGTGTCTTTGCGTCCTTGGGACTTATTGCGTTCGCCCTAGCTTCTGACGCGAAGCCGCACCTCGGGGCTTGGTTTGAGTTCACTGGCTTTGCGCTTGCTGGTCTTGCGTTCGTCGCGGCGCTGAGCGCTGCGGTATTTCGGATGGTAGAAACGCCTCAAGAAGTGATTACCCGAGGCCCAGCGGGCGAGGTCGTCGCTCCAACAGGTCAGACGTCTTCCGCGGAGGCGGATCCTCTCGCTGCGGTTGGCCCAGTCTCACGACCACCGCAGCCAGTGCGTCCGGTGCCCAGAAACGTCACTGAGTCCGGTGATCTATTAAGACTTAGGGCTCTGTATCGCTGCACAGAGCCGCCGCGTCGCGCTTAGACGGAGAATTTCATGACAGTTCAACTTGCCGTTCCCGTGGTGGCGCAAACTCATCCCTATGAGTGTTGGTACGTAGCGGTTTGTATGGTCGGATACTTTCAATTTCCCGGACCACGCCTAGGTGTTCCAAGAGTGTGGAGCCAATCCGACAAACGGGGAATGTTCCCCGCAGAATTTGTCGAGCTTGCGCGAAACGAAGGGCTCATTCCCGTCAATGTGCCACCTGTGTGCTCGAGCCAGGGGCTCGAGCATCAACTCCGAGGTCACGGGCCGATCTGGTGCGCTGGCTATTGGGACGGTCCAGGACACGTAGTCGTTCTTACTGGCGTTGATGGAGACATTGTTCACTTTAACGACCCTGCTGGCGGCAGGAAGCGATACGGTACTGTGAGCTGGTTCAATGCTAAGTTGGCACGCAGTGTTCCCAATTGCATGCTTGCCGCAAGGTTCGTGAGCAGCTGGAATCCCCGGAAACCTTACTAACTAGCATGCCGTTGTTCGCGCAGGTGTGCCAAATCTGTTGAAGGAACACCCAAATGCCCGATCTTGCTGATCGCGCGAGACTTGTCTACTAGAGCAATCGCGAGCGGCTCTGGATCTGGAATCCTGCTTCCAAGGACTGGTACAAGCCTGCGTTCTGGGCTGTATCGGGAGGAGGAAGGGGACAACTGCTCAAAGCCGGTGGTCACGACGTGAGTTTGCCGTATGGTGTTAACGAAGGCCGAAAACATGTAGCCCGGTTCAGTAATTTCGGTGGAGGAAAAGGCGGAGATCCTGCTAACTATGGACCGATCCCGAACGGCCTATTCGAAGTCGGCGTTCCTCGTCACGATTCCGCCCTTGGGCGCTGTGCAGAATTGAAGCCGATTCAAGGCCTCATGATGGGACGACATAGCTTTTACATACACGGGCAAGGCAAGACAGGGAGCGAGGGATGTATCGTTCCAGTTCACGGCAGACTTGAACAAGTTTTGCATTTAGTCACACTTCTTCGATCAAAAGGGCCGCTGTACTTGCGCGTCGAAGGGAGTGACACGTTGGACTTGCCAGATAAGCCGAGCGACACTTTCGTTGCTTGAGTGCTACAACAGCCTCAGGAATTCCGCAATCGGCTACCGGGGAACGGCTATGCACGCAGTCATCACCTACCCGAGTGCGTGAGCACCGGCCCACTGGCGTGATCCTCGGAAGCTGTGAAATATCAAGTGGCCGGATCTATGCAAAACAGGTATCTATCTGCGCGTAACTGGCCCAAATATTTCACATCTCTCACGAATAAACTTCCAACCGATCAACCACTTGTCTCATTTTCCCCGCTCTGAAAATTCACCTGTCCCGAGAGCGTGAGCCAATTCGGGGTCACATCACGCGTTAGCTGGAGAGGCTGCACGCGGCTGGTACCTGCGTCAGCAAACTCTAGTACGCTCGCGCTGACGCACTGACTGTCGCAAGGGCAGGAGTACTCCAATGCTCAATTCGGTCACTTTGAACAGTTACGTTGGGCGACCCATTAAGGAAATCTGCCCGCACGGCTACGACAGTTCGTCGGATAATCACTGCGCACACTTTGTCTCCCACGTCCTTCAACTGGGCATGGGTTACACCTGCGCACATGCGCGTCGGCGCACTGGCGGCGCTAACATTCGTGTACAGGAGCTGTTTTCCCAGTGCATGAGCACGCGCGAAGTCCATGAATGTCCAACGGTTGGCGAAGGCCTGATCTTCGTGAGCGGGCGAAGTAACTTCCAAGGTTCACCTACTCACATTGAGAATGTTCCCAAAAAGCACGTGGGCATTCTCTTCGCTGGCCAAATTTGGCACTATAGCAACACCAAACATAAAGTCGTTGTTCAAACCGTTGGGGAGTTTTTGTTTCACTATCCTCGACAGCACAACGCACTATGGTGCGGTTCGCTGCCTATCGCAGGTCGCCCGACGAACTTCGGAACTTGCTCTTAGCGGACTGGGCGGTCGCCTATCCTTATAAAGCGCCGTCCAAGTCATGCCGGGGATTCTAGCGCTATTCGCCAGAGGTAGGCGTCGCTGCTGCGGTGCGCGAAACTGGCTCACGCTCAACTCGCGCGATGATTCGGCAAGTCAGTAACAATTGTTCGATTCCGCCCCTGGCCACCATTAGATCAAGGTTTTAGACGCGCCGGACGGTCGCACGCTGTGAAATACGCTTAAGCGGGGGAAATATTCGCCGATTGTTGCTGCCTCTGTTGCGCGATGTTGCCGCTCTTCATGGTGAGAAGCTTCGCACACGGGCAGTGCGAACACAGCGGGGAGTTTCCGGGGAGATTTGGCGCAAACCCAATGGGACGTGAGCGCAGCTGTACTTAGTAGTCCGTCGCGCATTGAGTGGATCTGACAGAAGTGCCCTCGGACGATCAGGGGCTTTCGCGACAAGGCAGCCTGACGCAGCAGCGGTTCACGACGTAGCCGTCTCCTGCGGGAGCGCCGCGATCAGATGGAACCCGACAGAGTCCGCGGCCAAGACAAAGCGGTCTTCCACGCCGGCGCTGGCCTTCGTCTTGTCGGCGAGTTGATAGTCGCATGTCACGACCAGCAAACGATCTCGCGGCTGCAGCTCCGCTACCTGTAGCG
>Ga0209805_1001618_pt1 | contig 13546 bp, 19 predicted proteins | sample GraSoiAngelo_148_FD_185905 | JGI IMG/M metagenome (GOLD analysis project Ga0209805, IMG submission 185905) | Grasslands soil microbial communities from the Angelo Coastal Reserve, California, USA - 14_1009_09_20cm (SPAdes) (version 2) | ecosystem: Environmental > Terrestrial > Soil > Grasslands ... | reverse complement strand
CCCGCGGAGGCGGGAACACGCTGAGGAAAGGATTTACATGGCTGCACCGATCAATCCGAACGACCTCCCCGAGCTGAACGACCGGGTGGTCCACATCAACCGCGTCGCCAAGGTGGTGAAGGGCGGCAGGCGTTTCTCGTTCTCCGCGCTGGTGGTCGTCGGCGACGGCCAGGGACACGTCGGCGCCGGACTGGGCAAGGCGAACGAGGTGCCGGAGGCCATTCGCAAGGGCGGCGAGCAGGCCAAGAAGAACTTGTTCAAGGTCCCGCTGGCCGGCAACACCATTCCGCACGAGGTGATCGGCCACTTCGGATCTGGCCGGGTCCTGCTCAAGCCGGCGGGCGAAGGCACCGGAGTCATCGCCGGCGGCAGCGTCCGCGCGGTGCTCGAGGCCGTGGGCATCCGGAACATCCTGACGAAATCGCAGGGGTCGCGGAATCCGCACAACGTGGTGAAGGCGGCCCTGGACGGGCTGCGCAAGCTCCGCAGCCCCGAGGAGGCCGCTCGCCTGCGCGGCAAGGAGCTGACGGAGATGCGGGCGGAGCAGGGAGTCTGACATGTCGCTGAAAGTGAAGCTGGTCCGCGGAATGAGCGGCCATACCGAGAAGCACCGCGAGACGCTGCGCGGTCTGGGGCTGACCCGCGTCGGCCGCGAGCGGGTCCTGCAGGACACGCCGGCGATCCGCGGCATGATCGAGAAGGTCGCCTACCTGATCGAGTGGTCCGAGACGAACGAGGAATTCAAACCCTTCGGCCGCCGCTCCCGCCAGCAGGCCCAGAAGACCGCCTCGGAAAAGCCTGCGAAGGCCGAGAAGGAATTGAGATGAACGAGCTGACGAGATTGACTCCGCCGAGAGGTGGCGGGGTGAAGGAGAAGAAGCGGGTGGGGCGGGGGCAGGCCAGTGGGCTGGGCAAGACCGCCGGCCGCGGCGGCAAGGGCCAGAAGGCCCGCACCGGCAACATGAACTTCATCGGCTTCGAAGGCGGCCAGATGCCGTTGCAGCGCCGCATTCCCAAGCGCGGGTTCACGAACCCGTTCCGGGTCGAGTACGCGCTGATCAACATCGGCGATCTGGAGCGGCTGGGCCTCGCCGAGGTGGACGTGGAGAAGCTGCTCGAAGCCGGCGCGGTGAAGGAGCGCAAGGATGGGCTCAAGGTCCTCGGCGACGGCGAGCTCACCAAGCCGGTCTCGGTCCGCGCCCACAAGTTCTCCGCATCCGCCAGGGAGAAGATCGAGAAGGCGGGCGGCAAGGTGGACGTGATCGTTCTGCCCCCCAAGGTCACACCCCAACAGCGCAAGGCGGAGGAAAAGAAGGCGGCAGCGGCCGCAGGAAAGCCTAAACTGCGTTAGCCGCTGCCGCACCGCAAGTGCGGCTTTGCGGCTGTTGCTGGGGACTGTGCCGCGCGTTTTCTCTGTTAGACTCCCAGCTTTCCAGGAGACGCCGTGTCGTTTGCCAACGCCTTCTCGAACCTGTTCAAGATCCAGGAGCTGCGCAAAAGGCTCGCCTTCACCCTCATGTGCCTCGCCGTGTACCGCATCGGCGTCTTCGTCACCGCGCCCGGCGTCAACCGCGAGGTGATGAAGAAGGCGGTCGAGTCCAGCGGAGGCTTCCTCAACCTCTTCAACCTGTTCACCGGCGGCGCCCTCGAGCAGCTCTCGATCTTCGCCCTCGGCATCATGCCGTACGTCAGCGCGAGCATCATCCTGCAGCTGCTCACGGTGGTGGTGCCCACCCTGGAGAAGCTCTCCAAGGAGGGCGAGATGGGGCGGCGCAAGATCACGCAGTGGACGCGCTACGGCACCATCGTCCTCTCCGTGGTCCAGGGCTTCGGCATCGCCCGCTATCTCGAGTCGGTGAAGGCCGGAAACGAGAGCGTCGTCCCCGACGACGTGAAGGGCTGGGGCTTCCGCTTGCTCACCGTGATCACGCTCACCGCCGGCACCGCGTTCATCATGTGGCTCGGCGAGCAGATCACCGAGCGCGGCATCGGAAACGGCATCTCGCTGATCATCTTCGCCGGCATCGTCGCCCGCATTCCGCAGGCGGTGCTCCAGACCTGGACCACCTTCCAGGACAAGGCGGAGGGCTCGGACATCCAGCTGTTCATCCTCGGCGTGGTGATGGTCCTCACCATCGCGGTGATCGTCTTCGTCGAACGCGCCTACCGGAAGATCCCGGTGCACTACGCGAAGCGCGTGGTGGGGCGGCAGACCTTCAGCGGCCAGAGCACGCACCTGCCGCTCAAGGTGAACATGTCGGGCGTGATCCCGCCCATCTTCGCCAGCTCGATCCTTCTCTTCCCGGCGACGCTTGCGACCTGGATCCCGGCGTTCAAGCCCTTCGCGGACGCGATGACCCGCGGCGGCTGGATCTACGACGGCCTGTACGTGATCGGGATCGTCTTCTTCTGCTACTTCTACACCGCGGTGACGTTCAACCCGGTGGACGTCGCGGACAATCTCAAGAAGTACGGCGGGTACATCCCTGGCATCCGCCCCGGCAAGAAGACCGCCGACTACATCGACCACGTGCTCTCGCGCATCACCTTCGGCGGGGCGATCTACATCTCCGCGGTCTGCGTGCTGCCCAGCATCCTGGTCACCAGGTACAACGTGCCGTTCCAGTTCGGCGGCACGGCTCTGCTGATCGTGGTCGGTGTCGCCCTCGATACGGTGCAGCAGATCGAGAGCCACCTGATCACGCGCCACTACGAGGGCTTCACCGGGCCGCGCGGGCCCCGCATCCGCGGTCGCCGCGACGTCGGAGCTCCGGCGGCTGCCTGACAAGAGGACTCGAGGGCAGCGTGAACGTCATCCTTCTCGGACCGCCCGGGGCGGGAAAAGGGACCCAGGCCAAGCGGCTCACCGCCCGGTATGGAATTCCCCAGCTCTCCACCGGCGACATCCTCCGCAAGGCCGCCGCCGACGGAACGCCGCTGGGAAAGAAGGCCAAGGCGCTGATGGACGCGGGAAAGCTGGTCCCCGACGAGATCGTCAACGCCATCATCGAGGAGGCGCTGGCATCTCCGCAGGCAGCCAAGGGGTTCCTCTTCGATGGGTTCCCGCGGACCGTGCCCCAGGCCACCGCCCTGGACGAGATGCTGCAGCGCCGCGGCAAGCGCATCGATCACGTCATCGTGCTCGAGGTCCCGACCGAGGTGCTGGTCGAACGCCTCTCCGGCCGGGCGACGTGCCCCAGGTGCCAGACATCGTACGGCAAGGATTCGCCGCCGAAGCGGCCGGGCATCTGTGACAATGACGGCGAGAAGCTGGTCGTGCGTCCGGACGACATGCCCGACCGGGTCCGGCAGCGGATGGTCGAGTACGAGAACAAGACAGCCCTGCTCACTGGTTACTACAAGACGCGCGGTGTGGTGCGGCCGGTGAACGGCGTGGGTACCGTGGACGAGGTGGAGAGGCGCGTCGTGCAAGCGCTGCAGTAGTCGCGGCCGCCAGAGGCGGCATGGCGACTACGCTCGAGCGCAAACCGGTTGCCAGCCGGATTACAGGATGTGTTCCAGATGCCGGGCGGAATCGAAATCAAGACGAGAGACGAGATCGCTTACATGCGCGAGGCCTCGCTGATCGTCTACGAGGTTCTCGAGGAGCTGACCCGGGCAGTGGCTCCCGGCGTGACCCTGGAAGAGCTGGACTCCATCGCCGAGCGTGAGACCGTCCGCCGCGGCGGCGTCTGCGCCTTCAAGGGGCTGTACGGGTTCCCGAAGAACATCTGCATCTCGGTGAACGAGCAGGTCGTCCACGGCATCCCCACCCGCCGCAAGCTCGTCGAAGGAGACCTGCTGAAGCTCGACTACGGGGTGATCAAGCACGGGTACTACGGCGACTCGGCCCGCACCGTGGCGGTCGGCAAGGTCTCGCCCGACGCGTCGCGGCTGCTCGAGGAGACGCGGGTCGCCCTGGAGAAGGGCATCGCCGCGATGGTGGCCGGCAACCGCATCAGCGACATCGGCTCGGCCATCGAGGCGCACGTATCGCCGTTCGGCTACGGCATCGTCCGCGACTACGTCGGCCACGGCATCGGCAAGAAGCTGCACGAGGAGCCGCAGGTGCCGAACTACGGGCTCTCCCTCTGGTCGCGCGGGCAGCCGAATCCCCGGATGCGCCCGGGAATGGTCCTCGCCATCGAGCCGATGATCAACCTCGGCACGCACGAGGTCGACACGTTGCCCGATGGCTGGACCGTGGTGACGCGCGACGGGAAGCTCTCCAGCCACTGGGAGCACACCATCGCCGTCACCGAGAATGGCCCCCAGGTCCTGACCCGCCCGTGATCGCCCTGATCGCAGCGGGTCATCTCTACTTGTTCCAGTGGCCAGGCGAGCCGCCGAAGGCCCTGTTCCTCCTTCCCACCGAGGGCGAGAACGCCTGCGGCGTCGGCCCGGTCAATTTCGGCGCCCCTGACGGGTCGTGGAGCAGCGGCAGCGCCGTATCCCAGGCCTCCTGCGAGTTCCGCCAATCCGTGCAGCCGGATTCGCTGCTCCCCGCCTGGATGGACGCGGGCAAGGCGTCCGCGGGCGCCGAGGTCGAGGTCGCTTGGACGCTTCAGGGTGGCGGGGCGAGCGGGAATGGGCACAAGACCACGCTGCGAGCCGAAGCCATCGCGGCGGACGCGCTTCGGATGGGCCCGTCGGGCCTCTCCGCCACGGCGACCAAGGTGAAGAACGACGTCCGGGTCGTGCTGAAGAATGGCGGTTCCGGCCCGATCCTGGTCGGCGACGCCGTCGCTGCGCGGAATCGGCCCGATGACAGCTGCGTTGGGGCCGGGCCGCAGGTGCTTCTGCGGCCGGGCGAGAGCCTGGTCGATATCCGGCCGGGGTTGCTCTCGAAGTCCATGCAGGTCTGGGTCGCGGCGTTTACCGGCCCAAGGTCCTGTAAATGGATCGAGGTCCGGCGGCGTTGACTCTGCCCCTGGCCCGCCCTCCGGCGGGCCAGGAGCTTCTTGACATACTGCGGCGAGGCTGTTATTAGCCGCGCTCCTTTCGTTCCGGGTTGGCCCCGTCGGCGCGAGCCGCGGTAGGGGTGCGGGACGGAAGAAAAGTGATTTTCGGGGCGTTTTCGTCGGCTGGAGGAAGCCGTGAAGGTCCGTGCTTCGGTGAAGAAGATCTGCGTGAAGTGCAAGGTGATCCGCCGCAAGGGCGTGGTGCGCGTGATCTGCTCCGCGAACCCCCGTCACAAGCAGCGGCAGGGCTGAGGAGACCCATGGCGCGCATTGCAGGTGTGGACCTCCCCCGCGAGAAGCAGATCCAGATCTCGCTCACGTACCTGTACGGAATCGGCCGGACCACCGCCAGGCAGGTCTGCGACAAGGCGCAGATCGATCCCGACAAGCGGACCAAGGACCTCACCGAGGACGAGATCCACCGCATCCGCGAGACGCTCGAGCAGGGCTACAAGGTCGAGGGCGACCTCCGCCGCGAGGTGAGCTTGAACATCAAGCGGCTGATGGATCTGGGCTGCTATCGCGGCCTGCGCCACCGCAAGGGACTGCCCGTCCGTGGCCAGCGTACCCACACCAACGCCCGCACCCGCAAGGGCCCCAAGCGCGGAATCGTCCGTCAGCGCGTCGTCTCCGCCGCGCCTCCCCCCAAGTAAGGACACGTCGACATGGCCGAAGAGCAGAAGCCGCCCGCAGCTCCCGCGACGCCCGCAGCAGGCGCTGCCGCGACTCCGGCGGCCGAGCGCAAGGGGAAGAAGAAGACGCGCAAGAACGTGCAGACCGGGATCGTCTACATCCAGAGCACGTTCAACAACACCATCATCACCATCACCGACGTGTCCGGGAACGTGATCTCCTGGTCGTCCGCCGGTGCGCGCGGCTTCAAGGGCTCGCGCAAGTCGACGCCGTTCGCCGCGCAGGTGGCGGCCGGCGACGCCGCCGCCAAGGCGATGGAGCACGGCCTGAAAAACGTGTCCGTGCTGGTCAAGGGGCCCGGGGCGGGCCGCGAGTCGGCGCTGCGCGCTCTCGCGGCGGCCGGACTCAAGGTCACGCTGATCCGGGACATCACGCCCATCCCGCACAACGGATGCCGGCCGCCGAAGCGCCGCCGCGTTTAAGGAGCATCAGGAATGGCTCGGTATACCGAATCGTCTTGCCGCATCTGCCGGCGCGAAAATCTCAAGATGTACCTGAAGGGCGACCGCTGCTACACGGACAAGTGCGCCATCGAGCGGCGTCCCTATCCTCCCGGGCAGCACGGCCAGGGGCGCGCCAAGTTCTCCGAGTACGGCGTGCAGCTGCGCGAAAAGCAGAAGGTGAAGCGCCTCTACGGCCTGCTCGAGACGCAGTTCCGCGGCTATTACCTGCGCGGGAGCGCGGCCAAGGGCAAGACGGGCGAGAACCTCCTCCAGTTTCTCGAGCAGCGACTCGACAACGTGGTCTTCCGGCTCGGCTTCGCCGACACGCGCGCGGAAGCGCGCCAGCTGGTGCGCCACGGGCATTTCCGCGTGAACGATCGCAAGGTCAACATCCCCAGCTTCCAGGTGAAGGTGGGCGACGTCGTGGCGGTGAAGGAAAAGTCGCGCAAGGTCGTGCGCATCAATGAAGCGCTGGAGGCAGTGGACCGCCGCGGCGTCCCTTCCTGGCTCGACCTGGACAAGGGCGGGTTCAAGGGCACCGTGAAGTCCACGCCGAGCCGCGACGACATCACGATGCCGATCCAGGAGCAGCTGATCGTCGAGCTCTACTCGAAGTAGTTCGAAGGAAGTGCCCGCAACGGACGACCCGATGGTGCCCCGCAATTCCGCGGGGAGCAGGGCGGCGTTGCAAGGAGAAGAAAAGTGGCAGAAGCATTGATTGCGAAGAATTGGCGTGACCTGATCAAGCCGCGCGGACTGCACGTCGAGCAGGACACCCTCACCGACACCTACGGCAAGTTCGTCGCCGAGCCGCTCGAGCGCGGCTTTGGCATCACGCTGGGAAACGCGCTCCGCCGCGTGCTCCTCAGCTCGCTGCAGGGCGCGGCCATGACCAGCGTCCGCATCGAGGGCGTGGAGCACGAGTTCACCACCATCTCGAACGTGGCCGAGGACGTCACCGACATCATCCTGAACCTCAAGGAAGTCCTCCTCCGCATGCACACGCAGGAGGAGAAGACCATCCGCATCGAGGTCGAGGGCCCGAAGGAAGTGAAGGCGGGCGACATCATCGTCGATCAGGACGTGGAAGTGCTCAATCCGGGCCATCACCTGTTCACGGTGGCCGAAGGCGGGCGGGTGCGGATGGAGATGACCTGCCGCCGCGGCCGCGGCTATGTGCCGGCCGAGCGGAACAAGGTGGTGGGCGCGCCCATCGGCGTGATGCCCATCGACTCGCTCTTCAGCCCGGTGAAGAAGGTCAACTACCAGGTGACCAACGCCCGCGTCGGGCAGGCCACCGACTATGACCGCCTCTCGCTCGAGGTGTGGAGCAACGGCTCGGTAACGCCCGCGGACGCGGTCGCTTTCGCGGCGAAGATCGTCAAGGAGCAACTCTCCATCTTCATCAACTTCGACGAGACGGAAGAACCCGCTCCGATCGAGCTGCCCAAGAACGAGGAGAAGCTGAACGAGAACCTCTTCCGCTCGGTGGACGAGTTGGAGCTGTCGGTCCGCTCGGCCAACTGCCTGCAGAACGCCAACATCAAGACCATCGGCGACCTGGTGCAGAAGACCGAGGCCGAGATGCTGAAAACGAAGAACTTCGGCCGGAAGTCCTTGAAGGAGATCAAGGAAATCCTCGCCGAGATGGGCCTCGGTCTGGGCATGAAGCTGGAGAACTGGCCGCCCAAGCCCCCGACCGCGCAGGCCCCTGCCCTGAAGCAGTAACAAGGAGAACGCGATGTCCCGCCACGCCAACGCCGGCCGCAAGCTGAGCCGGAACACCAGCCATCGCAAGGCCTTGCTCGACAACCTGGTCCGGGCGGTGATCCTGAACGAGAGCATCCGCACCACCACGCCGAAGGCCAAGGAGGCGCGCAGGCTGGTCGAGCGGGTGATCACCAAGGCGCGGGAGAACACGCTGGCGTCGCGCCGGGTCGTGCACAAGACGGTGCGCGACCAGGCGGCGCTCGCCAAGCTGTTCCAGAGCATCGGGCCCCGGTTCAAGGAGCGGCCGGGCGGGTACACGCGGCTCATCCACGTCGAGAACCGGGTGGGGGACAACGCGCCCATGTCGATCCTCGAGCTGGTGGAGAAGAGCGAGAAGGCGGAACCCGAAAAGAAGCCTGCTCCGGAGAAGAAGGCGGCCGCGAAGGAGACCGGCGATCAGGGCGCGGGCGACAAGAAGTCTGCGAAGCAGAAGAAGGGCAAGAAGGAGCAGGAAGAGAAAGAGTAAAAAAGATGCGCAAGCTGGTGCAGGGGATCGTCGATTTCCGGCGGAAGCGCCGACCGGACTACGCCGAGACGTTCTCGCGCCTGGCCCTGCGGCAGAAACCTGACGCGCTGTACATCGCCTGCTCCGACAGCCGTGTGCAGGCCAACGTCTTCGCCTCCTCGGAGCCGGGCGATCTGTTCGTCGTCCGCAACCCGGGAAACCTGGTGTCTCCCGCAGGACGGGATGGAAGATCGGTCGCCGACGAATCGGAGGCGGCGGCGATCGAGTTCGCGCTCGATGTCCTGGAAGTGCGCGACATCATCGTCTGCGGCCACTCGAGTTGCGGCGTCATGGCCGCGCTCGTCGACGGGCGCGAGAACGTCCGCTGGCCGCACCTTCGCTCCTGGATGCGTCACGCCGACACCGCTCTAGAGAGGCTGCGGCAGGGAGAAGGAGATCCGGAACGTCCGCCCCAGGACCGGCTTTCGCAGCTCAACGTGCTGCTCCAGCTCGAGCATCTGCGCAGCTACGAGCCGGTGAGACGCCGTGCTCCGGCCCTCCATGCCTGGTGGTTCGAAATCGGCGCGGCCGAGGTCCACGCCTGGGAGCCCGGCGCCGGCGGATTCCGGGCCATCGACGAGGATCACGCCGCGCGGATCCTGCAGCGGATCGCGCGCTGAGGCGTCAGGCGCTCAGGCGAACGCGAATCCGCTGGATCAACTCCTGGTTCTCGAACGGCTTGCGGATGAATTCCTCCGCTCCCGCCGCGAGCGCCCGCTCCACGACGTCCTTCCCCGGCCGCGCGGAGACGACGAACACCGGCACGTCGCGCGTTCGCGGATCCTTCTTCAGCGCGCGGCACAGATCGAGGCCGTCGCGATCCGGCATCGCGATGTCCAGCAGGACGAGATTCGGGACTGCGTGCTCGAGCTTCTCCAATGCCGCCGCGGCGCTGGTGGCGACGGTGGAGTCGATTCCCTCCAACTCGAGCAGGGTGGCGAGGAAGGTGACGATCTCCGGATCGTCGTCCACCACCAGGACGCGGCGGCGCAGCGACCGCTCTTCGGCCGCGCTCATTCGTGGAACTCCGCTTCGTACCGGCCGGCGAGCGTGTCGACGAGCAACGTCTTCGGCTCGAGGTTGCGCGGTGCGTACGTCGGCTTGCCGATCTGATCCCGGATCGCGAACTTGTTCACGGTGAGCATCACATGTCCGCCCGGACCGACTTCCTCGGTCCGGTACTCGTAGATTCCATTGAGGGTGAGCCGCACGCTCCGCCAGGGCTTCCCGGAGTCGTTGCGGACGAAGATCTGCGTCATCGCCGGCAGGTCGACGCGCTGGACGCGCACGTACGCGCTGAGCACGTTGTCGGTGTAGAGCTGGCCGGCGAGCGTCGCGGCGACGATGAGGCCGTAACTGCCGAGCGCATAAGCACGCCAGCGGGAGTGCTCCGGACGGGCCCGGAAGTCGGCCCAAGCGGTGCCGCCACGGCTCGCGACCGAGCCGAAAATCCGGCTGGTGATGCGGATGAGCCCGCCTGCCGCCGCCGCGAGGCCGTTTGCAATGGCGCTACCGGCCGAGCGCTTCTGCGGCGACGCCGCAGTCGCTGCCGTGACTTCCCCGGCGGAACGCTTCTGTGGCGCCGCTGCCGTCGCTCCCGGCGGTCCGGTGACTTCTCCCACGGAACCATCGTACCCGAGCAGGTCTCGATCGCAAGCCTCGCCGTCAAGGTTTGCTGAACAGGCGATTTACCGGATTTTTCAACGCGTTGCAGGACCACCCGGGATAACGCAGTGCGTCTACGAGGAGTCTCCCAAAGGGGAATGTCGGCGTGCTTGGAGGGTCGATCTGCAATTTTTCACCGACTCACCTGCCGCCAGGCCGCGAGCCGGAAGCCGGGATCGTTCGCCCACCGCGAGAACGCTTGGTCGGCCTGCATCTGCGCGAGCGACCGATCAGTCGCCTTCCGGACTGCATCCTCGAGCGCAGCGCCTCTCAGCCCCTGCTCCGCCAGCCGCAGGCGCGCATCGGGCTCGACGAGCCTCGACGCCTCGCCGAGCGCCTCGGCGGCGAACGCACCTTCTCCTCGCGCCGCGAAGACGCGAGCACGGCCGTAGAAGCCCTGCGGGGAGGCCGGGGCGACGGAGAGCAGGCGGTCGAACGTCGCGCTCGCCTCGGGGAGCTGGCCGTCTTCGAGCAGCGCGAGACCGTACTGGTACAGCGCGGGCACGTTGTCGGACTTGAGGTGTACGGCCCTCTCATAGTCCGCCAGCGCCGCCTTCCGGTCTCCGGCGCGGGCGGCGAGATTGCCGCGCGAGAGCAGCAGGAAGAGGTTCGTGGGGGCGCGCTCCAGCGCCGCGTCCAGCTCGGCGCGTGCGCCCGCGAGATCTCCCTGGTCTCCGAGCACGCGCGCCACTCCGATGCGGGCGGTCACGGAGCCGGGGTCGACGGCCGCGGCGTCACGGTAGGACGAGAGCGCCTCGGCCTTGCGGCCCAGGTCGTACTGGGCGTCGCCGAGCCGCTCGCGAGGCAGCGCGCTGCGGGGCGCGAGGCGCGCGGCCTCCCGGTACTCCGCCACCGCCTCGTCGCGGTGCCCGGTGTTCACCAGGACGTTGCCGCGCGCCAGGTGCGGCGCGGACGGGTCGGTATGGCAGGCGCCGGCCAGCGCCAATGCGACAGCTGCTGCCCGCTTCATGGCGCGCGCAGGATAATCGAGACGATCCGGCAGTGAAAGCGCTTCCTAGGCGGGAGGCAAGGTGAGCACGAAGGTGGCGCCGCTGCTGCCGTCCCGCAGCGTGAGCGTGCCGCCGTGCGCCCGGGCGATATCCCGGCTGGTGGATAGTCCCAGACCGTTTCCGCCCGGCCGGGTGGTGACGAAGCGCTGGAAGATGCGCTCGCGGTTCTCTTGCGAAACGCCGGGCCCGTCGTCGGCGACGACGACCTCCGCGCGGCCTTCCGCGGTGCGGTTGGTGCTGATGCTGATGCGGGTGCGGGCGAAGTCGAGCGCGTTCAGGAGGAGGTTGAGCAGGAGCTGCCGGATGGCGAAGGGGTCCGCGTCCACGCGCGGAGGCTCCCCCGCGGCCTGCTCGAGCTGCAGGTCCTTGATCCGCGCCATCGGCCGCACCATCTGCAGGGCTTCGTTCACCAGCTCGTTCACGTCCTGCGGCCTGCGCGCGACCTTCTCGCCGGCGGAGTAGCTGAGGAAGCTCTGCAGCTGCGCGACGGTGCGGCGCGTCTCGTTCTCCAGCTCCTTCAGATGGCGCGTGACCTTGGCATCCGACTGCGCGCGCTCGGCCGCGGTCCGCGCCAGCTCGGCGAATCCGAGCACGACGGTGAGCGCGTTCTTCATCTCGTGCGCGAAGCCCGCCGTGAGCAGGCCGACCGTGCTGGTGCGCTGCGCGCGCTCCAGTGCGACCGAGATCTCCGCCAGCCGCCGCTGCAGCGTCCAGGCCGAGGCCACTCCGCCCGCCGCGAGCAGGAGCACGGCCAGGTACTGCAGGCCGCCCAGGTTGATCCCCTTCCAGAGCGAGACCACCAGCACGATGGTCGAGAGCAGGAAGATGATCGGACCCCAGTACAGCGCCGCCACGGCGATCTTACGCGCCCGCAGGGCGGCGAGGATGCCGGGGGGGGTCGGACGCCGCTTCTGCACGCGCGCCATATAGCAGAAGTGGAAATGCGCAGGGCGTGCGATCCATCATGTGCCCATGAGCGTGCAAGGTCGGCGCGTGCTCCTCTGCGTGGGAGGCGGGATCGCGGCGTACAAGGCCTGCGAGCTGGCCCGCCTGCTGGTGAAGGCCGGCGCCCAGGTGCGCGTCGCGCTGACCCCCGCGGCGCAACGCTTCGTCACCCCGCTCACCTTCCAGGCGCTGACCGGATCGCCCGTCGCCACCGACATCTTTTCCGCCGAGCAGGATCTGGCCGCCGGCCACATCGCGCTGGCGGACTGGGCGGAGCTGGCCACCGTCGCGCCGGCGACCGCAAACCTGCTCGCGCGCTTGCGCATCGGCCAGTCCGACGACATGGCGGCCGCGTCGCTGCTCGCGATCGATCCGCGCCGCTGGCTGCTTGCGCCGGCGATGAACGAGAAGATGTGGGCGAGCCCTGCGGTCCAGGAGAACGTGCGGGTGTTGAAGGAGCGCGGAGCGCGGTTCGTCGGGCCAGCCGTCGGCGAGATGGCCGAGCGCAGCCATGTCGGTCCGGGGCGCATGTCGGAGCCGGCCGAGATCTTCGCCGCTTGCGCCGACGCGCTGGCACCGCGCGATCTGGAGAACGTCCAGGTGCTGGTGACCGCCGGGCCGACCCGGGAGATGCTCGATCCGGTCCGCTACTTGTCCAATCCTTCGTCGGGGCGAATGGGGTACGCGATCGCCGAGGCCGCCCGCGACCGGGGCGCCCGCGTCACGCTCATCTCGGGGCCGGTCGCGCTTCCCCGGCCGGCGGACGTCGAGGTGGTGGACGTGGTGTCCGCGGAAGACCTGGCGCGCGCGGTGGACGAGCGCCTCGACGGCGTGCGGGTGGTCGTGATGGCCGCGGCCGTCGCCGACCAGCGGCCAGCCACTCGCGCTTCGCGGAAGGTGAAGAAGCAGCCGGGCGACGAGACCATGACCCTCGTCCGCACCCCGGATATCCTGGCCGGCCTCGGGGCCAGGGCCCGGCGCCCCATGCTGGTCGGCTTTGCTGCCGAGTCGGAGAACCTGGAGGAGAACGCCCGCGACAAGCTGGCGCGCAAGAAGCTGGATCTGATCGTGGCGAACGACGTCGCGGATGCGTTTGGAAAGGAGACGAACCGGGTGCTCGTCTTGGGAAAGGACGGCGCGCGCCGCGAGGTGCAGGGCCCGAAGCTCTCCGTGGCGCACGCCATCTGGGACATGGTGCGGGAACGGCTCGGGGACTAGAGCCTTTACGTAGCGATGGCCCGGAATTGTTCTAAACTACCTGCATCATGCGCGAGCTGGTGGACGAGGTGCGTGCTTGGCTCGCCTGGGCAGAGGAAAGCGGGCTGCAGAACCTGGCGGCACCAGGGCGCCAGGCGCAGCGGGTGGAGACGGTGAAACTGCCGCTGCTCGAGGCGGTGCGTACCGAGCTGGGCGAGTGCACCCGGTGCAAGTTGCACAAGACGCGCACCAACATCGTGTTCGGCGTCGGTAACCCCGAGGCGCGCCTGATGTTCGTCGGGGAGGCCCCGGGCGAAGACGAGGACCTGCAGGGCTACCCGTTCGTGGGCAAGGCAG
>Ga0209805_1001617_pt1 | contig 13549 bp, 12 predicted proteins | sample GraSoiAngelo_148_FD_185905 | JGI IMG/M metagenome (GOLD analysis project Ga0209805, IMG submission 185905) | Grasslands soil microbial communities from the Angelo Coastal Reserve, California, USA - 14_1009_09_20cm (SPAdes) (version 2) | ecosystem: Environmental > Terrestrial > Soil > Grasslands ... | reverse complement strand
GATGGCCACATGGCATGCCGTTGTACAGCGTCGGCCGCATGAAGACGTACGAGCAGCTGGCGGAACCGGTGGGGGGCATCCACTTCTGTGGCGACTACACGTGGGCTTCCAACATGGAGGGCGCGGCGCTGAGCGGCGAACGTGCCGCGAGACAGATCCACGGAACGCAGGCGTGAGCCGCGGCCGGAACGACGCTGAGCAAGAATAGGCCCGTGGAGAGCAGGCGCTCAGTGCTCTTGCCGGACGGGACGGTGGCCCCAGGGGCGAAGTCGGGCATGGAGGAGGAATTTCTCCTCGAGGCCCTGCGCTGGATGATGAAATCCCGGCTCTACGACCAACGGGTGATCGCGCTGCAGCGGCAGGGTGAGTTCGGCGTCTATTCGCCGGGCATGGGCCAGGAGGCGTCCATCATCGGCTCGGCGATGGCCGTCGACCCGGCTCGCGACTGGATGGTGCCCCAGTACCGCGAGCTGATGGCAACGGTCCACCATGGACTTCCCCTCGAGGTGATCACCGCCCAGTACCTCGGCAAGATCGGGCCGGCGCGCATTCCCGATGGGGTCCATGTGCTGCCGACACAGGTTTCGATCGCGGCACAGCTACCTCATGCGACCGGGCTTGCGTGGGGCCTCCGTCTGCGCGGGCAGGACTCGGTCGTGATCGCGTACATCGGCGACGGCGGCTCATCGGAGGGCGATTTCCACGAGGCGTTGAACCTGGCGGGAGTCGTGAAGGCGCCGATCGTCTTCTTCCTCCAGAACAATCAATGGGCCATCTCGACGTCGCGGCGGGTCCAGTCGGCAACCCGCAGCTTCGCTCTGCGGGCGGCAGGATATGGCCTCGAGGGCGTCGAGGTGGACGGCAACGATGTGATGGCCGTCTATGACGTCACGTCGGAGGCGGTCGCGCGCGCGCGCGGCGGAGGGGGGCCGAGCCTCATCGAAGCGGTCACCTATCGGATGGGCTTCCACAACACAACTGACAACCCGTCGCGTTACCAGGACCCGACAGAGTACGAGGAAGCGCGCTCGCGCGACCCGATCGAGCGCGTCCAGAAGTACCTGGCCCCCCTTGGGTTGTGGGACGCAAACCGTGAGGCCGCACTGACCGGCGAGCTGCGTGACGAGAACGACCGTGCGCTCCAGCTCGCACGCTCCGCCGCCACGCCCCGAGCCGAGGACGTCTTCGCGAACGTCTATCAGGACCCGCCTCCGCGCCTGGTTCGGCAGAAGGCCGAGCTGCTCGACGGGCACGAGGCATGAGATGACGCAGCGCAACATCGTCGAGGCGATCAACAGCGCGTTGGCCGAGGAGATGGAAGCGGATCCTCGCGTCATGGTGCTCGGCCTGGACGTCGGCAAGCTGGGCGGCGTCTTCAGGACGACCAGCGGCCTGGTCGAGCGGTTCGGCAGCGACCGCGTCGTCGACACGCCGCTGGCGGAGGCGAGCATCATCGGAGCGTCGCTTGGACTTGCCATCGCCGGCATGGTCCCGGTGGCCGAGATCCAGTTCCTCGGCTTCACGGCGCAAGGCTTCCACCAGCTCGGTCCGCAGCTGGGCAAGTACCGGCAGCGCTCGCGTGGGCGCTACCACTGCCAGGTCACGATCCGCGCCCCATTCGGAGGCGGGATCAAGAGCCCGGAGTTCCACTCCGATGCGGTCGAGGCCCAGTTCGTCCAGACACCGGGAATCAAGATCGTCATGCCGTCCAACCCCTACGACGCCAAGGGCCTGCTGCTCGAGGCGATCCGCGACCCGGACCCGGTCCTCTACTGCGAGCCCGACCGGCTGTACAGGGCCGGGCGATCCGAAGTCCCCGACACTGGCTACACCGTGCCGTTCGGAAAGGCGGCGGTGGTGCGGGAGGGCGAGCACGTCACGCTGGTGGCCTGGAGCGCCGCCGTCGAGCTGTGCATGAGAGCCGCGGAGAAGCTCGCGGCGGAGGGAGTGTCGGCGACCGTGGTCGACCTCCGGACGCTGGTGCCGCTGGATGTGGAGACGCTCTGCGCACAGGTCGTCAAGACGGGCCGGTGCGTGATCGTCCACGAGGCGCCGTTGTCGGCCGGGTTCGGCGCGGAGATTGCCGCCACCCTGATGGAGGAGGTTTTCTACGACCTCGACGCACCCGTGGCCCGCGTCGGCGCCTTCGATGTGCCGTTTCCAGCCGCGTCGCTCGAGGATTACTACCTGCCATCGGTCGACCGCGTGCTGGCGGCGGTGCGCCGCACGCTGGAGAGCTAGGCTCAGAGGTCGACTGTCGTCCCGGCTCCTCGCGCGACCGCTTCGCGATAGACGAGACCTGCGGCGGCGAGGTCCTCCACCGCGTGGCCCATCGACTTGTAGACCGTGATCTCATCGCGTGAGCGGCGGCCGGGATGCGTGCCGAGGAGCATCTCTCCGATCTCGGTCGCGGTGTTTGGATCCATTCCCGCGAGCTCCATGCAGCCCGCGGGCGGCGGCAGGAACGCGGCTGCTCGAGACTCCACGAACAGGTGAGCCGCCTCGACCAGCCGTCTGTCCAGCTCGCCCGCCGGCGCCGCGAACCCGACCGAGGTGACGTGGGCGCCCGGTGAAACCCACTCGCGGCGGATCACTGGTTCGCCTGAGTGCGTGCACAGCGCGACGACATCAGCTCCGCGCACTGCTGCCTCGAACGTGTCGACGGCGCGCGCCCTGGGATCGAGCTTCGCGAGCCGTCGCGCGCTCTCCACTGTCCGCGACGCGACGCGGATCTCGGCGAACCGGCGCACGCTCGGCATGATCTCCAGATGGGCGTGCCCCTGCACCCCCGCACCCAGGATCGCGAGCACGCCCGCATCCTCTCTCGCCAGATGGCGAACCGAGACGGCGGCGCCGCCGGCCGTGCGGATTGCGGTGATTCGAGTGCCGTCCATCACCGCGACCGGAGAACCGGTTTCGGGGTCAAATAGCGCGATCAGGGCCTGGTGCGACGGCAGGCCTGCCGCGTCGTTGTGCGGGAAGACCGTGACGAGCTTCACGCCCAGGCCGAGGCCTTCTCCATAACCCGGCATCGACGCGAGCCAGCCCTCGTTCTCGGCGTCGACGGCGGTGCGGGCCGGAACCTCGACCCGTCCCGAGCTGAGCGCGCGAAAGCCTCCTTCCAGCGCTTCGAGAAGGCGATCGAGGTCCAGCAGAGCATTCACCTCCGCCTGGCTCAAGATCAAGAGCTTCATGCGCGGGCCGGATCGTACCCGACCCGAGCTCACGGCTTGTGGCACGCTCAGTGGCGCATGAAACGCTCGGCGCGGGGGATCCTCGAGAACCTCGTCCGGACCCCGTCGGAGACCGGCGGCGAGCAGGCTGCGGCGCAGGCGTTCGCCGGATGGTGCGAAGAGGCGGGCATGGAGGTCGCGATGGAGGAAGTCGAGCCCGACCGGTGCAACGTCGTCGCGAGCTGGAACGTCGGCCGCCGACCGCACCTGCTGCTGACCGGTCACCTCGACACCGCCCCGGTGGGGGAGGGCTGGACGCGCGACCCCTTCGGCGCGGAGGTCAGCGGCGGCCGGCTCTACGGTCGCGGCGCGTGCGACATGAAGGGCGGGCTCGCTGCGATGCTGGGAGCGATCTTCGAGCTGCGCCGGCGCGGCGAGGAGCCGGCCGGCGACGTCACGCTGGCCGCGGTGGCCGGGGAAGAGGAGGATTCAGCAGGCACCCGAGCCCTTGTCGGCCGCGGCATCCGCGCTGACATGGCGGTCCTGTCCGAACCCACTGCCATGCAGCTGGTCATCAGCAACCGGGGCTTGTTGAACTTTCGGGTCGTCGTCAAGGGCGCGTCGGCGCACGCATCGGCCCCCGCGCTGGGACGCAACGCGATCACCGCTGCCGCGGCGGTCGTGGTCGAGCTGCAGGCCGTCAACGACGAGCTTGCGCGGCGCCCTCATGCGGTGTTTGGCCCCGCGAGCCTGACGGTCGGGACGATCCACGGCGGCACGCGTCCGTACGTCGTGCCAGACCGCTGCGTGATCGAGATCGACCGCCGCATCAACCCAGGCGAGACGACCGCTCAGGTCCTCGAGGAGATCGAGTCTGCGATTGCCCGCGTTCGGCTTGGCGTGCCGTGGCTCGAGGTGGTGGTCGAGTCGGGCCCTGACTACCTCGCGTTCGAGATTCCCGAAGAGCACGACCTGGTGCGCGCGCTGAAATCCGCCATGGCCGCCGCGGGCGTCCCGCCGCGCATCACGACCTGGCGCGCCGCCAGCGACGCGGGTTTCTTCGTTCACACGGCGGGGATACCATGCGTGCTGTTCGGACCCGGCGACATAGAGCAGGCCGCGCACCGGCCGGACGAATGGATCGATCTCGACGAGCTTCAGAAAGCGCAGCGGGTGTTCGAGTGTCTGCTGCTTGGCGGACGACCGTCCAGGCAGGTGCCAAGGAGGTAATCGTGGCGGCTTTTCCCGGCGAGGAGTACGAGCAGAGGCTGGCGAGGACGCGCGCGCGGATGGTGGAGGCGGCGGTTGACGTGTTGCTCATCACAGATCCCGCGAACATGAACTACCTGACCGGATACGACGCATGGTCGTTCTATGTGCCGCAGGCAGTGATAGTGCCTCTGCGGGCCGAAGCTCCGCTGTGGGTCGGGCGAGGAATGGACGCTCAGAGCGCGATCCTGACCACCACGCTCCCTCACGAACACATCCTCAGCTACGCGGACGATTACGTGGAGTCAACGGTCAAGCATCCGATGCAGCACGTGGCGTCGGTGCTCGCGGACCATGGGTTCGGGACGGCCCGGATCGGGTACGAGGGCAACGCGTACTTTTTCACCGCGCGCAACCTTGATGTCCTGACGCATTCGCTGCCGGACGCTCGTTTCGTTGACGTCGATCTGCTGGTCAACTGGGTGCGCACTGTCAAGTCGCCCCGCGAGATCGACGTCATGCGCCAGGCCGCGCGGATCGTCGAGCGCGTCATGCAGGTCGCGATCGATGCCGTTGCCGTCGGGACAAGGCAGTGCGACGCGGCCGCCCTCATCTCCGAGGCCCAGATCCGGGGCACCGAGGAGTTTGGCGGAGACGCTCCGGCCAACCCGCCCTCGATCCTGAGCGCCGAGAACGCCGCGACACCGCATGCTTCGTGGTCAGATGCGCCGTTCAAGCGGGACACGGCAACGTGCCTCGAGCTGAGCGGCTGTCGGCGTCGGTACCACTGCGCGATGTCAAGGACTGTCTACCTCGGCAAGCCGCCCGACGAGATGCGGCGGGTGGCTGACGCGACCGCGGAAGGGATGGCCGCAGCGCTCGCGACTGTGAAGCCAGGCGCGCTTTGCCAGGACGTCGAGCTGGCGTGGCGCAAGACAATCAACCGGGCCGGCTTCAGCAAGCCGTCGCGCATCGGATACTCGATCGGCGTGAACTATCCGCCGAACTGGGCGGACCACACGGCAAGTCTTCGCGAGAACGACACGACCGTGATGGAACCGAACATGACCTTCCACCTCATGCTCGGGATGTGGATGGAAGGCTGGGGCTTCGAGCTCAGCGATACGTTTCGTGTCACCGAGACGGGGCACGAGGTCTTCGCAAACTTTCCCCGGCAGCTCTTCGTCAAGGAGTGAAACACGAAGCGCGGCGGCCGCTTGCCGTCGTGACGGGCGGCTCCCGTGGGATTGGCCGGGCCTTCGTCCTCGAAGCCACCCGGCGCGGATTCGACGTCGTGTTCAGCTATCGCAACCGCGACGCCGACGCGGCACAGACCGTCGAGCTCGCAGCAGAGCTCGGCGGCCAGGCCGTGAGCGTGCGTGCCGACCTCGAGCGCTTTGAGGAGCTGCAGATCGTGGTCGGCGCGGCGCGCGGCAAGGGTTCGGTGAGCCTTCTCGTGAACAACGCCGGCATCGGGGAGGAGTTCACGCTCGAGGAGCTCACCCGTGTGGGATGGGAGCGATCCATCGCCGTCAACCTGACCGCCCCGACCTTCCTCGCGAAGGAGCTGTGGGCGGATCTCATTGCGCAGCGGGGCGCGATCCTCAACGTCAGCAGCGACGGCGGAGTCGCGGGGTCGCTTCACGGAGCTCCTTATGGCGCGACGAAGGCCGGCCTGATCGGCCTGACCAAGACGCTGGCGCGCGAGCTGGCGCCACATGTCCGCTGCAACGCGATCGCGCCCGGCCCGGTGGCGACCGAGATGTGGTTCGCGATCGATCCGGCCGTGCAGGCTCAGGTGATGGAGCGCGAGATGCCGCTCAAGCGAATCGCGCAGCCGGAGGACATCGCGCGCGCAGGCCTTGACATCAGCTCGTGGCCGGACGCGTCGGGGATCGTGGTGCTGCTGGATGGAGGGCGAATCATGTGAAGGTCGCGGTTATCGGTGCCGGTCTGTCGGGGCTCGTCGCCGCGACCGAGGTGCAGGCTGCAGGCCATGACGTTGTCGTGCTCGAGGCTCGAGACCGCGTGGGCGGCCGCGTCTTCACCCTCCGCGAGGGTTTCGCCGCGGGGCAGTTCGCCGACATCGGCGCCGAGATCATCTACCAGGGCCAGCACAACATCGCCGACCTCTGCGCGAAACACGATGTCGAGCTCAGCGACGAGTTCAGCCTCGGGACCGACGTGCCGGACCTCATCTTCGGGGGAGAGCGGCTCGATCGCGCCGCGGCGGCCGAGATCGTCAGCGAGCTTCGCGACGCGATCAAGCGCACACATCCGAGCGCCTATGAGTCGGTTGCTCAGTGGCTGCGCCGGGCGCATGTGTCGGAGCCGGGGGAGCTGCTGCTGACGGCGATCGCCCAGTCCACGCCGGCCGCGTCCCTTCGGATCGCCGATGCTCAAGAGCTGAATGTGGATCTTTCGTGGGGGGAGGCGTACCGCAAGATCAAGGGCGGCAACGACATCCTGCCGCGCACGATCGCGAAGCAGCTCGACGTGAGGCTCAACCGTCCCGTACGCGTGATCGGCTGGGGTGCAGGCGGCGTCACCGCCGAGACCGACCACGAGACCTTCCACGCCGACCGCGTCGTCGTCACGGTGCCCGGTCCTCTCGTCTCTGAGCTCGGATTCGAGCCCGCCCTGCCCACCGAGAAGGTGCGGGCCCTGCTTCAGCTCCGATATGGGAACGCGACCAGGCTGGTGGTCCAGTACGCGGAGCGCGAGCTCGTCAAGCAAGCGATCGGGTCAGGCTGCTTCACCGACCGGATGCCCGGCTTTGTGATGGAGCAAACCGTGCACCAGGCGGGCGACCCGATCATCGTCGCCGGGTTGGCGGCCGGCGACGTCGAGCCAGCCGGGCTCACCGACGGCGAGATCCTCGATGGCGTGGACGAGACGATGAGCTCCGTGGTTGGTCGCCCGCTCAGGCGCATCGCCGGATTCGTCAAGAGCTGGACCCACGACCCATGGTCGCGGGCAGTGGTTCGTGCGCCGATCGGCGACCAGCGCGACACGGTGCTGCCTTTGATCGCGGCGCCGCTCGACCGGAGAGTGTTCTTCGCGGGCGAGCACACCGATGATCGCGTTGGGCCGGGCGGAATGGAGGGTGCGATCAAGTCTGGCTACCGTGTCGCGCGTGAAGTTCTGGCATGAGGAGGGGAGAGCCATCGAAGACCGCGAATTCCTGATGATCCCGGGCCCGGTCAGCATCGACGACGAGGTGCTCGAAGCGCTCGCCAGGCCGGTTCGCGCCCACTACGGAGACGAATGGACTCAGCTCTACAAGCACGCCGTGGCCGGCATGCGCCAGGTGTTCAGAACGGAAGGAGAAGTTCACCTGCTCTTCGGCTCGGGCATGGCCGGCGTCGAGATGTGCATCGCAAGCGTGCTGGGGCCGGGCGACGAGGTGCTCGTGGCGGCGAACGGTCTTTTCGGAGACAGGATGGCCGAGGTCGCGACCGCCAACGGCCTTCGCGTGCACATCGTCCGGCCCGAGCTTGCCGAGCCGGTCACCGCCGCAATGATGCGTGAGGCGCTGGCAATCCATCCAGGCATCAGGGCCGTGTGCGTCGTCCACCACGAGACCTCGGTCGGCATCCTCAACGAAGTCGAAGGGATCTGCAGGGCAGCTCGTGAGCATGGCGCGCTGACGATCGTCGACGGCATCTCGGCCGTCGGCGGCGTGCCCTTCGAGATGGACGCGTGGGACGTGGACCTCTGCGTGACCGTCGCCAACAAATGCGTCGGAGGCCCGATCGGCGTGGCACCTGTGGCAGCGGGCCCGCGCGCCCTCGAGGCTCTCGCCGACGGGCGGCCAAAGGCGGCCGGTTGGTATCTCAACCTCGCCACCTGGAAGCGGTTCTCGGAAGAGTGGAGCGGCTGGCATCCTCATCCGACCACGGTGCCGACCAACGTGATCGAAGCGTTCGACGTCGCGCTGACCGGCCTGCTGGACGAAGGCGTCGAGAACCGGTGGCGGCGCCTTGCCCGCGCGCGGGACCGGGTGCGCGAGGGCCTCGAAGAGATGGGCTTTCCGATGGTGTCGCCCGTCGCGACCGCCTCACCGGTGACGACCGCCGCGTATGGCATTTCCGGAATGAACGTGCCCGACTACCTGGGCTGGCTGCTTCGCGAGCACCGCATTCGCATCGGCGGCGGGCTCGGCGAGCTGTCGGGCAAGATCTTCCGCGTCGGCCACATGGGACGCGCCGCGGAGCCGGAAGCGATCGACCGCTACCTGCGCCTCACCTCCGAATACCTAGAAGAGAAGCGGCTGGGTCGGGCTAGAGCTTGATCCTTTGTGGGGCCCAGTCCTCGATGCCGGCCTGCACGTCATTGAGGAAACGCGAAGCCGCGAGGCCGTCGATGATCCTATGGTCGAATGACATCGTGAGGTTCATGATCGGCCGAATCACGACCTCGTCATTCACTACGACTGGGCGCTTCCGGATTGACTCCGTGCTCAGGATGGCGGCCTGCGGCTGGTTGATGATCGACTGACCCGCGACTGAACCCAGCGCGCCGGTGTTGTTGAGCGTGAACGTGCCGCCGCGAACGTCCTCGGGACGAAGCGACTTGCTTCGGGCCCGACTCGCCAGGTCATTGATCGCCATGGCGAGATCGATGAAGCCCATCAGGTCGGCATCCTTGACGACGGGGACGATGAGGGCGTCTGGCAGCGCGACCGCGATTCCCATGTTGACGAAGTGGTGGAGCACGATGCCGTCGGCCGTCCACGTCGAGTTCAAGTACGGGTTCGTCAGGAGCGCGTCGCAAACGATCTGGACGAAGAACGGAACGTACGAGAGCGCAAAGCCGTGGCGCTCGCGGAAGGCATCCTTTTCGGATTCCCGATAGGCGAGCAGGCGGCTCACGTCGACCTCCCGCAACGACCAGGCGTGCGGGGAAGTGCTGACGCTGCGGACCATGTGCTCCGCGATCTGCCGGCGCACGGCAGAGACCCGAACGAGCTCGTCTCGCCTCTCCGCGGAAGGCGGGGCCGCAGTGGCGCCGCCCTTCCGGTCGGACAGGAGCGCGAGGACATCCTCACGCCTGACTCGACCGCCGGGCCCGGTGCCAGCGATCTGCGACAGCTCCAGGCCGTTCTCTTCGAGAAGCTTGCGCACGCCGGGGCTGATCCGGCCTTCGACTGGCGCTGGCGGCGCGGCGACTGGTCTGCCGACCGGAGTTACAGGTTTGGTTTCCGGTGCCGCTGTGACGCCTTCGACCTCGAGCTCTGCAAGCGCGGTCCCTATGGGAACGGTCTGGCCGGACGCTACCTTGATGCGCACGAGCCGGCCCTCGACCGGCGAAGGCACTTCTGCGTTCACCTTGTCGGTGACGACCTCCACGATCGGCTCGTCCCGGCGGACGAGCTCGCCTTCCTGCTTGAGCCAGCGATCCACGGTGCCCTCGGTGACGGATTCACCGAGCTGCGGCATCTTCAGTGTGGTCAGGCCCATGCGCAATGCACCCCGGGACGATTCTAGTCAGCTTCGATCTACCATTCGCTCAAGAGCGGCGGCGTTCAACCAAGGAGAAAGCGAATGACCCGGCGATTTCGCTTCGGCATCTGCACCGACCAGAACATGACCTGGGAGAAGACGGTCGAGCGCTGGCAGCTTTTCGAGCGCCTCGGCTACGAGAGCGCATGGCTGTGCGACCACCTCGTCCAGCCGAGCCGGCCGCAGGGACCTTACTTCGAAGCGTGGACGCTGCTGGGCGGGCTCGCAGCGGTGACAAAGACAATCCGCGTCGGTGTGCTGGTGACGTCCAACACGTTTCGCTACCCGCAGGTCCTGGCCAAGATGGCCGTCACGGTCGACCACATCTCGAACGGAAGGCTCGAGATCGGGCTCGGCGCGGGCTGGTACGAGCCTGAGCACACGATGTTCGGGATCGACTTTCCGGAGACGAAGGAGCTGGTCTCGCGCTTCCGCGAGGCGGTCCAGGTCATCGACCTGATGACGCGCGAGGACACGAGCTCCTTCGACGGCGTCTACTACAAGCTAAAGGACGCGCGTTCTCGACCCGCGAGCATCCAGAAACCGCGCCCGCCGCTGGTGCTGGGGGCCTTTGGGCCTCGCATGCTGAAGATCGTCGCCCGGTACGGCGACACGTGGAACGCGTTCGGGACGCCCCAGGAGATGCGCGAGCGCAACCAGATGCTCGACGACTACTGCCGCGAGATCGGCCGCGACCCGGACACGCTGGACCGCTCTCTGTACTACTGGGTGCCGAAGTCCGACGAGGACCCGTGGGTTTCGAAGGATGCCTTCTACAGCGTGATCCAGCCTTACGTCGAGGCGGGGGTCAACCAGTTCATCTTCGACCAGCCGCGCGACGATCAGATGGAGATGCTGGAATGGGCCGCGGCGGAGGCGTTGCCCAGGTTCGCCCGGGAGATGCCGCGCGCGCTGGAACCTGCGAGCGCCGCGAAGATCGACACCTCGGACTGGAAGCGGCCGCAGGACCACCTGTAGGCGACGCGCCCTCATTTCGAGAGGGCCAGGCGCGAGCGGGACAGCATGCGAGGCGCCAGCGAGCCCACCAGCGCCATCCCGGCCGCCCCCAACACCGGCGGCCAGAACGCCACCCTTATGCTGCCGGTCGCATCCACCAGCGCGCCAGCGGATAGTGGCCCTACGAAGGCGAGCAGGTAACCGGCCGTGTACATCACCGCCGAGTACGTCGAGGCTTCGCTCTCGTCCGTGGCCATCAGCGGCGGCAGCGCGATCGACGCCACAAAGGCCGCACCTGAGCCCAGGCCGACCATGAACACGAGCGGCCATATGAGATCCGTGAGGCCGAGCAGCAATCCCAGCGAGCCGATGACCGCGAGAGTACCCGCTACGACGTAGAACGGCGTCGAGAGGGCGTACGGCCAACGCACGAACGAAAGTGCCAGCAGCGGCACGATGGGAAAGAAGTTGAGGAAGAGGAAGGTTGTCGCCAGGTAGTCGGCGCTGCGCCCTGGCAGCAGGAATGGGATCCAGGTCGCGACGGTGTAGTAGACGAGGTTCTGGAACGTGAACAGCGCGGCCACCTGCCACACTCTCGGGTCGCGAAGAACGGTCCCCAGGTGCACTGGAGGGGCGGCCATCCGGTCACGCGGCGTGAATCGCACCCAGAGAAGCACGCCGATTGTGGCGACCCCCGCCCACACGAGGAACATCGCGCGCCACCCGATTGCGTGAGTGATGTAAGGCGACAGCGAGGCGCCTAGCACGTTTCCCATCAGCAGGCCGTTGCCGTACAGGTTGCTCGCTCGTGTGATCGTCGTCGGAAACCAGCGGCGGATGAGAACCGCGAGCGGAGGTTGCGCCACCGCGATCGAAAGCGTCAGGAGCGAGCTGCCGGCGAACACCCAGAAGATACCCGGCGGCAGCGTGAGCGCGACCGTGAAGACGACCAGCCCGGCGCTGCAGAGGGCAACCAGGCGTCGCGCCCCATACCTGGTCGCCAGCAGCGCGCCAGGGATGGATGCGACGCCCAGTGTGAGGACCGCCAGCGACGTGATCGACCCGGTGGCGGCGAAGCTGAGCCCGAGCTCGGAGCGGATCGCGGGGAGCGTCGGCGGAATCGCGAAGAGGATGACCCGCAAGTTGAACGCCGTCAGCCAGACGAGTCCGAGCGAGATGGCGGTCCGGCGCAACGGACCACCATCCTAGCGTCAGATCTTCAACGAGTCGGGGACGGGATTCTTCGCTCTTACCCACCGGAACACGTCGCTCGTTGCAAGCTGCCCGCCGGTCACGTAGAGCACGTTTCCCGACACCCATCCGGCTTCGTCCGAGCACAGGTAGACCGCCGCCGCGGCGACGTCATCGGGCACGCCGACCCGGTTGAGGGGATAGAACGACGCGCGGTCGGCGCGGTCTTCATCGGTCCGCAGCAGGTGCTCGGTGAGGCGTGTCTCGATCACCCCCGGGGCGATCGCGTTGACGCGGATGCCGTCCTTGCCGGCCTCGTAGGCCAGGACCTTCGTCAGGTTGACCAGCGCCGCCTTCGCCGAGCCGTATATGCCTTCGGTCGGCGCCGGGAACACACCGTCGATGGAGACGATGTTCAGAATCGCGCCACCCTTGCCCTGCTTGGCCATAAGGCGGCATGCGGCGACCGATGCGAAGAGTGGCGTGCGCACGTTGATCGCGTACATCGCGTCGAAAGCCTCGAGCGTCGCGTCGTCGAGTGGCCCGATCGACCCGGGTTGGTCGGTGATACCTCCGGCGTTGTTGACGAGGACGTCAAGCGATCCGAGCTCGCGGGCCGCCGCGTCCACCATCTTCATCGCGGCATCGGTATCAGCGAGGTCGAGCGCGTGTACGAAAGACCTGCGCCCGACCGATCGGATCTCGTCCGCGACCTGCTCCAGCTCGGAGCGCCCGCGCGCTGCCACGGCGACATCCGCGCCCTGCCGGGCCAGCGCGATTGCGATCGCGCGACCGATGCCGCGTCCGCCTCCGGTGACCAGCGCCTTCTTGCCTTCAAAAGAGAACATGCACCCTCCCCTTCGCTTCGAGAATCCGCCTATCGTAGGGATCTCGCGGAGGTTCGAATGACAGAGCGAATCGGGACGGCGATCGTCGGCGGCGGCATCGCCGGCTGCGCCCTCGCGCACTATCTGGCTGAAGAGGGAGAGACCAGCATTCTTGTCGTCGATGCCGACGAGCTTGGGAGCGGCTCGACGGGAGGCTCGTTCGGCGGAGTCCGGCAGCAGTTCAGCACGCCGCTCGAGATCGAGCTGTCGCGCCGGGGCCTGGATTTCTGGCGCAGCGCGGAGCGCGTCTTCGAGTCGCCGGTGACGTGGCACGCCAACGGATACCTGTTCTTGACCGGACAGCCCGAGATCATGACCAAGCTCGGCGAAGCCGCTGCGCTGCAGCGCAGCATGGGATTGAACGACGTCCACGTGCTGGACGCCGAGCAGATTCGCGAAACGCTTCCGTGGGTCGGCACGGACGGGGTGCTCGGAGGGACATACACGCCGCACGACGGAAAGGTCACTCCGACCGAAGGGGTGGCGGCGCTGGTCAGGGCCGCGAGATCGCGCGGCGTCTCATTTCGCGAGCACTGGCCGGTGCGCGCCCTCGAGCGCGACGGCAGGACGTGGCACATCGTCGGGCCGGACGTCCTGGAGTCCGAGCGGGTCGTCGTCTGCGCCGGCT
>Ga0209805_1001616_pt1 | contig 13557 bp, 10 predicted proteins | sample GraSoiAngelo_148_FD_185905 | JGI IMG/M metagenome (GOLD analysis project Ga0209805, IMG submission 185905) | Grasslands soil microbial communities from the Angelo Coastal Reserve, California, USA - 14_1009_09_20cm (SPAdes) (version 2) | ecosystem: Environmental > Terrestrial > Soil > Grasslands ... | reverse complement strand
GGACGCGTTGGATCCGCCTGGCCTCATGAATCCCGGCAAGATCTTTCCCACACCCAGCCGCTGCCGGGAGTTCGCCTTCGCATCCACCACGCGATGACCGCGACGGTGACGCGGACCATTCCCGGAGATGCCACCGAGTGCTCACAAATCCTCGCGCAGGCCACCGCTGACCGCCGAACGGTCCGGATCCAAGGATCGGGGACGAAGTCCTACCTCGGAGACGTCGGCACCACGGACATCGAGCTCGGCACCGAACGAGTCGCGGGTGTGATCGATCACGTACCCGCCGATCTCACGGTGACGGTCGGCGCGGGCACCCGCATGGCTGACCTGAAGGTGGCGCTCGAAAGGGCCGGCCAGTTCCTTCCATTGGATCCGCCTCACGCGGACGAGGCGACGGTAGGGGGGGTCATCGCCGCGAACTCGAACGGCTTCTGGCGAGCTCGCTATGGCGGCGTCCGTGACCTTCTGATCGGGACGCGGACCGCACTTGCCGACGGCACGGTCGCGCGGGCGGGTGGACGCGTCGTGAAGAACGTCGCGGGTTACGACCTCGACAAGCTCCTGGTCGGATCGTTGGGGACGCTCGGCGTGATCGTCGAGGCGACGCTCAAGGTCCTCCCCCTCCCGGAAACGAGCGATGGACTCGTCGCTCGGTTCGAGCGCCCGGATGAGGCGTTCGCGGTCGCACACGCGATCGTTCGCGCGGCGGCGCGGGTCGAGGCGTGCGTCATCGATCGCACCGACGAGGGCTTTTGGCGGGTGGCCGTGCAGGCACGCGGAAGCGGTCCGACGGTGATGCGGGCGATCAGCGACGCGCGCCGCGAGGTCGCGGCACGTCACGGCGATGCTGCCGAGCTCGCCGACGCTCTTGACCGAATGCGGGAGCTGCCGGCGCGGGCGACGGACGGTGCGATTGTGAAGGTCTCGCTTCCGGTCGCGGCATCGGCCGCGTTCGCGGAGAACGCGGCGCGCCTCGAGAGCTTCGCGGCGCTCGCCGTCGACGCCGCGAGCGGAGTCGCCCGCGTGCACCTCACAAACGAGGACGATGCCGTGATCCGAGACGCGGAAGCGCTGCTGCTCGCCGCGCGCATGGTCGGCGGCAGCGGTCGCATCGAGCGCCGGGCCGAGCGGCTGCGATCGCGTCTTTTGACCTGGCCGAATCGACCGAACGGCGATTTCTTGATGCGGCGCATCAAGGAGGCCTTCGATCCGGCGGGCATCCTCGAGCCGGGACGCTCGGCGTTCGCATGACCGGGCCGATCCCGATGCCCTACCCCAACGCGGATGCACCGGCGCAGGACCTCATAGCCGCGTGCGTGCACTGCGGCTTCTGCCTGCCGACCTGTCCGACGTTCGCGGTCCTCGGCGTCGAGATGGATTCGCCGCGAGGACGCATCCATCTCATGAAGACGGTGTGGGACCACCGGCTCGGCGCGGACTCGCCGGGGCTCGAGGATCACATCTCGAAGTGCCTCGACTGCCGCGCGTGCGAAACGGCGTGCCCGTCCGGGGTCGAATACGGAAAGCTCGTCGAAGGAGCACGCTCGCAGATCGTCACCGCGCGTCCACGATCTGGGCTGGAGCGTCTCGTTCGCGTGGGCGCGTTCGACTGGCTCTTGCCGCACCGGCGCATTCTCGGCGCCTTCGCGGTCTTCTCCATCGCGGCCAAGCGGCTTGGGATGGGCACGCTCCTGCGCGCAACGCGGCTCGGTCTCGCGCGCCGAATGGCCGATCTGCTAGACCTGCTGCCCGACCGAGCCACCTCGCATCCTCTCGTAGCGGCGGCCGCGAAGGGCCAGCGGCGCGGCCGCGTCGCGATGCTCGAAGGCTGCGTCATGGGAAGCGTCTTCGGCGCCACGAACGCCGCGACCGCACGCGTCCTCGCCCGCAACGGCGTCGAGGTTGTCGCGACGCCCGGCCAGACCTGCTGCGGCGCGCTGCATGCCCACGCCGGGGAGCGCGAGCGCGCGAGAGAGCTCGCCCGTCGCAACATCGCCGCCTTCGAGCGGTCCGCAGTGGACGCCGTGATCGTGAACGCGGCAGGCTGCGGCGCCGCGATGAAGGAGTACGGCTGGCTCCTGAAGGACGACCCCGAGTGGTCGGCCCGGGCCTCAGCCTTCGCCGCGAAGGTCCGCGACGCGACCGAATACCTCGGTGACCTCGGCGTGACCGAGCGGCCGGGAACGCTCCGCGGGCGAGTGACCTGGGACGATCCCTGTCACCTTCTCCATGGTCAGAAGATTCGCGCCCAGCCGCGAGCTCTGCTCGCGGCCATCCCGGGCCTCGACATCGTGCCGCTCGAGGAAGCCGACTGGTGTTGCGGCAGCGCCGGCACCTACAACGTCACGCAGCCCGACCTTGCGCGCTCGATCCTCGAGCGAAAAGTCGCGAACATCGTCCGCTCGGGTGCGGACACGGTCGTCACCGCGAACCCGGGGTGTCTCATGCAGATCCAGAGCGGGCTGCGTCACTCGGGGTCGAACGTGCGCGTCGTTCATCTGCTCGATCTGCTCGACGAGGCGTACCGCGCGCACTGAACCACGGGCAAAAAACGCGGCGTGATAGATCCGATCCTCGTCGTGCGGGTCGCCGTCGCGCTCCTCGCCGCGGCGACCGTCGTCGCGGCTCTCGCGCGGCGAGCGTCGCTACCGGATTCGGTCGTCCTCGTGATCGCCGGGCTGTGGGGGGCCCTGCTTTTCCCCGAGATCGGACTGGCGATCACGCCCGGCCTCGTCCTCGGGGTATTCGTCCCCGGCCTCGTCTTCGCGGCCGCGTACGCCATCGATTGGACCGCTCTCCGCCCGGTGCTCGGCCCGATCCTGGCGCTCGCCATCCCCGGCGTGGTCGCGTCTGCCGTCGTCGTAGCGGTCGCCCTGTACCTCGGCATCGGGCTCCCATTCGGCCTCGCATTCGTCGTCGGCGCGATCACCGCGGCGACCGATCCGATCGCGGTCGTGGCGACGATGCGGCGACTCGACGTTCCAGGCGGACTACGCACACTCGTCGAGGGGGAGAGCTTGCTCAACGACGGCACAGGCCTGGTCCTCTTTGCGCTCGCGCTCCGGGCGGTGCAGGCCGGCGTTGGCGCGACAGAGGCAGCGGCTCTTTTCGTGGGCACGATCGCTGTCAGCGGAGTCGTCGGCCTCGCCGGCGGGCTCCTCGCCGCGCGGCTCATTCGCGCAACGAGCGAGCGCACGATCCAGCTCGCCATCTCGCTCGTCACCGCGTACGGGACCTATCAGCTGGCCGACGCCGTCGGCCTCTCAGGGATCCTCGCCACGGTCATCGCCGGGATCGCCCTCGGCAGCCGCATGCGACGGACCGCAGGCTCTGCGATTCTCGTGCGGGAGATCGAGGATCTCTGGGACGTCGCCGCGTTCGTGCTCACGTCGCTCGTGTTCCTCCTCATCGGATTTGCCATCCGTCTTCCCACCCTGTTGAGCGCGGGGTCCGCCGTCGCGATCGGCACCGCCGCCGTGGTCGCGGCGCGAGCGCTGATCATCTATGTGCCCGCGGCCGCGGTCGGATCGTGGACGCGTGCCCTGCCGCGGGGTTGGGCCCACGTGATCTTCTGGTCCGGGCTACGCGGCGCGATCGCGCTCGCGGCCGCGCTGTCGCTGCCGGCTGACTTTCCCGACCGCGAGCTCGTCCAGCAGATCAGCTTCGGCATCGTCCTCGTGACCCTCCTGGTGCAAGGCGCAGGCGCCCCGCTCGTCGTCCGGCGAGCTTTGGGCGGCGCCGACCGCTCGACTGCGCTACGGTCTAGCGAGGGAGGCTGAGGCCGGCTCTGACCGCATCAAAGACCGAGTTCAAACGGCGTCTGGATCGCGCCCTGGGGTCCGATCGATTACGCACCGCTCTCCGTCGCGCACTCCCCGAGCTGAAGGAGCGGCGCGACGCGCGCATGCGCGAGATCGACTGGGCCGGCCTGCGCGCGGACCTCACGCAGCGCAAGGCCAAAGCGATCGACGACATGCCGGAGCTCGTCGAACGATTCACGCGCGAGGCCGAAGCCGTCGGGGCGAAGGTCTACCGCGCCGTCGATGCCGACGAGGCCCGCCACATCGTCACCGCGATCTGCCGCGCCAAGAAGGCAAAGCTCGTCGTGAAGTCGAAGTCGATGGCGACGGAGGAGATCGGTCTGACCGATCACCTCGAGTCGCAAGGCATCCACGCGGTGGAGACCGATCTCGGCGAGTGGATCATCCAGCTCGCAGGCGAGCGGCCGTCGCATCTCATCGCGCCGGCGATACACAAGACGCGAGAGGAGGTCGCGCAGCTTTTCAGCAAGGTCGTCGGACATCCGGTCGCCGATGACATCGCGTCCCTCGTCGCCGTCGCCCGGAAAGAACTGCGCCAGAGCTTCATCGATGCGGATATCGGCATCACCGGCGGGAACGCGCTCATCGCCGATACCGGCACGTTGATGCTCGTCACCAACGAAGGCAACGCCGATCTCGCGACCACGTTGCCGGCGGTGCACATCGCGGTCGTGGGCATCGAGAAGATCGTCCCCACCATCGACGACGCGATCGCCATCGTGAAGCTCCTCGCTCGCAGCGGGACCGGGCAGAAGATCACGTCCTACACGCAATTCATCACCGGTCCGTCGCGGTCGGCCGATATCGAGCTCAAGGCACAGATCGGCGTCCACGGCCCCAAGGAGCTGCACTTCGTGCTCCTGGACAACGGCCGCACGGCGATGCGCGACGACCCGTTCGCGCGGGACGCGCTCCGCTGCATCCGTTGTGGTGCATGCAGCAACGTGTGCCCGAGCTACCAGGAGGTCGGCGGGCACGTCTTCGGCCACATCTACACCGGCCCCATCGGCCTCGTCGTCTCGCCGTGGCATCACGGCATCGAGAGCGTCGCTCACGAGCAGGCCCTCTGCATGGGCTGCAATGCCTGCGACACGGTCTGCCCGGTCTCCATTCCCCTCGCATCGCTCATCACAGACGTTCGCGCGAGTGCCGTCGAGAAGACCGGGATGTCCTGGGCGAAGCGCCTCTTCATGCATCAGTGGTCGACGCCGGATCGGATCGACCGCGTCACCGGCTGGCTCGCGACCTTTCAGAACCCGTTGCGCCGGAATGGGAACGTGCGCCTTCCGTTCGGTTCGCTCGCTCAGGAGAAGAGCCTGCCCGCGGTCGCCGACAACCCGCTCCATTACCGAGCTCGTGAGATCACGCAGACCAATCCCTCGTCGCCGACGATGAGGGTCGCGATGTTCCCGTCGTGCATCGTGGACCACTTCCTTCCTGGCGCGGGATATGCCGCCGCCCGCGTCCTTCAGTCAATGGGCGCGGAGGTGCACATCGTCGAGGGCCGCCGCTGCTGCGGGCTGCCGCAGCTGAACAGCGGAGATCGGCCGACAGCGGTCGCGATGGCGAAGGCCGCGATCGAGTCGCTCGAGCGCATCGCGGCGGACCGAATCGTGATCCCGTCGTCCTCGTGCGCGATCACCATCGCCCAGGACTACGAGCGGATCTTGTCGGACGATCGTGCCTGGTCGGAGCGCGCGCGAAAGCTCGCGGGCCGCGTCACCGCGTTCACGCCGTACGTCGCGTCAATCTTCCGCGAGCGTCCACTTCGCGGGCGGCGTCTCGGGTTGCGGGCGACATATCACGACGCCTGTCAGTCCGCGAACGTCCTGGGCATCCATCAGGATCCGCGAACGCTCCTCCGTGAGATCGCGGGCGTCGAGCTCGTCGAGATGGCGGAGTCCTCGGTGTGCTGCGGGTTCGGGGGCTCGTTCAGCTTCGAATATCCCGAGGTCGCGAACCGCGTCCTCGAGCGCAAGCTGTCCAACATCGACGCCACCGGCGTCGACCTGGTCATCTCGGACAACCCGGGATGCCTCACGCACCTGCGCGGCGCGATGGACGCGCGCGAGAAGACAACCCGCGTGCGCCATATCGCTGAGGTGCTGTGGGAATCGCTGTCTAGTGCGGGCTAACTAACCGCCGCAGCCGCAGCTACCGCCGAGCGAGGGGTTGCGCACCAGGAATCCGGTGCCCTCAGGCCCGTCGACCCACTCCACCTTCGCGCCGTCGCAATACGGGAGGCTCTGCGCGTCGATCGCGACCTTCAGGCCGGCCGCGTGAGTGACGGCGTCGGTCTCGTCCGCGTGCTCGTCGAACGCGAGCCCGTAATTAAAGGAGCAGCACGAGCGTCCGGAAACGTACAGGCGGAGGAAGGCCCGCTTCGGATCGTCGGCCCGAAGCTCCCGGAGCTTGGTCGCAGCCTCCGGTGTGACCTGGATCGTCGTCGTGCTTCCGTCGATGGCCATCGAGTTGAGTCTACCGGTCCTGCTTCAGCTGCGGCACGCGAGCCAGGATCGCGGCGAGGCCCGCGAAGACCACCGCGGCCGCTCCGGCGACGGCCATCGGGGCGCCGAATACGATCGCCGCTCCACCGAGGAGCGGGCCGTTCAGCACACGCATGCCCTGCGTGCCGAAGGTATAAGCACCCATGACCCGGCCGCGGATGTCGTTGGGCGCCGAGAGCTGGATCTTCGTGTTGGTGAGCGACTGTGTGAGCACCGCGGAGGCACCGACGACCACCAGCAATAGGAACGACGCGGCGTAGTTCGTCGAGAACGCGAACACGAGGATCGCGAGCATCTCGGCCATCGCTGCGCCAACGATGAAGCGGCCGCTGTGGCGTCGATCCCGCGCGTACGCCAGGTAGAAAGCCGCCGCGACGGCGCCGATGCCGCTGCCGACCAGGAGGAACGAGTATCCGAGGTCGTCGACGTGCAACACGTCGTGCGCGAACAGGACCAGAAACGAATTGAAGGTATGGCCGAGGAAGATGACGCCGAGCATCTCGACCCCGATGAGCGCAGCGATGTACGGACGCCCGCGAACGAAGCGGAGGCCGTCGCGGAGCGCGGCGCGGATCGGTGTGGTCGATCGAGCGGCGAGCGGTCTCACGCGCACGAACGCAAGAAACAGGAGAAGCGGCACGAAGGTGAGCGCATTGATCAGGAAGCCCCACCCCGGCCCGAACGCGACCACGATGAAGCCCGCGACGGCCGGCCCGATCACCTGCGAGAACTGGCGCGCGGTCGAGTTGAGGCTGACCGCCGAGAGAAGCTTGGACGGCCCGACCATCGAATGGATGAGCGTCTGCTGGGCCGGGCCGCCGATCGCCCCGGCGAACCCGTGGAGCAGCAGCAGACCAAAGAGCCACCATGTGGTCACGACACCACCGATCGTGACCGCCGCGATCGCGACGGCCGCCGTCATCAGGAGGAGCTGCGCGACGATCTGGACCTTCCGGTTGTCGTATCGATCGGCGAGCACGCCGCCGTACAGCGAGAAGAACGTGAACGGAACCCAGTGCGCAAAGACCATCATCCCGAGCCAAAATGGAGCTGTCGCGCCGGCGAGCTGATACACGAGCACATTCCGAATGACGTTCTCCATGCCGTCGCCCGTCGAGCTCACCCAGCTGAAGATCCAGTACCAGCGGAACGTTGGGACCGCGAGTGCCTCGAATCGGATCGAGCTCGGCGCAACAGCGCCGGCGCCTGGCTCGACTTCTAATGCGTCAACTTTTCTGTCCGCCACGAGCGAGAGAGTATGTGAGCCGACGGCCGCGGGTCCTGTCCCGGGCTCGGATGGGAGCAGCGCCGGGGTCCTCTTCGCTCGGCCCCTCGTGGGATCGCGATGGACCGCCGTCTAGGGGCCGCTCGCTCAGAAGACCCCGACGCTGCTCGACCCGCTCCCCCGTGCACCCGCGCAGCGGCTCTCCCGCCTCATGGCGTGATGAAAAGTTGCGTCACCATCCGTCCATAAGCGCCGGCGCTGATCACGCCGATCCCGATTCGGGTGAACTCGGGTCGAAGGATGTTTTCTCTGTGTCCTGGGGAATCCATTAGAGCTCGATGGGCCACGGCGACCGACTGGGCATATGCGAGGTTCTCACCGGCCCGCGAATATGTGATTCGCGCGGTCTTGAGTCTGTCGAACGGCGACCCGCTTACGGGCGATTCGTGGCTGAAGTACTTCAACGTGAACATCTCCTGGGAATGCGACCGTGCGACCGGCACGAGGCGCTCGTCCAATACAAGCGCGTCAATCCCGCGCTGCGTCCGCTCCTCGTTGACGAGATCGAAGAGCTGGCGCTCCGCGACCGGATCGGGGGCGAGCTCGATGCCATCGGGAAGATCGAGGCGCTCGGTCTGGTCCTCGCCGATTCGGGTGACGAGGATCGGGGAGCCACCGAGCTGCCCGATGAACGACTCGATCTGCGGTTGGAAGGCGACGATCTCGGCGTTCACGAAGCGGCCGGTCCGGCTCGCTTCGACCGCGGCCTTCACGTCGCTGCCGATCGGAAGCGCCTCGATCGCCAGGATCGCCACCGCGACGATGAAGAGCGAGCGGACCGCTGCTGGGAGCGTCCCAAGGATTCGATCGGCGATCCCGAGAGAACTTCGACGGACGAGCGCGACGATCGGCCGGATCGCGAGATGGCCAGCGGCAGAGAAGAGGGCCTCGGCGACGACGATGGTCACGACGAATCCGATCGTCGCAGCGACCGGCTTTGGCCGACCCGAGAGCGTCTCGACGAGCGCCGTCGCCGGGCCCGCGAACGCGAGCGCGGCAGCGACCGCGAGAATCCACGATGCGAGGCTGTAGGTGGTCGCGACGAACCCCGTTTGGTACCCGGACCAAGTCGTCACGACGATGAGCGCGAGGACGGCAGCGTCGACGGGGTTGAGGCCCGGGTCGCTCACTCGCCGCGATGCTAGCGGCGAGCGGCTGACGCCTTATGCGCTAATACGTTTTGGACGATCCAACCAGAGCCGCCGCTCCGCAGTGTGCGGGCGGCGGCTCGACTTACCAGCTGGTCTTTCGACCCAGGCGCTATTTGGAACAGATCGCGTAAATCGTCCAGCCCGGGTCGCTGACATTAAGGCTGACCGTCCACTGGTTCGACGCATTCGGGTAGCTCTCGATCGTGTACTGACCGTTGCCGCCGCCGCCGATCCCGGTGTATCCGCCGGTGACGACGTTCGGATTCGTAGGCGGACAGATCTGTGTGGCGGTGGTGCCCGACGCCGGCGTGCTCACGATCGTGAGCATCCCGGTGAGCGAACTTGGGCCGGTTGCCCCTGTCGCACCCTGTTGACCTGCGGGACCCTGCGGACCTGCCGGACCCTGCGGGCCCGGGATTCCTTGCGGACCTTGCGCGCCTGGCGTGCCGGGATCGCCCTGTGGGCCTGGCGGGCCCATCGGACCCGGAATTCCCTGCGGACCTTGCGGGCCGACCGCGCCGGGGTCGCCCTGAGGACCCTGCGGACCTTGAGGTCCCGCTGGACCTGGGATTCCCTGCGGACCTTGGGCGCCGGGGGTGCCGGGGTCGCCCTGCGGACCTTGCGGTCCCATCGGGCCAGGAAGTCCTTGCGGACCCTGCGGACCGACCGCTCCGGGCGTGCCGGGATCGCCTTGCGGACCTGGCGGACCTGCGGGACCCGGAGCGCCGGGTGCGCCTGTTGCTCCCATCGGACCAGCCGGTCCCATCGGACCTGGCGGACCTGCGGGACCTGGGACGCCGGGTGCGCCTGTTGCTCCCATCGGACCAGCCGGTCCCATCGGACCTGGCGGACCTGCGGGACCGGGAGCGCCGGGTGCGCCTGTTGCTCCCATCGGACCAGCCGGTCCCATCGGACCTGGCGGACCTGCGGGACCGGGAGCGCCGGGTGCGCCTGTTGCTCCCATCGGACCAGCCGGTCCCATCGGACCTGGCGGACCTGCGGGACCGGGAGCGCCGGGTGCGCCTGTTGCTCCCATCGGACCAGCCGGTCCCATCGGACCTGGCGGACCTGCGGGACCGGGAGCGCCGGGTGCGCCTGTTGCTCCCATCGGACCAGCGGGTCCCATCGGACCTGGCGGACCTGCGGGCCCTGGAGGACCAGCGGGACCGGGAGGACCAGCGGGGCCTGGAGGACCAGCGGGGCCGGTGGGACCTGTGGGGCCGACGTTGCCGTTATCGCCCTTATCGCCTTTGTCGCCTTTGTCGCCCTTGTCCCCGTTGTTGCCCTGAGCTCCCTGGTTGCCCTGGGCACCTTGGGGTCCGGCCGGACCAACGGCACCAGCCGGACCAACCGGGCCTGCCAAGCCCGGCACTCCCATCTGGTTCCAACTGAGATGGACCTCGGTGACCTTGCAACCAAGTGGGTCGTGAACGATCCGTAGGGCGCCGGTGGTGCCGTCGTAGCAGCCGTCGATGACGCCTGTGTCCGCGGCTGCCGGACCACCTTGCAATGCGAGAAGGAGCGTGACGATCGTCCCGTAGCGTGGAAGTCTGTTCATCCCTATGCCACCTTTCGGGCGCCTCGACGCCCGTCCATGTGGCCGACGGTGATCCGCCGTTATTGAGATTCCGTTCGCATTCCATTACTTAACCGTTAAGAGGGATGCGCGAGTTGGCGGAAAGCAGTTACAGAATCAATAGAAAAACCACGCCGGCTCAGGCGATCCCGCGCACCTCACCCGTTAGGAGCAGATCGCGCAGGTAGCGTCCCGTGAACGAGCGCCGCACGCGCGCCACCGCCTCCGGCGTCCCTTCGGCGATGACCTCGCCGCCCGCCTTTCCGCCCTCGGGACCGAGATCGATGACATGGTCGGCGGTCTTGACCACGTCGAGGTTGTGCTCGATCACGACGACGGTGTTGCCTGCATCCACGAGGCGGTGCAGGACCTCAAGGAGACGCTCGACGTCGGCGAAGTGAAGACCGGTCGTCGGCTCGTCGAGGATGTAGAGCGTCCGCCCGGTGGCGCGCCGGCTCAGCTCCGTCGCCAGCTTGATCCGCTGCGCTTCGCCGCCTGAGAGCGTCGTCGCCGCCTGGCCGAGATGGATGTAGCCAAGACCGACGTCGTTCAAGGTGCGCAACTTTGTTTCCGCGATCGGGACGTTCTTGAAGAATTCGAGCGCCTCCTCGACCGTCATCTCGAGGACGTCGGCAATGGACTTTCCCTTGTAGTGGATCTCGAGCGCTTCCCGGTTGTAGCGCTTGCCGCCACATACCTCGCACGGGACGTACACGTCGGGGAGGAACTGCATCTCGATCTTGATGATCCCGTCGCCGGCGCAGGCTTCGCACCGCCCGCCCTTCACGTTGAACGAGAAGCGACCCGCTGTATATCCGCGCAGACGCGCCTCAGGCACCGCAGCGAAGAGCTCGCGGATCGGCGTAAAAAGCCCGGTGTATGTCGCGGGGTTCGAACGCGGCGTTCGCCCGATCGGCGATTGGTCGATGTCAATGACCTTGTCGATGTACTCGACGCCCTCGATCCGGTCGTGCGCTCCCGGCCGCTCCTTCGCGCGCGAGATGATCTGCGCGAGCCGGCGATAAAGGATCTCGTTGACCAGCGTGCTCTTCCCGGAGCCTGATACGCCGGTGACCGCCACGAACTGTCCGAGCGGGATCCGGACGTCGATGTCCTTCAGGTTGTGCTCGCGCGCGCCGCGGACGACGATCGCCTCCGCCTTTGGCTTCCGCCTGCGCGTGGGCACTGGGATGCGCCGCCGGCCCGAGAGATAAGCGCCGGTGATGGAGCGAGGCTCTTTCAGGATGTCGTCGATCGTTCCTTCTGCCACGACCTCGCCGCCGTGCTCTCCGGCGCCGGGACCGATATCCACGACCCAGTCCGCGGTCCGGATCGTCTCCTCGTCGTGCTCGACCACCAGGATCGTGTTCCCGATGTCGCGCATGCCGAGGAGGGTGCGGATGAGTCGAGCGTTGTCGCGCTGATGAAGGCCGATCGAGGGTTCGTCGAGGATGTAGAGGACACCCATCAGGCCCGAGCCGATCTGGGTGGCTAGCCGGATGCGCTGCGCCTCCCCACCTGAGAGGGTCGTGGCCGAGCGGTCGACGGTGAGATAGTCGAGCCCGACGTCCATGAGGAAACCGAGGCGCGTGCGGATCTCCTTCAGGACCTGCTTCGCGATCTTGCGTTCGCGGATCCCGAGACCGCCGCGATCCTTCTCGAGGGCCGTCGTCCACTCGAGGCATTCGCCCACCGTGAGCGCCGTGACGGCTGCGATGTTGCGACCTCCGATCGTCACCGCGAGCGCTTCGGGCTTGAGCCGTTTGCCCTTGCAGACCGGGCACGGCCGCTCGCTCATGTAGCGCTCGATGTCCGCGCGGATGAAGTCGGAGGTCGTTTCACGGTACTGGCGGTCGAGCCACGGAAGGACGCCTTCCCACTCGTATTCGTACGAGCGCCGTTGCCCGTTGCGGTTCTCGTACGTGAGCTTGAGAGCGTCCTCGGTGCCGTTCAGGATCGCGTCGATCGCCTTTTTGGGCAGTGACTTGATCGGCGCGTCGAGCGAGAACTTGAACTTCCGTGCGAGGCCCTCGAGGATCGCCATCCGGTACTGGGCCGTGCCGCTCGACTTCTGCCACGGCAGGACCGCGCCGTCCTTCAGCGAGAGGTCCGGGTTACCCAAAACGAGCTCGGGATCCGGCTCGAGCTTGGTGCCGAGGCCGGTGCACGCGGGGCACGCACCGTGCGGGGAGTTGAACGAGAACGTGCGCGGCTCGATCTCGCCGATCGAGAAGTCGCCCTCCGGGCACGCCAGGCGCTCCGAGAAGAGCCGCTCGGGACCTTTTCCATCGGCGTCCGCGACGAGCGCGAGGCCTTCGCCAAGGCGCAAGGCGGTCTCGACGGAGTCGGTAAGGCGTGACCGTTCGGCCTCGGCCTCGGCGCCACGTCGCACGACGAGCCGGTCGACGACGACCTCGACCGAGTGCTTCTTCATCTTGTCGAGCGTGATGTCCTCCGAGAGATCCCTCACGAAGCCATCCACGCGCACGCGCGCGAACCCGCCACGCCGGGCCGTCGCGAAGAGCTGCTGGTGCTCGCCCTTGCGGTCGCGGACGAGCGGCCCGAGCACGAGGATGCGCGAACCCTCGGGCATCGCACCGATCTGATCCACGATCTCCTGCACCGTTTGCGCAACGATCGGGATCCCGTGATTCGGGCAGTGGGGCACGCCGACGCGCGCGAAGAGAAGACGCAGGTGGTCGTAGATCTCGGTGACGGTCCCGACGGTCGACCGCGGGTTGCGCGTCGACCCTTTCTGGTCGATCGACACCGCGGGCGAAAGGCCCTCGATGAAGTCGACGTCCGGCTTCTCCATCTGCCCCAGGAACTGGCGCGCGTAGGCCGAGAGCGACTCGACGTAGCGGCGCTGCCCCTCCGCATAGATAGTGTCGAACGCGAGGGATGACTTCCCCGAACCCGACAGGCCGGTGATCACGACCATCTTGTCGCGCGGGATGCGGACGTCGATGTTCTTGAGGTTGTGCTCGCGCGCGCCTTTGACGTGGATGTGATCGAGAGGCATCAGGCGACCGTAGGCGATGTCGGCGGCGCGGTCCGCAGGGCGCGCTGCACGAGCCAGAGGTAGCCAAGCCACAGCGGAAGCGCGGCGAGACCGCCCGACAGGGCATCTCCCGCACCCGGGCGGAACGTGAATTGATTCGGCGGGACGATCGCGATCGAAAGCGCCTGGTAGATCCCCATTGGAAGAAGCGCG
>Ga0209805_1001612_pt1 | contig 13574 bp, 16 predicted proteins | sample GraSoiAngelo_148_FD_185905 | JGI IMG/M metagenome (GOLD analysis project Ga0209805, IMG submission 185905) | Grasslands soil microbial communities from the Angelo Coastal Reserve, California, USA - 14_1009_09_20cm (SPAdes) (version 2) | ecosystem: Environmental > Terrestrial > Soil > Grasslands ... | reverse complement strand
ACTCAAGGGCCAGCATCCACCGCGTGCCGTCTGGTTCGTCAACCCAAAGTGCGTCCTTACGCACGCTTACATGATCGCGGTGATGGGCTTTTTGGGATTGCCAACCACAGGTGATCGCCGGATCGCATAAAGACTGACAGGCCGCCCGACGATGTGAGGGCGGTACGCGTCACGGAACCCGGGCCCAGTCATCTTCTTCGTTAAATGGTGGCCGGCGGATCGAAGGTTCCGCGAAGAACCCCCTCAACGAAGTCGCGCGGTGGCCGGTAGCCATGCGCCACGACATAGTGGTAAATCATCGTTGGGGCGGTCCACCGGATTCCCGATGGCTCCGTGACACGCACTTCCCCGTTTCCGAGCCAGGCCTTTAGCCCATTCCGCTCCTCGACAATATCCAGAACTCGCCAACCGCTTGGTGCCGCCGCATCGCGAACGGCTTCGGGTCCGCAAAACTCGCAGAAGTGGTAACCGCGCATCTTCGCGACGACATTCGAACGGCAGGCTGTGAACAGCCGGTCGCAGAAGAGCTCATGTTCACTGGGTTCGCCAGTGGGCCCTTGGTCAAAAGGATGGGCGGCGCTCAGCCAGCCGGCGGCCAGCAAATGATCTTGCGGGTCACTGTATGAGCTCACGCTGCCGTCGGGTTGAAAGGTCATGATCAGCGAACAGGATGCCAGAAGGGGGTTGACACCGATGTTTGTGCCTAACTGTCAGCGCAAACAGATCGGAAGCCCTGTCACAGTGAGACCCTGGTTCGCGTTACGGAAACTACGGCCCACCATCCGGATGTGACGGGTGTGCACAAAGGTGGTTATCGGGAGCCATCGATTGCCCCTTTATTGCCCACTCAGGAGGGTCGCTAGTCGCGGATCGCGGCGTTGACGAAGGCCTCCCAGCGCACGGGTTCGCACCGTGGCTGGAGTGAGAAGCGAATTTCCGCGATCGACGCGGCAGGGCCCTCGATCCAGACTAACCAACGGCGAGCAGCATTCTGACCCACGAGCTCAGCCGACATACCTTCCCGGCGGAGATCCTCAATGGCGGACAGCGCCCAGTCGCGGGAGGGGATTGGCACCACGATACTGTCCAATCCAGGGCCCAGGATCGGGCTACTTCGCTGCGAACGGTGGCGGGCCAACAATCTCGATGCCGCCGTTTTGCTTCGCCGATTGCTGGATGCGGGCCATATCCACGGGGGCCGCCGCCACGACGTCGTCGGTCGCGGTCACGCTGGCGCCACGATAGAACGCCTCGCTTCCCCCCGGCGTCTCCAGCACCAACATTCGTGCTGTCTCCGAGGTGACCATGAACGCATGCGGTACTCCACGCGGCGCCACCAGCACCCCGTGCTCTCCCACGACGTACTCCTCGCCCTGCACATGGACCAGGAGCTCGCCTTCGAGCACGATCATCGTTTCGTCGCATGGATGAGTGTGTAGTGGAGTGACCTTGCCGCGAGACATCACAGCTTCAAAGAGGATGAAGGCGCCCCCAGTCTCCTTCTCCGTGGCCTTCCACGTATGAACCCCGCCACCGTAAAACCAGAGTCGCTCTCCTTCGCCATCCTGGCGAACAACAGGTCTGGCCGTGCTGGTTGAAGCCACCTTGGGGTCTCCTTTTCGTAGCAGGTATATGGGACGGAAGTCCCATGACGGCACGAGAGTACCATAAACCTTATGTCCGTGCCATATGAATCGCATGGTCGCGTCGGCCAGAAGGGGCGCACCCGCAGCGCCCTGATCTCAGCGACGCGCGAGCTTGTAGCCAAGGGCATGACGCCCAGCGTGGAGGCGGCCGCAGCGGCTGCACTCATATCAAGGACAACCGCATATCGCTATTTCTCCAGTCAACGGGCCTTGTTGGTCGCGGCCCACCCGGAAATCGAGACGAGCTCGATGCTGCCGCCAAACCCACCCCACGACCCCAAGAGTCGCCTCGATGCGGTGCTCCATGAGTTCCACCGGATGATCCTCGAGACCGAACCTCAGCAGCGCGCTGTGCTTCGGCTATCCCTCGAGCCCGGGTCTCCGCGTGGAGACCACCCGCTCCGGCAGGGTCGCGCGATCGGATGGATAGCCGAGGCCCTTTCGCCGCTGCAAACGTTGCTGCCAGAAAAGGACTTGACTCGCCTCGTATTGGCGATCAGGAGTGCCACTGGGATCGAGGCGCTGGTTTGGCTCACAGACGTGGCGGGTTTATCTCGTGAAGAGGCCACGACCCTGATGCGCGGCACTGCACAGGCCCTCCTCAAATCTGCACTTCGACGCTGATGCGTTTCGAACGCTTCTGACCTAACCCCAGCGTTGCCAGGCCTTGAAGCCCTCGACTGGGCTTCAGATCGCGATCTCTTTCCCGACGATGGCGACTCCGCGGTTCGCGTTACGAAAGCTACGGCCCACCACATCTCCTCTCAGACCTCGTAACCCGCTAACCTCCAGCACGTTCCACCCGGTATGCGAGATGGGCCTCGCTGGCGGTCGCTAATCGCCTTTGCCGTACTCGGAGCGCTGATTGCGCTGATCCTCGCGGGCACCTATTTCTATGGTGCAACCATGGGCCTGGTGCGCACTTCGGGCTCAGGAGCAGGCGGTGAAACGACCGAGGTTTTCACCGTTGACGGCGCCTGGGATCTTCGGTGGTCTTATGACTGTTCGCCGAGTTTGCGTGACCTATACCCTCTGGCGCCCGCTGCAAAGGCTGATCGTTGCTACTTCATCGTGGCGGTCAAGGAGTTCTCCGATTGTGCGGTCTCGCTTGCGAATCAGGGCATCAACGTGCACGTGCGCGGCGGAAAGAGTCAGGGCGTAGTCCATAACCACGCGGGCGGAACGTTCTACTTCTTGATTGATTTCGTGGGCACCTGGTCGGTCACCGTGACTGGAAAGGGGTCGGGGTCTGGAAGGGGTCCATGGCCTCAATGCAGCGAAGGGTAAGAACCCGGAGGCTTTCACCGCTCGACAGGGACGAAACCGGTCCGCCCGCAAGCTCGTACGGCCCCGCCCCAACCAATGGATGTCTTTAACGGCACGACGTCAACGGTCGGATTGGGCGACCAGGAATCACCAGTTGTTGGTTCGCGTTACGGAAACCCCGGCCCGCCATCGAATTTTCCAGGGATCGGTTGCATACCCAAGAATTGAACACGAAAAAGTGAGCGCCCTTCCATGGAGTCTGAACGACGCGGACAAACGGGGAGTTGCTTACCTGAGTCTGCCGATTACTACAGACTCCGCCCGTCTGCTGTTACGAGGCCAGCGGTTCAGGTCACTCCCGCAGGCGCTTGTCACAAAAAAGGGTCGCTTTGCGGATGTCATGTCACTCGGCTTTCCAACTCTGTATGCCGTGTCACCACGATTCTCAACGGCAATCCAGGGGCTAGCAGGGGTCGTAGTTGCGCCGATCGAAATCCAGAACGGACCGGACGGCTACGGCGTCCTGGGTGCTATCGGGCGGTGTGGTGCGGTGGATTACGGCAGATCGACCCAGGTCAAACGAATGGGCGACTTCATCCTGGTTCGTGGCCTTTATGTGGACGAGCCAAGAGAGGAGGTTGACTTCGCAGTGCCCACGAATCGGGAGGAACTCCTGATCAGTCAACGCGCTGCGGACGTGATTACGGGCGCACGGCTCGACAATGTCCGGATTGTCTCGGTGAAGGAAGAGGAGTTCCATATCAATGAGAGAGATCTAGCGCCACCGACTTAGTTCTCGCGCCTGACCTGCGAAAGGAAGGCTCGGTTGTTCTCGGCCTCAAGCATCTCTGCCAGGTACTCGAGAAGGGTCACGATCTTTGTTCGCCTTGCTCGATGCGGACATCGTGCTTTCGGGTCAGTCGGCTCGGTCACTGCGCTCGCAGCATAAGGTTGCAGTCCGGTGCGCGGCGGTTCAGATCGAGATCCGCGATCCGGCGATCGTGACCTGGTTCGCATTACGGAAACTGCGGCCCGTCCTCCTTTCGTAACGCAAGTTAAGTTGTGGCCGGCGGATCGATTGCTCCGCGAAGAACCCCCTCAACGCAGCCGTGGGGAATCTCCAATGAGCCCAGGGCGATTCGCTCAGGTGACGATCCCGCAGCTAATCACGGCTTGATGTTCGCGATATTGAGGTTGGCCAAAGAACACGACAGATCGATCGGCGACCACTTGGACCACATCGCTGCTTCTCGGTGCTGCGATTGTGTCAACTGTTTGGCAGCTCTGAGCGTCCACCCTCTCAACGATTGATGGCAGCACTCTCGGTCCAGATCCACGTTGCAACAACCAAAGGATCGGACTGTTGTTGGCCGCCTCAACCGCCACTGTGTCCCTCAACAAGGTTCTCTTGCGGGCAGTACCGGCTTTGAGGTCATAGACGACGAGTTCCCTCGTTTCCCTAACGGGCTCTTCGAGGCCGCCGCGGACGGGCTTCCAAGGGCCTGTGAGGATCGCCAACCAGCGGTCGGCGGCCAATGCGACGCACAGTCCGGCAGCCCCCCTAAAGATGATTTCGCTCGACCGCGTCGCGACGTCGACACTCCTGAGCAATCCGGAGCGCAGCGAATAGACCGCGAGGTGGGTTTGCATGCGAAACGGTCGCAGACCAGCCTCAAGCAGCCAACGAGCTGATCGGCCGCTCGTTAGGTCGAATATGCCAGCGGTCGGCCGCAACCAGTTGGTCATCAACAGCTTGTCGGATTCAAGCTCGAGTGCGTCAGCGAACCGCGGGACGCCGCGCTCCCAAGTTCTCCGGACCGCCAGATCTGAGCGGCTGAGTTGGAATAGCCGCGAATCGGTTGCTACTAGGAGGTCTGGCCCGCGATACGTGATCGATCTCGGCTGCTGATACTTCGTGCGCAGGCGCCCTAGCTCGCGCCCGTCGTTCATGTCGATGAGCCGGAGACTGAGGCTGGCATACGTCACCCCCCAGCCATCGCCGGCGTAGAGGTGCGGCCCGCCGGGGTCGATCGCCAGCAGGTGATGAGCGTCCCCCGGAAGCGTCGCCGACCACCGGATGTTCAAGGCCATCGGCGGTCGAAAGGCTACCCGAACGACGGGTTTGATCGGTGGTGAGACCCATAGACGTTTTGGGACCTTTCGACTCGCTGGTCACCCGTCCCCGCTCGGTTATTAGCCCGTCAGGGTTGCCTTAGGTTGAAAAGCTGCACCCACCGCGCCCACCCGGGGGGACGTTGAACTCTGACCCACCTCTGTCCCACATGGACAGGTCGGCTAACGCGACGCTATTCCCACTCTGCGACGAACATCATGGGAGGCGGCCCGGCCTCGGGGACGATGTCACATCCGTCCGTCCCCGCTCCGCCGAACCGGCCGCTCCGGGCGTTGATCGCGATGGTTGCCTGGCACGACGGTCCTGACAATTCGATGACCCACACTGGATATGGGCGGCATCCAAAGCGGATTGGAAATGGCGGGACTATCAGACATTCCTGCACCCCATCCTCGCTGAACACTCCTGAACCGTTCGCGTTGATGAAGTTGAAGTGCGTGCTGTTCGACTCGAGTTCGGTCTTCAAAACCTCGTAGCCAGAACCGCTGTTCGGCAGCACTTTGCGCGCGTCCGCGATGGCGTCGGCCTGCGAGATTTGCGTACGAGGGAGCGCGGCGGCCGCCCCTGCTGTGGTCAGCGAGACTGCGGTTACGGCCAGGACGACGGTGACGGCCGCGAATACGATGCGCCGGAACCGCCGACCCACCCCACGAGTGTAGGTGCTTCGGATCTAGATTGCGGTCCAACAGGTTCAGATGGCAGGTTTCGCTGCTGTCACCGGCGAAGAACGATCGAATTCCTTTCCGATGCCCTGGCCCGCAGATCGAAGATGCGACCCCCCGACCTGGATTTGGTTCGCGTTACGGAAACGACGGCCCCAGCAGCGGGCTTTGAGCGTCCAATAGCCTTAGTGCCGCTATTGCACCCGATCTCGTTGTCACTATCCGCAGCCCAGCGCTCGACCGCGGCCTGACCAAGCGCCTGGAATTCCAGGCCAGGGAGGTCGGCGCTGCAGCGATTAGTGGAACTCGAGCCGCGGTCGGCACCGTGTACATCGACGGCCACAGTCAGCTGTCCGAGGACGCCGACTGGAACACTTCGCTCTGGTCGTTTACTGAAGAGGGCAGGGCCAGGCTCGTCAAGGCGGTCGACCTGATCTGCAGTCATCTGCGAGGGGAATTCACGATCGAGGCGGCATGGCTCGGAGATCTGACGAAGGACACGCAACGCATTTCGCGAAGTGGACTGCGCCAGCTTATCGTCGATAACCGGCTCGGGAATCGAATCCAATATCTTGTCGAGGCCCAACCCCTGAGCCAGATAGATCGTGGGCGACCATGACTCCCGCCGAACACAAGAAGCGATCAGGGGTTTGACGCTAAGTCACGAGCAATCCCTGGCAACCGTCTAGGGCTTTGGTGACCAGGCTGATCGCACGCCCGGTCACAGTCATCTGGTTCGCGTTACGGAAACTACGGCCCACCAGCACGTCGGGCCGGCGGGCGCTACGGCAGACGCCAGAAGTCCCCCACAAGGTCCAGCCGATCGAGGATTGCCTGGTTCTCGTCCCGCGTGTGCGGCCGCCAATCGCGATCGAGGCGATCCGCGTACCACGCAAGTCCGAGCTCGACGAGTTTTTCTACCGCAATGGTTGCTCCTGGCTCGCGTCCACCCAGCCATCTCGCAATGTGCTCCTCCGACCGGAAGAGGTTCATCGTTGTTCAAGTGAATACGATGTCGTTCCACCATTTGCTGGCCGGGACCAGGCAGTGGAACAAGAAGCTTGTGTCATCGGGGCGCCCGCCGCGAACCTCAATGGCGACAGCCTCGCCGCAATCGGGGCACGATGCTTCCAGTCGTCCATCAGTGTGCAATGCACCGAGTATGCCGAACGCATCCCACGCACAATTGCCGTACCACCACCGCCCTTCCGCCTGCACTCGATAAGAACTTGGTGCGGCTGAGAACGGGTTCAACATCCGAAGCTCTGCGGTCTCCTGGTTGAGCACGAGAGCGTGAGCGTTGTGCAGGCGGCGCCACCCGGCGCGGACATCATCGACGCTCGATCCAGAGGCGCGCGCGACCTCGACGGCAGTAGGCGCTCGGCCAACCTTGCGTAGGTGGCCGTAAGTCAAATTGCGGAGGTCGACATCAGCCTGGTCCATCAGCGCCATCCCGTGGGTCAAATTGCTCGTTGCGGGCAGCGCAGCGAATAGATGTCTGCCAACTCTCGATAGAGTACCGATAGTCGAGTGTGCAGCGGATCACGAAGCCCGGTCTGGCGCTTCGGCGGTCAACCCCCCGCGCAGAACGCTTGGCGCTGCCCAACAGGACCAGGATCACAATGGTGACTCAATGACCAGAGTGAGATTCCGGAAGCAGATGCGGGCAGTTCTCGAGATCGGCTGCCTCCCGACCGACTCTGACCAGGAGAGGGTTACAAAGGAGGTCTTTGTAATCATCGCCTTCGGCGCCACCGCTGCAGGAATTGTCTGGGCAGCGATGTACTTAGCCCTCGCCAAGCCGTGGAGCGCCCTGGTTCCACTCTGCATCAGCGTTGCGACCGTGCCGACCATCGCGAGGTTTGTGGCCACCAAGCGTTTGGGTCTTCTTCCCGTCCCATTCCTCGGGCTTGGGATCTTGCTTCCGCTTTTGCTTCAACTGAGTCTGGGCGGCTATTTGTATGGAAGTGCGGTCGTGATGTGGGCCTTCATGGCACCGCTCTTCTCGCTGCTTGTCCGGCCGGCCCGGGAGACCTGGGTCTGGCTTGCTGCTTTCTTTGGCGATCTCGTTCTGGCTGCCCTGCTGGACTCGACAGCCATGAACTCGGCAAAGCCGCTCCCGACGGCTGCGATCCTGATCCTCTTCGCACTGAACATCGCTGGAATTGGATCCCTGACATTTGGAGCGCTCTCCTACTTCCGCATGCAGCGCGACGCAGCTGAGCGCCGGTCAGAGGAGCTGCTACTGAACGTACTGCCAGAGCCGATCGCTGCGCGCCTCAAGAGGGGACAGGAACCGATCGCCGACCATTACGACGATATCTCCGTTCTGTTTGCCGACCTGGCTGGATTCACAGTTCGCTCGGCGCATGAGACACCGGCCGCGACGGTGGCGGTCCTCAACGAGGTGTTTTCCGTTTTCGACGATCTGGTCCGGCGTTACGGGCTTGAGAAGATCCGCACGATAGGTGATTCGTACATGGTCGCCGCCGGTGCGCCCGTCGCACGGCCTGATCACCTCTCCGCCATTTGTGAAATGGCGCTCGATTTGCAGCGCGCGGTCGAGCGCCTCAATCGCGACAAGGATTGGGATCTCAGTTTTCGGGTTGGAATCAATTGCGGTCCGGCAGTGGCCGGCATCGTCGGACGGCAAAAGTTCCACTACGACGTTTGGGGCGACACAGTGAACCTCGCCAGCAGGATGGAGTCACACGGCCTTCCTGATCGGATTCAGGTCACCGAAGCCGTCTACGAGCGGCTGAAATCCGAGTTCGTATTCGAACGTCGTGGGTTCATCGAAGTCAAGGGCAAGGGATCGACGCTGACCTACCTCCTGCTCGGTCGTCTCGGGGAAACGGGGGAGCCGCTCGCCGGTAGATCCGTCAGCGTGCAGACGCCTGCTCCGTCAGGCAGTCCGCATCAATCTCAGGCCACATGACACCCCGCCTTACTCTCGTCGTTTCTCTTGACGCACGAAGCACAGGGTGAGTTACCGCGGAGGTAGGGGTTCGAGTCCACCGCGGCCCACCACACTGTTGGCCGGTGAGCACCGCCTCACGCGCACAGGTTTGGAGCCGTGGCTACGCTATACCGCTACGGTGCGCGGTGACCATCTGGATGTGGTTAGAGCGCGTGACGCTCGCGCTCTTTGGAACAAAGCTGTGCAGCCCGTTGCTCGCAGCCTCGGATTCAAGCCTGGAAACGTGTACGTACCAGGCTGGGTACGGGAGTCGGCACAGGAACGGTCCACTTTTTGGTTCCAGATAGACAGATACGGCTTTGATAAATGGAGCGGGGGCCAGTTTTGGGTGGAGTTCATATACAACGACCTGTCTCGCCAAGCGAGCATTCGAAACCGCATGTGGGCCCTCCTCGATGATCTGTCGCGTCGCGCTGTCGTGCATATGAACAACGACGTGATCGCATCACTGCCCGGACCTTCACACGAGATCCTGATGTCCCTGCCGGAGTTGCTGCGCTCGACGTACCTCAATTTATTCAAGCCAATTACGGATATGCCGCCGTCGGGCCACGATCTTGGATTCCGCTACGCGACAAAGGCAGACGCCACGGCGTGGGGCGACTTCATCGCTTCGCGACTTCCCTCTGTGGATGCCCGGTCCAGCGGGCTACTGAAGACTCTCGACGCGGGTACATCTCTGATGGATGGCAGGGCCGTCAAGTACGTCAGCGGGTGAATCTTCCGAGGCGAGCCATATGTCCAGGCTGGCTTACTCCCGGATAGACAACCTGGTCTGCGGCGCCGCGAGGCTCTGGCCGAGCCGTTGCAGCTCAGCCGCCGGGCGATGCTCCTGGGTTGACTACGAACAAGATGAACTCGGTGAACACGTCTCCGTCCACCTGAAGCCCAAAGCATCCGGCGCTGTCGGTGCTGAGCAACCCATTCCAGGCTCTCCACGAGGAAGTCGGCACCACGGGGCCTAAATACAAGCCGCCTCCCGTTGTGTGGAGTGCGGGAACCACGGTCACCCGGGGCTCCTGCTTGATTACATCGGTCGGGGGAAGATCCGCGAGAGTGACCGTCGATTTCCCGTCACCCCCTAACTGAAACGGCCGCACCAGCAGGGGTCCCGAATACTTGGAGTCCACCATGAGGACGGCCACCTGGCCGGCGGAGTACCAGCTGAACTGTCCCGACAGGTAGGCAGGCCCGACCCCCGCTCCGTAGTTCGGGGCGAGGGAGCCTAAATCAACTATCGACGAAGCCGTACAGGTCTCACATGGAGCTGTACTGGCACACCCCGCTGGCGCTGAACCTGCCAGCTGGGACTCATGTGGTGCCACGGTGGGCGGCCTCATCGGCCTCTGCTGCAGTCCAGTCATGGCATCGACTCCGGCAGGCAGCGGTGAGGCGGGTTCAGTCGGGAAGGACTGCGTATGAGCTGGTAGGACCGCGCCCGGTTGGCCGACCACTCCTCCGCAACCAGCCACGCCGGCGGTGAGGCTGACCAGAGCCATGAAGTGCGTCACGCTGCGGACCGCAGACATCGCCTGCTGACACAACGGTTGCAGGCCGATCTAGTTACTCCCTGCACGCAGAGTGTCAGAGCCGGCGGGCTTGCTGTGCATGGCCGTCAGGCCAACGAGATCGCACTTCCCACGGTGCAAGCCTGGTTCGCGTTACGGAAACTACGGCCCACTCAAAACCGAGTGCTAATGAGCCACCTCGCGGTCCCACGGAAAGTCGCGCCCCCGTAGGCGGCAACGCGGCGTGCGTCAGTGTTCCGGAATGATCCCTGACGAGGTTAACCAGGATCGGCCGGGCAGCGATGAGTCCGTGGTGGTTTGTCAGTCTCAACTGCGTACGGAGCCAGGCTGAGATGCGGCCGGAGGACCGTCTAGAAAGGAGTCATGAGATGACGCGGTACCTGATTTCGTTCCCCAGCGGCGCGATGGATCACATCCCCCATGAGGAGTTCCCCGCCGTAGGAAAAGCGGCTCACGCGGTGGTCCAGGAGGCCATGGACGCAGGCGTGTGGGTGTTCGGCGGCGGGCTGGCCGAGGACGTGGATCCCGTCATGGTGGCCGGTGACGGGACGATCACCGCCGGCACGTACCCGCAGACCAAGGAGTTCAACGGAGGGTTCACCGTCCTCGACTTGCCCTCTCGGGAGGCGGCCCAGGAGTGGGCCGCGAAGATCGCCACCGCCTGCCGCTGCGCTCAAGAGGTCCGCGAGTTCATGCCCGACCCAGCGGTGGGCAACTGAGCGAAGCCCCAAATCGTGAATTGCACGTGGACGTCCTCCCCGCTCGGGCAATCGGGTATTTCGGCAGCCTGACTTTGAAGAGACGGCGCGCGTCTACTTCGTGAATTCCTTGTCAATCACCTTTCCGGTGTCAGGATCGATATGCATGCGAACCCGCCTAGACGCGACCGGTCGCTGGATTGGATCCGCTTCACATGCTGATGGCCGACCCTATGATCGTGATGCCCTGGTTCGCGTTACGGAAACTACGGCCCACCACCAACTCGGCTGACTTTCCATAACGCGAGCCGAAGGCGCGGGGGAGGCATTAGGTCAGTCGACACCGCTCGCGAGTCCTGAACCCCGCCGACGCGGTGGCTCCAGAATCTAGTCACCCTCCTGGGCGCTCTGCCCACAGATGAGCCAAGGCGAGGCGTTCGATTTGACTGCCTTCTTCGACCAAGGGGCGAAGGTGCGCCGTGAAGCGCCCCGCTTCTTCAGCGGAAAGCGCGCTCTCGATCACTTCGCCGAAGGTCGGCGATAGTGGATTTGGGGATGAGCTGCAAAAGCTATCCCATGACCTCGGTGTGGGCCGCCGCGCAGCGCGGCGTCGTAACTCAAGGTGAAGTTCCACGAAGCCGACCTCCTCGGCGAGAGTAAATAGGTCTCGCTCGTCGAAGCCAATCATTGCGTCGAGAGTGCCGGTGAGGTTGAGGTGGGTGCTCTTGATCTTGTCTGCAAGGTCGCGAACGGGAGAGATGTCGTAGCCAAACCACTCGTTTGCAGGCTCTGGGTAGGTCAGTCTGTTGATCGGCTCCCAGATTGAGATGCGACCGTGTGGCCGCAGCACTCGATAGAACTCCTCGAAAGCCTTGCGTTTGTTGTCCACGTATATCAGCACCGAGCGCGTGGTTACCACGTCGACCGACATATCAGCAACGCCGGTGAGGTTGTCGGCCGGGCACTCGACAAAGGAACATCGGTCAGAAAGGTTCAATTCCGTGGCCAGGGATCGGCACTTCTGAAGGAGGTCTGGTGATACATCGCTGAAGATCACGCGACCAGTCGATCCGACTCGGTCAAGGGCGCCGAATGCGATCAATCCGTCCCCGGCTCCGACGTCGAGAACGACTTCACCCTTCTCAATTCTCCCGCGATCGAGCACTTGGTCTCGCACGGGCAGCAAGATCTCGGCCAAGAATCGTTGACGAAGGGCTTGGTCTCCGCCCTCTCGACCGCGCAATAGCCACTGCGACCAGCGGTCCCAAACAGTCGAGGGGGCGGCTCCGGGCATGGCAAACAGTTTGCGGTTTTCTCGCGGGCCTCAAGCCCGCATCTACAGTCGAATCACCGGGATTCCAATTTTGGCTCGCCCAGGCTAATCTGCCGAGCGACCAGACGGGATGGTTCGCGTTACGGAGCCCCGGCCCACCACCGTTTCCAGTCTTTCAGTGACCAAGAGCATCGAATTTCGCCCTTGGGTCAAGTCCCACCTGTCGTTGGTAGGCGAGCCAATCCAAGTAGGTGTCTTTCCGCGCGACCAAGCCGTCGCGCACCGTGAAGACGTCAGCGCCCGCGATAGCGAACGGCTTGCCTTCAGCGGTGCCGCTCATGACATATTCAGAGACGAAGTGCTCCATACCGAAGTGAATGCGCTTTAGCTCGAAACGCAGGTCGGGCGTTGCGGCAAGGAGTGACCCGATCAGGTCGCGGACGGCTTCACGTCCAATTGCCGGGGCGTGGATGTCATGCAATTGGAACACCGAGTCGTCAGTGTGCATGGCCGCGATGGCATCGGGATCGTGCTGGGCCCAGGCGGCGCTGTATTCCTTCGCGAGATCCACCAGACTTTTGTTCATGCCTTACTCCTGTCGGTACTCCGCGCAACTGGTTCGGCCGGTTCTGACTCAGGCAAGCCCTACCTAGCAGTTAGGGACATAGTGACGGCCGCGAAGCTCGCCTGATGACACCGCACCGGTCGCTCCGTCAGTACACTCTCAGCCTGCCGTCTGGCCCCACGTCGTAGGCATCGGCTCTTAGCCACGATAACCTTGGGATGACCGGTTGAAACGCCAGGTTCGGCAGAGACTTTGACCGCCCGGCGCCGTCGCGGGCACAGACGGGCGGACGAAGTGATCGCAGACTTCGAGGCTGACCCCGATTTTCAGCGTCGGAAGGCGGAACGTAGTGCCGCTCACACGGCTCGTCGCCTCGAGAGTGAGCCTGATTTCGCACTGGTTCGTGCCCGCCTGGAGGCAGCTGGACTAGCAAGTGCCGATTTCGGACGATTCACGAGTGGCCGACATCCGGATGTGATTCGTCCGTCCGCCTTCGACTACAAGGCCGCGGTGCCAGTGCTTCTTGCAGTCCTTCCGCTGGTACAGCACCCGAATGCCAAGGAGGCAGTTGTTCGGTCGCTGACGACTTCACACGCCCGCCCGGTCGCTGCAGACGCGCTGATCCGGGAGTTTCGAAACACCTCCGCAACCGAGCAACCGGCACTGAAGTGGGCAATCGGTAACGCGTTGGATACTGTGACCACGTCTGAGCACGCGGACGTTCTTCTTGAGCTTGCCCTGGACAAGGCCCACGGCATGGGTCGTCAGATGATTGTTGAGCGCGTGGCACGAATCTCGAAGGACGCCCGGGTCGTCGACGC
>Ga0209805_1001608_pt1 | contig 13590 bp, 12 predicted proteins | sample GraSoiAngelo_148_FD_185905 | JGI IMG/M metagenome (GOLD analysis project Ga0209805, IMG submission 185905) | Grasslands soil microbial communities from the Angelo Coastal Reserve, California, USA - 14_1009_09_20cm (SPAdes) (version 2) | ecosystem: Environmental > Terrestrial > Soil > Grasslands ... | reverse complement strand
GGAGCGACCGGGCACTCACGACTACGACATCTCGCCGGACGCGCGCTGGGCGTGGCACACCTACTCGACGTTCGACACACCCTCCCTGACCGATCTCGTGCGCCTGCCGTCCCATGCCACCGTCCGCACGCTGGCGGCGAATCACCGGCTGCATGCGGCGGTCGCCCCGCTCACCGCACGCCCCGCGGAGTTCTTTCGCGTGACGCTCCCGGACAGCGCGACCCTCGACGGCTGGATGATTCGGCCACGCGACTTCGATTCCACCAAGACCTATCCGCTCCTGATGTACGTGTACGGTGAGCCTGCCGGGCAGACCGTGCTCGATCGGTGGGCGGGCAGAACGGGGTTATGGCATCGGATGCTCGCGGACCAAGGCTACGTCGTCGCGAGCGTCGACAATCGCGGCACGCCGGCGCCGCGCGGCCGGGCGTGGCGCAAGGTGGTACACGACGCGATCGGTGTGCTGTCGAGTCGCGAGCAAGCGGACGCGGTGCGCGCCCTGACGCGGTCGCGGTCCTACCTCGACTCGTCACGGGTCGCCATCTGGGGGTGGAGCGGCGGCGGCTCGAGCACGCTCCAGGCGATGTTCCGCTATCCCGACGTCTATCGGGTGGGCATGAGCGTGGCACCGGTGCCCGACGAGCGGCTGTACGACACGATTTATCAGGAGCGCTACATGGGCCTACCGCAGGAGAATGCCGCGGGGTACGACACGGCGTCCGCCATCAATCATGCCGAAGGGCTGCGCGGTCGCTTGCTCCTGGTTCACGGCTCCGGGGACGACAACGTCCACTATCAGGGCTCCGAGCGACTGCTCAACCGTCTGATCGCACTCGGCAAGCCGGTCGACTTCATGGAGTATCCCAATCGCAGCCATTGCATCTGCGAGGGCCGTGGCACCACACTGCACGTGTTCTCCCTCCTGACGCGCTACCTACTGGAGCATCTGCCGGCCGGGCCGCGCACGCGGGACGGGAGGGGCGTCTGATGCTGGCCGCGCTGGCGCTGGCGCTCACGCTCGACTCCGGGTTCGCCGTCATCCCCCGCCCTGTGCATCTCACGCCCAAGGCCGGGACCTTCACGCTCACCGGCGCGACGGTGATCACGACGGACACGGCGAGCCGCTCGCTCGGGGGACTGTTGGCCGATTATCTGTTTCCGGCCACGGGCTTCCGGCTGGCTGTGCGGTCGTCGGCGCCTGCCGGCGTGCCGGCGATCTCGATCAGGCTCGACACGACACTCGGGACGCTGGGCGAGGAGGGCTACCGGCTGGACGTCAGCCGGGCCCGCGTCACCATCCGCGCCCACCGGCCCGCGGGCGCGTTTTACGCCCTGCAGACGCTGCGCCAGCTCTTGCCGCCGGAAATTTTCCGTCAGGCGCCGGTGACCGGGGTCGCGTGGCTCGTTCCCGCCGTCGCGATCGAAGACGCTCCCCGGTTCGCCTGGCGGGGCATTCACTTGGACGCCGCGCGGCACTTCATGCCCAAGGAGTTCGTGAAGAAGCTGGTAGATCTGGCGGCGCTTCATAAGCTCAACCGCTTCCACTGGCACCTGACCGACGACCAGGGATGGCGGATCGAGATCAAGCAGTACCCGCGACTCACGCAGGTGGGCGCGTGGCGCCGGGAGACGATCGTCGGCCGGCCGGACCACGACTCGACCACGTGGCGGTTCGACGGCCAGCCGCACGGCGGCTTCTACACACAGGACGATATCCGCGAGATCGTCGCCTACGCGCGCGCGCGCTTCGTCACCATCGTGCCGGAGATCGAGATGCCGGGGCATTCCCAGGCCGCCATCGCCGCATATCCCGAGCTCGGCAACGGCACGGACACTCTTCCCGTGTGGACTCGCTGGGGCGTGGACGAAAACATTCTCAATCCGTCGGACGCGACCGTCCGGTTCGAGCAGAACGTCCTCGGCGAAGTCATGGGATTGTTCCCGGGACGCTGGATCCATGTGGGCGGCGACGAGGCCCCCAAGACCCAATGGAAGGCGAGCCCGCTCGCGCAGGCACGCATCCGCGAGCTCGGGCTCAAGGACGAAGACGAGCTGCAGAGCTGGTTCACCCGCCGCATGGACGAGTTTCTCACCGCGCACGGCCGCAGGCTCGTGGGCTGGGACGAGATCCTCCAAGGTGGCCTCGCGGCCAACGCGGTCGTCATGTCGTGGCGCGGGACCGACGGCGGGATCATCGCGGCGCGGGCCGGCCACGACGTGGTCATGGCGCCCGGGTCGCACACGTACTTCGATCACTACGCATCTGCCGACACGGCACACGAGCCGCTCGCCATCGGAGGCTTCCTGCCGCTCGACGCGGTGTACGCCTACGAGCCGGTCCCCGCGGCGCTCGCCGCGGACGAGGCGCGCCACGTGCTCGGCGCGCAAGGGCAAGTGTGGACCGAGTACATCCCGGACCCCAAACGGGTCGAGTACATGGCGTTCCCGCGCGTCTGTGCGCTGGCGGAAGTGCTGTGGACGCCCGCGGAGGCAAAGGACTACGCGGACTTCCGGCGGCGGCTCGCCGCCCACCTCGCGCGCCTCGCCGTGCTGGACGTGAACTATCGGCCGCTCGGCAGCTGAGCAAGGCCACTCGTTCCTGACACACGCCCGTCGGGAGAGCGGTGTAACTTTGAGCCAACCCGTCGATGTGAGAGGAAAGGCAATGTCACGTCCGTCACTCGCGCTGATCGTGCCGCTCGCGGCGGCACTCGTCGCTTCCCCGAGCCCCGCCCCGGCGCAGGAGGCGAAGCCGCCCGAGCCGCTGCCAGTCGGCGCCGCCGCCCCCGACTTCACGCTCCCGGGCGCGACCCGCTATGGCGTGCTCAGGGCCCCGATCCATCTCGGTGACTTCAAAGGCAAGACCGTCGTCCTCGCCTTTTTCTACAAGGCGCGAACCAAAGGGTGAACGATCCAAATGCATGCGTACCGTGATCAGTACGCACAGCTGTTTCATGACGGCCGCAACGTAGTCCTCATCGCTATCAGCCTGGATCCCGCGGACACGCTCGCCGCCTGGGCACGCGACGACGAATTTCCCTATCTGTTCGCGAGCGACAGCGGAGGCGTGATCGGCAAGACGTACGGCGCGCACAACCCCAAGTACGGTCTCGACAACCGCAACCTGTTCGTGGTGGGACCGGACGGCAAGATCGCGCACGTGATGGCGCCGTTCCGGGAGATCGACCCCCAGTCGTACAAGGAGCTGGCGGGCGCGATCGACCGCGTCACGCCGAAGACGGGGGAGTAGCCCGGATCAGTCGCTCGTGAGCCGCCGCAGCACGGCCGCGATGTCCTGCTCGTCGCCGGTGCCCGTGTAGCTCACCGTGCCGGCCTTGTTGACGACCACGATGTAGGAGGTCGTCGGCGCCTCGTAGGCCCGCACCGCCGCGCCCGTGGCGTCGTACAGCACCGGGAACGGGAGCGGGTGCTCCACGAGATGACGCCTGATCGAAGCTGGTGACTGGTTCACGCCCACGCCGATGGCGACGAACCGCACCGTACGGCCGTAGCGCGCGTGGGCCGCCTTGAGCGACGGCTCCAGAGCCTTGCAGAGCGGGCACCACGTCGCCCAGAACTCGAGCACCACCGGTTGGCGGCCGATATACTGACCCAGGTCCACGGGCTTGCCGTCGAGGTCCTCCACGGCCACGACCGGCGCCTTGGCGCCGACGGCGAGGCCGACGTCCTGCGCCCGGAGCGGCACGATGCCGACGACCAGCGCGAACCCTGCGATCAACATGTATCTCATCACCACACCATCCCCGCTTGAATGAAGTAATACTCCGCCATCCCCAGCAGGATCACGCCGGCGGCTTTCTTGATCCACGCCATCCACGCGCCCGCCCGCGGCAGCGCCGACAGTGTTCCTGAGAACAGCCCGACGACGACGAGCAGTGCGGTCATGCCGAGCGAGAACACGAAGAGGTACGTGAAACCCAGCACCCCGCTCCGCGTGGACGCCACCCAGGTCAGCACCGCGGCGAACGCCGGAGCCCCGCACGGTGCCGCCACGATCCCCGACGTGGCGCCGAGCAGGAAGACCGCCGGATACGATCCACCCCCCAATCCGGCGGCCCACTGCATCACGCGGGACGGGACCGCGACCGGGAAGACGTCCAGCATGGCAAGCGCAAAGACGAGCAGCAGGTTCCCGATCACGAGCCGCGCCCAGGGACTCGCGCTCACGGTCCCGAACAACGACCCGCTGAGCCCGGCGATGAGCCCCAGCACGGCGTAGAACAGCGCGAGGCCCGTGACGTAGGCCAACGTGAGTCCCGCCGTCCGGATACGGGAGGCTTGGGTGGCACTCGTACCCGAGATGATCCCCGCAGTGATGGGAATCATGGGATAGATGCACGGGGTGAGGCTCGTGACGACGCCGGCGCCGAACAGCGTCACGACGGCGAGCAACGGATGGTGGCTCAGGGTGTCCGCGAGGCCTGCAGTCATCCAGCACGGTCGCGCGCGTTCATACGGGCAATGTAGCGTCCCCGCGGGCCAGGGAGCGTCCCCCGAGTCGTAGGGGCGCAGGATGCTGCGCCCCTACACCGGGTCCACACGCCGGACCGCGCCCTACACGGTCCAGCCCGCGCGATACTCCGAGCGCACATACTCCGCCGGGATCTTGGTGTTCGCGATCTCGCCGGTGTGCGTGTCCACCTCGAGCACCTGGGCGGTGCGCAGCGCGAGGTTGCCGAGCAGCACCATCTCGGTGAGCGGCCCCGCGTGGTCGGGGAAATTCGAGCCCGCCGGCGTCCCACCCTTGCACGCCGCGATCCACTCGGCGTAGACGCTCTCCAGGCGCGGGTACTTCTGCGCGGGGGGATGGGCCATGATCTCCGCCTGGCGCTTTTCATCCAGCAGTCGGGGGTCCTCGCCGTAGATCCCGGCCACGAGCTTGCCCTGGTCCCCGATCCACAACTGGCCGCTGGTATCGAACGGCCACAGCGCCGGGTCCGCGATTTCTTTGGGGCGCGCCGGGTACAGGCTGCCGTCGCGCCACACGACCTTGATCTCGGGGCGATTGCCTTTCGCCGCGAACGTGTACGTGATGCGAGAGACCGCCGGCGCGGTCTCGCCGAACAACTTGGTCGATTCCGGCTCGATGCGGGTGGGGTAGCCCAGATCGAGCGTCCAGAACGACGCGTCCATCGAGTGACAGGCGATGTCGCCCAGCGCGCCGGTGCCGAAATCCCACCAGCCGCGCCACTTGAACGGCGCGTATGCCGGGTGGTATGGCCGCGCCGGGGCCGGACCGAGCCACAGGTCCCAGTCGATCCAGGGCGGCGTGTAGTACTCCTCGAGCGGCCGCTCGATGGCCTGCGGCCAGATCGGCCGGTTGGTCCACAGCTGGATCTCGCGTACGGTGCCGATGGCACCCGCCTCGACCCACTCGCGGATCTGGCGCGTCCCCTCGCCGGCATGACCCTGATTGCCCATCTGGGTGGCGACCTTGGTCTTGCGCGCCGTCTCGACCAGCTGGCGCACTTCCCACAGGGTGCGCGCCAGCGGCTTCTGAATGCGCGTGTGCTTTCCCAGCTTCATCGCCATCATCCCGGCCACGGCGTGGACGTGATCGGGCGTCGACACGGTGACGGCGTCGATGTTCTTCGCTTCCTTCTCGAGCATCACCCGAAAATCCTTGAAGCGTTTGGCCTTGGGGAAGGCGGCGAACGACTGCGCCGCCTGGTGCTCGTCCACGTCGCACAGCGCGTAGATGTTCTCGGTCTTTCCCACGCCCTTCACGTCGTTGGCGCCCATCCCGCCCACCCCGATACAGGCGATGTTGAGCTTGTCGCTCGGCGGCGTGAAGCCGCGCCCGAGCACGTGCCGGGGCACGATGGTGAAGGCGACGCCGGCGCCCACGTCGCCGACGAACTTGCGTCTCGAGATGCGTTTGCGTGCCATGATCCGACCTCCTTTAGTCGGCTGCCACGGGCTGGGGCGCGCGCGCGCCTCCCGGGCGAAAGAGCAATGCGAAGAGGAGCAACACCACCGCGGCGAACCCGGCGGGCAGCACCCAGAAGCTGGGCCAACGGTCGAGCGTTAGGCTGGCCGCGCCGCCCAGCAGCCGGTTGTACACGTTCCCCGCCACCTGCGCGCCGATCAGCATTCCGATGCCGTAGGTGACCAGCACGAGGAAGCCCTGGGCCTGGCCGCGCACGGCAGGGGTCGACCTCTTGTCCACGTAGATCTGCCCGGTGACGAAAAAGAAGTCGTAGCAGACGCCGTGGAGCAGGATGCCGATGGCGATGAGCCAGAAGACCGCACCAGGCGCCGCAATCGCGAACAGGGCGTAGCGCAGGACCCAGGCGGCCATGCCCGCCATGAGCATTCGCTTCACGCCCAGGCGCGCGAACATGAGGGGCATCAGCAGCATGAAGCCGGTCTCGGATATCTGACCGAGCGTCTGGGTCGCCGCGATCTTCGTGACGCCGGCATTGCCGAGGAAGATCTGGGTGAAGTTGTAGTAGGCAGCGAGCGGGATGCACAAGAGCAACGAGGCAGCGATGAAGACGTAGAAGGGGCGGTCGCCCAGCTGTCCCAGCGCATCGAGGCCGGCGATGCTCCGCAGGGAAACCGGTTGTCCGGCCCCGGGCGGCGGCGTATGGGGCAGCGTGAAACTGTACAGCCCGAGCAACACGCTGGCGATGGCGGTCGTGTAGATCGGCATCGCCGTCTGTTCCGGGATGAGGCCCGTCAGCGGACCGAGCACGAGGCTGATGAACCACCCGGCAATGATCCAGCCGATGGTGCCGAACACCCGGATCAAGGGGAACTGCGTCTCCTGTGACTGGATGTGATGGAACGCCAGGCTGTTGGCGAGACCGAGCGTGGGCATGTAGCACAGGTTGTAGAACAGCAGCAGCAAGATGAACACGAGTGGTGCGCCCGTAGCCCGGGGCACGGCGAACATCACCACGCCCCCCACGAGGTGGAGCACGCCCAGCACTTTCTCGGTGGCGAAATACCGGTCGGCGACGAGCCCCAGGAAGAACGGCGCTACGATGGCCGCGATCGGGTTCACCGTGTAAGGCCAGTGCGTCAACGTCTCCATCCCATGATTGGTCATGTACACGGCGATCGTCGTGTACCAGGCGCCCCAGATGAAGAACTGGAGGAACATCATGGTCGACAGCCTGGCCCGGACGCTCACGGCAACACGCGGATCTTGATGTTGCGGAACGCCACCCGGAACTCGTGCTCCTGCAGCCCGATGTATCCCTCGGCATTGCGCCCGTAGCGCGGGTGGGTGGCAAACTTGCTGGCCTTTACCTTCGCCTCCCAATCGGGGCTGCCCAGCTCGTACTCGACGACCTTGACGCCGTTGAGCCAGTGCTCGACATGGTTGCCGTTCACCACGAGACGCACGGCATTCCACTGGCCCGCGGGCTTCACCACCCCGGCCGGCGAGGGATAGAGACCGTAGTCGGAGCCCGCGGCCGTCAAGCGCGACTGGCCGTCGGCGTGCCCCGCGTCGTCGAGCACCTGCATCTCCGGACCGCTCCAATAGATGGCGTCGTCGTCCGGGTCCTCGCTCACGCGGTAGAAGACGCCGCTGTTGCCCTTGGGCGACACGTTCCACTCGAGCGTGAGCTCGAAGTTCTTGAACTTCTCGGTGGTGATGATGTCGGCGGCGGGTCGCACGCGCGTGAGCGCGCCTTCCCTCACTCCCCATCCCGACGGAATGGTGTCCATCTTCCATCCCCGCCAACCGACCGTGCTGTGCCCGTCGAACAGGAGACGCCACCCTGCGGCGCGCTCTTCGGCGGTCAAGATGTTGAGCCGCTCGGTGGCGCTCCCTGTGGCGGTTTGAGCGAGGGCGATGCGCGGCGCCGCGACGGCGGTCACCGCGAGTAAGAGACTGCTCGCCAGAGCGGTCTCGAGCCTTGCGTGTGTCACGGTGTCTCCTGTAGAAACAGGGTTCAACACTACCACCCGTACGTGGAATCGGAAGTTCAAGCGGCGCTCGGTGCGTTGCGCCGGCGCGACGCCGGCTCAGTCCGGCATGCCCGCCGTCTCTTTGAGCCGGGTCTCCACGGCGCGTCGCGCCCGCTCGCTCCGGGTGATGACGAGCACGGCGTCGTCTCCCGCCACGGTCCCGATGATCTCGGTCCACCCGGCGGCATCGAGCGCGAGGCCGAGTGCCTGGGCGCTCCCCGCCGGTGTCTTCAGCACGAGCAACGGGCCCACCCCGTCCAACGAGACGAGGGTCGTGGGCAAGAGCTGCTGCAGCTGCGGCCGGATCGCCGCCCCGGTCTCCGGCGGCGGCGCGTAGTGCGAGCCCCCGTCCGGCGCCGCGACCTTGGCCAGCCCCAGGTCGCGGATGTCCCGCGACAGCGTCGCCTGGGTGACGTCGAACCCCTCGGCCTTGAGCAGCTCGCGCAGCTGTTCCTGGCTCGCGACGGTCTGCGAGCGGACGATCTTCAGGATCGCGGCGTGGCGCTGCGTTTTCATGGGGCGGGAATGTAGCCGCGAACGACCCGTCCGGCGACGACGGTCAAGAGGGCGGCAGAAGGCGTCAAAGGGCGGGAGAGGGCGGTAGAGGGGAAGACCGCGAGGTCCGCCTGCTTACCCACCTCGAGCGAGCCGATCTCGGCGTCGAGCCCGAGGGCGCGGGCACCGTCGATGGTCAGCATGCGCAGCGCGTCTTCTCCTTCGAGGCCCGCTGCCGTCGCGTCGGCCCAGACGTTGACATCCCCCGCGCTGACCACCGAGTCGCTGCCGAGCCCGACCGGGATGCCGGCGGCCCGGAATGCAGCCAGGGGCGCCGTGCCGTGCCCGTGGGCGCGGTTGGAACGAGGGCAGGCGGCCAGCCCCACCCCGGCCCGGCGGAGGATGTCGATGTCCCGCTCGTCCACCTGGACGCAATGGATGCACAACCACCCCGTTGCACGCTCCAAGACGCCAAGTTGCAGGAGATACTGCACCGGCGAGCAGTGGTGCGCGGTGACCGGGATGCCGCGTGCGCGCAGCGCCTCGGCGAACGAGCCCGCCCCGTCGCGTACCAGCGCCGTCTCGTCACGCGACTCGGCCAGGTGCATCGCGACGGGGAGCGTTTCGCGCCGCGCAAAATCGGCGACCGCGCGATAGAGCGGCCCGCTCACGGTGTACGGCGCGTGCGGCGACACGCCGAGCCGTGCGCGGGCGGAGGCGACGGGACCGAGCCGGACCACGGCGGCCCGCAGGTTGGCCAGGCTCACCGCCCGGTCCGCCGGATCGGGGCCGAATACCTCCTGATAATAGATCCCGCGCGCGCCGAGGCGGGCGAGCGCCCTGAGGGGCGCTCCCGTACTTCCCGTGTCCGCGACGCAGGTGACGCCCGCCGTCCAGCAGTCCCGCACGCCCTGCTCGGCCGAGTGATCGAACTCTTCGGGCGTGGTCGCGTCCTTCAGCGCCCGGATGGTGCGGATCCAGCGGGAGAACTCGCGCTCCGGATTCCGACCCGCGAGATGGGTGAGCTCGAGGTGAGTGTGCGTGTTGACGAGGCCCGGGACGAGGACGGCGCCGGGAAACTCGACCCGGCGGGCTTCCGCGGGGGCGGGCAGGTGCGCGTGCGCGGCGACCGCGGCAATCCTGCCGTCGTCCGCAACGAGAACGGCGCCGTCCGTGATGGGCGGCGCCGTGACGGGGTGCACGGACCCTGCGCGGATGCGCAACATCAGGGGTCAGGGATCGGGGGTCAGGGATTCGGGATGGTAGCGCATTCCCCAGCCCCTAACCCCCGACCCCTAGCCCCTTCTCTCACGGCGAGATCCCCGTGCCGAACGGCGGGTGTACCGGGCAGGCCTGCGACGGCTCCGTGCCGGGATAGAACCAGTCCCAGTGCCGCACTTCCTGCGGGCAGAATGCCGTGGCGAGATAGCCGTTTGACCAATCGACCTCGCGCGTCACGAGCGAGTCGGGGCGTACCCAGTCCGGGGGCGCCGGCCGGCGGTCGTACACGTCGCGCATGAACGCGGTCCACGCGGGCGCGACGATGCGACCGCCGCCCGCGTTGTGCTCGAGGATGCGCTGCTGGATGTCGTAGCCGACCCAGATCCCGGTCACGAGCTCCGGGGTGTAGCCGATGAACCAGGCGTCGGTGTAGTCGTCGGTCGTGCCGGTCTTGCCGGCCGCGGGGAGCGTGAAGCCGGCCTTCCACACGGCCGTGAACGCGGTCCCGCGGCGGATCACGTCTTTCATCATGTCGACCATGAGCCAGGCGTGCGACGAGTCCATCACGGTCTCGCGGCGCACGGCGGGCTGCCACAGGATGTTCCCCTGACGGTCTTCGACGCGCAGGATGCCCACGGGCTCGGCGCGCGTGCCGAGCGTCGCGAACGCGGTGTAGGCGCCGATGATCTCGATCGGCTTGACCCCTTTCGCCCCGATGAAGATCGACGGATACGCGGGCAGCGGCGTGGTGATGCCGTAGTTGCGGGCTTCGCCGATCACCGTCTGCTCGCCCAGCGTCTGGCCGAGCTTGATCGTGGCGAGGTTGCGGGAGAGGTAGAGGGCCTCGCGCATCGGGATCATCCCGAGCGTCGTGTCGTCGTCGTCCTTGGGCTGCCACAAGGTGGAGTCGAGCTGGATCACGGGCGGGTTGAGCGGAGAGTCGTCCAGGATCTCGGTGACCGGGTGCCCGGCGCGGACCGCCGCGGAATACACGAACGGCTTGAACGTCGACCCCGGCTGGCGGATCGCCTGGGTGGCGCGGTTGTACTTCGAGTCGTCGAAGTCGCGCCCCCCGATCATGGCGCGGATGTAGCCGGTGTTCGCCTCCAGCGACACGAGCGCGCCCTGGAGGTAGGGCGTGTAGTCTCCGTGGTCCTGCCCGGACGCCTTGGACGACTCGAGGTATTCACGGTAGGTGATGCGCCCGGGGAACTTCCCGTTCGAGTACACGCCGGCCTCGATGGCGTCGAGCTGGGACTGCAGCGCGCGCTCGGCCGCCTCCTGCATGTCGAGATCGAGCGTGGTGTAGATGCGCAGCCCGCCCTCGTAGAGGTCGCGCCCGAACTTGGCGTCCAGCTGCACGCGTAGCCATTCGACGAAGTACGGCGCCACGTCGCCGTAGTTGGTGCGGTTCCCGGTGAGCACGAGGGGGTAGGAGCGCCACAGCTCGCACTCCTCCGGCGTGAGGAAACCCTGGTCGCGCATGAGACCCAGCACGACGTTGCGACGGCGCACGGCGCGGTCGGGGTGGGTGCGCGGATTGTAGAACGCGGGCAGCTTGGGCAGCGCGGCCAGCATCGCGGCCTCCGCGACATTGAGCTGGCGCGCCGACTTGCCGAAGTAGATCAACGCCGCGGCCTCCACGCCGTGGGCCCCCGCTCCCAGGTTGATCTGGTTCAGGTAGAGCTGGAGGATCGTGTCTTTCACGAAGTTGCGCTCGATCTCCACGGCCACGCGCGCCTCCTTGAGCTTGCGCGTGAGCGTCTTCTCGCGGCTGATGTCCTCGGGAAAGATGTTGCGGGCCAGCTGCATCGTGATGGTCGAGAACCCCTGCGCGAAGCTGATGGAGAGGAGGTCGTTCTTGATGGCGCCGAGGATGCGCCAGAAGTCGATCCCGTGATGCTCGTAGAAGCGCTTGTCTTCGGTGGCGATGAAGGCCTGGCGCACCGACGCGGGAATGGCGCTGAGCGGCAGCACGGTGCGCCGCTCGGCGCCGAGCTCGCTGATCAAGCGGCCGTCGGCGGCGTACACCTTGGAGGTCTGCACCTGATGGTTGGGATTCGCCACCAGGCGGGAGATGCTGGGGCAGTGCTCACCGGCGCACACGCGGGTCCACGCGCCGTACGTCAATCCCACGCCGTAGGCGGCGGCGAGCACCGCGGCCGCGATCACGCGGCGACGCGTCTTCGGATTGTGCCACCAGGAGAGCGGTCGGGGCAGAGTGACGGGTGCGGGGATGGACGCCATCGGGTTACAACCTAGTGAGGTGGCGCGGCGCTTGCCAGCGGTTGGGGGTTCTCGTACGATTCCGCGCCATGCCGGACCTCCTTGCCGAGCTGGAGTGGCGGGGCTTCATCCACCACGCCACGCGCGACCTCGCTGCTCACCTCGCCGCGGGTCACCGGACACTGTACTGCGGCTTCGACCCCACGGCGCCCAGCTTTCAGGTCGGGAACCTGATGCCGCTGATGCTGCTGCGGCACTTTCAGCTCGCCGGCCACCGGCCGATTGTCCTGATGGGCGGGGGCACCGGCCTGATCGGCGATCCCAGCGGAAAGAAGAGTGAACGGCCGCTCCTTTCCGAGGAGCAGATCCGGGAGAACGTGCGGCGCCAGCGCGATCAGCTGGTGCGACTCTTCGACTTCGACGCGAAGGAGACGCGCGCCCTCGTCATGAACAACGCCGACTGGCTCGTGGAGCAGCCGCTCGTGGCGTTTCTGCGCGATGTCGGCAAGCACTTCAGCGTCAATGTGATGATGCAGAAGGAGTCCGTGAAGGCTCGTCTGGATGCCGGAATCTCTTACACGGAATTCAGCTACATGTTGCTCCAGGCGTACGACTTCCTCCACCTGTATCGGAAGGAGCGGTGCACGATCCAGGTGGGTGGCAGCGATCAATGGGGCAATATCACCGCGGGCATCGACCTAATCCGGCGGGTGGAGGGCGGCGAAGCGCACGGACTCGTCGCCCCGCTCTTCACGACCGCGTCCGGAGCGAAGTTCGGAAAGACGGAAGGCGGTGCGGTCTGGCTCGATCCCGCCCTCACGTCACCGTACCAGCTCTACCAATTCTGGATGAATACCGACGACCGCGACGCGGAGCTCTACCTCAAGCTCTTCACCCTGCTCCCGCAGGACGAGATCAAGGCGTTGCTCAAGGCACATCACAAGGACCCGAGCCGGCGCGAAGCCCAGAAAAAGCTGGCGATGGAGGTCACCGAGCGCGCCCACGGCGAGACGGCCCGGAATGCAATGGTGGCTTCTGAGATCCTGTTCGGCGAGTTCGATCCGCACAACGCGAGCGCCCGTGTGTTCGACACGCTCGCCCAGGAAATCCCGACTACGACGGTTGCGAGCACCGACTCCCTCACCCTGATCGACGCGTTGCTGCGGAGCGGCCTGACCAAGTCGAAGAGCGAAGCGCGCCGCGCGATCGAGCAAGGCGGCGTCTACGTCAATCAGCAACGCGTCAAGGAAACTGAAAAGCGCATCGAAGCCGGTGACTGGCTCGCCGATCGAAACCTCTTGCTGCGCAAGGGAAAGAAGGACTACGCCCTGCTGCGCGTCGCGCGCTGAGATGTTCATCGGACACTACGCTCTTGCGCTCGCGGCCATGGGGTGCGTTGTTCGGGTTCGCCTACCGAGAGGGATACAACGTTGCCGGGTGACGCGTTGTCGGGCGAGGCGTTGTCGGGTAAGGCGTTACAGGCAACGCAGCATCCGACAACGCAATACTCGACAACGCAGGATCCGATAACGCGGTACCCGACAACGCCTCACCCGACATCGCTTCACTCCAGCTGATCCAGCACGTCCAGCACCCGCTCCATCTCTTCGACGGTGTTGTAGCAATGCGGAGCCAGGCGGATGGCGCCCTCGCGCAGCGAGCAGACGACGTGCGCGCGCTTGAGCGCGTGATACGCCTCGGCGG
>Ga0209805_1001607_pt1 | contig 13600 bp, 15 predicted proteins | sample GraSoiAngelo_148_FD_185905 | JGI IMG/M metagenome (GOLD analysis project Ga0209805, IMG submission 185905) | Grasslands soil microbial communities from the Angelo Coastal Reserve, California, USA - 14_1009_09_20cm (SPAdes) (version 2) | ecosystem: Environmental > Terrestrial > Soil > Grasslands ... | reverse complement strand
GGACTGGCGACCTCACTGGTCGGCAGCTCCAACTTTCTCTCGACGATCGGCGCCAGTCAGACCCTCTTGATCACGGGCGCCTTTTTGATCTTCTTGAACACCGGCGTGGATGTGGGGAAGGGAGTTTTGTTTTTCCCAATCCTCGAGAAGCACAGCCAGAGAACCGCGCTGGCCTACCTGGCCACGATGATCGTCGAAGTTGTGCTCCTCGCCGTGGGGGCGCTTGCTCTCCTCCTGATCGTTCCGCTGGCCAAGCACGCTGGTGAGCCCGGCGCGCAAACCCTCGGCTCGATCCTCGTCCAGACGAACTTCACCGCCTACCAAATGGGCGAGATGGTGCTGGGAGTCGGGGCCACATTGCTCTGCGTGCTGCTGTTCCGGACCCAGCTGATCCCACGCTGGCTGGCGATCTCGGGCTTGATCGGCTACCCGATTCTCGCGGCGGGGACGATCGCTGAAATCTTCGGAATCCACATCGGCCTGTATCTCACGATCCCAGGCTTCTTCTTTGAGGTCGTGATGCCGTTCTGGCTCATTTTCAAGGGCTTCAAGCCCGAGGTGTACTGATGAAAGCAATAGTTCAAGACAGGTACGGCAAACCCGAGGCTGTTCTCGGTCTTCAGGAAATCGCCAAGCCCGCGGTCAAGGATGGTGAGGTGCTGGTTCGCGTTCACGCGGCTTCCATTCATGTTGGTGACTGGCTCGTTGTGACAGGTGTGCCGTACATCGCTCGTCCGGCCTACGGGAAGCCAAAAGGCCGTGTGCCGGGAACGGACATAATGGGAACGGTCGAGGCGGTCGGCAATGGCGTGACCGGCCTCCGGCCAGGCGATGAGGTATTCTGTTGGTGCACGGGCGCATTCGCCGAGTACGCGTCCGCTCCTGCGGACCACTTCGTTGCGAAGCCGGCCAACCTCACCTTCGAGCAGGCCGCGGCCGTCGGCGTGTCTGCATCCACCGCTCTCCAACTGCTTCGCGACCAGGGCAAGGTCAAGCCAGGTCAGAAGGTCTTGATCAATGGAGCCTCGGGTGGCATCGGTACATTCGCCGTGCAGGTCGCCAAAGCGTTTGGCGCCGAAGTGACCGGCGTGTGCAGCACGCGGAACGTAGAGATGGTCCGCTCGATCGGCGCTGACCACGTCATCGATTACACCCGTGAAGACTTCACCCGAAACGGGCACCGCTTCGACTTCATCCTCGACAATGTGGCGAACCATTCACTGTCAGACACCAGGCGCGTGCTCACCCCCAGCGGAAAGCTGCAGTCCAACAACGGAACGTCGGGCGGCCGTTGGTTCGGCACCATCGGTACCGTCCTCAAGTCGGCCACAGTGTCGATGTTCGAGCGCCGGCAGCTGGGTCCGGCCATCAAATTCGCCAACCGAGCGGACCTGCTCGTCCTGAAGGAACTCATCGAAGCCGGCAAGATCACGCCGGTCATCGACGCCACTTACGCGCTGACTGATACCGGTAAGGCGCTCGCTCATGTCGGAGAAGGACATGCGCGTGGAACGGTTGTCATCAGTGTCTGAAACAGATCTCATGGCCGGCAAGATCGTGTTGATCACCGGCGGCACCGGAGGAATTGGCAAGGCCACCGCGATCGGCCTTGCCCGCCTCGGGGCCCGGGTCGGCATCACCGGTCGCGACCTCAGGCGGTGCGAACGGGCTGCGGCCGAGATCCGCACCATTTCCGGGAATCCGGCTATCGATGCGTTCGCCGCCGACTTGTCCTCCCAGGCAGAAGTGCATCGGCTGGCCACCACCGTACTGAATGCTTACCCGCGGCTCGACGTGCTCATCAACAACGTCGGCGGGTTCTGGGCACACCGACACTCGACGGCCGATGGCTTGGAGCACACTTTTGCGCTCAACCACCTTGCCTCGTTCTTGCTCACCAACATCCTTCTGGATCGGCTCAAGGACAGCGCACCCGCGCGAGTCGTAACCGTTTCCTCGCACGTACAGGCGGAGGGCCGGATCGATTTCGACGACCTGCAGAGCGCCGGCAATTACTCCGGGCAGTCGGCCTACAGCCAATCGAAGCTCGCCAACGTCATGTTCACCAACGAGCTGGCCCGCCGCCTTGAAGGGACCGGTGTCACGGCCAACTCCTTGCACCCGGGCATCGTGCGCACCGACTTCGGCGCTGAAGACCAAGCCAGGCTCTTCACAGTCGTGAGCAAACTCGTTCTCCCGTTCCTCAAGACACCGGCGCAAGGTGCTCAGGCGTCGATCTACCTGGCCTCTTCACCCAGCCTGGACGGCGTCACGGGCGAGTTCTTCGCCAACGGCAAGCCCAGGACCGCAAATAAAGTCGCCTACGACACCGACATGACACTGAGGCTCTGGAACGTAAGCGCCGACCTAGTTGGTGTGACATCGGCGATCGCGTGATCGCTGCACAATTTCCTTTTGAGCGGATAGCTAGTGATGGATAGCAAGTACCGGGATCATGAGATAGACGCTAACGGTCTGTCGATCCGCGAGGGTCGCGTCGGTCTGGTCGTCGCCGGCTCCTTGATCACTGGATTTGTAGTCGCGCTCGTCCTCGTGATCGGCCCGTTCGGAGGAGCTCAGGAACACGTGATCATGGGCACCGCCCTACTCGGATGGGCTCTCGGCTGGGGGTTATTGGTCGTGCTATCGACACGCTGGAGCCATCAACCGCAGCGGTGGGCAATCGTGCCGGCGGCGCTCATGGCTCTCGCCGGCGAATGCCTCCTGATTTTCAAGCCTGACGCCAACGCAATGAATCTGCTCGGATGGATCTGGCCGTTGGCCTTGATCGCCCTTGCTGTGTGGATGACAGTGCAGGCACGCCGGACTCTTCGCAGCATCACGCGCCGGCTGATGCTGTACCCGCTGTTCGTCGGCCTCGTTGTCGCCGGGCTCGGAGGCGGTTACGAGACGATTCAAGAACAGGTCGACCGGAGCACCACCGCGATGCCTGGCCACCTGGTCGACGTCGGCGGACGCCGCCTCTACGTGCACTGCACCGGCTCGGGCAGTCCCACTGTCGTGCTGGTGTCCGGTTTGGCCGAGACGTCCGTGTATTGGGGAGGCTGGATCGCGCCAGCCGTCGCCCAGAACACCACCGTCTGCGCTTACGACCGCGCGGGCCAGGGCTGGAGCGATCCCCCACCCAATCCGCAGGACGGTGCAGCGGTTGCCACCGACCTCCACAATCTGCTGGCCAATGCACAGATTCCAGGCCCGTATGTGGTGGTCGGTCACTCGACGGGCGGCGTCTACGCGAGGATCTTTGCCGCCCGCTACCCGGACCAGGTCGCCGGCATGGTCCTCCTCGACTCGCAGCCCAACGAAGCCTTGACCGGTGGCTTGCCGGATTTCCCGTCCCAGTACAGCATCCTCCGCCGAGCGACGGCACTTTTCCCCTCACTGGCGCGTTTAGGGGTGTTTCAACTGGTCAATCGGTTGGCTGGAGACCCTCTGCCGGTCCCAACTCGTGACGAAGAACGCGCAGTGGTATCGGCGGCGAACCTCAACCGCATTCAGCGCGACGAGTTTGCCGAGCTGCCGATGACCCTCAAAGAGGCTGCGGAGCTCACAACCCTCGGCGATCGTCCGCTGATCGTTGTCACAGCTGGCAAAGGGGCTGCGACCGGGTGGATCCCGCTACAGGACAAGATGACCGGTCTTTCGACCAACAGCGTTCATCGGGTTCTGCCTGATACCGATCATCCGGGTCTCATTCACGATAAGACCGGCGCTGCGACGTCGAGTCAAGCGATCCTTGACGTCGTCGCCTCGGTCCGCAGCGGGGCGCTGTTGCCGAAATCTTGAGCCTCCTTGGGCGTCCCTCGCACCGTGATGAGAGAACTCGAGACGCCAGCACTGGAAGCGAGCCCGAAGTTGGCAGGGCTCTGCGCAAAGCATGAAATCGTCACCGAGCCCCGGAGAGCGACCTGAAGACCTGAACCTCAGGTTTCAGATCCTAAGCGCGGAGTACAGCGCTCTGGTCCAACGCCTCGGGTCGACGTCGGCCGTATCTGCCGCCCGAACCAATCTGTATTTCGTCTTCCTGTCAGCCACGGGGGTCGCACTCGCCCTGATCTCCAACGCCTCTCACTTCACGCGCGAGTTCCAGGTCTTTGCGCTCGGAGTTCTTCTGCTCAACCTTCTTGGCGGTCTTCTGGCAATGGCACGGATGTTGCACGCGCACGGTCAAACCGTTCTCTACATCCAATCACTCAATCGCATCCGCCACTTCTTCACGGAGCTCGACGCGGATATAAAGCCATACCTCACCCTCCCGGTTCATGACGATGAGGCGGGGGTCGTCGAATCCGCTAGCCGGCACCCGTCGCTTTGGGCCATGACGATGCTCCCCGCCGCGAGCATGGCAACGCTGGTTGCACTGGTCAATACGTTCTTGGTGGGAGCGATTGCCGCAACTGTCTACCTAGTGTTGGGCGGCAGCGCAACCATGGCCTTGGTCTACGCGGGCCTCGCGTTTGTGGTCGCGTCGATTGTCATCTGGGGCTGGCTGTTCCTCGAACTGCACCGGATCAGGCTGCGGCTCGTGATCCAGTTCCCCCCCAATCACTAATGACGACACCGTTGGGCGATCGCTTCCCCCGACTTCATTTCCAAGCCCTCGACGGTCTAGGGATACAGTAAGTCGGGCGTACTCAGTACGCATCCAGTACGCAGTCGCTCTCAATCGCTAGGTGTCATTGGGTGTCGTTTCGTATTCAGAATGGGCAGTTCGATCTCACAAACACAGAACCCGGCTTACAGTCCGCTCTCGGCCCACCTCTTCGCACCCTTACAACAGGGCAGCGATCATGGCGTCAGCGACGAAGCGACCGTAGGTCTTGAGCGGCATGCCCCGGCGCAGAACCAACAGCTCGTAGAGCTCCGGAGCGGTGTAGGTCCACATCACATTCGCGGCGTCAGCCACGGTCATGCCGGGCCGAAGATGACCGGCGGCGGCAAAGCGTCGTGCGTTGTCGGTCATGCGGCGGAGGCGGTTCGCATACACCTCCTCGAGAAGGTGTTTGAGCTCCGGGTGACTGCCGGCGGCATCGCGCACCAGGAGCATGATCGGAGCGGCCAAGGGAGCGATCTCGGTGACGAACACTCCCCAGCGCGAGATGAGCTTTCGCGCATCGGGCTCATGTGCCTGCACCTCCTCCGATCGCTGCTCGGCCGGCACCGGGCCCGTGCCCTCGAGCGCCCGGGCGCTCATGGCACGGACCAGCCCCGCCTTGCCGCCGAACGATTTGTAAATGGTGTCCACAGAGACGCCGGCGTCCTTTGCGATCGCCGAGATCGTCGTGGGTCCATAGCCCCTGCGCAGGAAGCGCCTCTGAGCCATTTCGATGATTCGATCGTGGTTTCGGCGCGCCTGTTCGCGGCGCAGGCTCGCGTCGTATGAGCGGGCCTTGACAGCCCGAGACTTTCGGCCCATACTCGCCATTAGTTCCAGTCTACTGGAATGAAATCGAGGTGGGAAGGCATGGAGCAATCTCTTGCGACGATCGATCGGTTGGTGCGCGCGACGAACCAACATGATCTCGAGGCCTTGACAGCGTGCTTTGCCGAGGACTACCAGAACGAGACTCCGGCACATCCAGCCCGAGGCTTTCGCGGCCGAGCTCAGGTGCGCCGGAATTGGGACCAGATCTTCGCGTTCGTCCCTGACATCCATGTCGAGGTCGTTCGGAGTGCCATCAAGACCGACACCGTCTGGACCGAGTGGGAGATGCGAGGAACACGGCGAGATGGGAAGCCCCACTGGTCACGCGGCGTCATCGTCTTCGGTGTGAACGACGACGCCATTCGCTGGGCTCGGTTTTATGTTGAGACCGTAGACGAAAGTGACGCGACGGTCGACGACGCCATCCGCGAGCAGGTGGTGCGGCAATGATCCTGGTTGCCGGCGGCACAGGCCACCTTGGTGTCGAGCTGGTTCCTCTCCTGACTGCCCGAGGCATCCCGGTCCGGGTCGTCACGCGTGATCCGGACCGCGCTCGCCAACGCTTGGGCGAGACTCCGCAGCTCGCCAAGGGGGACGCGCGGAACCCTCACACGCTGGAAGCGGCTCTGAAGGGCGTAGACGCCGTGGTTTCGGCCATGACAGGGTTTGGACCCGGTGCTCCTGGCCCCAAGGCGGTGGATTACGAGGGCAACCTGAACCTCATCAGGGCAGCGGAGGCGGCAGGGGTGCGGCGCTTTGTGCTCGTCTCAATACACGGCGCCACGGCCGGCCACGCGATGGAGCTCTGGCAGATGAAATATCGCGCCGAAGAAGCGCTTCGAGCCAGCCAGCTCGATTGGGTCATCGTGCGTCCAAACGCCTACATGGAGCTGTGGGCCGAGATTGTCGCTGGACCAATTTTCAAAGACGGCAAAGCGACTGTTTTCGGTCGCGGAGACAACCCCGTCAACTTCAACTCGGCCAAAGATGTTGCAAGTTTCGTCGAGTTGGCGCTCTTCGATCCCGATCTCAGCCGCACAATTCTTTCCATCGGCGGCCCGGAGAACCTGACCTTAAACCAGCTGGTTGGTCAGGCCGAGCGCGCGGCCGGCCGGAAGGCTGCTGTGAAACATGTTCCCTTGCCGATGATGCGGCTGATGTCGTTGGTGATGCGGCCTCTCAAGCCTGATGTTGCCGCGATGATTCAAGGCGGGATCGCATTCGACACCGTCGACATGACCTTTGACGCGGGCGACCTGCGCCGCCGCTTCCCTCAAATCGAGCTCACTCGCATGGCCGACGTGCTCGCCCGGCAGGGAGCCGCCACCACTACACCAACCTCAGCCGAGTTGTCGCACTAAGGCCGCCATGGACGGGCTTTTCTGAGCGAAAGTCGACTGTAAGTCGTCTGACGGTACGACTAGGGAACAGGCGCACTCGGTCGGACCGTCCGTTACGTGTCGTTTTCTGCTCAAGAGCGGGACTGCTGAACTCGCCTGGAATGAACCCGGCTTGCGACCGGCCCTCGGCCCACGTTCGTAGATGTGAATACGAAATGACCTGCCGGCCAATGGGCTGACGGCTGGTCGCCGATCACACGCGCCCGATGCCGACGCCGCGGGATCGCCAAGGGTCGAGGGATGCAGAAGATTTTGCGTACCAGTACGCATTCAATACGTCACGCTCTTATGGCCAAGTCGGGCCGGGACGAGCTTGACGTGTCTTGAGTCAAGAAATTGGCAGGGTCGGCGTGTGTCGCAAGCCGATCCCCTAACGGCCACGGGATCCTTGGGTGGCCCGAGCCCGCGCCGATCCGAGGTCGGGTATTCAGCGCCTGGTCTCGTACCTGGTCAGGAGCACGCCGTCGGGAAACGTCCGGGTCTCCACCAGGTTCAGGTTCACCCAGTTGTCCAGGGCCGTGAAGAACGGCGTGCCGCCGCCCACCAGGACCGGGTGGGTGACGATCGCGTACTCGTCGATCAGCCCGGCCCGCATGGCCGCCGCGGCGAGGGTGGCGCCGCCGACGTCCATGGGACCGCCATCCTCAGTCTTGAGCCGGGTGATCTCGGTGACAGCGTCGCCGGTGACCAGGCGGGCGTTCCAGTCGACCGCGCTGGTCGTCGAGGAGAACACCACCTTCGGCATGTCCCGCCAGCGGCGGGCGAACTCGATCTGCGCCGGTGTGGCGCCAGGCTGCTGGTCGGCGGTCGGCCAGTGGGAGCTCATCGTCTCCCACAGTTTGCGCCCGTACAGCGCCAGGCCCGTCGCCCCCACCCGGTCGGACCACCACTGGAACAGCTCGTCGCTCGGCACGCTCCAGCCGAGGTCGTCGCCGGACGCGGCGATGTAGCCGTCCAGGCTCAGGTTCATGCCAAAGGTCAGTTTCCGCATGGCGTCAGCCTCCCGTGAGTGGGTATTCGGCGTACAGACCAACACGGCGCGGAAAATTCATCGGTCAGACCACACCGAGGGCCGGTTGACCACCGCGCCAAGCGAATGCTGCGTACGGAAGGGAACGGTCACCGGCAACGATCATCGCGCCTGCGCGTATGAGCAGCGCCTTACCAAGTCACATGACCGATGGGGCGTAAGTCACGAGAAAGCGCGGCGTAAAGCAGAGGCGGGCCTCTCAACACGACAAGGCAGCGCTGCTGGTGGCCATTTCAGTTCGAGGTCCACCAGTAACATCGATTCGTGCGCAACGTGTTTTGGGCCATCGTCTGCTTTGGTACTGGTCTCGTCGCCTTCTACTTCGGCTTTTTCCACGCTGATGCCGTATGCGACGATCAGGCCCACCCCGCCTACGCCTGTCACTTCGAAGCCGCTTTCACCAACGAGCCCCTGTTCCTCCTCGTCGGCGCCGTCTTCTTCCTATTCGGGCTCTGGATGCTGTACCGCAGTCTGCGCAAGCCGAAGATCACATAGAGTGGCGCGGCCCGATAACCCGGCCTTGCGGTAGCCGGCGGCACAAACCTTACCGATCGACGCTCATGTCATTTACGAGGGCCAACCCGAATTGGCGAAAAACGAACCCGGCTTATTTCCGTTCTCGGCCCACCTTCAGTAGGTCGGCGACGTATTGAGATCGAGAATGTCGACGTTTGGTCTCCGCACGCTGGCCGAGAACTCGACCTGCGCCGTCGCCCGATGCAGGTGCAGCTGGCGATAAGGACTGACTTTGCGAGCAAGCATCGCGGCCCGTTTGGTTGAAAAGGCCGCGACGCGTGTCATAAGGGGGTCAGGCGCGACCGGGCAGAACCATCGAGATCGCCCCAAACGCAAACGTCCGCACGTTCAGGTCAACGCCCATCATCCCACCGCACTTGCTGGGCCCGGGGACGGGGCGCCCGTCGGCCGTTTCTCCTCATGTGGGAGAAGACGATGGTGACAAGCTCCTGCCAGGGGAAGCGTCCTCAGCCCATTCCGGTGATGTCGACGACGCCCGACGCTGGTTGGAGACCTACGACGAGCTCTGCCGCTTGAAGCAGAAGATCCTGACCGACCTCGAGTCGCAGAAGGTCCGCGTGCCTCCTGAAGGAGATGCCGAGGTCAAAGACGACGAGGCGATGCTCCGCGCCGAGTACGAACGACTGCTCGGGCGCCGCGAGTTCTGGCACGCTGAATTCGAGGCGCGACAAGACAGGTAGCCGCGCCCGAATTCAGTCTCGGTATGCCCTTTCGCCAGGGCGTTTCTCTAATACAGGGCCGCACGCCGGTAAACGGCGCGCGTTGGTGGATCATGCGGGCAAGGGACTCATCGAACAGTCACGCGCACAGGCGGAGCATGGCCGCCGTACGGCATCGAAAGTCGAGCCGCGGGCGGTCCCTCTCGGCGTCGAGCGGCATGAGGATCGCGGAATCGCACGCGCTGCTGTTCCAGTCGAAGCTCCTGCTCTTGAATTCGGCGAATCATTCTTACCGGCGCACGCGCACCAGGAAGGACTTGAAACGTGTCGAACACTTTCGTTCCGAGCTCAACCGCACAGAAGCCGCCCTGCCCAGGCCCGGGCTGGACGAGCTCGCGTTGGAGAACGGCGATTTCTGGCTTCAGATCTACGCGGACCTAATCGATTGTGCAAGCGCCTCGCTGGACCGAATGAGGTCGGGGATGTCTTCGCGTGAAGCCGCCGATCGGTTCGAGACCGCGACCGACGTGCAGATGCTCGAGGAGCTGCTCGCTCAGTGGACGTCCCGGATGCAGTTGATCCGGCAGAGCACCGCTGACGGCGGGCACCACAAGGTCTGAGGCCTGGGCTGCCTCAGGCCTCACTCGGTCGAAGCTGACGTACTCACCGCTCTCGCCACATGGAAGTCCCACTCTTTCGCTCGGCTTATTCCAGGAAAACTGACCTATTGCACTGCCAGGGTCCAGCCACCCGATGCCTGAATCACCACTGTCACGTGCTTCAGGTCGCGGTGGCGGTTGCATACTGCGGGCGCCCGGCGGGCCGGTAGACCTGGATCGTTACCCCCTTCGGGGTGGCTCGCGAGTCGACCAGGTCAAGCGCTATGTCAGGGCCTGTGTTGGGGAATAGCCGCGTGCCCTGGCCGACGACCACGGGGAAGGTGAACAGGGTGATCTCGTCGACAAGCTGGTTGTCGAGCAGCCACCGGAACAGGGCGCCGCTCCCATGGACCTGCAACTCGCGTCCCGGCTTGGCTTTCAGCTCGCGGACGGCGGCCGCGACCTCACTGGAGAGGACGGTCGTGTTCGCCCAGCGCGCTTCGGTGAGCGTGGTCGATGCGACGTACTTGGGCTTCGTGTTCAAGGCCGTCCAGATCGGGCTGTCGCCTGGATCGTCCCATGTTCCCCAGGATCCGGCGAAGATCTCATAGGTTCGGCGGCCGAACAAGAACGCGTCTGAGCGCTGGAAGATCTCGTCCATGACCTTCCCGGCTTCCTTGTCGAAGTGGGCCCATCCGCCGCGCTCGAATACTCCGCGCTCGTCCTCGCCCGGGCCGCCGGGCCCCTGCATCACTCCGTCAACGGAGACCTGAGTGGTGCTCGTCAGTTTCATGGTCGCAGCTCCCTTCTCGGTCAGTTGGTCGTTGATTGGCTGGTTGACTGGATCACAACGGCTCTCCTCTGGATCTAGCGCTGGATGGTCTCTTCGGCGAGGATGACATCGATCTGGCTGGCGGCCTGGCTCATTCCCTCTGCCGTGCCCATGGCCAGGACCTGCTCCATGGCTTCGGTGCTGGGGAACACGCTCTCGATCGACATGCGCGTGCGTCCTTGGGCGACCTCCTCGATGCCGATGCGGATCGTGTATACCGGCATTTCCGTGTTGGGCGTCCCGTCCGCGTTGGCGACGCCGCCGTGCAAGACAAGGCGGCGCGGCGGCTCGACCTCGAGGACGTCCCAGTAGCCGTGCGGCTGGTCGCCCGCTCGCCCGGTCATCTGGTACTCGATGCGACTGCCGGGCGCCAGATTGTGTTTGGTGAAGGTGGCGGGGTAGGTCGGGGGCCCCCACCAGCGCTCGAGCTGGCGCGGATCCGCCCACAGCTGCCAGATGCGCTCGACCGACGCATCGAATTCGGCGTCAACGGTCAGGGTGAGCCTCTGGGGATCCTTGCGGACAGCCGTGACGGTCATCGTTTGCTCTCCCTTGTTGCCAAGGACTCGATGGCGCCGGCCGTCTCGGCGAGGAGCTCATTCATGCGGTCGATCCGAGCCCGCCACAGCCCCTCGTACTGGTCGAGCAGGCGGCGCGTGACCAGCAGCGCCTCGAGGTTGGTGCGGACGACCATGCGCCGGCCGTTGCGCTGCTTCGTGATCAGACCCGCACGCTCGAGAACAGCCACATGCTTCTGGACCGCCGCGAAGCTCATCGGGTAATGCCTGGCCAGCTCGAGGACGCCCTCCTCGGTGCTGATCGCGCGGCGGACGATGTCGCGGCGTGTGTGATCCGCGAGGGCGGCGAACATGCGGTCGAAGTCCCGCGGCGGGTCTTCACTTGATACAACCATATGGTTGTATCAAGGTTGTGTCAAGCGGTAGAAATCCTCCGCAACTTATTCACACCATGCTCACGAGTGGCCGAGACCATGAGTCTCATCAACCAAGCAAGCAAGGAGCCAACAGAGATGAGATTGAGTCGAGCCCTGCAGAGTGCGGCACGTTATTCCAGCCCGTTCGTTCGGTTTGTCCTGGCGACACCCCTCCACCGAATCATGAGCAGCCAGCTGATGCTCCTGAGATTCACGGGCCGCAAGACCGGGCGGTCCTACACCACTCCAGTGGGCTACGTGCTCGATGGGAATTCGCTGTTGGTCCCGGCAGGCGGTGCGTGGCGGAGGAACCTCGAGGCTGAACCACGGGCCAGCGTGCGCCTGCGCGGCGTGTGGAGGAGTGTGACCGCGGAGGTGGTCAGGGAGCCAGTGCTGGCGGATCTTCTGCTTGGCATGATCCAGAAGAATCCGGCAATTGGAGTGTTCACAGGAATCAGGTTGAGGTCCGACGGTCGGCTGGATGCATCCGCGCTCGAGCGTGAGCGGCGGCGCGGATTCGTCGTCGTCCGACTCCGTCTCGATGAGGACCCGCGGCAAGCACGAACTGCGGCGGCATGATCCAGAGGCGGGTGGGGGCCCTAAAGGGTCAGCGGGCCCCCCACCGGAACCAGCGAATCCCAATCACTGCGAACACCACGGTATAGCCGAAGCTGGCGAAGAGCGCACCCCAGCTTTGACCGCTCCACGCAGTCGCACCCATGGCGGCCGATAGTAATGTCTCGAGACAGCCTCCAGGAGACCAGCGGGACACCAGTTCGACCGTCGTTCCGAGCCGATCTGAATCTCCGAACAGGCTGAGTCCGATCAGGGGTACGTAAAGGAGGCGGCCGGCCGCGTTGAGCGTGTCTGCCGAAGCTATCAGTCCCACAATCGCTTGGCCAATGCTTAGGAAGACGGCAGATCCGAGCAACGCGACCAAGACTGTGAACAGGTAGTTATGCGGGCGCAGCGTGATACCCACGAAGACGGCGGCAACCACGAGAACCACAATCGCCATGACCAGGACTGCGCCGAGTTGCACGATCCAGCGACTGACCATGATGGTCCAGGTCGGGGCCGGTGTCACTCGAAGCCGTTGAAAGACGCCGGTATCGCGGTCGCGCGCGATCGCCAGCGAGTAGCCGACGGTCCCGATCGAGACCAGCCCCACAGTGAGCGCGAGGCTGATACGGAACGCGGGACCGCCCAGTACCGCCGAGTTCTTACCGAGCCCAGTGGCGACCAACAAGATCAGAGGAAGGGCAAAGGTGAGCACCAGAGACAGAGAAGTACGCAACTGAGTGGTGGTATCTGCACGCAATAGAACCTTGAGCGACGACGACCAGGTGGGAGCCGCCACTGAGCGACCCTGGAGTGGGACTACGTCGTCAGTCATGCAGCTCACGTCCCGTGAGGCCGATGAAGACGTCCTCGAGCGTGACCTGGCCTCTCGCGACCGCGAGCACATTGGGGTCTTTTTTGTGCTTCTCGATCAGGCCGGCAGGTGTGTCGACGGTCAGGATCTTGCCGGCGTCCATGATCGCGACGCGGTCGCACACCGACTGCGCCTCCTCCATCGAATGCGTGGTCAGCAGGATGCTGCGGCCGCTCTTCCGGATGCCCTCGATTCGGTCCCAAAGCTGACGCCTCGCCTGCGGGTCGAGGCCTGATGTCGGCTCATCGAGCAGGACAAGCGGAGGGTCGTGGACTGTCGCGATGAGCAGCGCCAGGCGCTTCTGCTGCCCGCCTGACAGCTGGCTGAAGCGCCTGGACGCTTCATCGCTCAGGTGGATTTCGGTCAGGCTGTCGAAGATCGCAGGCTTGGTGAGCGGCACTCCGTACAGACCGGCATACAGCTTGACGATCTCGCTGATCTTGAGCTCGGACTGAAAGCTCGTGGACTGGAGCTGAACGCCGATCAGCGCTTTGGCCTTCCCGGGGTGGGCTCGCACGTCGACCTGGCGGATCAGGATCGAGCCGGACGTCGGCTTGAGCAGTCCCTCGATCGCGCTCAGAGTGCTTGTCTTGCCGGCTCCATTCGGACCCAGAAGCCCGAAGATCTCGCCTTCGTTGATATCGAGCGAGACGCCATCCACCGCTGGCTTGGGGCCGTAGCTGACGCGCAGGTCTTTGACCTGGAGAGCAAGACCAGTCACCGGCGGC
>Ga0209805_1001599_pt1 | contig 13626 bp, 9 predicted proteins | sample GraSoiAngelo_148_FD_185905 | JGI IMG/M metagenome (GOLD analysis project Ga0209805, IMG submission 185905) | Grasslands soil microbial communities from the Angelo Coastal Reserve, California, USA - 14_1009_09_20cm (SPAdes) (version 2) | ecosystem: Environmental > Terrestrial > Soil > Grasslands ... | reverse complement strand
TGCGCATCTTCGCCGAGCGGGATCGTGCGGTCTTCAGCTCCTGGTACGAATTTTTTCCTCGCTCGACCCCGGGCGATCCGAAACGGCACGGCACCTTCCGCGACGCGGAGAAGATGCTGCCGTACGTGGGAGAGCTCGGGTTCGACGTCGTGTACCTGCCGCCCATCCATCCGATCGGCCGCACGGCGCGCAAGGGCAAGAACAACGCTCTGACCGCCAGCCCCGACGACGTCGGCAGCCCGTGGGCCATCGGAGGTTCCGAGGGCGGGCACAAGGCGATCCATCCCCAGCTCGGCACGCTCGACGACTTCCGCCACTTCGTGAGCTCCGCCAAGGACTTCGGGATCGAGGTCGCGCTGGACATCGCGTTCCAGTGCTCGCCTGACCACCCCTACATCCGCGAACATCCGGAGTGGTTCCAGCGTCGTCCCGACGGCACCATCAAGACCGCCGAGAACCCGCCCAAGCGCTACGAGGACATCGTCAACTTCGACTGGATGGGGCCGGCCCGCGACCCGCTCTGGTCGGAGCTGCGCTCGGTCTTCTTCCACTGGATCGCGCAGGGCGTCCGCATCTTCCGCGTCGACAATCCGCACACGAAGCCGCTGCCGTTCTGGGAATGGGTGATCGGCGAGGTGCACGCGCGCCACCCCGACGTGATCTTCCTCGCCGAGGCGTTCACCCGGCCGAAGATGATGAGGGCGCTCGCGAAGTCGGGGTTCAACCAGTCGTACACGTACTTCACCTGGCGCAACTTCAAGCACGAGCTCGAGGACTATCTGACCGAGCTGACCCAGGGACCGCCGGCTGACTACATGATCGGAAACCTCTGGCCGAACACGCCGGACATCCTGCCCGAGCACCTGCAGCAGGGAGGAAGGCCCGCCTTCCTCCTGCGCGCGGCGCTCGCCGCGACCCTCAGCTCCTCCTGGGGCATCTACAGCGGCTTCGAGCTGGCCGAGAACCGCGGGTTGCCCGGCAAGGAGGAGTACGCGGACTCGGAGAAGTACCAGATCGTCAGCCGCGATTTCGAACGGCCGGGCAACCTGAGGGCCTGGATCGCGGCGCTGAACCGTGCCCGGCGCGAGCACCGCGCCCTGCAGTCCTACCGCAACCTGCGCTTCCACCGGGCGGACAACGAGCGCGTGCTCTTCTACTCCAAGGCGACGGACGACCGGTCGAGCCTGGTGCTAGCCGCGGTCAGCCTCGATCCGTACGCGCCGCAGGAGGCGATCCTGCAAGTGCCGCTCGATCGGCTGGGCATTCCCGAGGATGAGACGTACCAGGTGCACGACGTGCTCTCCGGCGATCGGGCGCTCTGGCAGGGCCAAAGCGCGCTCGTGCGACTGACGCCGGAGAAGCCGGCCGCGCTCTGGTCGGTGCTCCGCTTCCGCCGCTCCGAACAGGGGTTCGACTACTACTTCTGAGGAGGTCCGCGATGTTCGATCTCGCCGCCTTGCCGGATTGGCTGCCGGGACGACGCTGGTTCGGCGGCAAGGGCGCGAAGATCACCTCGGCAGAGGTGATCGACGAGGCCCGCCTCGGCGGCCTGAACGTGGCGACCATCGAAGTGAGCTACGCCGCCGATCGCCGGCCGGAACGCTATCTGTTGCCGCTGCGTTCCGACGGCACGCCGCTCGAGGACGCGCGCGACGACGCCGCCTGGCTCGCCATCTTCGACGTCATGCGCGGCCGAGGCGAGATCCCTACCCGCTCCGGCACGCTGCGCGGCGAGCGATTCGACGGGGCGGACTCGCCGCTCGCGACGTTGCCGCCGCGGCCCACGGTCCGCCGGCTCTCGGCGGAGCAGAGCAACACCTCCCTGGTCTTCGGCGAGGCTGTGATCCTCAAGCTGATCCGCAAGCTCGACCAGGGACGAAACCCCGAGCTGGAGATCGGCGCGGTGCTCGCGCGGCGCGGATTCCGCGCCACCCCGACCCTTCTCGGGGCGCTCTCGCTCGAAGGCGGCTTCGAAGCCACCGTCGGAGTCGCGCACCGATTCGTGCGCGTCGAGAGCGACGGATGGTCATACGTGCTCGAGTCGTTCGTCAAGGAGCCCGCACCCTCTCCACAGCTCCTGGCGGAGATCCGCGAGCTCGGTGCGCGCATCGGTGAGCTGCACGCCGCCCTCGCGGTGCCCGACGATCCGGCGTTCGCGCCCGAGCCCATCCGGCGCGAGGACTTGCAGCGCTGGACCGCGGGGCTGCTGGCGGAGCTGGAGCGGACGATCCACGTCGCCGCTTCCGCCGTCCCCGGGCTGGAGGAACGAAGGGACGATTTGCGGGCCCGGATCGAGCGGCTCGCGACCGCGAAGCCCTCGGGCGTCCGCATTCGCCAGCACGGCGATCTCCATCTCGGCCAGGTCCTGCGCGCAGGCGGGCAGTGGCTCATCTTCGACTTCGAGGGTGAACCGGCCCGCGGTCTCGCGGAGCGCCGGGAGAAGCATTGCCCGTACAAGGACGTCGCCGGAATGCTGCGCTCGTTTTCGTACGCTGCAGCCGCCGCGCAAAAACGCGGCGCGCCCGCGGGGAACCGGAGCGGCCCTGCCCGCGAGGCTTTCCTTCGGGGCTACCACTCGCGGGCGGCCGGGCTATTGCCGGCGGAGGAGGCGACCGCGAAGGTGCTGCTTGCTTCCCTCGAGCTGGAGAAGCTCCTGTACGAGCTGCGATACGAGGTCGGCCACCGGCCCGACTGGGTCGCGATCCCGGCGGGCGACCTCCTACGGGACGGGGACACCATGGAATGGTGTCCCCCGGGAGTGGAATCGTGAAACGGGAATGGCGTTCCCAGGGAGTTGAACCTTGAAACGGCCAACCGATACGGCGGAGGTCGAACGGCAGATCCAGCGGCTCGTCGAGCTGCGGCACTCCGATCCCCATGGGGTTCTGGGCGTGCACCCCGACGGCGACGGCGTGGTGGTCCGGGCCTATCGTCCCGACGCGGAGCGAGTGACCGTGCTGCCGGACTTCGGCGGCCAGATCCCCGCGCGCCATCGCAAGGGCGGTGTGTTCGAGGCGCGCCTCAACGGGCGCAACGACGTGTTCGGCTATCTGCTGAAGATCGACTACCGCGGCGGCGCGAGCTTCACGCTGCGCGACTCCTACAGCTTTCCTCCGACGCTCGGCGAGTTGGACTCGCACCTGGTCTCCGAGGGACGCCACGAGCGGATCTGGGAGCGGCTCGGAGCGCATCCCCGGCACCACCAGGGCGTCTTCGGGACCTCCTTCGCCGTCTGGGCGCCGACCGCGCGCTCGGTATCGGTGGTGGGAGATTTCAATTCCTGGGACGGGCGGCTGCACCAGATGCGCAGCTTGGGCTCGACCGGCGTCTGGGAGCTGTTCGTCCCCGACGTGGGCGCCGGGGCGCGGTACAAGTTCGAGATCCGACCCGGCAGCGGCGGGACGCAGGTTCTGAAAGCGGACCCGTACGCCTTCCGGACGGAGGTGCCGCCGGCGACCGCCTCGGTGATCCACCAGCTCGACCGCTATCTCTGGCGGGACGAGCAGTGGATGGAGCGGCGGGGGAACCAAGACGTCTTCCGCCGTCCCATGGCGGTGTACGAGGTCCATCTCAGCTCCTGGCGACGCGTGGTCGAAGAGGGAAGCCGATCGCTCACGTGGAAGGAGGCCGCAGCCCAGCTCGGCGACTACGTCAAGGGGATGGGTTTCACCCACGTCGAGTTCCTTCCCCTGGCGGAACACCCCTTCGGCGGCTCCTGGGGTTATCAGGTCTCCGGGTACTTCGCGCCCACCGCCCGGCACGGCCACCCCGATGAGTTCAAGGCCCTGGTCGACGAGCTGCATCAGCGCGGCATCGGCGTGATCCTGGACTGGGTGCCGGCGCACTTCCCCAAGGACGCGCACGCGCTGGCGCGATTCGACGGCTCGGCCCTCTACGAGCACGAAGACCCGCGCCTCGGCGCGCACCCGGACTGGGGAACGCTGGTCTTCAACTACGGGCGCAACGAGGTGCGCAACTTCCTCCTGGCGAGCGCGCTCTTCTGGCTGGACCAGTACCACATCGACGGACTGCGCGTGGACGCCGTGGCGAGCATGCTCTACCGCGACTACTCCCGGAAACCGGGCGAGTGGATCCCGAATCGGTTCGGCGGCCGCGAGAACGAGGAGGCGATCGCGTTCCTCAAGGAAGTGAACGAGCGCGTGCGCGATCTGCATCCCGGGGCGGTGATGATCGCCGAGGAGTCGACGGCCTTTCCCAAGGTGACGCAGCTCGCGCGGGATGGCGGGCTGTCCTTCCACTACAAGTGGAGCCTGGGGTGGATGCACGACACCCTCGATTACTTCGCCAAGGATCCCGTGCACCGGAAGTGGCACCACAACGGCCTCACCTTCGGGCTCATGTACATCTTCAGCGAGCAGTTCTTCCTGCCGCTCTCGCACGACGAGGTCGTTCACGGGAAGGGCTCGCTCTTGCAGCGCATGTCGGGCGATCACTGGCAACAGTTCGCCAACCTGCGCGCGCTGTTCGCCTGGATGTGGGCGCACCCGGGCAAGAAGCTGCTGTTCATGGGCGGCGAGTTCGCCCAGCGATCGGAGTGGAACCACGACGTGAGCCTCGACTGGCACCTGCTCGGCTCGGGCATGCACGCGGGGGTGTCCGCGCTGGTGCGCGATCTGAATGGTGCGCTGCGCGACGAGCCGGCGCTGTACGAGCTCGACGGCGACGGGCGGGGGTTCCAGTGGCTGCAGGCGGACGCGGCGGACGCGAACGTCTTCGCGTTCGTGCGCTGGTCGGAGGACCGCAAGCGCCACGCGATCTGCGTCGCGAATCTGTCGCCGGTGCCGCACTACGGGTATCGTGTCGGGATGCCGCAGACGGGCTTCTACAAGGAGCTGATCAATTCCGACGCAGCCGCGTACGGCGGATCCGGGGTGACGAACCCCGAGCGCATCGCGGTCGAGGCGCTGCCTTGGGACGGACAGCAGCAGTCGGCACAGCTCACGCTGCCGCCGCTCGGCACCATCTGGCTGGTGCCGGGCAAGGAGTGACCGGCTGCGCGAGATCGTCCGCGACGCGCTGCAAGCGCTGGGGATCCGGCGCCTGCTGCTTTCGGTGCACGACCTCTCGTTGCCCGGCGACCCGGGCGACGACGTCGGACGTGGCGCGCCCCTGTCGCGGGGAGGGCGCGCGTTCCTCGAGTTCGCGGCGAACCTCGGTTTTCATGGGTTGCAACTCGGCCCCCAGGGCGAGACCGATCCCCAGGATCCGTCTCCATACGACGCGACCCTCTTCAGCCGGAACATCAGCTCCATCGGCCTCGCGCAGCTCGTGGAAGAGCGGCTCGTTCCGGGGGAAGCGCTGGCCGATGCCGTCGCCGCCCGTCCACAGGGGGCGCTCTTGCGCGCGGCGCACGTGTATGCGCACGAGGTCTCCGCCCGCATCGTGCGGGACGCCTGGCAGCGCTCCCACGCCGATCGCGACCTCCAGGGAAGGGTGCGCCGCTTCGCGGAAGGGAGCACGGACTGGCTGGAGCGCGACGAGCTGTATGCGGCCCTCGAAACGCTGCACCGCGAGCCGGACTGGCACCGATGGCCGGACCCGGATCGATCGCTGCTCCCGGCAGATGCGCGCGCCCGGCGCGCGGCGCTGCACGCGTCCCAGGCGGAGGAGATCGCGGTCTACCGCTTCGGCCAGCTGCTTGCCCACGAGCAGCACGAGGCCTTCCGGCTGGAGGCCCGGCGGCTCGGCCTCCTGCTCTTCGGCGACCTGCAGATCGGAATCTCGAACCGCGATTCCTGGAGCTACGGGACGCTGCTCGTGCCCTGGCTGCGCATGGGCGCGCCCCCGAGCCGCACCAACCCCGAAGGCCAGCCCTGGGGCTACGGCGTGCTGGACCCGGCGCTCTACGGGGCGCGAACGACGCCCGGCGCGGCGCTCGAGTTCGTCCGCGCGCGGGTCGGCAAGGTTCTCGACGAATTCGATGGCCTGCGGGTGGACCATCCGCACGGTCTCATCGACCCCTGGGTCTACTCGGCCGATCATCCGGATCCGCTAGCGGCGGTGCAGGCCGGAGCGCGCCTGTTCTCCTCACCGGAACGGTCGGAGCTTGCACATTGGGCAATCGCGAGGCTCGACCAGCTCGATCGGTCGCAGTCCCTGCACGCGGACGGGCGAGTCCGCGAATTGACGGCCGAGCAGGTCGATCGCTATGCGGCGGTATTCGATGTCCTGGTCGACGCCGCGCGGGCGCGGGGCCGTAGCCCGGACGAGATCATCGCGGAAGTGCTGAGCACCCAGCCATACCCGGTCCGGCGCGTGCTCGAGCGGCACGGGCTCGGCAGGTTTCGGGTCACGCAGAAAGCGGCGCTGGGCGATCCCGCCGACGTGTACCGCGCCGAGAATGCCCGTCCGCAGGACTGGATCATGGCGGGGACGCACGACACGGAACCGATCTGGCTGGTCGCGGAGCGCTGGCTGGCGACCGGATCGGCAGAGCAGCGCGCGACCTACCTGGCGTCGCGGCTGGTACCGGAGGAGGGCGGGCGGCAACGGTGGATCGAGCGCGTGGCCTCCTCGCCGCAGGCGCTGGCGCGCGCGCAACTGGCCGATCTCTTCGTCGGGCCGGCCCGCAACGTGATGGTCTTCTTCGCCGACCTGCTGGGAATGCGCGAGGTCTACAACCGCCCGGGAACGGTGGGGCCACAGAACTGGTCGCTTCGCGTGCCGCCGGATTTCGTGGATCTCCACGCGCGGCGAGCGCGCGAGGGCAGCGCGCTCGATCTCCCGGCAGCGCTCGCCGCGGCGATGCGGGCGCGCGGGCCGGCATTCGTCGCCGGGCATCGTCCGCTCCTCACGCGGCTGGAAGGCTCCGCGGCCCGAGCACCTGGCGAAAGCTGACCGGGGATATGCTGCCTGGATTGGGTGACGCATGGACACGATGGACCTCGAGCAGCTGATCGGCTGGGACTCGCTCCTTCACGAAGACGAGAAGATGGTGCGCGGCAGCGTCCGGCGCTTCGTCAAGGACCGCTGCATGCCCCGGATCGTCGCCGACTACGAGGCAGGACGATTCGCGTCGGAGCTGATCCCCGAGCTGGCGAAGCTCGGCCTCCTCGGCGCCAACCTCGAGGGCTACGGTTGCGCGGGCATGGGCAGCGTCGCTTACGGGCTCGCCTGCCACGAGCTGGAGGCGTGCGACTCCGGCCTGCGCTCCTTCGTGTCGGTCCAGACCAGCCTCGCCATGTTCGCCATCTGGCGCTACGGCTCGGAGGCGCAGAAGGAGAAGTGGCTCCCGGAGATGGCGGCGGGAAGGGCGGTCGGTTGCTTCGGCCTGACCGAGCCGGAGCACGGCAGCGACCCCGGCGCAATGGAGACCCGCGCCGTGCGCACGCAGGAGGGCTGGTCGATCTCCGGCCGCAAGCTCTGGATCACCAACGCGCAGATCGCCCATCTCGCGGTCCTCTGGGCGAAGGGTCCCGACGGCGTCGTCGGGTTCATCGTGGAGCGGGACCGGCCAGGCTTCGCTTCCGGCGACATCCCGCACAAGCTGAGCATGCGCGCCAGCGTCACTGGCGCCCTGTACCTCGACGAGGTCAAGCTCGGGGAGGAGTCCCGGCTGCCGCAGGCGGCGGGCCTCAAGGCGCCCCTCTCCTGCCTCGACAATGCCCGGTTCGGCGTCGCTTTCGGCGTGCTCGGGGCCGCGCGCGCCTGCCTCGAGCAGGCCGTCGCCTATACCCGGGAGCGGATCCAGTTCGGAGCGCCCGTGGCCTCCAAGCAGCTGGTGCAGGCGGAGTTGGCGGACGTCGCCGCGGAGGTGGTGAAGGCCTCGCTCCTCTCGCTGCACTACGCGCGGCTGAAGGAAGCCGGCAAGCTGCACCCGGTGCAGACGAGCCTGCTGAAGCGGAACAACTGCCGGATCGCGCTGGACGCCGCGCGGCGCTCGCGCGCGCTCCTCGGCGCGAACGGAGTCGCTGGCGACTTCCACGTGATGCGCCACGCCGCGAATCTGGAATCCACCTTCACGTACGAGGGCACCGATCAGATCCACACGCTCTCGATCGGCCGGGCGCTCACCGGGCTCGACGCGTTCTGAAGCGCGTCCTCGTCCAGGCCTTCGCCCGGATCGTCTGCGTAGCCATGGCGAAGCCGTCCTCCGCGAGCTAGCATGCACGAGGCTCGAACCGAGCCAGGGAGGCACTGATCATGGCCGACCAGATCCGTAAGGTGGACTACTTCTACATCGAGGTGCCGGACAAGCCGGGCGAGGGCGTCCGGGTGCTCGGCGCGTTGAAAGAGGCAGGGATCAATCTGCTCAACGTCACCGCCTTTCCCACCTCCGGCGGGAAGACGCAGATCGATCTCGTCACCCAGGATGCCGACGCGCTCACGCGCGCCGCCAAGACCGCCGGGTTGACGCTTTCGGCGCGCAAGCAGGCGTTCTTCGTCCAGGGACAGAACCGGGCGGGCGCGGTCGCCGAGGTGCTGCGCAAGCTCTCCGATGCGGGAGTGAACGTGCGTGCGGCGAACGGCTGCGCCGGACAGGGCGGGTTCGGCATGATCCTCTGGGTCGCGCCCTCGGACTTCGCGGCCGCAGCGCGCGCGCTCGGCGTCTAGAACACAGTTCATAACCTGCCTGCGAGTGTTTGCGCTCAAGAGTAGCCGCTAACCGGCCTTCGGCCGGCGCGTCTAGCCGCCGATTGCAGGCTGAAGAGGAGTGCCCGCCGGGGTACACTGAAGCATGGCTGAAGTGCTCCCCGTCCGCGGTTTGCTCTACGATCCCGCTCGTGCGGGCAGATTCGATGACCTGGTCGCGCCGCCCTATGACGTGATCTCCGAGTCTGACCGCGCGGAGCTCGAGGCGAAAAGCCCGTTCAACATCGTCCGGGTGGATCTTCCGCAGGGAAACCGCGAGGAGAAGTACCGGAACGCGGCGCGCGAGCTGCGCCGCTGGATCGAGGAGGGCATCCTCCGCCGTGATCGGGCGCCGGCCTTCTACCGTTACCACCAGATCTTCTCCCTGGCGGGGCGCCAGCACACGCGCAAGGGGTTCATCGGCCGGATCCGGCTGCGGCGTTTCGAGGAGCGCGTCGTCCTTCCGCACGAGCGGACGCTGTCCGGTCCCCGGCTCGATCGTCTCGAGCTGTCGCGCGCCTGCCGTACGAACCTGTCCCAGGTCTTCGGCCTCTATTCCGATCCGGCCGGAACCGTGGACGCCGAGTTCGGCCTGCTGGATTCCGCCGCCCCCGCCATTGAAGCGCGCCTGGGCGGCGTCGTGCACCGGATCTGGCGCCTGACGGACGTCGCCGCCCACCAGCGCATCGCCGCGGCGATGGCGGAGAAGAAGGTCTACATCGCCGACGGGCACCACCGCTACGAGACGATGCTGGCCATCCGCGACGAGCTGCGGCCGCAGGCCCGCTCGCCCCGCTCGTCCATCGAGTACGGATCGATGTTCCTCACCGCCATGGAAGACCCCGGGCTCGTCATCCTCCCCACCCACCGGGTGGTGCACGGGTTGTCGCAGTTCCAGCTTCCGCGGTTCCTCGAGCGCCTGCGTCCGCGCTTCGAGGTGGAGAAGCTGAATGCGGCGAGCGCCGGCGATCTGCGCACCGCGCTGGGGCGAAGGGAGCGCAGCTTCCTTCTCGTCTCCGGCGGCGAGGCGATGCTGCTCTCCTTGCGCACCGGAGCGGAGCAGGCGGTTGCCGGGCCGGAGCCGCTGCGGGGCCTCGACGTTCCCATCTTGCACGCGCTGATCCTGGAGGAGATCCTGGGAATCGACCGCGCGGCGCAGGAGCGGCAGACGAACCTGCGCTACGTGAAAGACTTCGACGCTGCCCTGGAGGAGTCCCGGAGACCCGAGGTCCAGGCGGTGTTCCTGCTCAATCCGACGCGGATCGAGCAGCTCAAGGCGGTCGCAGATGCCGCCGAGGTCATGCCGCAGAAGTCCACGTTCTTCTTTCCCAAGCTCGCTTCCGGCCTCGTGCTCGATCCGATCGATCCGCTGGAGGAGGCTTAGAGGGCGTATCTCGGCAGCCGCATCGCGACGCTCTGGAGACCCTCGGCGAACGTCGGGTGCGCGATCTCTACGTCCACGATGGACCGGGCGGTCGCCCCTGCCTGCATCAGCGCCGCGAAGGCATGGATCAGCTCCCCTCCCTCCGCTCCGACGATGCTGGCGCCGAGGATGCGCTCGTTGTCCGGGTCGACGATCAGCTTGAGGATGCCCGCCGTCTCGTCGGTCTCGATGGCCCGCGCGATCGAGGCGAAGGGCATCTGCGCCACCTCGTGCCGCAGGCCCCGCGCCTTCGCCTCGCGCTCGGTGAGCCCGACCCTGGCAACCTGCGGATCGGTGAACACCACTGAAGGGATGACCCGGCCGGAGCGGCTGCGCGCCGGCCGGCCCGCGAGGAGATCGAACAGGATCCGGTGATCGTCCCAGGACGTGTGGGTGAACTGCGGGCCGCCCGTGACGTCGCCGACGGCGTATACCCCCTTGGCGCTGGTGCGGTACTGATCGTCCACCCTCACGAACCCCTTGGCATCGAGGGCGACGTTGCCGCGTTCGCAGCCGAGGTCGTCGGTATTCGGACGGCGTCCCACGGCGGCGAGGATGTGGGAGCCGGCGATCTTGCGGCCATCTTCCAGCACGATGGCCAGATCCCGCTCCTGGGCCGAGGCCCGCCGGACGCCTGCGCCCAGGAGAAGCTCGATGCCCTCGCCGCGGAATACGTCCTCGAGCGCTTCCGATACCTCGGGGTCCTCCCGATCGAGAAGGTGAGGGCCTCGCTGGATGATGGTCACGGGTGAACCGAAGCGGCGGAACATCTGCGCGAACTCGCACCCGATATATCCCCCGCCGAGCACGATCAGGTGCCCGGGCAGCGCTGTCAGCTCCATGATCCGCCGGTTGTCGAGCCACGGCAACGCGGCGAGCCCTTCCACCTCCGGTGGAGCGGGGCGTACCCCGGTATTGATGACGACGACTTCGCCCCTGTACCGCGCGCCCGCGACCTCGATCTCGCGTTCGCCCTTGAACCGGGCGTGTCCGTTCACCACCCGGAGCCGCTCGCCGGCCGCCGCAAGCCGGTGCTCGACGCCCTCCCTCCAACGCTGCACCATCGCGTCCTTGCGCGCGACGATGGCCCGGAGGTCGATTCGCACGGGCTCCGCGTGCACGCCGAGCCGTCCAGCGGTCCTCGCCACGTGCGCTGCCCGGGCGCTGGCGACCATCGTCTTCGTCGGTGTGCACCCGTAGTTGATGCAGGTGCCGCCCAGGCGTGACCGCTCTGCCAGCACCGTGTGCCGCCCGGAAGTCGCGAGCCGCGTCGCGAGGGGCACGCCCGCCTGACCGGATCCGATGACGATCGCGTCCACGTCCATGGAAGCCTCCCGAAGGGCATCCGTAACGTTTCGCTCCGATGCGCGACAACCACCTGAACCACGAACCGCGCCGCTTTCCAACGGCAGGAGGCCTGTCATGAGCACTCGCGTCGAGCTTCAAACCCACTTCTCTCCCACCGCCGGCGGACTCATCCGGCCCGTCAACCTGGAATCGATCGGGACCAACGTGCTGCGTTATGCGCTCGTCCTGATCCTCGTTGTCTTTGGCGTCCTCAAATTCACGGCGGCTGAGGCGGCCGCCATCAAGCCGCTCGTCTCGAACAGCCCGTTGATGAGCTGGCTCTATTCGTTTCTGAGCGAGCAGGGCGTCTCCCGCCTGATCGGCACGTCCGAGCTGCTGACCGCCGCGCTCCTTGCAGCCCGCCCGCTCTCCGCGCGCGCAGCGGCCGTCGGCGGCGCGCTCGCCACCGCCACGTTCGCCGTCACACTTTCGTTCTTGTTCTCGACCCCCGGCGCACTCTCGCCGGCGCATCCGGCCCACGCGTTCCTGCTGAAGGACGTCGTTCTTTTCGGCGCCGCCGTCGCGCTCGCGGCCGAGGCGTTGCGGGCCGTTGCCGCTGAACGTCGCTGACCGTCGCAAGATGGACATTCCCACACCCTGGCTCGTCCCGCGTGCGGCCAGGCGCAGGGCTCCTGACGGAGAGGCGGCGAGGACCTACCTTCTCAGTCGCGGCGGCGAATGCGGGCGCAAGGGAACATCGGAGCCATCCCGGCTCCCGAGGAGGAGGGCCGGCGTGTCCTTTCACGCGATCCGGCGAATGTCGAAGCCTCGGAAGGGGCCTTCGCGGACCTGATCACACCCGCGGGGGAGCGTTTCCTACGTTGCCACTTCGCAATCCCGCACCTGGGCGAGGACCACGGGATCGAGATCGCGGGGGCAGTCGTGAGCCCACGCTCGCTGACCCTGCCGGAGCTGCGCTCGATGCCGGCGATGATCGAGACGGTGGTCACCGAATGTGCCGGAAACGGGCGGGCGATGCTGGATCCACCCGTTTCCGGCGAGCAGTGGGCGCATCGGGCAGTGAGCACCGCGCAGTGGACCGGCGTTCCGCTGCGCTCCGTGCTCGAGCTCGGTGAAGCCGCCGTGGAAGTGGTCTTCACCGGCGCGGACGGCGGCCAGTACCAGCGGTCGCTCCCGCGGGATGTGGCGCTGGATGAGGGCACGCTGCTCGCATTCGAGATGAACGGCGCGCCAATCCCGGCCCGGTTCGGCGGACCCGTCCGGCTGGTGGTTCCCGGATGGTACGGGATGGCCAGCGTCAAGTGGCTGGCGCGGATCGATGCAGTGGAAAAACCGTTCCACGGCGAATTCCAGGCCCACAAGTACGTGTACGCGCCCGGAGTGCCGGTGACGCGGATGCGGATCAAGTCGATGTTCGTCGGGCTACCGGGTCATGTCCGGGCCGGGACGCCGGCGCGGCTGTCAGGCCTGGCTTGGGGAGGTGAGGGCGTCTCGCGGGTCGATGTGGAGATCGACGGCGAGAAGCACGAGGCGCGTCTCCTCGGCCCGGCCCTGCCGCATTCCTGGCGCCGCTTCGAGCTCGTCTGGACTCCGCGGGCGCCGGGCCGTCATGCGGTTGCCTGCCGCGCGACGGACATCGCTGGGAGCTCGCAGCCGGACGAACCGGAATGGAACCCGCTCGGCTACGGCATGAACGCTGTCCAGCGGGTGGAGATCGTCGCCGTCTGAGCCACGCGGAACCCGAGGTTCGAGAACCGGGCATCCGGGGGCCACGCGTTCCGGGCCGCGCACCGCAGCTGCGGCGGGTGTGCGTTCCATGCCCCCCCGCGCGCGCTCCGCAGGCCTTCCGCATAGGGGTCGGCGCACCATTCCCAGACATTGCCGGCACAGTCGTACAACCCATGGGGGCTTCGGTTTTCGGGGATCGATCGCACGGGCAGCGTGCGCCGCTCGCCTCCTCGGTGCGCCGCGTGCGCGGGCACCCATTCGTCGCCCCAGGGGAAGCGCCTGCCGTCATCGCCGCGGGCGGCGCGTTCCCACTCGGCCTCCGTCGGGAGACGCATGCCGGACGAGCGGGCGAAGGCGTCCGCTTCGTACCAGCTCACGCCCACGACGGGTTGGTCCGGGGCGAGATAATCGCGCCAGGCCTCGTCGTTCCAGAACCGCGGAGCGGCGACGGCGTTTGCTTCGCGCCATCTCCAACCCGCCTCGCTCCAGGCCGCTCGGTCCTCGTACCCGCCTCCCTCCACGAATGGGGCGAACTCGCCATTGGTGACCGGTGTCTCTCCGATGGAGTACGCCGC
>Ga0209805_1001598_pt1 | contig 13627 bp, 16 predicted proteins | sample GraSoiAngelo_148_FD_185905 | JGI IMG/M metagenome (GOLD analysis project Ga0209805, IMG submission 185905) | Grasslands soil microbial communities from the Angelo Coastal Reserve, California, USA - 14_1009_09_20cm (SPAdes) (version 2) | ecosystem: Environmental > Terrestrial > Soil > Grasslands ... | reverse complement strand
CCCAGGAGTCCCCCGCCCAGCGGTCGATGCGGAGGGAATCACGCGCGATGACCAGCCGGCGCCGGCTGCTCTGCATGATCGCGGCGTTGCGGGTCACCGCGACGGCGGTGGTGACGTCTTGGGCGGCCGTGTTGACGGCGATCCAGTCCAGCAGCCCTAGCAGACGGGGGAGTGTGATCGCCGTCACCACGGCCAGAATCGCGAGCACGACCGCGAGTTCGGCGAGTGTAAAGCCCCGGCGCATGGGCCGAATAAGGGGAGGGGAAGCCTCCCGCGTGGCATCCGAACCGTGCGGCGAATGGCGAAAAAACGCGGCAATTGCGGCCTAACGCGGCGACATGGAAAACGCTATGTTCCGACCCGGCCGCGCGTTGCACCGAGGCATGACCCCTGCCTTGGGCCTGGCTTGGGACACGACCAGCCAGTCTGACTGGGAGACCGACCGGATGCCGGCTTCGCGCTTGAAATTCGAATCCTTGCCTCACGCGATATTCCTGCAGCGTGTGTCGGGCCCTGGGGGCGCGACTTCGCTCGAAGCGCGCCTCGGCCAGGGCGCGTTTCTCGCGCTGCGGCTCGTCGACTTGCTCGCGCCGGACCGCGCGCACGTGTCCGCTGACGCGTTCCACTACCAGTGGATCGCGACGGACCGCTTCTGCGCCGAGCTGCGGGGAGCGGCAACCGAAGGCGCGCACGTGCACGGCATCGCCGAGAGCACGGCGGACGCCCATCGCCTGGGCGACATCCGGCTGATGGCACCGGCGCTGTTCGCGTATGCGCACTTCCTCGAGGAGGAGTTGCGCCTGGAGGAAGCGGTCGACGTGCTGACGACGCTGCTCGTGGTAATCGCGAGCCGTCTGTCGGCCCGGGACGCGGTAGCGGCCCGGCTGCGGTTCGCGCGCGCGCACCGAAAGCTCAACCGGTTCGACGAAGCGGAAGCCGCGTACGCGGAAGCAGGCGAGATGGCGAGCGCGGCCGGCGACCGCTATTCGGCGCTGCTCGCCCGCATCGGCCTCGCGAACACGATCCTGGGCCGCGGCAATCTCGCGGAAGCGGCGCGGAGGCTCCGGGGGATCCTCGCGGACGCGCACGCCGCGGGCGAGCGGGACGTGGAAGCGCGTGCGGAGCACGGCATCGGCGTCGCGCTCCATCTCATGGGGCAGGCTCCCGACGCCATTCCCCACATCTGGCGCGCCTTCGGGCTCTACGACGAGGACGACTCCCGCATGCGGGCCCTGAACGACGTCGGGCTGATGCTCCTGACCTTGGGCGACGCAATGGGCGCGGAGCGAGCGCTGTCAGAGGTCGTCCGCCGTGGCGGGACGCGCGACAATACCAGCAACGCCTTGGTCGAACTCATGCACTCGGCCTCGTACCGACGCGATCACGTCGGGTTCGCACGCTGGCGCGAGCGCTGCGAGGAACGCCTGGAGCACATGCCGCCGAACATCCTGGCGGATTTTTACCTGAAGCAGGGAATCGGGCAAGCGCGGTTCGGCAGGTTCCGGCGCGCGGACGCCCTCTTGAACCAGGCGCTCGAGATCGCCGGCGCGGCCGGGCTACACGAGCTCGAGTTCCGCGTCGAGCGGATTCGGAGTGGGCTGTCGGACTGCGAGCGGGTGCTGGCCGTGGAACCGCAAGCGACGGAGACGGTGGTGCAAACCGACGAGCTGCGCGAAGTCTCAGCGTCCCTGGCGCAGCTCGTCGGCTAGAACGGACTCTTGATCGTCGTTACTTGCAGGTATTGCTGTTCTGAACGTCGCAGCCGTGGCGGGGACCCGTGGCATCGGCACACGCGACGGTGGAGAGGGCGAACGCGACGACGAGCAACGCGAAGAGGGCGCGAATACGGGACATGTGACCTCCGCAACCGGGTGTGGTGACGACGCAACAGGACATATCAACCTGGGAGCGGAAGCGTCCGTTTCTTAGGGTGTTTTTGCGGCATCGTAGGGCGATTTTGCGACTTTTGGGGGTTTTAGGGGATCCATGCTCGTCCTAGCGGCCGTCCCTGACGTCCAGTTCCACAAGCTGCGCCGCACCGCCGGAGGGCGGTTCAGCGTCGTGCACACGCTGAGGTGGGACGACGTCCTGACGGCGATTCGCGGGCGCCCGGTCGAGCTCGCCGTCGTCGACCCGCTCTTGTCCGGCGAGGCGCGCTCGCAGGAGATCGAGCGGCTGCGCGTGCTGTTCCCCTCGCTTCCCCTGATGCTGTACACGACGCTCACTCCGCGGACGGCGGGCGTGCTGCTCGCGCTCGGTCAGCGGGGCATTCAGCACGTGGTGTTCGCGAACTACGACGACCACCCGACCCGGTTGCGAGAGGTGCTGAGTCAGGAGGAAGCGCGCTCCTCGTCGCGGCAGCTGCTCGACCAGCTCGCCGACGCTCTCGCGCCGTTGCCGAGCGAGCTCCGCTGGGTGCTGGAGGAGGCGCTGCGCGCCCCGGGACAGGTGCAGACGGTGAGTCAGGTCGCCGTGCGCGCGCGGGTGGACCGGCGCACCTGCGAGCGCTGGTTCACCCGGGTGGGGCTGCCGTCGCCCCGGCATTTCCTCTCGGCCGCGCGCGTGCTGTACGCGCATCGGCTGCTGCAGGACCCCGGCTTCACCATCGAGGATGTGGCGAAGCGGCTCGGCTACGCGCAGACGAAGACGCTGCAGTTGCACGCGCGCGCCTACCTCGGCCTCACCGCCGGCGAGATGCGGCTGTCGCTCAGTCCGGACGAGGCGCTGGCGCGCGTGGTCCGCCGTTTCCTGACGCCCGCCAGCGCGCGGGCGTCGGTCTCATGAGCGAGCATCCGCGCACGATCCTCGTCGTGGACGACGAGGCGCCGCTGCGCCGCGTGCTGGAGCGCTCGCTCACGCGGGCGGGCCATCGCGTGATCGCCGCGGGCAGTGCCGAGACGGCGTATCAGCTGCTCGCGTCCGCGCAACCGGACGCGCTGCTCTTGGACATCCACCTCCCCACCATGTCGGGCCTGGCCCTGTACCTCGCCATCATCCACCGCTGGCCGGCGCTCGAAGGGCGCATCGCGATCATGACAGGGGATGCGGAGGCGGAGGAGGTGCGCAGCTGGCTCGAGCGCCACCGCTGCACGGTCATCCGGAAGCCGTTCAACCTGCACCAAGTCACGGATTGGCTGGCCGCCGTGTTCCGGCTCGCCGACGAGCGCGGGCGGGGAGGCGCAGAGGCGTGACGGGCGCACCACACCACGAGCCGGTGCACGTGCTGCGGGAATACCGCAACCTCGCACCCTGGAATCTCCGCGACCTGGCGGCGCTGGTCGGCGCGATCCTCGACGCCTCGGCGATCACCCCGATCAACGCGGCGGCGCGCGCCCAGCCGAGCGAGCGGACCATCCGCTTCTATGTGACCAAAGGCCTGGTGAGTCCCCCCGAAGGGCGGGGCACGGCCGCGACGTACTCCTATCGTCACTTTCTCCAGCTGCTGTGGATCAAGCTCCGGCAGATGGAGGGAGCCACGCTGGCGGCGATCACCAAGGACATGCAGGACCAGACGGGCGACGTGCTGGAGCGACGGGCGGCACAGGCGCTGGGCGCTTCGCTGCCGGTGCCGGACCAGCTCCCCCTCAAGAGCAAGGGCGCTCCGCCGCGCGGGAAATCGGGACGAGCGTTGACCGCGTGGATCGCGCGCGACGCGACCCGCGACCCCGACAGCGCCAGCTCCTGGCGCCGCATTCCGATCGGACGGGGCGTCGAGCTCCACATCGAGACCGCCCACCCCCTGGCACGGCTCGGGCCCGACGACCCGGCAGTCGCGGAGGCGGTGCGACAGGCGCTCGCGAAACTCCTCCCGCCCAACACCGCGTAAGAGGACTCACTTCGACACGGAGCTCACATGGCGCCGCTCGCATTCCTGCTCGTTCTCGTCGTGGTGGCAGCGTGGCTCATCGCCGCGTACAATGGCCTCATCGCTCTCAAGAACCAGACGCTCAACGCCTTCAAGCAGATCGACGTCCAGCTCAAACGCCGCCACGATCTGATCCCCAACCTGGTGAACGCCGTCCGGGGCGCGATGGACTTCGAGAAGTCCACCCTGGAGGCCGTGATCCAGGCCCGGAATCAGGCGGTCAAGGTGAACGCGACGGGCCCCGAGGGCATCAAGCAGATCAGCCGGGCGGAAAATACGCTGTCGTCCGCCCTGCAGCGCCTGATGGTCGTGGTGGAGCAGTATCCGCAGCTGCGGGCCACGGGCAACATCGGCCAGCTGCAGGAAGAGCTCACGTCGACCGAGAACAAGGTGGCCTTCGCCCGGCAGCTGTACAACGACACGGCGACGCAGTACAACACGAAGCAGCAGCAGTTCCCGACGAGCTTCGTCGCGGGGCTCGCCAAGGCGCAACCCGCCGACCTGTGGGAGATCGAAGACCAGGGTGAGAAGGCCGTGCCGCAGGTCGATCTCTCCCTCAAGCCGAAGACGTGAGCGACGAAGCCTCCCTGAATCTCTTCCAACAACAGGAAGCCAATCGCCGGCGCACCGCCGTACTCGTGGCTGGCTTCGTGGTCTTCTTCGCCTGGCTGGGATTCGGCGGCGACTACATCTATTACCTCCTCACCCGCGATGCGCCGCGCCAGGCGTATCACCACGCCTTTCCCTGGTTCGGCATCGGCCTGTCGCTCGCCGCCGCGGCGATCGCCTGGTACGCGTACCGCACCGGGCCCCAGAAGGTGCTGTGGTCCACGGGCGCCCGGGAGATCGTCGACCCCCGAACCGACCAAGAGCGGCAGCTCGTCAACGTGGTGGAGGAGATGGCGATCGCCGCCGGTGTCCCCCGTCCCCGCATCTGGATCGTCGACGACCCCGATCCGAATGCGTTCGCGACCGGCACGGACCCCCTCCATGCGCACGTCGCGGTGACTCAGGGCGTGCTCGATCTGTGCACGCGCGACGAGCTCCAGGGAGTCGTGGCCCATGAGCTCGGGCACGTCAAGAACCTGGACGTGCGGCTCATGACGATGCTCGCCGCGCTGGTCGGAGCCGTGGCCCTGATGCACGACGGGACGTCGCGCGTGCTGCGACCGGGCGGCGGGTCGAGCGACGAGCGGAAGCCCAGCCCGCTCGTCATCATTCTGCTCGTGGTGTGGATCGTCTCGTGGATCCTGGCTCCGATCATCGCCCAGCTGCTCGCGCTGGGCGTGAGCCGGAAGCGGGAGTACCTCGCCGACGCGATGAGCGCCCAGTTCACGCGTAACCCGCTCGCGCTGGCGAGCGCGCTTCAGAAAATCGAGGGCGCGGAGGCCCCGACCACGCATATCAAGCGCGGGGCCGCCCACTTGTGCATCGCGGATCCCCTGGGGCGACGGCTGACGAGCCACGAAGGGCTGTTCGCCGACGCCCTCGCGACCCACCCACCCATGGCCAAACGCATCGCGATCCTGCGCGGGATGGGATATGCGCAGCTAAAACAAGAAGGGCGTTAAGGGGAGAGGCGTCACGGAAAGGCGTCTCGGGACGACGTCGAGAGGAAACGTGCCACGCCCCGTTCCGCGCGATCGATTTGTTCGATCACGGCGAGCAGCAGCGCCCGCACCGCGGGCGCGCCGGTCCCGAGCCCGGCGAGGCGAGCCGCGCATCGCGCGGCGGCGAGGGCGTGGCGGACTTCCGAGACTTGCGCCTCGCGGCGCCGCGTGACCGCGTCCGGCATCCGATACGTGGGGGACACAGCGGCGAAGCTAGGGGCGCCTCGCGACCCGCGAGGCACCCTTTTCCCCCGCACGCCGTCGCTTTTTAGGCGAGCTCGGTCTCGAGCTTGAGCAGTCGCCAGCCGGTCAGCATCGCCCCCAGCAGCAGCACGGGGAGCACCTGGAGCCCCTGCAGCGCCAGCCCCGCAGCCACCGCTTGCTCCGGCGCCACCCCGAACGGCAGCAGGCCCACCACGAGCGCGGCCTGGGTCACACCGACGTTGGCCGGCGTGGGGCGCAACAGGCCGCTCAGATTCGCCGCGATGAGGGCCGTAAACGACGCGGCCAGGGACACCGGGACGTGGGTCGCACGCAGCACGAGATGGTAGGTCGCCCACTGCGTGGCCCAGTTGTACAGGGCGAACAGCGTGGGCAGGAGCAGCCGCCCGCCCCGCCCCATGGTACGCAGCACCGCCAGGCGGGCGGCCAGGGCGGATGGGAGCTGCTCCGCGAGCCAGGACCAGCCGCGCGCCCAGGCGAGCAGCAGCACGACGACCAGCGCCAGCCCCACTCCCACCTGTAGCGCGCGCAGCCAGGGCTCGAGCTGGAGCAGGCTGGGCGCCATGATCAGGAACCCCGCCAGCGCGAGCGCCTCGGCCAGTCGAGTCCACACCACCGACGACACGGCGGCGGCGATCGGCACGCCCGCCCGCTGTGCGATCACATGCACGCGCGCCGCTTCCCCCGCCACGGCCACCGACAGGTCGTTCACCGCGGCACCCACGAGGTTCGCCTCCTGAGCGTGGCGCCAGCTGTGCGGCGCCACCGGGTTCAGCACCAGGTGCCACCCCCATCCTTTGGCGACGAGCGACGAGAGATTGGCCGCCAACGCGATGGCGAGCAGCAACGGGTTGGCGCCGAGCAGGGCCGCGAAGGTGACGCGCCACGGAAACGCCGTGAAGAACTTGAGCGCGAAGCCGACGCCCACGAGAGCCAGGAGCCACCACACCCAGCGCCACCGCCTCGACATCAGGCGACCAGCTCCGTGAGCGACCCGAACGTGTAGCCGGCGGCACGCGCATCCGCGATGATGCCCGGCAGAGCCGCCACCGTCCGGCTCCGGTCCCCGCGCGGATCGTATCCGTCCCCGTCGTGCAACAGCACGATGGCACCGGGGCGGAGCCTGGCGCGCACCCGCCGCCGGATCTCCTCCGCCGCCACTCGTGGGTCCGAGTCCCACACGCCGAAGGTCCAGCCGAAGACGGTATATCCGAGCCGGCGGGTGGCACGCGCGACGAACGGATTGCGGTACCCGTGCGGGGCGCGGAACGCGCGCGGCGCGCACCCCGTGGTCTCGAGGATCAGCGCGTGGGTGCGCTCGAGCTCCTCGCGGATACGGGCCGGGCCGGCGAAGTGCAGCTTGCGGTGGCGCAGCGTGTGGTTGCCGATCTCATGGCCCGCCGCGGCGACGCGGCGCCCGACGCCGGGAAAGCGCCGCACGTGCTCGCCGACCATGAAGAACGCCGCGGGGATGCCCTCGGTCGCGAGGGTCTCGAGAATCGGCTCAGTGGCCGCGGGGTTGGGCCCGTCGTCGAACGTGAGGTAGACCACGCGCCCGGCGCGCGACCCGCGGCCGATCACGCGCCCGAACAGCGGGCTATTGGGCTCGTAGGTGCCGTAGGCCCAGGCGCCCAAGACGGCGCCGGTGGCGGCGAGGGGAAGAAGCAGCATGGACGGCATAATAAACACGAAGCCCCCGGGACGGCATCAACTGCCGCCCGGGGGCCCCGCACATCGGTTACCCGGAGCCGGGGGATTGCTCCCTCCGTTCTTCATCCTGCCGCCGCCGGTTGACTGATTCGTCGCTCGGTAGGGCGAACAGGAGCTCCGGCTTCCATCCCCAAGCAGCCTGGCCGGGCCGCAAGGTTCACCGATGTGAGTGCTGCGGGTCAGATCGGGTCGCGGACCGACCTTCCGCACTGCACGTCGAGGCACCACGTCGACGCGGATGGGGCACGCGACTGGCCCCATCTATCCGAGCCGGAGAGCCTGCTCCCGGATCGCCGGCCGCCTGAGCCCTTGTTTGCGTCGGCGGCCTCCCCGGAATTTCCGCTCGGACCCGTCTTGAAGGCGTAGCTGAGACACCAGGTCCCGACCCTTCCCTTCAAGCCGCGTGACATCAATATAGGGGCCTCGCCTAGACGCGCAAGTGCCGATATTTCTTCGGGTTAGCTCACTTCAGTGTGCATCGGATGTGGAGAGTAACCTAGCCCCGTGTTTACCATTGCCGCGCCCGTCCACACGATGTGGAGTTGTGAATCCACAGAACGGCAGGTTTGTGGAGGTTTTGGAGGTCAGTGAACCTCCACCGCCCTCCACCGACCTACCGAACCCGCGCTAGCTCTCCAGGCCGACCTCACAGTAGGTGTACGGGTCCTCGCTGTGGTGGGGTAGAAACAGGACGCCCGCGCCGCCGGTCGCGAACCAGCCAGCGAGCATGCGCGTGGACCCCGTCTCTCCCGCGGGCTCCGCGAACACCGCCTGCAGCCAACGGCGGACGTGGCGCAACTCGGGCGGGCGCCGGCCGAGCATCGCGATGACGGCGCCGAGTCCGAGACTGGCGCGGAGGAAGTGCGCGATGGCGTGCACGCGCTGCGCGAAGATGTACGCGCGCACGCCGGGTTCGTCGTACAGGAGCGTCCCTTCGTAGGGGTCGGCGGGAGGCGCGTCCATGCGGGGCCCGAGGTAGATAAACACCCGCTGATCGCCGTCCTTGCGCTCCACGACGGCCGCGGCGCTGTCGGCGCCCACGCGCGCGGCGTGCATCAGATCGTCGGCGGCGAGGATGCCGACCGCGACCGTCCACTCCAGCGCGGCGATGGCCTGGTCGAGCGGGCAGCCGACCGCGTCGTCGTAGGCGAGGAGCCGCGGTGCTTCGCCGGCCCGCAGGAAGAAATGCGCCAGGGCGTCGGCGCGATCTTCGAACGCACGGGTCTGGCGGGAGGTTGCGGGAACGGTCATTGTGACATTATAACCAGGGCTTCCAGTGACACCCAGAGGATCCTGATGCGCTGCCTGGCCGTGCTGCTCTGTTTCGCTGCGCTCCCGCTCGGAGCGCAGACGCCGCTCCCGCTCCCGGACTCGACGCGGGCCGAGTCCACACCGCCACCGCCGCCGCCCAGTCCCGAACAGAAACGTTTCCTGGGCGGGCTGCGCACGGCGACGCGCGGCATCGCGCAGCTCAAAGACGCCCTGGGCCGCGTCACGCGCGCGGGAGGACGCGACTCCGCGGCGCAGCGGCGTGCCGGTCGCTTTCTCGCCGGCTTGTGCGGCTCGAGCCGCGGCTTTCTGAGACGGGGGCGCCCCCAGATGAGTCCCACGGTGTACGAGGATTCCGTTCAGCTGAAGGCGAAGCGACTCGTCACGCAGGTGGACTCGCTGATCAAGTACACGACGACCTGCGAGCAGAACGCCGCCGCCGCGCCGGATGTGACGGCGGTCGAGCTTGGCAAGCGGATGAAAACCTACGACACGGCGTTTCGCGACTTCCGGCTCGCCATCGGGTTGCCAGTGCGGGAAGACAGCGCCAAGGCCCCCAAACGCCCGTAGCCGGTGGTGGCGCTATGCTGTCGTTATGGTGACAATATCCGCTTGCGAACGCAACCGCCGTAGGCCCTGTCATTTACTTCTATTGACAGGGTTCCGATCGGACCCTACCTTTGGCCCCGGTTCAAGCAATACGTGGCACCGTCACCGGTTTGTCTGCGCTCCGCGAGGACCACTTGTCTCGCGGTTTTTGTTTGAGCCCGTCTCTGGTCGCGGTGACCAGGGTCGAACATGTCCGGGGCAGTGCCCCTCAGTGCTGAGGTTCAAACGGTATGGCAAAGGGTAAGGTGAAGTGGTTCAACGACGCGAAGGGCTTTGGCTTTATCGCGCAGGAGTCGGGTCCGGACGTGTTCGTCCACTTCACGGCGATCCAGGCCGAGGGCTTCCGCAGCCTCGCAGAGGGCGACACGGTCGAATTCGAGGTCGCCCAGGGTCCGAAGGGCTTGCAAGCGCAGAACGTCCGCAAGGTCTGACCGACGCGGATCGCAACTGCAACGGGTCCGGAGCGACGCTCCGGGCCCGTTTGCGTTGTGGCGCCTTATATTGGGCCCATGATTCCGGTTCGGGGCACCATGCTGGCCCTGCTCCTCCCCGCGCAGCTGGCCGGCCAAGCCGCCGCGCCGGCTCCCCCGGCCTACCGCGGCTTCACGCCCGGCATCGGGTATCGGGCGTTCGTGCAGCAGGCGCGGGCGCTCGCGGACAACGACGTGCTGCGCTGCCAGACGTCGCCGCGCACGGCGCAGATCATGGAGTGTGCCGTCCTGATCCGCGATCCCCGCGATGGGGCGCGGTTCTATCTGAGCGCCCACTTCATCGAGAGCGACGCCGACATGGTCGCGCTGTACGATTCGGCGGGGTTCGGCAACGCGCACGGCGTGGCGCTGCTGGACCGCACGAAGCGCGATCTCACGCGCGTCTTCGGTAGGCCCCACGTGCTCGGGGCTGGCGCCTGGCAATGGCGCTATGGCCGCCGCGTGGTGCGGCTCAGCTGGCGAGGGCGCGGGACGGCCCGCTGGGTGTCCATCACCCTCACCGACGGCGTCGTGATGGACCGGATCAGCCGGTACGCCAGAGCAGCCGCAAGGCGCAAGCCCTAAGCGGACGCAAGCCGTAAGCCGTTCTTGCGACTGGCCGCCAGCGACTTGCAACCGCTTACGGCTTGCGGCTGGCGGCTTGCACCAGCTTCTCCGCCAACTCCGACACGCCGCGTGCGCTCCCCCTCCCCAGCTGATCGAGCCAGCGCGGCGGGATGCCGGTCTCCCCGTGCCGCGCCCCCAGCAGCGCCCCTGCCACCGCGGCGTTGGTGTCCGTGTCGCCGCCCGCTTGCACGAGAAAGATGAGGCCCTCTTCGAGCGACGGGCGGTGTACCGCGCACCACAAGGCGATCTCGACACAGTGAACGGCGTAGCCGAACTCGTTGGGCACGGCCACGGGGAGGTCGCTCTCTTGCTCCCAGGGCACGCGCCGGATGGCCTCGATCAGCACGCGCGGTGCCGCCCCCTGCAGCCGGTGCAGCACCTCCTCGATGAAATACTGGTTGCCGTGGAGCAGCTCGCGCGCCGCGAGATTCACGGCCGCCGCTCCCCACGTGCAACGCTCGTCGGCGTGGGTGATGGCCGCCTGCTGTGTCGAGACGCGAATGAGCTTGTCGACGTTGTCGTGGTAGCGGAGCGCCACCGGGATGCACCGCATCACCGCCCCATTGGACGCGGTGGCCCCCGCGCTGCGCGCCTGGCGGCCGGCCTCGAACGGCTCGACACCGCGCTCGATCAGGCGCAGCGCCCGCTGGGTGGTCAGGCCCACGCCGCGCCCGTCGACCCTCATCCACTTCACCCACCGCCCTGCCACGTCGGTGGCGTCGAGGTCGCCTCGCTCCGACAGCGATTCGGCCAGCAGCAGGGTCATGGCCGCGTCGTCGTCGAAGGGCGACCCCTTGGGGGGCGGCTGGAGATCGCGTACGCCCTGGGGAAACGCTTCTCGAATCGCCTTGGCGGTGCCGAGCCGCTCGGTGGGCACCCCGAGCTGATTGCCGACGACCAGCCCGAGCAGGGCGCCGCGGGCCCGGGTCAGGAGCTGGGCGTCGGGGGCGTGCGCTAGAATTCGAGCACCACGGCCCCGCCCGGCGGGGTCACGCGCGCCGCGAAGCCCTCCCGGTCCACGTGCGGCCCCGTGTAGGGGTGGGCGCTGTTGTACGCAGCGACGGTGGAGTTGCGGTACAGCCGATAGTAGCCGATGTGCGAACGGACGGCGCCGCGGGGGACGAGGCAGCCACAGCGCGCCACGGCGGCGGTCCCCGGGTTCACCTCGAGAGTGATGTCCGACGCGCTGGTGTTGGTGATCAGCGGCGCGAAATAGCTCTGGCCTCCCACCGCTGCCGCGACCTGGGCGACGCGCCGTCCCCGGATCCGCGTGAAGGGACCCAGCGGCCCCTCCATCGGCTCGCCCAGCGGAGGGTTGCCGGGCCGGAGCAGTCGCCAGCCGAACCCCGTGTCGCGCCCACGCGAGAGCCAGAGGCGCCGGGTGCCGTCGGGTCCGACCGTGTCCAACGGGACGCCGTCGCGCAAGATCTCTACCGGCTCGACGAGCGCGTTGTGGACGAAGGCGACCCCGGACCCGAGGTAGCCGGCGCGGCGCGCCACGCCGCCCGCGACGAGCACGGCCAGCGCCCCGGCGGCCCACCAACCGAGCCGCGCGGTGCGGGAGCGCATTTCCCCCGAGCGCCGCACCTGCCGCTCGAGCGTGCGGGCTCCGACCAGCCCGGTCGAGCCGGACGCCCGGCCGGCCCCGAGCGCCGCCAGCACCTCGTCGGCGCTCTGATAGCGGTCTTCCGGTTTCTTCGCGAGGCACTTGACGATCACGCTCGACAGCCAGCGCGGGATCTTGGCGTTGACTTCGCTCGCCACCGGCACCGGATCGGCGAGGTGCTTGCCGACGATCTCGGCGCTCGAGGCACCGTCGTAGGGAGGCGTGCCCGTCACCATCTGGTACAGCATGGCGCCGAACGCGTACAGATCGCTGCGCCCGTCGATGTTCGGCTGGCCGAGGGCCTGCTCGGGGCTCATGTATTGCACCGTCCCGACGGTGAAGCCCGTGGCCGTCTTGGTGCTGCCCTCGCCCGACCCGGGATCGAGCAGCTTCGCGATCCCGAAGTCCACCAGCAGGGCGCGGCCGGTTTTCGCTTCCAGCATCACGTTGTCCGGCTTGATGTCGCGGTGCACCAGACCCTGGGCGTGGGCATGCACCAGCGCCTGCAGCACGGGCTCGGCCACCGCGAGCGCGGCCTCGGTGCCATAGGTGCCCCGGCGCCGCAGCGCGTCGGCGAGCGACTCGCCTTCGACGAACGGCATGACGTAATAGACGAGCCCTTCCGCATCTCCCGTGAAGTGAATGGGCAGGATCGCCGGATGCTGCAGGCGGGCCAGCGCCTTCGCTTCCTGGCGGAAACGCGCCAGCATGCCCGGCGTCCACGCGATCTCGGGGTGGAGCACCTTACAGGCGAGGCGCCGGTCGAGCTCCTTGTCCCACAGCTCGTACACCTCGGCGAACCCGCCCCGGCCCACCAGTCGGCGCACTTCGTACTTGGACCCGAGCGCGCGTGCCAGGCGCTGCGCCGTGGGCACATCGGCCAGCGCCGGCGCGGGCACCGCGGTCGTTCTCCCGACGTCCCCCCTCTCCGGAATGGAGAGGGGGACAGGGGGTGAGGACGTCGTGACGACCGTGGGCGACGCCGTGCCGCAGGCGGGGCAGAACGCCGAGCCCGACGGGATTTCCGCGCGGCACGAGGGACAGGTCGGCTGAGGGGTCACGGCTCGAAAGATTCGCCCCCCGGGCGCCCGGTGCAATGGCGGCGCTGTTGGGGACGCCATGCGTTGTAGGGGCGCAGCATGCTGCGCCCCTACATTTTTTTCTGCACCCCACCATTACCTTCCCGCAATGCTCGCAGTTCGGATCGTCCTAGGCCTCGCCCTAGCGTATGTCGCGCTCGTGCTGCTCGCGTGGCGGTTCCAGGAGCGGCTCGCCTTTCCCGCGCCGCGCGCTCCGGTCCCGGATCCGAAACGCGTCGGCGTCGCGAACGGAGAGAAGGTCGAGTTGGTGTCTGGCGATGGGACGAAACTGGTGGGATGGTACTTAGCCTCCACCGCCCTCCACCGCCCTCCACCGCCTTCCCCCGCCCTTCTCTGGTTCTACGGCAACGGCGAGACCATCGCGGCCATCTGGCCCATCGTGCGCGAGTTTCAGCCGCCGGGAACGGCCGTCCTGGTGGTCGACTATCCGGGCTACGGCGGGAGCGCGGGGCGGGCGACCGAGACGGCAATGTACGGCGCGGCGGACGCCGCCTACGCCGCGTTGGTCGCGCGGCCCGGGGTCGACACTGGCCGCGTCT